>JADMIO011227306.1_pt1 | contig 18021 bp, 16 predicted proteins | sample 8958161 | NCBI WGS metagenome assembly JADMIO01 (sample SAMN16585339, study PRJNA669376) | soil metagenome | isolation source: Crop rotation soil | place: USA: Cullars Rotation, Alabama | collected 2011 | reverse complement strand
TTGCTCGGCGCCGGAGCTGGGCCAGTTCCTTCAAATTGATTCGCAGTGGCGCCATAACCGACAAGGTCAACAACTGCTAACGAGATGTCTATGAGTTGCACCTTTCCAGCAGTGGCACCCATCGCGACACTTCCGCTGGCGTTCGGCGTTGGCAAGGCAGCGCCCACGCCTCCCACAGCTCCCGACGCGACTAAGAAGAATGATCCCGGTTGGATCATAGTCCCTGCGGCAAACGTTACGATATTGTTCGCGCCAAAGGTCCCGGTTGCGGAAGCGTATTGTAATGTAAATCCACCGATATCCACCGGTGCTACACCATTGTTAAATAGTTCAACAAAGTCTTGGTTGAAGGGAGCGCCAGCGTTTCCGCCGCCACCATAAACTTCGTTAATAACGACCGCGCTGTTCGCAAACTGAAGGGGCAACGCAATTGCGGCCAAGAGTGCGATTTTCAATTTCATCATAGAGTTGTTCTCCGTCTTCTTAAATCTGGATTCGACAGCTCGTATCTGTCGGTGCGCCGAGATTCCCAGAAGCGCATGGGGGTGGCAACACTTTTCTTCAAAATTTCGGTAACATTTGCGTGGCGGCGCGCTGCGCGGCGCTGCATCGGCGCGGGGGTCGGCTGGGCGGGCGGAGAAATTCGCAAAAAAGGCTTGTCACAAAATGGGTTTCTGAGAAAGTCGCCCTCCGCTTCGAGGAGGGATGGAGTTTCTCCGGGGGCAGGTTCTTCGAAAAACAAATTTAAAGGCTACTCGGCGTTGGGCTCCAAATTCGGGCGGCGCGGTGCAAACCGCGGCCGCTGATCAAGCAGCCCGCGCCAACGGCTCTCAGAAAGCCACGCGTCCTGAAGGGATGCGTGGCTTTTTTGCTTTGCAGGAGCGGTCTCACGCAAAGGCGCAAAGACGCTAAGTAAAAGGCCGGAGAAGGAGGGATTTAACCGCGGATTACGCGGATTTCGCTGATGGGGAGAACCCGCGGGCGATGTCTTTCCGTTCTTCATATCCGCGATATCGGCGTAATCCGCGGTTAAGAGAAGTGTAAGTGTAGGTGAAAGTGCAGGCTTAAAGTCTCTCCCTGTTTCTGGCTTTTTGGCTTTCAAATTCAGTCCCTCTTTTTCCTGCGTTCCTGCTTTCATGTTCCGCGCTCCCGCGCTCCACACCGCTACCCTCGCGGCTTGGCCGTGCATGTCGGAAATTCCCATTTCCTCCATTCCTGATTCATACCTTCGCGCCTTGGCGACTTTGCGTGAGACATCTCTGAGGCGGGAAAACTTCGCATGCTGCACTTTCACTTCTGCGTAATCCGCGGTCGTCTTTTCAATGGGAGCGAGAAGCGGGGGCGGCGGCCCTGGCCGTGCTGGAAATCCCTGGAATTGCTTCTTGCTTTCCGTTTTTGCGAATTCATCATCGGCTCCCCCCCCCGGCTCACGAGCCGCCGATCATGTCTCCCGTAAGGAGAACCTGCGTCCGGGGCTCGCCACAACGCAAAACCAAGAAAAGGAAAATATGACGAACGCAATAGTTAAGCATGAGCTGCCTGATGAGCAGGCCAGCTCGCACACGCGCCGCCTCTCCGCGGCGAAGTCCAAATTGGCCCATCGTTGCACGACCTGGATGGTCGGGGCGGCGGGGATGGTGGCTGCCAGCCTGGGTGGGATCGCGACGGCGCAGGGTCAGGTGACCTGGCAAGTGCAGTCGGATTACTTCGGCGAACGCAATGCCATCGCGCAGCCACGGACCATTCGCGGCATGGCGCTGAGCGCAGACGAAGCCTCGGTGTATACGGGCTTAATCCAAAGTCCGAATACCGGCAGCACGTCCCTCCGCAAAGTGAGCGCGGGGATTCTGGCCGTGCCCGGCACTGACCACGTTATTTTCGGGAACGGGATGCCCGGCGGCACGGGTACCTTCGGACAGGTGGGCGGCCAGCCAGTCTACGCCGGCGGCGGGACGGGGACGTTTCAAGGTTGGATCGATGTGGGAAACTCGCCCGAGGGAATCGATACGGACGATCGTGGCAATGTCTACGTCGCGCTGCAATCGGGCATCAGCAATGCGAGCCGAATTGATATTTTCAACGCGGATCTGACGGCGCAGGTGAGTTCGGTCACCCCGCCTTCCCCAACCGGGGTGTCGGTCCGCAGGTTCGGCAACAGCTATTACCTTTACTCTGCCTCGGCCAGTGGGCTGCAACGCTGGAACGCGACTTCTTTCCCTCCGACGTTGGATCTGTCGTGGATCCCGACGCCGTTCGTGGCGGGCGCACGGAATCTGACGGTGGATAGCGACGGGACGGTGTTCGCAGCCGGCAACAACCAGGTGACCCGTCTGGATCCGGACGGCACGGTCACCCACACGGTGACGGTGACAAACGCGGCGGATGTCGCGGTTTTCCAGAACAAGATTTATGTCATCAAGAGACAGAGCCCCACCCAACCGATCGTGGTCTTGAACAAGGCGGACCTGACCAGTGCGGGCCCGGATCTCGTCGTGCCAGCTCTCGGGGGCACGCGCGGCGATCTTTCCCAGTTTACCTCCATCGACGTCAGTCATGACGGCCGGCTCTACGTCTCGGAAGAAAACTATACCGGCGCGACGAGCGGAAGTAACTCTGGCGCGGTCACGACCTACGTGCCGCCGGTCACTTCCTTCAATCCCACGCCCGGAACGATCACCGGCCGGATCTATTTCGATCGCGTCCTGGCCTCTTCTCCGCTGGCGGACGAAGTGGCGCCGGAAGTAACCTGTCCTCCGGACATCGATGTGGACGCTCCCCCGGGGCAGCCGACCGCCAACGTAGATCCCGGCATGGCGACGGCGTTCGACGATGTGGATGGGGATGTATCGGCTTCGGTCATGGGCACGCGTTCGGATAACCTGGCCCTGAACGATCCTTACCCTGTCGGCACGACCATCATCACCTGGACGGCGTCGGATTCTGCGAACAACGTCGGCCAGTGCGAGCAGATCATCATGGTCACCGCCGTGAACGCACCCGGCCCGCGCGCGATCAAACAGGCTGTCCTGAGCCAGTTGCAAAGCCTCTCGCCTCTGCCGGTGAAGAAGGACGACGACAAGCTGAAAGCTGCGATCAATGGCGTGGCCAAATCACTCCTGAGCCAATACTGGATCGACGATTCGCACCTGGTGGAAAGCACCGGCACAAAAGTGTTCGACGGCGAAAAGGAAGCGGCCAAGAAGCTGCGCGAGTTGAGGGACAGCAACCAAAGCGGTCTCACTCCCGCTCAGCTTAACCCGCTTATCAACGATCTGGTGGGCGCGGACCGCACCCTCGCCACCACGGCGATCAGCGATGCGATTGCCGCCAATGGCAATGCGGCCAAAATCAACAAGGCGCAAGCAGCCCTCGCCAAAGGCGACCAGAAGGCCGCGCAAGGAAAACCGGACGAGGCGATCACCGAATACAAGAACGCCTGGAAGGAAGCGGTCGGAGCCTACTAACCGAACGCCTCGCGAAGAAGTCATTCGCCACGGCCGGCGCTGACCGGTCGTGGCGTTTTCCCGCCGAACGCCAGGAGGCGCGGGAAAAGTAGTGGCCACAAGCAAGGAAGCCACGCGTCGCAAACCGGCGCGTGGCTTTTTTGTTTTGAAGCGGTCTCACGCCAAGGCGCAAAGGCGCGAAGCAAAAGGCCGGAGAAGGAGGGATTTAACCGCGGATTACGCGGATTTCGCTGATTGGGGGAACCCGAGGGCGATGTCTTTCCGTTCTTCATATCCGCGATATCGGCGTAATCCGCGGTTAAGAGAAGTGTAAGTGTAGGTGAAAGTGCAGGCTTAAAGTCTCTCCCTGTTTCTGGCTTTTTGGCTTTCAAATTCAGTCCCTCTTTTTCCTGCGTTCCTCCATTCCTGATTCATTCCTTCGCGCCTTGGCGACTTTCGTTTTCCGGGAAGAGGATTTGACCGCGGATGACGCGGATTTCGCTGACGGGGGAAGCTGAGGGCGGTATCTTTCCCTTCTTCATATCCGCGATATCTGCGTGATCCGCGGTTGGAATCAGCTTCCTGTTCTTGAGTTACCGGCAGGCGGGCGATAAAATGGCTGGCGATGAGCGTGGAGGAATTGAAGCGGGCGGTGTCGGCCCTGTCCCCGGCCGAACAAAGTGAGCTGACCGCGTTCCTTTTCGACCTGCGACATGGTGGCGAGTCACCTCATGGTGGCCAGGCGCTTCGGGCCGATGAAGCTCGAGTGGCTGAGGACGCGGATTGGTATCGGCTTTCGGCGGACGGACTGGCGCGCGCTTATGGCGCAGCGGAGCCTGAATATACGGAGGCCGACCTGATCCAACCATGAGAGAGGGCGATGTCGCCCTCGCACGCCTGCGGCTGGCCGAAGGCGGGTTCAAGAATCGGCCGGCGATCCTCTTGCGCCGGTTGCCACCTTTCGGTGACTGGCTGATCTGCGGAGTGAGCACGCAGATTCATCAACGGGTCGCCGGGTTCGATGAATTGATCCGGGAAGCGGACCCTGATTTCCGTCGGACTGGCCTGAAAGCGAGTTCGCTCATTCGCCTGGGGTTTCTGGCGGTCTTACCCGAACGCGACCTGCTTGGCGTTATCGGAACGATCGCACCTGAACGGCACCAGCGGCTTCTGCAAGGGCTGCGGGAGCACTTGCGCTAGGCGACAAGAAAAGAGGGAGGGATCACAAAGGCTCCGGTTCTGGCTCAATCCCTCAAAAATCCATTCTCCTTGATGGTTTTCTGGCTTTCAAATTTAAACCCTTCGCGACTTGGCGGCTTTGCGTGAGGCCTTGCTGAGGCAGGGAAACGTCGAACGCTGAACTTCGAACGTCGAACGTCGAACTTTTAGAGTAGCTCGTAGAAGACGGGACTAACCGAGCCGCGAGGAGGCGGAGAAAGGCGAGAATGTCGGCGGAAAAGCCGGCGCCTTCTACGATGGGCGAGGCCATCCGCGGACGTCCTTAGCCTGGCGAGGGTAGGCGCGACGACGCAGGGCGTGCGCAATTTGAATACGCTCCTGTCGACTGAGCGCGAGGCATTGTCGAACGTTCCATGCGTCGGCCTCCCGGAAGCCGCGGCTCTTTTTGACGACCCTTTCCATCTCCGAAAATGTAAGGGAGAAGAGAAGACCGGAGAAGGAGATTCTCTGGCCAGGGAGCGAGAAATAATTCTGATGGCGCATAGCGCTGAAGGGAGATCCCGAGGCCACGTTTTTCCCTTCAATTTCCGCGATATCTGCGTCATCGGCGGTTGGGCCAAGGCCGGAGAGTAAGTGTAGGTGAAAGTGCAGGCTTAAAGTTCTCCTGCCTGATTCATACCTTCGCGCCTTGGCGACTTTGCGTGAGGCCTCTTTCGAGGCGGGGAAACGTCGAATGGAGCGAGCGGGACGAGCGACATGCACGGCGAAGCCGCGAGGGTAGCGGTGCCGTAGCCGGAAAGCGGAGGCATGAACGTCGAACGTCGAACGCTGAACGTCGAACGTCGAACTTTTAAAGTAGTTCGTAGGAGAGGACGCTCAGGCAGTAGATGGCGGCGGTTTCTACGCGGAGGATGATGGGACCCAGGGTGATGGGACGGCAGCCGTGGCTGCGGGCGAGGGCGAGCTCGGCGGGGGTGAAGTCGCCCTCGGGGCCGATGACCATGAGGACGCGGGCGGGGCGATCGCCGTGCGCGGTGGCGTATTCGGCCAGGATCTTTTTCAGATGGAGGGCGTCGGATTGGAGGGAGCCGATGAGCTGAAGGTCGAAGGGGGCGTGGCCGGCGAAGAATTGCGCGAGGGGCCGCGGCTGGCCGACTTCGGGGAGCCAGTTCTGGCCGCATTGCTTGGCGGCTTCGATGGCGATGGTCTGCCATTTGGCCTGTTTCTGCGCGGCCTCTTCGTCGCGGAGCCGGACGATGGTGCGATCGGACATGATGGGGACGATCTCGGCGGCGCCGATCTCGACGGCTTTCTGCACGATGAGGTCCATGTTTTTCCCTTTCGGGATGGCCTGGGCGAGGGTGATGCGGCAACGAAGCGGCGGGGTGGTGCTTTCGTGCAGTTTGCGCAGGGAGATGTCGCGCCCCTCGAGTGAGGTGATCTCGGCGGTGATCTCACGGCCCTGGCCGTTGAAGAGGACGGCTTTGTCGCCGGGCTGGAGACGGAGAACGTTGCGCGCGTGGTGTGCCTCGGCGCCGGTGAGGCGGAGGAGGGCGGGGTTGTATTCGTTGGGCGGGAGGTAGAAGCGGTGCATCTGGAAAGCTGAAGGTCAGTTGGGAACGGAAACGTTCAACGTCCAACGCTCAACGTTCAACGTTCAACGTTTCAATGCTCGGCGCTTAACGGACGAGCTGATGGAGCGCGGCGACCAAATAAAATAGGCCGCAGGCGCAGATGATGGCTGAGCCGCCGCGAAACAGGATTTCGTGGGGACGGCGGCGCGGCTCGGTTCCAGATGTTGGCCCGGGCCAAGCGTGGACGAGGCGGGTCAACCCGAAGAGGGGGAGGACGACGCATTGGTGGCCGATTTCGACCCCGATGCTGAAGGCGACAATGGCCAGGGCAACAGAGACTCCCGGCAGGCCAGACATGGCCTCGAGCAATCCGCCGGCGAAACCGAGCCCGTGAAAGAGGCCGAAGAAAAAGGCGACGGCGAGACGCGCGCCACCTCGGCTGCGCCGCGGCCAGCAGACGTTCTGCAAGGCGACGACCACAATGCTGAAGGCGATCATCGGTTCAACAAATCCGGATGAGAGCCGCGCGAGATCGAGGACGGAAAGGGTAAGGGTGATGGTGTGAGCGAAGGTGAAAACGGCGATCACTTTGAAGAGTTCCCAGAAGTTGGCGACGGCGAGGGCGAGCGCGCCGATGAAGAGGAGATGATCGTAGCCGGTCAGGATGTGGAGAATTCCATGGCGGAGATAATCGATCGCCAACCGCCAGGAGCTGGGATGCGAGGCGAGAGAAAAATCGAGCGGCGACGTCGAGGTGAGGAGGGCGCCGGAGACGATGGCGCGCCCACCTTCCCGCACCTGGACGAGGTAGGTTGCCTCCCAGCGATTGCCCGGGGCGTAAGCAAATTCGTTCAGGACATCCTGGGCGAGCGCGAGGGAGCGCGGCGGCGCGGCGATGGGGAACTCGAAATCGTAAATGGCGCGCGCGGCTTCCGTTCCGGCCTGCGGAGGAACAGACCTGGCCAAATGTCCCGCGAGCTCGCGTCCATCGGCGGAGAGATGCAGATGCTGGAGGAGATACTGGCCGTGTTGCGCGTAGGCGAGTGGGAGTGATTCGGCGCCCTGGGGCGCGAACTGGTTCGCGACAAAAACTTCCTCGGGCGAAACGCGGGCGTGAAGTTCGATTTTGTTTTCCGCGAAAACGATCTCGATCGAACCCTGCGCGACGGGATGGGCCATGATTTCTCTCGCCCCGAGAAGAACCAGGAAGATCGCACAGGCGGTTCTCATCGGTGGACGTGGAAGGCGTTGTAGCAGGGATTGAGGGCGAGCGCCTCCCGCAGGTAACGCTGGCCTTCCCGCAAATCGCCGGCCGCGGAAAGGATCATGGCCGCGTGATAATAAAGATGAGCGGAGCGATCCCCCGCGGAGAGAGCGGGCTTCAATTCCGCGAGGCTCTGATCGAATTGACCGGCGCGATAGAGCGCCCAGGCCAGTGTTTCCTGCGCGGCGGGGGTGTGGCGCAATTCCAGATCGCGGCGCGCATACTTGATCGCCGCGGCGGGCTCTTCGCGCACATCCGCATAAAACGAAGCGAGGTGATGGACGAAGTAAACCTCGCCGTCCGCGACCGATTTGAGGTACGCCGCGCGAGCGCGCTCGTGCCAGGGCCTGGCTTCGTCGGGCTTATTTTGAAACGCGAGCACGTCACCGATGGCTTGGAAAAATTCCGGACGAGGCAGACGCGCGGCCAGCGGCTCATAGAGGGCAAGCGCCCCGGCATAATCCTCCTGCGCGGCGCGCAGCTCCGCGAGATGATCGAGGGCCGCGAAGTAATCCGGAAAAGCTTCCAGCGCCGCAAGGTAAGCGCGCTCCGCCTCATCCAAATCGCCGTGCATGAAGGCCAGCTCTCCGATTTGAACCTCGCACCACGCCACCGTTTCGGGCGATTCAGGCACCAATTCTTTCGTGGCGGAGAGCGCTGCGGCGAACTGCGCGCGCGCGGCCGCAGCGTCGCCCGTGACTACGGCAAGGTGCGCGCGGCGCGCGTGGGTCTCGATGCTTTCGGGATCGAGCTGCTCCATCTTTTCATAAGCGGCGCGCGCCTCGACGCGATCGCCGAACTCAAGGAGCGCATCGCCCAGGAGGGCAAACGACGAACTCTTGTCGGGGGCGAGAGCAACAAGCCGGCGCGCGACCGTCACCGCCTCGGAAAAACGATGCGAAGCAAACTGCGCGGAAGCGAACGCGGCCAGCCCGCCCGCGTTCCGCTCCGCGGGGACAGCGGCAAGCGATCTCTCCGCGGTACGGCGCGCGGCCGCGAGCCAGGCAAGGTCGCCGGTCTCGCGGATTTTCTTTAGGTAGCGGCCCGCGAGTTGATTCTGCGCGAGAAAATCGTCGGGATCGCTTTTCGTTCGCTCCTCGAGGAATCGAATTCCTTCATCGACCGGCGGAGCGGCCGGAAGGATCGGCGACAAAACAAGGACGACGAGTACCGCGACGAAGTCCATACGTCGCGATCCCCGCCGCCCTGCGCACCCAGAAAAGCCGCTGGCCAATTAATTGCGGGTGTTGTCGTCGATCGTCCCCGGCAGGCGAGGCTGCTGGGCCCGTGCGAGAAACGGGAACGCATCCTGGAAGAGGAGGTCGTTCGTATCCACGTGGTCGCGCAGGGGCACCTGGTTATTGATGAAGAAGAGGATGGTATCGATGACATCGTCGGTCAGGCGCCGTCCATTCGGAAAGCCTGCCCCGGCATTCGTGCCCCCCTGAGGACCGGTGTTGGCGGTGTTGACATTCAAACGGAGCAGGTCGCCGTTCGTGACCGCGACGCTGGCCAGGATCCCGATGTTGGTGGAGTTGGTGCCCAAGGCGGTCAAGGTCGCGACAATGTCATTGGCGAATTTGCCGTGGGCGTCGTCCTTCGGTTCAGCACCGTTGTACTCATTCTTCCGGGCGAACGGAATTAACGCCACGTTGATCGCAGGAATGGCAATCCGATCGAGCTGCCGGGTGGGACCGGCGCTCACGACTTCCCCGTCTTTGACCGGAATCTGAACCGCTCTCTCCGTCGCGACGTTTGCTCCGATGACTCCACCAGGTCCGGCCCCGATGAGCGAGACCGGGATGCGCAGCGCGATAGCGAGAATGTTATAGCCAGCGAAACTGTCACGGCCACGGTTGAGCTGGGTATCGTCTCGCGCCCCGGCCAAAATGGAACCGACCCAGCGGTTGAAGCCTGGGATATCGAAGAAGAATGGGTCGTCGACTTCCCCGGCGAAAAATTGGACGCCATTGCCTAAAGTGGTGACGACCGGCGCCGGGGCGGTGGTATTGAGAGAAGGGTTCGTCGCGGGCGCGGTGAATTGCGCATTGGGATGATTGAAACGAATCGTCGCGGTTTGAGCGGTGGAAGTGCTGGTCCGCTTGCTGAAAGTGACATCGATCGAACGGTCCGGCTTCGCGTCGCCAGTCTTCTCGAAGTTGAAACGGAATTTCACCTTTGGATCGAAGACACCGAAGTTCACCGCCTCACTCGGGACGATAAAACCGCGCACGGTGCCGATGATCACCATTTTGCTGTTGTCGGTCGGGTCGAGGAAGAAGTAGCAATCGGCCAGATCGGCGCTCTGGTCTGCACTGACGACCGGGCCGTCGCCATGATCAGCGGCGCGCGCGGGCGGAGCCGCGAAGGGAAGCGAGAGGGCGGCGAGAAGGGTGAAAAGACGCAGGGTAGTTTTCATAAGCGTTTTGGATGTGGTTAGAACTACGTCCGGAGCACGTGGCCGGATGCCGGAGGCTAATAAATTTATTGAAAGCGTGGCAAGAAATAACGAACTGGGCCGGCGCGGCGGGCATGCTCGTGGCGGCGTTGACGATGCCCAGTTGTGGACGTTCAGCCGAGAAAACTGCCACGCAGGCAGAACCGACCACGTCGGTTGCACCATCCCCCGCCGCACCTCTCCCCAATCTTGTTCCGACAACGACAGAGACGCCTGCTTCGCTGGCCACCGTTCAGGAAGAACGGCGAGACCTCGCGGATCTCGAACAGCAGTATGGCCAAACCAGCGATCCCTACGAAAAGATGGACACGCTGAGGCAAATCTCCGATTGGCAAAATACCGCAGCCATCGCCACCCTCGGCCGCATATTCCAGAGCGAAGCGAGTCCGGAGTTGCGATGCGAAGTGCTCGGCGCGGTCATCGGAAGCGAGGGGAACGAAGCAAGTCGGCTGGAAATCCTAATGGCGGGCCTGGCGCCCGCCCAGCCCTTGCGGGTGCGGCAGGTCGCAATCGCTGGTTTACAGGCGATGGAAACGCCGGAAGCGAAAGAGGTCCTGCAAAGAATGCGTAACGACACCGACCCCGAGATTCAAGCCGCGGCGGCGGAAGAGACTGGGAGGGAGCCCTAGAGAACGCTGAATGGAGCGAGCGGGGCGAGCGAACCCTACTCGATCTTCGGGGTGTCGATGCCGAGGGCGTCGGCGAGGTCGGTCAGGTGTTCCTGTTCCTGGGCGATGATTTCGCGCAGGACTTCGCCTAACGCGAACTCGCCCATGACGTCGGCCTGGCGGATGCGGTCGCGGTAGTTCTTGATCGTGACGCGTTCGTTTTCGAGATCGAAGCGGAGCATGTCCTTCGCTTTGTCGGAGACTTTGACCTCTTTCGGCTTGTTCGTGGGTGTGCCGTTCAAATAGTCGATCTGCTTGGCGATCTGGATGGCGTGCTGGAGTTCTTCGCCGGCGTGCTTTTCCAGTTCCTGCGCGATGTGGTTGAATTCGGCGCCTTTAATCGTCTGGCTGTAAATGATGTAGGCGATGATGGCCTGGTATTCGCGGGAGAGGTCTTCGTTGAGCAAGTCGACCATCTGTTTGCGGGTGATTTTGTTTTCGTCCTTCATACGGATTTATCGCACGTAAATCCGCGACCTAAAAGACCGGATGAATTCGGAAGCCAGGAAACCAAAAAGAAGAGCTGGAATCAGGAAAGCAGGAACACAGGAAAAAGGGTTCTAACCGCGGATAACGCAGATGTCGCGGATGAAGGGAAAGACGTTCCATACGGAAGTCCCATCTGCGTTATCCGCGTAATCCGCGGTGAAAATTTTCCGCTTAGCGGAAGAATTCTTTGGCGCGGTCGAAGAAGCTTTTGTGCAGGGGCGTGTTTTCTTCGCCGCAAAGCGCCGCGAATTCTTCCAGCTTCTGCCGTTGCTCTGAGTTTAGGCGGCTGGGGACTTCGACGATGAGGCGCGCGAGCAGGTCGCCGCGGTCACGACCATTGACGTTCTTGATGCCTTTGTCGCGGAGCTTGAAGGTCTGGCCGCTCTGCGTGCCGGCGGGAACCTTCAGGTTGGCTTTGCCTTCGAGGGTCGGGACGGCGACTTCGCCACCGAGCGCGGCGAGCGTGAAGGGCACGGGCAGTTCGCAATAAAGATTGTCCTCATCGCGCTGAAAGACGGGATGCTCCTGGACATGGATGACAACATACAAATCGCCCGGCGCGCCGCCGCGGATCCCGGCTTCCCCGTTGCGCGAGGAACGGAGGCGCGAGCCTTCGGCAATGCCGGCGGGGATCTTTAATTTGATGCGGCTGGTTTTCTCGACTCGACCCTCGCCTTCGCAGCCTTTGCACGGTTTCTCGATGATCTGACCGGCACCGCGGCAACGTGGACAGGTTTGCGAGACCTGGAAAAATCCGCGCGAGCTGATGACCTGACCGCGCCCACCGCAGGTGGGACAATTGATGGCGCGCGAACCGGCTTCGGAGCCTTTGCCTTCGCATTTGCTGCAGGTGTCCAGCTTGCGGACCTCGATCTCCTTCTCCACGCCGAAGGCTGCTTCCTCGAGCGTGATCTGCATGTCGTAACGCAAATCGGAACCGCGCTGGCGCCCTTCGCGATCGACCTGCGGGCCACCGCCGAAGAAGGTCTCGAAAATTCCACCGCCGCCCCCTCCTCCACCGCCACCGAAGACTTCGCGGAAGATATCGAAGGGATCATGAAAACCGCCCGCGCCCGGACCTGCCGTGCCCTGGGCAAAAGCAGCGTGACCGTAGCGATCGTAGGCAGCCCGCTTATTCCCATCCATGAGGACGTCGTAGGCTTCGCCAAGTTCCTTGAACTGTTCCTCGGCGTGCGCGTTATCCGGGTTCTTGTCCGGATGAAATTTGACCGCGAGTTTCCGGTACGAGCGTTTGATCTCCTCTTCCGTCGCCTCCCGGCTAACGAGAAGAACCTCGTAGTAATCGCGTTTTGTAGCCTTGGTAGCCATCAATGCGGACGTCGGTCAGACAGAATTAACGAGCAGCCGGACCACTCGACACGACCACGCTGGATGGACGCAGGAGACGGTCCTTCAAGCGATAACCACGACGCGTCTGGCGGATGACAATTCCTTCCGGAACCTGCGCACTAGCTTCGTGCGCGATCGCTTCGTGCAGGTTCGGATCGAACTTGGCGCCCTCGGCGGCTATCGGCTGGAGGCCATTCTCGGCGAGGAAATCCGTGAGCTGTTTCATGACCATGCTCATGCCGGCATAGATCGGGGAATTTTCGCCTTCGCTCTTCGCGGCGGAAAGCCCCAGCTCGAAGTTGTCGAGAATCGCGGTCAGACGCTCGAGCAGGGAACTGTTCGCGTACTTGATCGCGTCCTCTTTCTCACGGGCGGCGCGCTTCTTGTAGTTGTCGAAATCTGCCTGGCTGCGCAACGCGAGATCGCGGAAGCGGTCGAGATCGGCCTGGAGGGTGGCGTGCGGATCGCCCTCCGTCTCGTCCGCGCCATCGCGGATCTCGACTGGCACCGGCTCGCCCCGATCGGCGGGCGTTTCAGTCTGCTTGGTCTTGTTCATGTCTTGCGGATTGCGATTAAAGTGATGTCGTCGTTTTGCGGCGTCGACCCAACGAATTTGCGCAGGTCGTCAAGCAACCCCGAGATGATCGCCGGGGCACCGTTCTTCGCGCTCGCCCGGACTGAATCCGCGATGCGCTCCAGCCCGAATTCGTCGCCATTTCCGTCGAGAGCTTCGTTCACGCCGTCCGTGTAAAGGACCAGGCAATCGTCGCGTTCGAGCGGAACGGAAAGGTCGCCGGTTATCCTATCGAACACGCTCCCACTGTCAATTCCGAGGACCAATCCGGGAGGGTTGACGCGGGTCAATTCACCGGTCGCGTGACGGTAGAGAAACGGGGCGTCATGCCCGGCGCGAGAGAGCGTCACGGTCGCGCGGACATGATCAAGGATGAGGTAAACCATGCTGATGAACATGTCCTCCTTGATGTCGGGATAGAGCTGGCGGTTGACCTTCTTCAGCACTTCCGAGGGCGATGAATTTTCCGGGGCCTGGCTGCGCAGGACACTGCGGCAGATGGCCATGATCAGCGAGGCCGGCACGCCTTTGCCCGAGACATCCGCGATCGCTACACCGAGGCGTTCCTCATCGACTTTCAGATAGTCGAAATAATCGCCGCTCACCTGGCTGGCGGGAATATTCAGGCCGCTAATCTCGAAGCCCGCGATCTCCGGCGATTCCGAGGGAAGGAGGATGCGCTGGATATCGCGCGCGATCTGGAGGTCGTGATCGAGCCGCTTCTTTTCGTTCGCCTCGGAATAAATAACGGCGTTGTAGAGCGCGAAAGCGGATTGCTCGGCGATGGATTTAAAGACGACGAAGTCACTGGGCGTGAAAGGCGGATTCATCGGGCCATTCCCCAGTGCCAGGACGCCCATGTTTTGTTTGCCGTAAAGCAACGGCGTGACCATGACCGAGGTGGTAGCGAATGTCGTGTGCCGGAGTTTGGCCAACTCGGGAGCAGTCGACAGATCGGCGAGCAAGAGAGCCTGTGTGCTTTGCCACGCGCGACCAACCACACCTTCCCCAACATCGATGGCGTGGGTCCGAAGATACGCGTCAAGCGCGGCGGGCGTTGCGGCCGCTTCTCGCAGAATCTCCGGCGGGACCTCCGAGAGTGGCGGGCAACCCTTGGAAACGAAAGCAGGCGCGAGCTTCGTGCCGCCCCGCTCAATCAGATAAAGCGCGCCACCATGCGCGTCTAGGATGCGAGACGCGCCCTCGACAATGAGGCGATGGAGATCCGCCGCGCGAATCGTTTCCGTAAAGGCCGCGCCGAGGCCGTGGAGAAAATCAAAGACGAGGGTCTCCTCGACCTGGATCTCTTCCTTCGAGCGTTCCAGCGCGCGGATTCGGCCCAATTGGATCAGCCATGTCACCAGCCATCCGAGGAGGCACGCGACGAGCAGCCCGAGAAGAAGTGACGGCCACATGGCTAGCCTGGACTACTTCGCGACAGGCTCTTGATGCAAATCTTGTTTTAGGTAATCGAGGACGTCCTTGAACCGGGAAAAATTTTCCGGTGCGGCCTCGCAGAGCGCTTCGTGAGCATCTAACATCTGTTGCGCCTGCTGCTGTTTCTGGACCGACGGAACCGTGGCCGTCGGAGTGGAGAGCGTTTCACATTCCGGCGCGCTCGGCGCGGCCGATCCATTCGCATGAATGCTAAAGATCTGGTCAAGGCCGAGACCGGTTAGCAACTCACGGCTGCGCTGCCCGCAATGCACGACGTGGAGGTGCCCATGGCCCAATTCCCGGAGCCGCAAGGCCACTCCCGCCATCGTCCCCATGAAGGTGGAATCCATCATGGCGCAGTTTTCGAGGTCGATCACAAATTCGCGATAGCCACGGTTGACCATCTCGCGGGCAAATTCCTTCAAGTTGCCGCTGTTGAGAAAGCTTCCTTTGCCCTCAACTCTCACCCAAACGGCTTTGCCGTTTACTCCGACTTGTATTGATGACTGCACAACCAACTGTGAAAACTATAAGATCGCGGGTGGGGGTGTCAAACCTCCACGCCCTGTGTGCGCGCCTAACGCCATAGGAATGAGCGGTCTTCCGCAACGATCCGGCCATTGACAATGAGAAGACAGCGCCAGGCCGTCACGCGACCATCGTTCAAGTAATCATCCCCGATGATGGCGAAGGCCGTCTTATGACTCCCCTTGGCGTTCGCGTAATTCACCTCCCGGGCCTCGGTCAGGGCGCGCAGCTTTTCCTGACGATATTCCAACCGGACGGTCACCGGCACAGCCTGCTTCGCCCGCCAGAAAAAATCGAAGTAGTGACCGTAGCGGCGCCGTTTATCCAATTCGGTGACCGCCCCAAAAAGGCGATAGGCACTTTCACCGGTGATGGCCGGATTGTTCGAAGAACCCCGAGCCAGGGCCGCGGTCTTTCGCACATCCGGAAGGCCGAGCGCATACAGTTTCGTTTTGCGAAACTCGAAATCTTGATCAAGCGCGAGCGGGAGAGAATCGACTTTCGACAACTGGCGAAAGTCATCGGCCTGGCCGGGCAAGCGCGCACCCGCAACTGCTTCGTCCATCCGGACGAGCAACAGCAAAAGACAGAGTGCTGCACCGATTTTCATCGCGGTAGGAAACGGGCTCCCCTAGCGGGTGTCAATTCAGGCCCTCCAATTCGGACGAGAATCGATTGGCGTGTTTCGCTCCGCTGCTTCCACGCGTAATTAATTTGGTGATTCCGGTTCACTATGCGCGCGGCGTTTATCTGCCCGACCAGGATTTGTGGCTCGATCCCTCGGACGCGAAGCCACTCGCCTTTGTCTCGCATGCGCATAGTGATCACATCGCTCCGCACGACGGAATCATTGTCTCGGAACGGACCGCACGCCTGATGCAAGCGCGCATGCCGGGTGAGCGACATGAACATGTCGTCCCATTCTCGCAGCCGACCACCGTGCGGGGACTCCGCGTCACCCTCCTGCCTGCCGGCCACATCTTTGGCTCCGCGCAATTCTTCCTCGAAGCGGAGAACGGAACCCTGCTGTATACGGGCGATTTCAAACTCCGGCCCGGCCGATCGGCCGAAGCCACGGAATGGCGACCAGCCGAGACGCTCATCATGGAAACCACGTTCGGGCTCCCGCGCTATCGGTTTCCAGCGACAGAGGAAGTCGTCGCCCAGATCATCGCCTTCTGTCGGGATGCGCTCGAGGAAAACGCTGTGCCGGTCCTGCTCGGTTACTCGTTAGGCAAAGCCCAGGAGATTCTCTGCTCACTCATCGGCGCCGGGCTGAAACCGATGCTGCACGGCTCCGTCTTCCGGATGACACGCATCTACGAACAGTTCGGGCAACCCTGTGGCGAATACGAACGCTACAACGCGAATGACCTCGAAGGTCGCGTGTTGATTTGCCCGCCAAGCGCGAATCGCTCACGCATGCTGGAGAAGATTCCACGGAAGCGCGTGGCGATGATTAGCGGATGGGCGGTCGATCCGAACGCGCGCTATCGCTACCAGGTCGACGCCGCCTTTCCGCTCTCTGATCACGCCGATTACACCGACCTCGTTCGCTACGTGGAATTGGTTCAGCCTAAGCGGGTCCTGACGCTGCATGGATTCGCGGCTGAATTTGCGCGCGATCTGCGCGAGCGCGGCTTTGAAGCATGGGCGTTGAGCGAGGAGAATCAGCTGGAGCTAACCCTCGGCCGGACAACGGTGCCGGTATCCACGATCACGGCCAATCTATCCGTTAAGGCGGCGCAATCATCAGAATTTCGCGATTTCGCCGAAGTGGGCGAATCGATCGCCGCGACACCTGGAAAGCTCGAGAAGGTTCGGCTCCTTTCGGAATACTTCCGTTCGTTAGACGCCGAGCAATTGCCGATCGCAACGCGTTACCTGACCGGAAAGGCTTTCGCGCAAAGCGACTCGCGAACGTTGCAGGTGGGTTGGGCGGTTATCTTCCGCGCGCTCCTAAACGCTTCTCGCATCAGCGATTCAGAGTTGCATCGCATCGGTCGGAGCCACGGCGACGCGGGCAAGAGTGCGCTCGAAGCGTTGGAGGGCCGGACCATTCCCGAACCCTTCACACTCGTTGAATCGAAGGAGTTGTTCGACGGGTTGCAGAAGGCCCGGGGTCCGATCGCGAAGGCCGAGCTCTTGCAAAACAGGCTGGCAAAGTTGTCCGCGCGTGAAGGTCAGTACGTCGTGAAAATTCTCACCGGCGATCTGCGCATCGGTTTGCGGGAAGGCTTGGTCGAGGAAGCAATCGCGAGCGCCTTCACCGCGCCAATCGACGACGTGAAGGAGGCGAACATGCTTCTGGGCGATATCGGACAGACCGCAACGCTCGCCTCCGCTGGCCAATTACAAAGCGCGGAGCTCTCGTTATTCCGGCCCATCAAATGCATGCTCGCCAGCCCGGAGCCAACCGCGGAAGCGATCTGGCGACGTTTCGCGGACACCGCCACGGCCGCGCAGACGATCTACGTCGAGGACAAGTTCGATGGCATTCGCGCGCAACTGCATCGCGGGAGCGACCGCGTCGAGATTTTCTCGCGCGACCTTCGCCGCATGACGGATCAGTTCCCTGAAATCGCGGAAGGCGCGCGAGCGTTCGCGGATGAACTGATTCTCGACGGCGAGATCATGGCCTTCGAGCATGGCCGCAAGCTGACCTTCTTCGATCTGCAAAAGCGGCTCGGCCGGAAGAATGAAGGTGCGGATCTTTTCGCGGTCGCATCCGCCGATGTGCCGGTTGTTTTCGTCGCGTTTGATCTGCTGTGGCTAAACGGGATATCGCTTTTGAAAAAGCCGCTGCGGGAACGGCGGGAACTTCTCCGCGCGCTCGAATTGCCATCACCGTTTCAGGTTTCGGAGATATTTCCCGCACATTCAGCCGATGACATTGAGGCGGCCTTCGGCCTGGCCCGGCGTCGGATGAATGAAGGATTGATGGTGAAAGATCCGGAGAGTTCCTACTCGCCCGGGCGCCGCGGGATGTTCTGGTTCAAGCTCCTTTCCAGCACATTGGGATCCTAAGCTTAGAATTCCACGTGGACAAGTTGTCGC
>JADMIO011507109.1_pt1 | contig 18022 bp, 16 predicted proteins | sample 8958161 | NCBI WGS metagenome assembly JADMIO01 (sample SAMN16585339, study PRJNA669376) | soil metagenome | isolation source: Crop rotation soil | place: USA: Cullars Rotation, Alabama | collected 2011 | reverse complement strand
CGCGACAACTTGTCCACGTGGAATTCTAAGCTTAGGATCCCAATGTGCTGGAAAGCGAGCGAATGGACCGGCGCCGACGGTCCGAGCGCTTTCAGGTAGGCGTTCAGGTCGGCCTTGAACTCGTACAGGAGCACGTCGAATTCGCTGTCGTCGAACTTGCCGAGCGTCGGGATGTCGGCGGGATCGACGATGGTCGCCCCGTGCGCCTTCATCACCCCGATCGCCGCGTCGGCCAGCGCGTCGGCGCCGACGCTGCCGCCGAACAGCCGGTTTCGCACGACGCCGATTCGCGCGCCGCGCAGCCCGTTTGCATCGAGGAAGGCCGTATAGTCGCGAGGCACGTGTCCGCGGTGCGTCGCCGTCGCGGCGTCGGCTGGATCGACTGCGGCCATCGCACCGAGCAGCGTCGCGGCGTCCGCCACCGTGCGCGCCATCGGACCGGCGGTGTCCTGGCTGTGCGAGATCGGCACGATGCCCGCGCGGCTCAGGAGGCCGATCGTCGGTTTGATGCCGACGAGCGAGTTGTTGCTCGAGGGCGACACCACCGAGCCGTCGGTTTCGGTGCCGACCGCCGCCGCGCACAGATTCGCGGCCGTCGCGGCACCCGATCCCGAGCTCGACCCGGAAGGACTGCGATCGAGCGCGTACGGATTCCTCGTCTGCCCGCCCCGGCCGCTCCAGCCGCTCGACGAGTGGGTCGATCGGAAGTTCGCCCACTCGCTGAGGTTCGTCTTTCCGAGGATCACCGCGCCGGCGTCGCGCAAGCGCATGACGATGAAGGCGTCGCGCGGCGCGGGGGACCCGGCCAGCGCCGCGGACCCCGCCGTCGTCATCATGCGATCGGCGGTCGCGATGTTGTCCTTCAGCAGGATCGGGATGCCGTGCAGCGGTCCGCGCACCGTTCCCGCCTTCCGCTCCGCGTCGAGGCGATCGGCGATGGCGAGCGCGTCCGGATTCAGCTCGAGCACGCTGTGCAGGGCCGGTCCGCCGCGATCGACCGCCTCGATTCGCGCGAGGTACTTTTCCGCAATCGATCGCGCGGTCTCTCGGCCCGACGACATGCGCTGCTGGAGATCGGCGATCGTCGCCTCCTCGAGATCGAACGCCGGCGGGCGCGCCGGCGCCTGCGCCTCGATGATCGTCGCAACCGCCGCCGCCGCGATCGTGTGCCTCATACGCGTTCCCACCGCTCCTCGTCTCGACCTTGAATCGCGATCGTGAACCCCCACGCGAGTGCGGCGATCATGACGATCGCGCCGGCGACGTGCACCGCCCACGCGATCCGATGATCCTGGCGCAGCAGGCCGGTCAGCTGCAGGATGTGCTCCCAGTCGTGTCCTTCCACTTCGGCGCCGGTGTGGCCGCCGAGCAGGATCAATTTCAGCGCGCGCGCGTCGTTGATGTAGATCGCCACGTCGAGCATGTTCTCGCCGGCCCACCACGCGGTCACCGCCGCGCCGAAGGGACTCGGGCTGCTCGTCAGGAACGCCGCGCAGCAGATGATTGGCACGAGGATCTGCGCGAGGCTGCCGCCGAGCGCCGTCATCAGATCGCCGAAGGGCGCGAAGAAGATGTGGCCCGCCTCGTGGAACGGGATGCTGATGACGTGAAGGAACGACGCGCCGATAACGTCCTGGCGCATCGGATGCGCGAGGAACTGGAGCGTCCACCACGACAGCAGCAGCACGAGGCCCAGCCGCCCGGCTCGGATCATGGAAGGCCCTGATGATAGCCCGGCACGGTTCGTGAAGCGACGGCCGGCCATGGCTACCGAGTCTTTCGCTCCCGACTGTCACCGGCTGCGCACGTTGATGGTCAACGCGTATTTCGTGGCGGCGTCGCCGTCGCGAGACGCGCCGTGGGTGCTCATCGACACGGGCCTGCCAGGCCACACACGAACGATTCGAAAGGCCGCGGCGCATCTGTTCGGCCGGCCGCCGGTCGCGATTCTCCTCACGCACGGGCACTTCGATCACGTCGGCAACGTGCGGGCGCTCGCCGCCGGCTGGGGCGTCCCGGTGTACGCCCATCCGCTCGAGCTGCCCTACCTGACTGGTCGCTCGGCCTATCCGCCGCCGGACGCGTCCGCGGGCGGCGGCGCGCTCGCGTGGACGGCGGCCATGAATCCTCGCGGCCCGATCGATCTCGGCGCGCGCGCCCAACCGCTGCCGGAAGGCGGCATCGTGCCTGGGCTTGGCGACTGGGTCTGGCTGCGGACGCCGGGCCACACCACCGGCCACGTGTCTTTCTACCGCGAGTCCGATGGCACGCTGATCGCCGGCGACGCGGTCGTCACGACGAAGCAGGAGTCGCTGACGAGCGTGCTGGCGCAGCGCGAGATCGTGTGGCGCCCGCCGGCCTACATGACGAGCGACTGGCACGCGGCGCGCCGGTCGGTGGAGATGCTCGCGGCGCTCGAGCCCGAGGTGCTGGCCACGGGCCACGGCCACGTCCTGCGCGGGGAACGCATGCGGCGCGCGCTCTACGCGCTCGCCGATCATTTCGACCGCGCAATGCCGTCGAGCGGTCGCTACATCCCGTTTCCCGCCGTCGCCGACGAGCGCGGCGTCGTCCACGTGCCGCCGCGCGTCGGCTTCAGCACGGCGTCGCGGGTGGCGATCGGCGCCGCCGCGGTCGCCGCCGGCCTCACGCTGTTTGCGGTTGCGCGGCGCGGCGCCGCGCTTCCAGCGCGTCGCTGATCCGGACGTCGTACGTGCGCGGCGCGTCGAGCGCGCGCACGTCGGATGGAAGACGCGCGCGTTCGGTCCGGCAGCGGTCCCTGATCACGGCCAGCGCTTCCCGCGGCGCCGTCCGCCCACCCGTTCCGAAGACGTGCGCGAGCAGCGGCCGCGCGTTCGCCGCCGGCGGCTCCTCGTCGCCGGCGACGATGTCGTGGTGCGATGGCGCGCCTTCCAACGTTCGCCACACCTGCTTCGCGCCCGGCCACGTGTGCTTGCCGGGGCTCGACTTGATCACGTCCACGCGCCGCCCGTCGCGTTCGATCGCGACGAGCTTGTAGACCGCCGACAGCGCCGGCGCGTCGCTGACGGTCGAGAGCGCCGTGCCGACGCCGAATGCGTCGATGGCGGCGCCGTCGCCGACGAGCCGCGCGATCGCATGCTCGTCGAGGTCGCCCGTCGCGAAGATCTTCGTGCGCCGGTGGCCGCTGTCGTCGAGGATGCGGCGCACCTCGCGGCTCAACGCGGCGAGGTCGCCGCTGTCGATCCGCACCGCCGCGGGCTGCAGGCCCGACGTCGCCAGCGCGCGCGCGGCGTGCAAGGTGTCGTACGTGTCGAGCAGATAGACAGCGGAGGACTCGAACGTGCGGCTGAACTCGTGGAAGGCAGCGAGCTCCGTCGGAAACGTCTGCACCCACGAATGCGCCATCGTGCCGGACACGGGGATGCCGAATCGCCGCGCGGCCTCGACGTAGGACGTCGCCTCGCACCCGCCGACGAACGCGGCGCGCGCCGCGTCCAGCGCGCTGCCGAGGCCGTGCGCGCGCCGGGCGCCGAATTCGACGATCGCGCGTCCCGCGGCGGCGTCCACGAGCCGCGCCGCCTTCGTCGCGACGGCGGTCTGAAAGCCGACGATCGCGAGCAGCGCCGTCTCGACGAGCTGGGCGTCTGGCAGCGGCGCGGTGACGCGCAGCAGCGGCTCGTGTTCGAACACCGGCGTGCCCTCGGGCATCGCCCAGACATCACCGGTGAACCTAAAGCCGCTCAGGTAGTCGTCGAAGAAACTCGCCGGCACGTCCGCAAACTGCGGCAGGCGCCGCAGCCATTGGCGATCCTCGTCCGAGAAGCGCACGCGCTCCAGAAACGCGATCGCATCGTCGAGCCCCGCCGCGATCAGGTAGCCGCGCGACGGCGGCAGACGACGGACGAAGAGCTCGAATGTGGCAGGGTGCGTAAACCCCGCACGCCAGTAGCCGGCCGCCATCGCGAGCTCGTAGAGGTCTGTTTGCAATCCGTTGGGCACGTCGCGCTCCAGGCGCAAATCGTGCACCAGATCGTTGTCGAGATGGAACGGCCCACGAGCTGGACGAGGTTGCTGAACGCGCTGTTCGCCGGCGCCTGGAACGCGTCGCTCGGACGCTTTCGGCTGCCGTACGCCTTCCGCGGGCAGCCGCTCGCCGGCGACGATCTGTCAAGCGGCCTCGTCCGGCTTGCCGCGGGGCGCGAGAACGTCGCGCGACTCGAGCTGCACCTGCTGCGCAACTTCAGGAAATACGCGTACGGCCAGAGCGGGGCCGATTCCGTGTGGCAGTGGCTCGCGCTCGGCCAGCACCGGGGCCTGCCGACGCGGCTGCTCGACTGGACGTACTCGCCGTTCGTCGCGCTGCATTTTGCGACGGCTGATTTGACGACGATGGATCGCGACGGGCTCGTCTGGGCGATCGATTTCGTGGCGGCGAACCGGTTCCTGCCGGCGGCGCTGCGCCGGATCATGCACGCGGAAGGATCCGACACGGCGACGGTGGACATGCTGCGGCGCTTCCCGACGCTCTCCGCGTTCGATCGCCTCGCGCGCCGGCCGTTCGTCGTCTTTCTCGAGCCGCCGTCGCTCGACCCGCGGATTGTCAATCAGTTCGCGCTGTTCTCGTTGATGTCCAGCCCTCAGGCGGCGCTCCACCGGTGGCTCGCGACGCACGCCGTCGCGCGCCAGATCGTCGTGCCGGCCGCGCTGAAGTGGGAAGTGCGCGACAAGCTCGATCAGTTGAACATCAACGAGCGTGTGCTGTTCCCCGGCCTGGACGGCCTCAGCCGCTGGCTGACGCGCTACTATTGGCCGAAGCCTGGATCATGACCCTCGACGATCGCGGCATCATCACCGCGTGCCCGCAGTGCGGGCGCAGCAATCGCCTCGCCTACGATCGGCTCGGCCGGCCGGCGCGCTGCGGTCACTGCAAGCACGACTTGTCGGCGCCGGCGGAGCCGATCGAGATCCCGACCGTCGCCGATTTCGACCGCCTCGTCGCACGCGCATCGATTCCCATCGTCGTCGACTACTGGGCGCCGTGGTGCGGCCCGTGCCGCATGGTCGCGCCGGAGGTCGCGAAAGTCGCCGCGCGCAACGCCGGACGATGGCTCGTGGTGAAGGTGAACACGGACGTCCTTTCGGAGCTCGGTGAGCGGTATGCCATCCGATCGATCCCGACGCTCGGTGTGTTTGCCGGCGGCCGCGAGGTGACGCGCACGACCGGCGCGCGGCCCGCGGACGACATCGAGCGCTTCGTCGCCCAGGCGACAAGCGGCGCGCGGAGCTGAGGGGCGGGGCTGGCCGGTGTCGATCCGCGCGCCCCATCGCGGCGCGCCGGAACGCTCGCGCCTCCGGCCATACCCTTACGATGACGCGACGATCAACGCGTTATCAGGACGACATCTGACAACGCGTCAGCCCCGACACGGGGGCTCACGGCGCCACGGATCACGGAGGCCGTGATCGTCGCGGTGAGGACCTTCGCCGCGAGGTTGCTGATCGAGTCCGGCCGCGCCGCAAGGGCGCGCGGATCGACACCGGCCAGCCCCGCGGTGAGCATGGACGATCGCGGCACAACGGTGGCTCGCGCGGCGAGCCGTTGCCGGCAGGCCGACTCGTTCGCACGAAAAGCATGCCGGAGCGAGTCTGCCGCAGCGGTCTGTTGGAAAGCCACCCCGATCTCCGAGTGACGCAAGCGGTACCTGTTCGCTGAGCGATGCCGCGAGTCAGTAGGACCGCTGCGGGGCGTCAGGGTTCGAGCGCAGGCATGCTTTTCCGGCCTGAGCGGCCACGGCTCGCGGCGCGAGGCGCCGTTGTGCCGCGATCGGGGCACTCACAAACGATGCCGCCGACAGCCGGACGGATCGACACCCAGCCCCTCGCTGCGAGGCGGCGAGCGCACGCTCTATTTTTTTCGCTTCGTCCGGCGATGCTTGTCTGCGATCGCGGGACCCTGGACCGCGTCCGCGAGCAGCGCGACGCTGAGCGCGTAGGAATGCGCGCAGTTGTATTCGAGCAGCGCGTCGTAGTTGTGGTACACGAGGAAGTGCCGGCTCGCGCCCGAGACGAGCGCGGCGTCGGGCATGTGCGCGGGGAGCTTGCCGCCGGTCGTCGTGCGCACGCCGATCGCTTCCCAGCGTGCGGCGGGCAGCGCAACGGTCATGTCGCGCGTCGCCTGACACGTCCCGGCACGCCGCGCGATCTCGCGCGCGATCGTCCGCTCGGCGGCTTTCGAGATTTTGACCTCGCGTCCCCAGCCCTCCCCGGCGATCCAGCCGTGTCCGACGAGATAGTTGGCAATCGACGCGAAGACATCGGCGGGCGTGGACCAGATGTCGCGCCGGCCGTCGCCGTCATAGTCCTGCGCGTACTGCAGGTAACTGGACGGCATGAACTGCACTTGCCCCATCGCACCCGCCCAGGATCCGCGCATGGCGTCGAGCTCGATGTCGCCGCGGTCGAGGATCTCCAGCGCTTTGAAGAGCTCGGTGCGGAACATCGTCGCGCGCCGCGGATCCCACGCGAGCGTGGCCAGCGCGGCGATCGTCGGACGCACGCCGCTGAAGCGGCCGAAGTTCGATTCCATCCCCCAGATGCTGACAATCACGCGAGGATCGACGCCGTACGCGGCGCCGATCTCGTCGAGGAGCGGCTTGTTCGCCGCGAACGCAGCGCGGCCGTTCGTCACGAGCTTCGGCACGATGCGATCGATGTAGCGCTCGAGCGGCAGCACCGTCTCCGCCTGCGCGCGATCGCGCTCGATGACCACCGGCACCGGCTCGTCGATGTTGGCGAGCGCGGCGTCCACGATCTCCGGCTTGATGCCGCGGGTCAGCGCTTCGGCGCGCACGCCGGCGAGGAAATCGGCGAACGATGGCCTCGCGGTCTCCTGCGGGGCGGCCAGGGCGAGCGCCAGCGCGATGCACGCGATCACCCCTACAGTTTACAGCCGGGCGAGCGCCCGCACCGCGGCCGGCGAAAACGTCTGGCGCGTCGTCCAGTAGTCGCGCCACGGATCCCGGCGGAGCGCCGCGAGCCGATCGGGGACGGTCCGCATCGTGAATCGCTCCGGCGCCGCGCGTGAGAGCTCGCTCCAGCCAATGGGCAGCGACACCGTGGCGCCAGGCCGGGCGCGCGTCGAGAACGCGGCGACCGACGTGTTCGTCCGATTGTTGCGGAGATAGTCCACGAGAATCCTGCGTTCGCGTCCCTCGCGCTTGAACGCGGCGGTGAACACGCCCGGTTGATGTCGTACGAGCGCCTCGGCCAGCGCGCGCGCGAACGCGAGGCACGCCGCCCAGTCCGCCTTCGGGGTCAACGGCACCACCACGTGAGCGCCGCGGCCGCCGGTCGTCTTCACGAAGCTCGCGAGGTCGAGGCTCTCGAGGACGCGCCGCACGAGGCGGGCGGCGGCGGCCACGGCCGTCCACCCGACGCCCGCGCCGGGGTCCAGGTCCACCACGATGCGATCCGGCTGCTCGACGCGAGCGGCGCGCGAGTTCCACGTATGGATCTCGAGGGCGTTCATCTGCGCCAGCCCGACGAGCCCGCGCGCATCGTCGACGATCAGATATTCGCCCGTCTTCGTCTTCTCGCGGATGCTGACGCGGCGCAGCGGCACGGGCGACCACGCCTTCGAGTGCTTGAGATAAAAGCAATCGCGGCCTTTGACGGCGCCGGCGGGCGGGACGCCGTTCGGGCAGTGCACGAGCGTCAGCGGCCGATCGGCAAGATGGGGAAGCATCCAGTCCGCGACGGCGTCGTAGTAGCGCGCCAGGTCGAGCTTCGTCGCGCCGAGCGCGGGAAAGACGATGCGGTCGGGGTGCGAGATGCCGACACCGCCGACGGTCGGTCGCGCCTCCATCTGGCACCGTCGGTGCAAATTGCGATCTCGTGCGCGAAGCGTCGCACCGTCGTGTCACGGTCGAGATTCCCTGGAAGACGCTGTTCAAAATCATCGCCGCCATCGTCCTGGTGTGGCTGTGGCTGACGCTCTACCAGATCGTGCTGCTGCTCGTCGTGGCCGTGCTGCTCGCGGTGGCGCTGGATCCGGTCGTCGAATGGCTGGAGCGGCGCGGTCCGCCGCGCTGGGCGGCGGCGTCGATCGTCTGTTTCGTCCTGCTCGCGATGATCGGCGGTTTTGTCTACCTCACCTGGTCGTCGCTGTCGTCGCAAGCCTCGATGGTCGGCGATCGCCTCCAATCGATCGTGGAAACGATGCTCGATCGCCTTCCCGCCCCGCTCCAGCAGGCGCTGACGAGCGACAGCGGCGGCGTCCTGCCATCGAGGCTTGCGCCGCTCGCGATGCACGCCGTCCGCAGCACGGCGGAGGCGATCGGCGTGTTCTTCGTCGCGTTCATTCTCACGCTGTATCTGCTGATCGAAGGCCGCGCGACCGCGGCCTGGCTGGTGGCGTTCGTGCCGGCGCGACGACGGCCGAAAGTCCAGTCGACGCTCGTCGAGTGCCGGCGCGTGGTCTTCGGTTACGTCGCCGGCAACGTGGCGACGTCGGTGTTCGCGACGGTGTTCGTCCTGATTTTCATGAGCGTGCTGGGTGTGCCCGCGGCGCTGCTGCTCGCGGTGCTGGCCGGCGTGTGCGACTTCGTGCCGGTCGTCGGCTTCATCGTGTCGGTCCTGCCGGCGGCGGCGCTGGCGGCGACCGTCTCCGGCCGCACGGCCCTCATCGTCGTCATCGGGTACGTTGCGTATCACACGACCGAAAACTACTTGATCGCGCCGTGGGTGTACGGCGATCGGCTGAAGCTGTCGAACATCGCCGTCGTGCTCGCGTTCGTGGTCGGCGGCGCGCTCGCGGGGATCGTCGGCGCCGTGATCGCGCTGCCGCTCGCGGCGATTTACCCGACGATCGAGCGCCTGTGGTTGCGCGAGGAAGTGGGCGAGCAGACGGTGCGGGAGCACCGCGAGATCGAGCGGCGCGCCGGCTGAGTGGCGATCAATGCGCCGCGACCGGGCCGCCGCCCTGTTTCGGCCGCTTCATCAGCAGCACGAGCGGGATCATCACGACGAAGAGGATCCCGAGGAGCTGGAAGATCCCGACAAACGACACCATGGCGGCCTGCTGCTGCACCATGCCGAAGAGCGCCGCCGTCGCCCGATTGGTCGCCGTCGTCACGTCCGCACCGGCGGCCATGAATGCCGCGCGCAGCTGCATGAACATCGATCGCGACGCCGGGTTGTAGGGCGTGACGTTGGAGCCGAGCGTCATGGTGACGGCCTGCTGATGCCGCGCCAGCAGCGTTCCGGTCGTCGCGATGCCGACGCTGCCGCCAATGTTGCGCATCAGGTTGAAGAGACTCGTCGCGTTGCCCATGCGCTCGCGCGGAATGGGATCCATCGACACGGTCGTCAGCGGCACGAAGAGCAGCGACATGCCGACGCCCTGAATCAACTGCGGCCAGAAGATGTCCCAGTAACCCGACTGCAGGTTCAGCCACGAGAGCCACACCAGCGTCAGCCCGCCGACGAGCAACCCGGCGCTCAAGAGCTTGCGTGCGTCGAACCTGCCGGTCATCAACCCGGTGAGGGGCATCATGACGAACGAGCCGATGCCGCGCGGCGCCATGGCGATGCCGGCCTGCAGCGGCGGATACCCGAGCAGCGTCTGCAGCATGATCGGCAGCAGCACCAGGCTTCCGTACAGAACGAAGCCGACGACCGTCATCAGAAACACGCCGACGGCGTACGTGCGCGCCTTGAACACGCGCAGATCCACGACCGGATTGTCGGTGGTGAGCTCGTGGACGACGAGCGCCGTGAGCGTGATCACGGCAACGACCGCGAGCGCGACGATCATGTGCGACGAGAACCAGTCCTCTTCCTGGCCTTTGTCGAGCACGATCTGGAGCGCGCCGATGCCCACCGCGAGCATGCCGATGCCCCAGTAGTCGATCGCGCGATTGTCGCTGCGCAGATAGGGCGGATCGAAGATGTACAGCTTCGTCATCACGATCGACGCGATGCCGACCGGGATGTTGATGTAGAAGACCCAGCGCCAGCTGTAGCTCTCGGTCAGCCACCCGCCGAGCACGGGGCCGAGAATCGGTGCGACGACGATCCCGAGCGCCCAGAACGCCATCGCCTTGCCGCGATCCTCAGGAACGAATGCTTCGAGCAGCACCGCCTGGGACAGCGGCTGCAGCGCGCCGCCGGTCGCGCCCTGCACGATGCGGAAGAAGATGAGCGCAGAGAGCGACGGCGCAAGGCCGCAGAGAAACGACGCCGACGTGAACCCGATCACCGAGAGCATGAGCAGGTTCTTCCGCCCGAACCGGCTCGCGAGCCAGCCGGTCATCGGCAGGATGATCGCGTTGGCGACGAGGTACGAGGTGAGCGCCCACGTCGCCTCGTCGATGGACGCCGACAGGCTGCCGGCGATGTGCGGCAGCGACACGTTGACGACCGTGGTGTCGAGCACCTCCATGAAGGTGGCGAACATCACCGAGACGGCGATGAGCCACGGGTTGACGTGTTTGTGGTCGTCGCTCATGTCGCTATCGCGTATACACCGTCGGCTCGACCGACATGCCGGGCCGCAGCAGATGGCCGGGGTCCTGGCCGGGGTCCAGCACGATCTTCACCGGCACGCGCTGCACGACCTTCACGAAGTTGCCGGTCGCGTTTTCCGGCGGCAGCATGCTGAAGCGCGCGCCGGTGGCGGCGGCGATGCTGTCCACGTGGCCCTTGAACTCGGTGCCGTACGCGTCCACCGACACCTTGGCGCGCTGGCCCGGCCGCATGTGGGTCAGCTGCGTCTCCTTGAAGTTCGCGGTGATCCACACGTTCTCGAGCGGGATGAGCGCCAGCAGCGGCTGGCCGCCCTGCACGATCTGGCCCTTTTCAACCGTCTTGCGCGACACGATGCCGTCGACCGGCGCCTTCACCGTCACGTACTGCAGGTTCAGCTCGGCCTGCTCGACGGCCGCCTTCGACTGCTGGACCTTCGCCGCGGCCGCTTCCGCACGCGCGCGCGTCGCGGCGATCTGCTGCGGCGCGGTCTGGGCGGTCCGGAGCCCCGCGCGGGCCTTCTGCTCGCCGGCGCGCGCCTGAATCAGCTTGCTCTGCGACACGCGGATGCCGGCTTCGGCCTCGGCGACTTGCGACTTCGCCGAGTCGACCGCCGCCTGCTGCGCGTCGGCCGCCGCCTTGGCCGCGTCGAACTGCTGCTGCGACACCTCGTCTTTCGCGAGCAGCCCGCGGAGCCGCTCGACGTCGCGCGCCGACTTCGCCGCGTTCGCTTCGGCCTCGCGCTGACGCGCCTGCGCGGTGACGAGGCGCGCCTGCGCCGCGTCGATCTCCCGCTGCGCCGAGTCGACGGCGCTCTGCGCCTGATCGACCGACCCCTGCGCCGTCGTCACGTTGCTGCGCGCCTCGGTGGACGTGATCGGCACGCCGCTCTGCGCCGCGGCGGAGGTGGCTTCGGCGTCGGCGAGCTCGGCGCGCGCCTTGTCGAGCGCCACCTGATAGTCGCGCGGGTCGATCTGCACGAGCACGTCGCCGACTTTCACCTGCTGGTTGTCGTCGACGCGGACGTCGACGACCGTGCCGCCCACGCGCGCGGCGATCTGGGTCAAGTGGCCGTCCACCTGCGCATCGTCGGTCGATTCCTCGCCGGCCGTCATCACGAGCCAGACGACGACGCCGATGACGATCAGGCCGACGACGAACAGGCCGATGCGCGCGCCGCGCCGTTTGTACCAGGGTTCGGGTTGTGTGTGGTCGACCATCACCGAGAGCCTCCGAGATAGGTGCGCAGCACGTTTTCCGCGGCGCCGATGCCGCGAATCACGGCGCCCTTGGCGAGGTCGAAACCGTACTGCGCCGAGATGAACTGCTCGTTGGCGACGGCGACGGCTTCCTGCGCCTGAATCACTTCGATGTTGCTCGCGACGCCGGCGCCGAACCGGTCGCGCGCCTGCGTGAGCTGCTGCGCGGCGAGGTCACGCCCCTGCGTGGCGGCGCGGAGCTGCTCCGAGGTCGCCTGCAGATCGAGATATGCCGTGTGCACCTCGTAGTAGATGCTCGCTTTCAGATCGTCCAGTTCGGAGCGCCGCGTCCGCAGCTCGGCGTCGGCCTCGAGCAGCCGGCCGCGCGTGCGCCCGCCCTGGAAGATCGGCACGTTCAGGGCGCCCACGAGCGTGAACGTCGTCTGCGCGTCGCTCGGCGAGAGCCCGATGTCGCCGTAGTCGGCGTTGACCTTCACCGAGGGCAGCGCCTCGCCGATGATTGCCGCGCGCGCCGTCTCGGCCGCGCGCACGCGCTCGCGCGCCGCCTGATAGTCCGTGCGGTTCTTCAGCGCCTCCTCGACCGCTTGATCGACCGACAGGTCGGTCGTCGGGAGGTCGGGGAGCGCGGGATCGAGCGTGAACGCCTGGCCGAGCGGCAGGCCGATGACGCGCGCGAGCTGCAGCTTCGCCTTCTCGAACTCGTTTTGCGCCGACGTCGAGCGCTGCCGCTCCGTGCTCAGCTCGACTTCCGCGCGCAGCACGTCGATGCCCGGCACCATCCCGCTCTGCTTCAGATCGGTCGCCGTCTTGAAGAGCGCCTCGGCCGTCGCGAGCTGCGCCTTGGCGGCATCGACGCGCGCGGACGAGGCGAGCGCCTGCAGGTACAGCGTGGCGGCGACGTGAATGACGAACTCGCGCGCGTTCCGCTCGGTCAGCTTCGCCGCCTCGACGAGGTGCGTCTGCGAACGCACGTCGTTCAGCGCGCCGAGATCGAGGATCGATTGCGACAGCGACACGCGGGCGTCGAAGACGTTGAAGGGACCGACGATCGTCGGGATCCCGGCGAACGGACCGACCGTCACGTTGCCGAAACCGAAGGCCGCCAGGTTCAGCTTCTCGCGCGTCCCGGTCACGCGCCCGTTGACGTTCGGCAGCACCTCGCTGAGCGCGCGCCAGCGCGCGCCCTCCGCCCGGCCGACGCTGTGCTCGGCCAGCAGCACGCCGAGGTTGTGCTGCAGCGCGCGCGTAATCGCGTCGAGCACCGTCAGCGTCAGCGGATCTTTCGTCGCGGTCCCCTCGGGCACGCCGCCCAGAAACGTGTTCAGCGACAACGGCGCCGATGGCGGCCGCGGCGACGGGACGAGACTCGACGGCGGCGCCGCCGTCTGGGCGGCGACCGGGGCGGCCGCCAAACAGGCGATGAGGAGTACGGGCAGTGCGGCTCTCAGAAGGCACCTCGGACGAACGTCAGACGGCACGCGCCGACGCGCGTGCCGCAAACCTCAAGAGTACTACGGTTGCGACGCGCGACGCACCGCCGCCGCGAGTGGCCGGTCGATCGTCGCGTCCACAACGTCATCCACATCACAAACGAAGACGAGGCGCAAACAAGGTTTGTGACGTCATCCGCAGCGCGTGAGGTCGAGGCAGCGGCTCCCGGGGCGAAGATTCCATTTGACATCATGTTATACATTACGTATAAATCGATGTATGACGACCGAGGAGTATCGCGGCGCGCTCGCCGCCGCGATCAAGGAATACGAGGCGCTCGGCGCGGAACGGCGGCGCGTCGACGAGCGTCTCGCGCAGCTCGCGCAGACTATTACGACGCTGTCGCGGCTCATCGGGATCACGCCGAGCGTGCCCCTCGGCCTCACCGCCGCGTGTCGGCTCGCGCTGCGGAGCGGCGTGCCGATGACGCCCGTCGAGGTCCGCGACCGGCTCCTCGGCATCGGCGTCGATCTCTCCATTTACTCGAACGAGCTGTCCGCGATTCACACCGTGCTCAAGCGGCTCAACGAAGCGGGCGAGATCCGGATCGTGCCGCGCGCGAACGGCAAGCACGCGTACCTCTGGACGCGGCCGCCGACCGCGATCGCGATCGGTCCCGAAATCGCCGAGTTCATTCGAGGATCGGCCGGCAGTCACTACCTCCGTCCGCGCGCCGGCGACGAGGCGGCCGAAACGGGCGACGCCGGCGCGACCGATGACGACGAAGATCCCGACGAGACGGCCGAGCCGCGGAGGCCGCGGCAGACGAGGAAACGGGGGAGGGGATGACGACCGCCGCCACGATCGATCCCGAAATGCGCCGCCGGCTGTACGCGGAGGAGATTGAAGCGATTGCCGCGCTGCGGACGCCGGCGCTCGTCGCCGCGCTGGCCACCGTGCGGCGCGAAGCGTTCCTGCGCGCCGGCCCGTGGATCGTGCGCACGGAGGCCGATTTCGGCGGGCCGCCGCGGGCCACGCCCGACGCCGACCCGCGGCACGTCTACCACAATCTCGTCGTCGCGATCGATCCGGCGCGCCAGTTGTTCAACGGTCAGCCGAGCCTGCTCGCGATGGCGATCGACTCGCTGGCGCTCGCGCCGGCGGCGCGCGCGCTCCACGTCGGGTGCGGTCTCGGGTACTACACCGCGCTGATGGCGCAGTGCGTCGGCCCGGGCGGCCGCGTCGTGGCGATCGAGGCGGATGAAACGCTCGCGCGCGAGGCGGCGGCGAACCTCGCGCCGCTGCCGTGGGTGGAGGTGCGGCACGGCGAGGCGCGCGACGATCTCGGGGAGCCCTTCGACGCCATCCTCGTGAACGCCGGCGTCACGCATCCGCTGCCGTGGTGGCTCGACGCGCTCGCGCCCGCCGGACGAATCGTGCTGCCGCTGACCGGATCGATGAAGGGCATGGGCGCGACCATCGGCAAAGGCCTGATGGTGCTGCTGACCAAGCGCGAGGCCGCGCTGTTCGACGCGCGCGTCGTGAGCTTCGTCGCCATCTACCTCGCGCTGGGCATCCGCGACGAGGCGCTCGGGGAACAGCTGGGCCGCGCGATGGCGAAGAATCCGTTTCCCCAGCTGAAGCGTCTCCGTCGCGATACGCACGAGCCCGACGGTACGTGCTGGCTGCATACGCCTGAATGGTGTCTGTCGTGAGCGAGGCGCAGCTCCCGCTGAGTCCGTCCGATGATGAATTGGCGACCGTCTTTCAGACACGCGCGTTCGTTTCGGTCTCGTAAGGCGCGCGCGGCGCTCCGCGCGCGCTTCCACAAAGAAGGTGCGCCGTGCCGAAGGTGAGTGGCCGCGCCGCCCATCTTCGGCAACCGACTTCCATTCGCGCGCGTCGCCGAGCCGTGGCACATGGTTGGCTATTTTGCCTGCCATGGTGTGTCTTTCTTCCCGCACGATTCGACGACTCGCCTTCGCCGCCGTCGTCGTCGCCGCCGCCTTGCCGCGTCAGGCGCGCGCAGCCGACACGGTGTGCGACCCCTCGCACTCCAACTGCCGGACCCAGCTCCTCAGCCTCATTGCGTCGGAGAAAGTCGGCATCGACGTCGCGTTCTGGTTCATGGAGGACGCGCGCTACGAAACGGCCATCGTCTCGCGTTTCAAGGCGGGCGTCCCGGTCCGGATCCTCGTCGATCCGCGCGCGAACACCACGTATCCGCTGAACGCGCAGATGCTCGCCGATTTCAAGCAGGCGGGCATCCCGATGCGCTACCGCACGGCGAGCGGCATTCTGCACTGGAAGATGATGCTCTTCGCGGGCCAGGACACGGTGGAGTTCGGCTCCGCGAACTTCAGCCCTGACGCGTTCGTGCCGGAGACGCCGTACACCAACTACGTGGACGAGTCGGTCTACTACACGAGCGACGCGGCCGTCGTCGACAGCTTCAAGACGGAATTCGACAACTCCTGGACCGACACGACGAACTTCAGGAACTACGCGAACATCACGCGCGCGCTGACGCGCACGTACCCCACGTTCCCGATCGACGCGGATCTGAACTTCCCGCCGTCGCAGAACTACGCGACGCGGGCCGTGTCGGCGTACAACAAGGAGACGCGCGCGATCGACGTGATCATGTATCGCATCACCGATCGCCAGCACACCGACGCGATGATCGCCGCGAAGGGGCGCGGCGTCGCGATCCGGATGATCGTCGAGAACAAAGAGTACCGCGATCCGAAGTACCTGTGGGATGCGTGGAACGTGGATCGTCTGTACGCGGCCGGGATCCCGCTGCGGTGGCGCGGGCACGCCGGGCAGAACCACGAGAAACTGGTGCTGCTCTACGGTCAGGCGCTCGCGATTTTCGGATCCTCCAACTGGACGTCCGCGTCGGCGTCGTCCCAGCAGGAGCACAACTACTTCACGAGGAAATCGGCGCTCTTCACGTTCTTCGAGAACGAGTTCAACCGCATGTGGCACAACTCGACGGGCGCGATCGAGACCGGCGCCTTCGCGCCGCTGCCGCCCGACAAGCCGTCGAACCGATCGCCGGCGAACGGCACGACCATCACGACGAGCACGTCGGCGACGCTGAAGTGGTACGGCGGACCGTGGGCGCACAACTACGACGTCTACTTCGGCACGACGAATCCGCCGCCGCTCGGCGTCAAGAACCAGGCGCTCGGTCCGAGCACGTCGTCCAGCGTGCTCCAGTCGATCACGGCGTCGAATCTCCAGCCGCACACGACGTACTACTGGCAGATCGTGTCGAAGACGATGGCGAACAAGACGGCGACAGGGTCGGTGTGGAGCTTCCGGACGCCGTGAACTGATACGCTAGGCGCCATCGTGGCGCATCTCTTCGAGCCGTTCGCGGTTCGCGGGCTCACGCTCGCGAACCGCATCGTCGTCTCGCCCATGTGCCAGTATTCGAGCGTCGACGGCTTCTCGAACGACTGGCATTTCGTCCACCTCGCGAGCCGCGCCGTCGGCGGCGCGGCGCTCGTCTTGACGGAGGCGACGGCCGTCACGCCGGAAGGACGCATCAGCCCGCAGGATCTCGGCATCTGGGACGATCGCCAGGTCGCCGGCCTGCAGCGGATCGTCGAGTTCGTCCACGCGCAGCGCGGCGCGGCCGGCATCCAGCTGGCGCACGCGGGACGCAAGGGCAGCACCGTGCGGCCGTGGGACGGCGCGGGCGCGATTCCGCCGGATGGCGGCGGATGGCAGCCGGTCGGCCCGACCGCGACGCCGTTCGCGCCGAACTATCCCGTTCCCGCCGCGCTCGACACGGCCGGTATCGCTCGAATCGTCCACGCGTTCCGCGACGCGGCCACCCGCGCGCGCGCCGCCGGTTTCGACGTGGTCGAGATCCACGCGGCGCACGGTTATCTCATTCACGAGTTCCTCTCGCCGTTGAGCAACACGCGCGCTGACGCGTACGGCGGATCGTTCGAGCATCGGATCCGGTTGTGCCTCGAAGTCGTCGACGCGGTCCGCGGCGTCTGGCCCGACCGCCAGCCAGTGTTCGTTCGCATCTCGGCGACGGACTGGACCGAAGGGGGATGGGACGTCGAGCAGTCGGTGCGCCTCGCGCGCCGCCTGCGCGAGCACGGAGTGGATCTCGTGGACTGCTCGAGCGGCGGCAACGTCGCGCGCGCGACGATTCCGATCGGTCCAGGGTATCAAGTGCCGTTCGCGGCACAAGTACGGCGCGAGGCCGGGATCGCGACGGGCGCCGTCGGCCTGATTACGACGCCGGCGCAGGCCGACGCGATCGTCCGCGGCGGCGAGGCCGACTGCGTGATCCTCGCGCGCGAACTGCTGCGCGACCCGTATTGGCCGCTGCGCGCGGCGCGGGAGCTCGGACACGACGTCCCATGGCCGGCGCAGTATCTTCGCGCGGGTCCGCCGCACGCGCCGGCCCGTTAGCCTTTCGTCGCCTCGCGACGGACGCTTTGGCGCCTCGACACGCTCGTTCTACCATCACCGTATGCGGGCGCTCGTGGTCGAGGACGATGCGGCGATCGCGGAGTTCGTCGCGCGCGGGCTTCGCGAGGCTGGATTCGCGGTGGACGAAGCCGCGGACGGGGAGGCCGGCCTCGCCGCCGCCGGCCGCCAGCCGTACGACGTCGCGATCGTGGACGTGATGCTCCCCAAGCTCGATGGCCTCGCGCTCATCGAGCAGCTGCGACGCCAGGGCGTCATGACGCCCGTGCTGATCCTGAGCGCGCGGCGATCGGTTGACGATCGCGTCTCGGGTCTGCAGGCGGGCGGCGACGACTACCTGACCAAGCCGTTCGCCTTTGCGGAGCTGCTGGCGCGCGTGCAGGCGCTCGTGCGGCGGGCGACGC
>JADMIO011627985.1_pt1 | contig 18023 bp, 15 predicted proteins | sample 8958161 | NCBI WGS metagenome assembly JADMIO01 (sample SAMN16585339, study PRJNA669376) | soil metagenome | isolation source: Crop rotation soil | place: USA: Cullars Rotation, Alabama | collected 2011 | reverse complement strand
GTAGATCTTGTTGGCGTACTCATCTCCGCTTGCGATCACCTTTGCCGAGTTGCGCACCCAATTGTGCAACCAGTCTACCGATGGCACACGCTTGTCAACATCTTTGAGGGCAGGACCAATAACCTTTCGGTCGATGGCATGACAAGTTTTGCAATTGGCTTTGAAGAGTGCCTCACCAGCCTGGACGGCTGCTGCATCGGGTTGGGCGTGTAAAAGGAACGAGGTAGAAGTAACTAGAAGAAGAGTGATCAGTGTTGTGAAGGATCGTTGCTTCGTCATGACGTTTAGGGCTCCGGTTTTACACGAAACGCCCAAATGTACAATGCGAACGCATGATTTCAAACAAATTGCCGAGCGCCTCCGGGAAGAAAAAATGTGTCTTCAAAGTTGTCCACACGTATCGAAAGACATTGCATCATTCTTCAAAATCACTTCGGAAATGCAGAATTTTTTTCGCTATTTAGAATTAATTTAAATAGTCATCCCTACCATTTCACTGTGCGACGATGTACGTCCGGCATGATGTGACTATTCGTGCTAACCAATCGCGCAATCATTGTTCATAACCATCTAAATTGTATCACAACCGTCGCAACGCCGGAGGTCCCGGTCGCTTGTGAGGGGTGAACTTCATCAAAAAAAAACCCCGATGACTCCCTTCGAATATGTATCGGTGCTCATCTCCATCGTTCTGGGGCTCGGGATCACTCAGATCGTCACAGGAGTTGCGGATATCATTCATCGGTGGAGCAAGGTGAAGCTTTACTGGCCTCATCTTCTCTGGATTGTTCTCGTATTTTTCCTTCACCTCCAGGAATGGTGGCTGTTGTTTGACCTTCGGACCGTTACTGAATGGAGGCTGCCGACATTTTTTCTTACGATCCTCTACCCTATCAACCTGTTCATTCTTGCGAGGGTGCTCTTTCCCGGGGATCAATCCGCGGAAAGCGACATGCGGGAATTCTATCTTGCCAACTACCGGAAATTTTTTCTGCTGGTGGCGGTGTTGGCACTCACCTCATTGGTTGACAATATCTTTGTTCATCAGTATCCTATCGCCGATTCCGTCATATCAATCGTGCTGGCATTGGTTATGCTTTTCGGCGCGGTTCGGGGAATAGAATCAGAACAGACTCATAAGGTACTGGTGACCGTTCTACTCGTCGTGATGCTCGGGAGTGTCGCCGTCAATTGGGATGACTGGACGCTAACGGCTATACACAGAGGGCCACAGAGAATCACAGAGGTACACAGAGGAAATGCTTAAATTCTCTGTGGTCCTCTGTGGATGCTCTGCGTTCTCTGTGTACAACTAGATCTTCAAAGAATGCCTACGAATACCTTCGCCCCCGCTTCCACTCAGCTTCAAATGAAAGGCTGGAACGGCATCGACAAGAAATCAAAAGTGGTTGTTGTCGGGGCGGGAGCTTTCGGTGGATGGACCGGTCTCTGGCTGCGACGCTCGGGTATTGATGTTACGCTTGTTGATGCTTGGGGACCCGGCAACTCAAGGTCGAGCTCCGGTGACGAGACGCGAGTAATCCGGTCAACATATGGTGCCAACGAGTTCTACTTTGACCTGAACGTGAGATCGTTGCAGCTCTGGAAGGAGCACCAACAAAAATGGAACCGCCAGATCTTTCACAACACGGGTGTTCTGTGGATGTGTTATGAAGAGCACGTCCCTGTTGTCGATGATTCCGTCCCGTTCGCTCGCAAGCACCGAATGGACTATGAACGCCTGACAAAGGAAGAAATGGCGAAGCGATATCCCGCAATCAACTGCCGCGACCTCGATCACGGCTGGTTGGATCCCTTCGGCGGATATCTAAAGGCAAGGGAAAGCACGCAGCTTGTGACTGAGACCTTGATTAAAGAGGGCGGTCGATTCATTCAGGCACAAGTTCACCCTGGCAAGCGCGGGGAGGCAACTATTGAAGGCGGCTCGCTCGGCGCTGACTATTATATATATGCATGCGGATCCTGGCTGGGCCAAATGTTCCACGATGTTCTTGGCAAGACCATCACCTGCTCCAAACAGGAAGTGTACTACTTCGGGCCGCCGGCTTCGTCCGGAAAACTATTTGATGATATGCCAGTGTGGGTCGACGCGGATGGTAAGGACTTTTACTATGGCATCCCGGGCAATTCCAATCGAGGATTCAAAATCGGCGTTGACAGAAGAGGCAAGCCTTTCGATCCAACAACTGGCGAACACACGTCAGAGCCGGAAGTGCTGCAACACGCCAGAGCCTTTATTGATCACAGGTTTCCAGCCTTGAAGAACGCACCTGTTGTTGAAAGCCGGGTATGTCCATATGAGAATTCACCCGACGGGAATTTCATTTTTCAACAACATCCGGAAGCGGCCAACGTGTTCTTCATAGGTGGAGGATCCGGGCATGGGTTTAAGCATGGACCGGCGTGGGGAGAGCTCGTTGCGAAAAGGTTATTACATGGATAGCACATCACCGGTGATTTGAATATCGAACAAGGAACACCGAAAGTCGAAGTAAGTGACGTGCATTACTTCAATATTCCTTCTTCGATTTTCTGTGTTCAAAGCCGGGAGTTACCAGGTACTCCTTAAAGTCCACACCCTGATCGCAAAAGGGGCAGCATCATTCGCAAAGGACTTTATCGCAGAGCCTTGACCTGTCGGAAAGACCTGAGTTGTTATGACTTGCTCGCCGCCATTAACAAAGACCTCGATAAGAGACTGATCCACGAAAATCGTCAACTGTATCTGGCCGTTCACCATTCGAACCGGCGCGCGATCAACTCCAGTGAATGACGTATTGAAATCCGTTTTGCCTGACGTCCTCCTATCGACATACACTTCGCTACTTGCCTGATCGTAGCCAATGATTGTTTCTGACGAATCCGTTTTCAAGAGAGTGACGCCTGCATTGGTTCCCTCGCCCGGCTCAACAGAGAATTCAACCTCGAAGGAGCGGTTCAGATTGGTTGCGAAGTCCTGGATCTCTTCGCCACGAAGACTTTGATACTCTTTAATTGGCTTCTGGATAAGCCTTGAATTGCCGTCGATAACTGAAAGAGAGACTTCGCGTGGGAACGCCATCGCACTACGCCAGCGAAAAGTTGGAATGTCCTGACCATAAGCCCAATTGTTGGCCCATCCCAGCAACAGAACCCTGCCGTCGCTTTCAGGCACATTATTATATGTGATCGCGGCGTAGTAATCTCTGCCGTAATCCAAATACAGCGGGTATTGAGCTGGCAACTCGGGTGTGAACTTCGATCCGTCGAACGAACCGACAAAGTATTGCATGCCCACGTAAGCCGGACCTTGAGGATGTGAATTGGAAATCAGGAGCACCCATTTCTTATCAGTGCCTTGGGAGGATCGTGCTTCAAACAAATCAGGACATTCCCAGATCCTGGCAGTGTCTCCCAACGGACCGAAGGCGCTAAGGAATTCCCACCGTTTCAAGTCAGGAGATCCGTAGATGTTCACTTTGAATTCATCGGGTATCACCGTTAACATAATCCACTTCTTCGTGGGCTCATGCCAAAAGACTTTTGGATCGCGAAAATCCTTACGTCCAATGTCGATCACGGGATTTTTATCGTACCTCGTAAATGTCCTGCCTTTGTCTTTGCTGTAGGCGATGCTCTGATGTTGCTTGAGTCCCTCTCCTTTCGCATGTACATGCGAAGTGTAAATAGCAACGATACCAGCTGAATCTTTTGCAAAGAAGCCGCTGGTATTGTTCGTGTCTACAACGGCACTGCCGGAAAAGATCATAGTGCTATCCCCGGAGGGATCAAGATATTCCTCAATAGCAACGGGCAGATGTTGCCAATGCAACAGGTCGGGACTTACTGCATGACCCCAACTCATATGACCCCACCGATTGCCAAACGGATTGTACTGATAGAACAGATGATATTCGCCCTTGTAATACACAAGGCCGTTTGGATCGTTGGTCCAATTGTGGTCGGGACTAAAATGATAATGCGGCCGATAGGGCTCGGAGTACTTATCCTGGGATTGCTCTACAGTTTGCTGAGGCGAGCTACATGACGCTGTGATTGCTGCAACTACGACGAAGTGGATCCATCTCATACGGGCCTTACAGCGTAAGGAACTTATAGACAGTTGTGGTCTTATACACGTCGCCCGGCTTCAAGACAACAGATGGGAACTGTGGCTTGTTGGGTGAATCGGGAAAGTGTTGAGTCTCGAGACAGAATGCAGAACGATACTCATACGGCTTCCCTCCTTTGCCTGGTTTGCCATTCAAAAAATTGCCGGTATAAAACTGAATACCAGGCTCAGTCGTCCATACCTCCATTTTTCTTCCCGTCGACGATTCCGTCACAGTGGCTGCCAGCGACAGCTCGTTTGATTTTTTGTTGAGGACGAACGTGTGGTCATATCCTCTTCCAAATTCGATCTGTTGATCCTTTGCATTGATACGCTCCCCGATCTTATGCGGTTTCGTAAAATCAAACGGTGTTCCCTTCACCGGTTTAAGCTCGCCAGTTGGAATCAATCCTTTGTCGATAGGTACAAACTTGTCGGCATTGATGGTGACCTCGTGATCCAGAACCTCGCCCGACCCCTCTCCTTTCAAGTTGAAGTAAGAATGATTTGTCAGGTTGACGACGGTTGTTTTATCGGTAGTCGCCTCGTAGTCGATGCGGAACTCATTCTCGTCGGTGAGGGTATAAATGATTTTGACATTGAGGTTGCCGGGATAGCCTTCCTCACCATCCTTGCTGAGGTAAGTAAGCTCGAGAGATTGTGGAGACACTTCTTTGATGTTCCACATCACATTATGAAATCCTCCCGGGCCACCATGGAGACTGTTCTCACCATTGTTGGCAGCAAGCTTATATTGGTTGCCGTCGAGAGTGAAAACGGCCTTACCGATCCGGTTACCGTAGCGTCCGATCGTGGCCCCGAAAAAGGCATCACCCTTTATATATTGTGTAGCCGAGTCATACCCCAGGGCAATGTCACCGGGGTTTCCATTTTTGTCGGGTACAATGATGGACATCACTTTTCCACCCAGGCTGATAACTGAGATCCGGAGTCCGTTCTTATTCGACAGCGTGTAGATCTTTTCACTACTCTTGAGTGCAACTCGTGTGGTGTCGCTGGCCTGGGTCATCGAATCCTTACTTCGGGGTGTACATTGGGTCAATAAGATAAGGAGGGAAATTACCTGCAGTGTCCTGTTCATAGCTGGTTATTGGGTGAAGTGTGTGCAATGTCTTAGTTAAAGGCACAACGGCGCAAAGACTTTGTTGAAATACATCGAAAACAACGTTTGCGCCCCTGTGGGCTTTGCGCGAGTGTCTCAATTTCTAAAGCCTAGATCCATACTCTGAAAGTAAATACTACCTAACACTTGTTAAAGGTTTGCAAAATATTTAGTGGTTAAATCAATGAAAGTCAGTGAAAAATTGCCCCGACTTAGGCTGAATCAATACCTTTGTTGCTGTGCTGAAAATAATTGACATGATAAGAGAGAAGGTGGGTGCGCCCAGCACAGGACTCGTCATTATTAACGTCGTCATTCTTCGGTACGCGGGGCGATGGTAATATGACCTTATGAAAAAGATCAACCACCGCCCCGATGAACAGTCGGGGCGGTTTTGTTTTAAAGACTTAACAACAAACTAACGATTGTTTAAAATCATATGTATTACACGGATGACACGGTAATTTTTCTCGACGGGCAGTATGTGAAAGCCCGTGATGCAAAGGCCGACCTCTTCGGCCAGACGCTTCACTATGGGTATGGCGCGTTTGAAGGGATTCGCTCGTATCGCACTGTAAACGGAACCAAGATCTTTAAAGCGACTGAACACTTCGAGCGATTGAAGAAGAGCTGCGAGCTGGTCGGAATTCCATTGAGGTATCAAGTCAATGAGATGATCCAGATCAGCTATGATATTCTTGAAAAGAACAAGCTGTCTAATGCCTATATCAGACCCCTCGTATTCTGCAGCCCCAACATGACATTAAGTGCACCCAAAGAGGTGTCGGTGATGATTGCCGCGTGGGAATGGGCGCGTTACTTCGGGATTGATCAGCTTGTGAAGCTTTGCGTCTCTTCGGTGCAAAGGCCCAACCCAAAATCGGTGAAGATCGAAGCGAAAGTCTGCGGCCATTATGTGAACTCAGTGATGGCGACGATGGAGGCAAAAGAAAGAGGTTTTGACGAAGCGTTGATGCTTGACATGGACGGGTTCGTCGCCGAATGTTCCGGCGCCAACATCTTCATGGAAAAAGACAACGTACTCTACACTCCTCCCCTGGGAAATATTCTCCCTGGTATCACAAGAAAGACTGTGATGGAAATTTGTCGCGAACTGGACATCCAGGTGAAGGAGAAACTCTTCAAGCCGGAGGAAATGACCACTGCGGATAGCGCGTTCCTCTGCGGAACTGCTGCAGAAATTGCCGGCGTAGAATCTCTCGATGGACAAGTATTTAAGAAACCCTGGAGGAATTCCCTGGGCTGCATCATCCAGGAAGCCTACAAATGCCTGGTGCTCGACAAGAGCTACAGCTACGTGATCGTCTAAACCTGATGGAGCTCAATAAATACAGCAAGACCCTCACGCAGGATCCGACCCTGCCCGCATCACAAGCCATGCTTTACGGCACCGGCCTGACGGAACACGACCTGACCAAAGCGCAGGTGGGAATTGCCAGCACAGGTTACGATGGAAACACCTGCAACATGCATCTCAACAGTCTCGCTTCCGAAGTGAAGCAAGCGGTGTGGGATCAGGAACTGGTTGGGCTCATATTCAATACCATCGGCGTAAGCGATGGCATGTCGAACGGAACGGAGGGCATGCGTTACTCACTCGTCAGCCGCGAGGTCATTGCAGATTCAATCGAAACAATTTGCGGCGCTCACTATTATGATGGATTGATCGCAGTTGTTGGCTGCGACAAGAACATGCCCGGGGCCCTGATGGCGATGGGCAGATTGAACAGGCCTTCCTTAATGGTTTACGGCGGCACTATTGCTGGCGGTCATTGGAAAGGGAAAGAGCTTAATATCATTTCGGCTTTTGAGGCGCTCGGTGAACGGGTCGCGAATAAACTTTCGGAAGAAGATTACAAGGGAATCATCCGCAATGCTTGCCCTGGTGCAGGTGCTTGCGGCGGAATGTACACAGCCAATACGATGGCATCCGCCATTGAGGCAATGGGCATGTCACTGCCCTACTCAGCGTCAAATCCCGCGTTGAGCAAAGAAAAATCTGCAGAATGCAAGGAAGCCGGAAAGGCAATTCTCGCATTGCTTCAAAAAGATCTCAAGCCAAAGGATATCATGACCCTGAAGGCCTTTGAAAATGCAATCACAGTGGTGATGGCGTTGGGAGGCTCGACAAATGCGGTACTGCACCTTATCGCGATGGCAAAAAGTGTCGGTGTAAAACTCGCACAAGACGACTTTCAACGCATCTCCGACAAGACTCCCCTTATCGCTGACCTGAAGCCAAGCGGGAAATATCTCATGGAAGAGCTTCATCGCGTAGGCGGTGTTCCATCTGTTATGAAGTATCTGCTGGCGAAGGGATACCTGCATGGCGATTGTATAACAGTCACGGGCAAGACCATCGCTGAGAATGTTGCCGATGCAAAGTCGCTGGACTTCGATAAACAGGATGTGATCTATCCCATCGAGAAAGCATTGAAGAAGACGGCGCACCTTCAAATCCTTTATGGAAACCTCGCCCCGAAAGGTGCGGTGGCCAAGATCACCGGCAAGGAAGGAGAGAAATTCAAAGGCACGGCACGCGTGTTCAACGGCGAGTTCGAGCTCACCGATGGTGTTCGCTCAGGAAAGATCAAGGAAGGTGATGTGGTTGTGATCCGTTATGTGGGACCCAGGGGCGCGCCGGGCATGCCGGAAATGTTGAAGCCCACGAGCCTCATCATGGGTAGTGGTCTGGGAAAATCAGTTGCTCTCATTACGGATGGAAGGTTCAGCGGGGGCACACATGGATTTGTCGTTGGCCATATTACGCCGGAAGCATTTGAAGGAGGACTATTGTCACTGGTTGAAGACAACGATTGGATCGAGATCGACATCAAAAAACACCAGATCAATCTGCTCGTGGATGAAAAGACGCTTGCCATTCGCAGGTCGTCTTATAAACCACAGACGCTGAAAGTGTCGAGGGGTGTTCTATATAAGTATGCACAACAAGTAAAGACAGCCGCTGATGGATGCGTTACAGACGAAGGCTAAGAGCGAAAGCGAGGCCAAGCCGAATGTGAAAAAGATCTCCGGCTCGGAGGTATTGTTGCGTTGCCTGGTGGAAGAAGGTGTGACAACCTTGTTCGGATATCCGGGCGGCGCGATCATGCCTGTCTATGATGCGCTCTATCACTATGCAGACAAGCTCGAGCACATTCTTGTTCGCCATGAGCAAGGAGCAATTCACGCAGCCCAGGGTTATGCGCGCGTGTCGGGAAAAGTTGGTGTCGCGATGGCGACTTCCGGCCCAGGTGCAACCAATCTTGTAACCGGACTTGCAGATGCACTCATTGATTCGACGCCGGTTGTATGTATCACGGGCCAGGTTTTCGCGCACCTGCTCGGAACGGATGCCTTCCAGGAAACGGATGTGGTGAACACTACGATACCGGTCACCAAGTGGAATATCCAGGTGGCTGAAGCCAAAGACATAGCGCCGGCCGTTGCGCGCGCATTTTATATAGCCAAGACCGGCCGACCAGGGCCTGTGTTGATAGACATCACGAAGAATGCACAGAATGAGATGATTGAGGAAATGCCTTACAAGAAATGCGAAGGCATCCGGACTTATCATCCGAAACCAGTACTGTCTCAAAAGTCTGTTGAAGAGGCTGCAGCGCTGATCAATCAGGCACGCAGGCCCTATCTCTTAGCAGGCCAGGGCATTCTGCTTTCCGGCGCGTCGAAGGAGCTCGTTGCGTTCTCGGAGAAAACTGGAATTCCCGTCGCTTCTACATTGCTAGGACTTGGGGCCTTCCCTACTGATCATCCCAACTACGCAGGCTTTCTGGGCATGCATGGCAATTATGGTCCGAATGTGCTCACCAATGAATGCGATCTATTGATTGGCGTGGGCATGCGATTCGACGACCGTGTTACGGGTAATGTCAATAAGTATGCGCGCCAGGCGAAGGTCATTCATATTGATATTGACAAAGCTGAGATCAACAAGATCATCAAGACTGATGTCGCGGTACACGCTGACGCGAAGGAAGCCCTGCAAGCGTTGACCATACGCTGCGAGCGCAGAGACCACAGCAGCTGGTTGAAGCAATTCCATGATCTCAACCAGGTCGAGTACGATAAGGTTATCAGCAAGGAATTCAACTCGACCGGTATGATCACTATGGGTGAAGTGATCACGAAACTTTCCAGCCTCACACAGGGACATGCAATCCTTGTTACGGATGTTGGACAGCACCAGATGGTGGCTTCACGTTACTACAAGTTCAAAGATCCCAACACCCAGGTCACATCGGGTGGCGCGGGCACGATGGGATTTGCACTTCCCGCGGCGATGGGTGCCAAGCTTGCCCAGCCGAGTCGTCAGGTAGTAGCGGTGATTGGCGATGGTGGATTTCAGATGACACTGCAGGAGCTGGGAACGATCATGCAGTACAAGATCCCTGTGAAGATCATTATTCTGAACAATAATTTCCTTGGCATGGTGAGGCAGTGGCAACAACTGTTCCACCAGAAGAGATATTCCTTCACCGAAATGAACAATCCCAATTTTGTGAAGATCGCCGAGGCCTACGACATACCCGCGAGGAAAGTAACGGAACGAGAAGACCTGGCGTCGGCTTTGGAGTCATTGCTCAATAGCAAGACGTCGGGATTCCTTGAAGTGGTTGTAGGAAAAGAAGATAATGTGTTTCCGATGGTGCCAGCGGGAGCGGGTGTAGCGGAGGTTATTTTGGAAGCGCCGGAGCAATAGCGGCAGTAGGCAGACGACAGTAGGCAGTTAGTGCAGCGGGATTTATAGAATAGACGCAAAAAGAAGTTAAATGAACATACCATTCGAGCCCATGAAACAGGATTTCACCATGGAGATCAAGGCGGATAACAACTTCTCAATCCTGAACAGGATCGTGAACGTCTTGAACCGTCGCAGAGTACGCATCAAGAGGCTGAATGCCCACGAAAACGACGGCGACTTTCGTCGTGGTGGTGCTTTGTTGCTACTCTTCACAACGGCAGACATGATCGAAAAAGTGAAACACCAGCTTGAGAAGTGCATCGAGATCGAAGCAGCCGACTACACGGAAGGAGCCGATCTGTTTTATGAGCTCAGTGAGAAGAGTAATAAAGGAGAGGTGGTTTTTTCGGGAAGAGGAGTTATTTAGGCATTAGGGATTAGGCATTGGGCATTGGGGAATGCAGAATATCGAACAAGGAATATCGAATAAGGAATAACCAATAACCAACAGCCAATAACCAGTAACCAATTGGATGAGACGTTCAACAAGAATTGTGGCAGCAACCGGCTCCGTAGGAGCCCCCGAATATTAGAACGGTGAACGCGGTTCGAGCACCGCGCCACAGGAAAATGAAATGAGAGGCACAAGCGAAATTGGCGCGGAATAGATAAGAGATAGCGGAGTGATAAATAAAATATCGAACAAGGAATATCGAACAAGGAATATCGAACAAGGAATATCGAACAAGGAGTAACAAAATATCCAATAACCAGTAACCAATAACCGGTAACCAATTAGATCACACACACATTAAATATTCATTCACGCTAAACATCTAATAATCATGGCCAAGATAAATTTTGGAGGAACAGTAGAAGAAGTAGTAACCCGCGAAGAGTTTCCGATGGAGAAAGCGCTTGATCTTCTTAGCAAGGAGACCATCGCCATCATCGGATACGGCGTCCAGGGACCAGCGCAAGCGCTGAACCTGCGCGACAATGGATTCAATGTCATCGTCGGGCAGCGCAAGGGCACCAAGACATGGAACAAAGCCGTAGAACACGGCTGGGTACCCGGCGAGACACTCTTCGAAGTTGAAGAAGCCGCAAAACGCGGGACAATCGTTCAGTTCCTCCTTTCCGACGCCGGCCAGATCGCACTGTGGCCCAAGATCAAGCAGTATATGACCAAAGGGAAGGCCCTTTACTTCTCGCATGGGTTCGGCATCACATTCAAAGAACAAACAGGCATCATCCCTCCCGCCGACGTTGACGTCATCCTTGCAGCACCAAAAGGATCGGGCACTTCGGTGCGCCGACTGTTCCTCCAGGGTAAAGGCATCAACTCGAGCTATGCTGTTTACCAGGATGCAACCGGCAAAGCAAAAGACAAAGCCATCGCGTTAGGTATCGGCATCGGATCAGGCTACCTGTTCCAAACTGACTTCAAACGCGAAGTATATTCAGATCTCACCGGCGAGCGCGGAACGTTGATGGGTGCCATCGCAGGCATCTTCGAAGCGCAGTACGAAGTGCTCCGTTCAAAAGGTCATACTCCGTCTGAAGCGTTCAATGAAACCGTTGAAGAGCTCACACAGAGTCTCATGCCCTTGGTTGCAGAAAACGGCATGGACTGGATGTACGCGAACTGTTCGACCACCGCACAGCGTGGAGCGCTGGATTGGAAGAAGAAATTCAAGGCGGCAACATTGCCAGTGTTCAAGGAACTCTACGAAAGTGTTGCCAGCGGCGCAGAAGCCAGGCGCACTATCGAGACGTGCAGCAAACCAGACTATCGCGAGAAGCTTGCAGAAGAGCTGAAAGAAGTCCGCGAAAGTGAATTGTGGCAAGCTGGAGCGGCCGTAAGGGCGCTACGTCCGGAGAAGGACAAGGTTGAGGCAAGCATGATAAACCAATAGGTTAAAAGTAGGCAGTAGGCAGACGACAGTAGGCAGGAAAGTCTCGCGAGGAGATATCGGCTGCTTACTGTTATCTGCCTACTGCCACTATTCACATGACGACAATAACCGGACATACCATCGATATCAACGCAGCTTACGAGAAGCTGAAGAGTGTTGTATTAAAAACGCCGTTGCAGTTTCATCGCAAGCTCTCAGAACAATACGGGTGCGAAGTTTACCTGAAGCGAGAAGACCTGCAGATAGTCCGTTCATACAAACTCAGAGGTGCGTTTAACCTCATCAGCAGCCTTGAACCCGCTCAACTAAAACGCGGCGTGGTCGCAGCGAGTGCGGGCAACCATGCGCAGGGTGTGGCCTTTTCATGCAAGCACCTCGACGCTCGCGCAACGATCTACATGCCGTCGATTACGCCGAAGCAGAAGATCAACCAGGTGAAGATGTTCGGTGGCGACAACATCGAGATCGTTCTGATCGGCGACACTTACGATGAATGTCAGCAACATGCCCTGCAGTTTGCATCCGACAACAACAAAGTCTTCATCCCTCCTTTCGATCACCCGCGCATCATCGAGGGACAAGGCACGGTAGCGAAAGAGATACTTGAGGAGTTGTCGGGGATTGATTATGTGTTCTTGCCGATTGGTGGCGGTGGACTGTGTGCAGGTGTAAGCACGTATTTCAAGACTTACTCGCCACAAACGAAGATCGTCGGTGTTGAGCCTGCGGGAGCGCCTTCGATGAAGGAGGCACTGAAAGCGGGCGCGCCGGTACGTTTGGAGAAGATCCAGCGGTTCGTTGACGGAGCTTCCGTACAGCGGGTGGGTGATCTCACGTTCTCCATTGCCAAAGATTCTTTGTCGGACATGCTGCTTGTACCGGAAGGGAAAGTCAGCTCGACGATACTGCAGTTGTATAACGAAGACGCCATCGTTGCCGAACCGGCGGGTGCCCTCTCTATCGCGGCCCTCGAACAGTATAACGGTCGTTTGAAAGGCAAGAAGGTTGTGTGCATCCTCTCAGGCGGAAACAACGACATCGACAGGATGCAGGAGATCAAGGAGCGTTCACTCCTTTACGAAGGATTGAAACACTACTTCATCGTTCGGTTTGCACAGCGCCCGGGTGCATTGAAAGAGTTTGTGAACGAAATACTGGGCCCGACGGATGATATTGTTCGATTCGAGTTCATTCAGAAGCACAACAAGGAGACTGGTCCTGCACTGATAGGCATTGAAGTGAAGTCGCAGGAAGATTTCAATAATCTGGTTGCGAGAATGAATTCTCACAAGATCAATTTCACGCTCGTGAATCAGAATGAGAATTTGTTTGAGTATTTGGTGTAGACGACCCTGGCATTCCATCGCTGCTTTCGCAGGTCTTCTCGGGATCTCGGACCAAGTCCGCGATGACATTCGATAGGACCGTCCACGATAACACTTTCTAATTTCAAATAGCCTATATCAATAGGAACCCGCGACATTTCACCGTATCTTACAGTCGATTGCGGATAATTTTAATTCTCTGCGCTTTTTCTCTTAGATCGCAGTTTCTTAATACTCTCCTCAGTTTAGCCATGACGTAATCTGTTGCCCGTAAAGGACAACGTTGAATCTCTTGCTTTTGAAGTGTACCTGTCAAGCGATTCCGTTCTCGGTACCATTTTAAGTAAACCACTAAAATTCCCCGGGACACGGATGGAAAATGCAAAACCCCTGAGCTTCGCGACCACAGATCGCGATTTCTCATCGACACTCAACAAGAGAGTGAACGAATACTTCAGGACAAATAACATTCATAAACACGGAAATGGAGAGATGTACGTGAAAACAATCACGATGTTCCTCCTCTATCTCATTCCGTATGTCCTTATCATGTCCGGAGTAATAACCGGAGCACTGGGACTCCTCGCCGCAGTCATCATCATGGGGCTGGGCGCTGCCGGCATTGGGCTGTCGGTAATGCATGACGCCAACCATGGATCATATTCGGAAAGGCAATGGGTCAACCGTTTCCTAGGATACTCTCTCAACATGATCGGAGCCAGTTCCTTCAACTGGAAGATCCAACACAACGTACTGCATCATACTTTCACGAATGTCCACGAACACGATGAGGACATCAACCCAAGGGGCGTTCTTCGCTTTTGTCCATCCACGCCATGGAAGTGGTTTCATCGCTACCAATTTGTCTATGCGTGGGCCCTGTATGGGCTGATGACTGTGATATGGGTTATCGTTAAAGATTTTGAAAGGATCGCACATTACCACAAGCTTGGGCTCGTCCGCAGACAAAAAGCCACCCTGACTCAGGAACTGTTCGTCCTCGCAGCCACGAAGGTCTTTTACATCGGATACATATTCGTGCTTCCGCTCGTCTTCACTCCTCTTACGTTATGGCAAATACTCGGCGGGCTGTTTATCATGCACTATGTTACTGGTATGATGCTGGCTATAATTTTCCAACCCGCACACGTGTCGGCCGGCGTGGTGTACCCATTGCCCGACCCGGAGCAAAACCTTGAGAATGGCTGGGCAGTTCATCAGCTCCTCACTACGGCGAACTTCGGAAACAAAAGCAGAGTGCTCAACTGGTGGTGTGGAGGTTTGAATTTCCAGATCGAGCATCATTTGTTTCCAAAGATTTGCCACGTACACTATAGAAAAATTTCAACCATCGTGCGCGAAACAGCTGCAGAGTTCGGGCTACCGTACAATGCCTTTCCATCCTTCCTGGACGCGCTCCGCGGACATGGCGCAATGCTGAAGGAGTTGGGCGTGAGACCGGCCCTAACAGTTCCGAGTCCCGGGTTTCGAGTTTCGAGTTCCGTGGCTCAAAGCTGACCGCGAACGGCGTCCGACCTTGGTGGGTACCACGAAACCCGGAACGCGAAACCAGAAACTCTTTTTACTTCGTGGGATCAAAACCCGCATATCCTTCTTCTGCTCGCTTAGGTCCCCGATCAACATAGATCTGTCTGTCTTGTGGAGCCCAGGTGCCAAGTCCGTCGACGTATCTGTTGAACATGCAGAACGCGGCCGCGATCAGGACTGTGTCGTGAATCTCGCGATCGGTGGTGCCAAGCGACCTGGCTTTTTCCACCTGCGAGGGCGTAACATTCTTACCACCCTTTTGAACACTTGCCGCGATGGAAAGCAATGATTTCATTTTCGGTGACAGGTCGGCGCTCTCATAGTCAAGCTTCACCTTGTCGATGTAGTCCATGTCACACTGTAAATAATGCTGCGCAATACCGCCGTGTGCATTCTGACAGAAGAAACAATCGTTCAGGCTGGACACATAAGTTGCGATCAGCTCTCTCTCACCCCGCGTGAGTGTACTCTCGCTGCGCAACAGCGCCTCCGCCAATTCATTCAATGGTTTCGCCGTCTCTGGACGGAACGCCATGGGACCGCGGATTCCAGGTAAGCCTTCAGGCAATTTGATATGGGGCACTTGGATTTATCGGATTAGTTGGATTTGGATCTATTGGAAAATATAATGAAGAGGTAGCCAATCACAAACACAAAAGAAAATGTGAAAAGCGAGTTGCCATATCCGCCCAGCGTTGTCACCAGGTATCCGACAAAGAAGACAGCAGCGGCTGTAAAGAATCTTCCAATGTTAAAGCAGAAACCAGTCGCTGTCGCGCGAATGGCAACCGGGAACAAAAGCGGGATATAAACTCCCAATGCTCCCTGGCTGATGCCGAATGAGAACGACAGCATTCCAATCCCCACGAGTGTTAAGAGGGAGAACGCGGAGGTAAACTTGAACAAGGCTGCCGACAGGATAAAACACGCGGCAAAGCAGATCTGCATCGTCCGGTGAATGCCGAACTTGTTCGTAATCCATCCCGACACAAAACAGCCACCCAAACCACCCGCGCCAAGCAACATCATCGACAATCCCCTCTCCTGCTGGCCGTCTGACGACGTGAGCAGACTATGAACCCATGTGGGCATCCAGGAGAAGATCGCCCACAGACCGATCAGCATCGAACCGAAGATGACGGAGCCATAGAAAAGATCGACTTTGTGTTCAGCCAGACTCTGTTTGGTTTTTTCGTTATCGTGTCTCGTCGCTTTCCATAGCTCGGATTCCTGGAATATCCAGAACGAAAAGATTCCCAATGCAAGCGGAACGATTCCCACCATGAAGCCCTGACGCCAGCCGGATGCGAGCATGTTCACCGCACCAGATGAGAAGATCCCGATAGGAAACCCGACGTTAAGAATTCCTATGAAGATGGACCTCGTCTTTACCGGCCACACTTCCGAAAGAAGTGTTGTGTTAACAACGAGCACCCCACCCACTCCGAACCCACAAAAGAACTGGAACAACATGATCATCTCCCAGCTCGGCGCGAGACCCATCAGGAACGTAAACAATCCATACATTGAAACAGCAAGTGCAAGCGAGCGCGCTCTTCCAATCTTGTCGCCGACATATCCCCACACAAATCCGCCAACAGCCCAGCCGACGAAATAGAGCACATTGATGTAGGCGCTGATCTCGCTGAGGCTTGCTTCATCCGTCTTGCCGGTGAACTCCGTCACAACTACGGGCAAGTAAACCGACATCAGCGTTGAGGCCATGCCTGCCAGAACATTTCCCAGGAAGCAAACAAAGAACATCAGCCACAGGTACGTGGTGATCCTCTCCTGCTTTTCGCTGATGTTTACTCCGATCGCCTGACTCATTTCTTCAAATGATCGTAACCCTGCGGGAGGCGCTGATAACCTTTCTCAATTCTCTTGGCCAGTCCTTTATAGAATTCCGGGTCTGCGGGCGCAACGGTGGCAAGACCGTCGACATAGCGGTTGTAGAGGCAGAAGAGTGCAGCGATCAATACGGTGTCATGTATCTCAACATCGGTGGCGCCAGCTTTTTTTGCGCGGGCTATCGCATCTGCGGTGACGTTCTTGCCGCTTTGCTGAACAAGCTGCGCGATCGTCAGGAGTGCTTTCATCTTCTCGCTGACAGGTGCGGTCTCGATGTCCTGTCGCACGCAGCTTGCGGTGTTGCTTTCACCGAGGATCAGATCAGTAACCGCAGCGTGTGCCGAGGAGCAGAATTTGCAATCGTTGTGATGCGACACCACGGTTGCGATTAGCTCGCGTTCTCCCTCCGTAAGTGATGAAGGTCCACGCATTAATATATGTGTAAGATCGCGGATGGGCTCGGCTGAGTCTCTTCGATACTCGAGCAGACCGGTAATACCGGGGAGATGATCTTCGAGTGGAATGTAGGGCATTTGCTGGATGATGAAGTTCTCAAATTAGTAAAGTCCCACCTGAATATTGAGTGATGCAAGAACTACTTCATAGAATCTACGCTGCTGCTCCTCGGGATCGCGGACCAGGTCCGCGATGACATTTCATAGGACCGCACACCATGGACAACATTCTCGCGCTGAAGTCCCACTACTGTTCTTTGTCCGTCACTACTCACTGTTCACTGATTTCACTGTTTTCCGGTATTGACACCCTCCATCATTTCCACGACATTCATTTATCCCTCCACCTAAACTTCCCTAATATGAAAAAGTACATCGTACTCCTTTTCCTCGTCGCAATTGGAACAAGTTGTCAGCCACCAGCTGCTACAGTTGATATGGCCGCTGAGACAAGCAAGCTTCAACAAGCGGTCGATGATTATGATGCAACAGTGGCGTCGTCAGACTTTGACAAGGTCAAAACCTTTTACGCGCCAGATGCGGTCATCATGCCACCCAATGAACCTACAGTTAAAGGAACCGAAGCGGTAAACACATGGGTCGATGGATTCAAATCAGTCAAAGGATTTAAGGCAACCTTTTTAGCCGCGGATGTCCTCGTCTATCCCAGCGGTACGTCAGGGCATAGTCTCGTTGTGGCCGATCTTACCATGGATGGACCGGACGGAAAGCCCGTTGTTGAAAATGGGATGAGAGACTATCACATATGGATGAAACAACCCGATGGGAGCTGGAAGATCGCGGTGGATATTTGGAATAGTAGTACGGCGCCTGGTGGAGAGTGAGTTGGATGTCGCGGCCCAGCCTACGAAGTGTCACTCCGGGCCAGCACAAAAGCAAGTCGGACGAGGCGTGCATCGATCCCGATAGTCAGTATGTTTGAAAGAGCATAGGTTCCTGCCAACTTT
>JADMIO010001316.1_pt1 | contig 18030 bp, 10 predicted proteins | sample 8958161 | NCBI WGS metagenome assembly JADMIO01 (sample SAMN16585339, study PRJNA669376) | soil metagenome | isolation source: Crop rotation soil | place: USA: Cullars Rotation, Alabama | collected 2011 | reverse complement strand
AGGTGAGCCAGTGTGATTACATTTGCGGCCTAACTGTGGCCAGTCCAGTTACGCTGGAGTCACTAGTATTTAGGTGACACTATAGAAGCGGCCGCGACAACTTGTCCACGTGGAATTCTAAGCTTAGGATCCCAATGTGCTGGAAAGGTACGGCTCCTTTCGCCTGGCGCAGCGGTTTCCGCAGGACGAAGCGCGTCACGTCGCGGTGATCCAGGGCAACAACGATCCCGGTTGGCAGTGGAAGAGCGAATTCCACGCCCAGAGCCTCGACACCTATCTGCGCCTGACGTCGGCGGCGCTGCGCCATCGACCGGCGCTGATCGTCTGGCCCGAGAGCGCGGTGACGTTCTTCCCGGCACTCGAATCGTACTATCGCGACAAGCTCATGCGGCTGATCGGCACAGGCGATGTAGAACTGATTCTCGGCGCACCGCACGCCGATACATCGCAATCGACGCAACCGCGCTATTTCAATTCGGCGTTTCACATCGCCGGCGGCGAGATCAACGGCCGCTACGACAAGGTTCACTTGTTGCCCTTCGCCGAGTACTTTCCGCTGCAGACGATCTCGCTGTTGCGCCGACGCTTCGAGCAGGTACGAACCTTCACCCCCGGCGGCGCACCGCAGCTCCTGGCGTCGCCGCTTGGACCCGCAGCCGTAGTGATTTGCTTCGAAGGAATCTTCCCGGCGCTGGTACGCACGTACATGCAAGCAGATGCCGCGGTACTGCTGAATCTCTCGAACGATGCGTGGCTCGGCGCCGGCGCGGGTCCCGAGCAGCATCTGGCAATGGTCGCCCTGCGCGCCGTGGAGAATCGTACCTGGGTGATTCGCGCCACGACCACCGGCATATCGGCGATCATCGATCCGTACGGGCGCATCGTCGCGCGCACGCGCGAGAATGAAGAAGCGATACTCGAACACGACGTGCGCGCGGTGCACTTCACCACGCTCTACGAGCGCATCGGCGACAGTTTCGCCTGGGCGTGCGCGCTGCTCGTGCTCGCGATGCTGACGATTCCGGCTGTTGGCTCGCGCGTAGCCGGAGAAGATCCGCAATCCGCCAGATAGATCGCCCGCGCTTGCTCGTCGTCGATCGCTCGCCGCCGCTCGCTGCTCGGCCGACGGCCAATGCCCCCCAGCATCGGGTGCCACCCGCGGCGGCTCGCATATCCATAGTAGAGCTGCTGCGCCAGCATGCCGGCGCGTGATGACCAACTCAGCCCGGCAACACGATGTAAGGTTGTCGCCGACCAGGCTATCCGCCGAGCGCTGTAGAATGTCCGATAGGCGGCACGGTACTCGTGCTCGAGCTCGCTGCGACTCAGGACCGCATGACGGCGGACGAAATGTGTCGTGTCGAAGAAGTTCCAGTCGTTCGTGACCAGCGAACCGTCGGCGAGGGCAGATTGATGATCCTCGGTGCCGGGTAACGGAGTTGCGGCGAAGAACGAGACGATGTCGACGCCGAGATCGGCGAGCTCGCGTGCAGCGCGTGATCCGCAGCCGACGCGGTCGCCGGGAAGGCCGAGCATGTATCCGCAGTGAACGCCGACGCCGGCGGCATGCCAACGCGACACGACGCGACGGTAGCGTCGGCGCAGGTCGTCGGCGGCTCGCTCTAAGTCGGATAGACCGCGGCGATCTTCCACCGTGCGGTTCTGATGTTTGCGCAACGCGATCAGGTTCGCCGGCTCGAGCGACTCGAAACCCATGAACACCTGATAGCATCCGGCCGCGGCTGCCTTCTCTACGAAGCGCTGCGCCTGATCGTGACCGTCGGCGGCTTCGACATCGGCCTGCAGGAACAACGAGATCGAGCGCCCGCTACGACGCAAAGCCGCGACTCCTGTCAGGACAGCCTCCCACGTCGGGCTGCGATACAGATCGTCGTCGACGACGAGCAAGGTGTGGATGCCGTGCTCGTCACAGGCGTGCCGCACCCACTCGACGACGCGTTGCGGATCGCGCGCGCGTACGCTGCGGCCCATAACGTTCTTCACTGCGCAAAAAGAGCAGACAAACGGGCAGCCGCGCGATGTATCGATGGTCGCGAAGCGTCGATTGAAGAAGCGCCGCAAGTAGCGCAGCTCGATCGCCGGCAGCGGTGCCGTCGCGACGCTCGGCACCTGAATCGTACCGAGCCCGGTCTTCGAACGTATGCCGCCGGTCGGTGCGTAGCTCGTCTGCATGCGGCGCGCGAGAAAATCATCCAGCAGCGGCGCGAAGGTGTCCTCCGCCTCGCCGCTCACCCAGGTGATGCCCGCCGATTGCAGGAAGGTCCGCGTGGCTGGGTCGCTGCTCACATGAAACCCGCCCATCGCAACCGCCACACCATGACGGCGAAACTGCAGCGCCAGGTCGCGCGCCCGCGGGTATTCTCCCGTCTGCACGCCGACCAAGCCGATCAACAGATCCACGCCGTCAGCGGCAGCGGCGGCGACGATCGAGGTGATCGTCGGCGCATCGAGAACCGCATCCACGAGCTCGTCCCACACGACCAATTGCAAGTCGATTTGCGGCCGCGACGCGCTCCAGGCGCGCGCCAGGCCGCTCATGACCGAGAGGGTGTTGCCGGGAATCACCCCCCAGCGAAACTGCATCAGTCGGCCGTCGTCGGCGTAGCGTGACGCCTTCATGAGATAGAGGCGCAATGTGCGGGCGCGTCGCGGGCTTGAACCGAGATGCGCATCGGGACACGTGTCGCGCAACCGCGGCCCTGGCAGACTGGCGAATAGCTCTGCGAGCGCAGCGATCATCGCCCGCTCATAGCGAAATCGACCCGACCTGTCGCGCCGCAAACAGTTTGCAACCGCGCCGGGAATCGCTCATTGAATAGCCGATCGTTCATCGTGAAGTACGCACCATGCAAGCTGTTCTAGTTGTCGATGACGAGCCCACCAGCGTCAACGTCCTGCGCATCACGCTGTCGCGGCAGTACCAGGTCCACACCGCCGGCGGCGGCGAAGAGGCGCTCGCGCTGCTCGAACAACATCCCGAGATCGCCGTCGCCATCATCGACCAAAGGATGCCCGGCATGTCGGGCACCGAGCTCATCCGCCGCACCGCCGAGCCGCATCCGAATCTCATCCGCATCATTCTCACCGGCTACACCGATATCGATTCGCTGATCGAGGCGATCAACGCCGGCCGGGTGTATCGCTATCTGACCAAGCCTTGGAACAAGGACGAGCTTCTCGGTGTCATCCGCCAGGCGCTCGAGGTTCACAACCTGGCGAGCGACAATCTGCGCTTGCAAGAAGAGCTGCGTGCCGCCTACCAGCGGCTGCGCATCGACTACGGTCATCTCAAGCAGGAAGCGCGCGACCGCGGCGCCTTCGACGAGATCATCGGCAGCAGCCGGGCGCTGCAGGAGACCCTCGAGATCGCGCGGCACGCCGCCGCCAACGACTGCAACGTGCTGATTCTCGGCGAAACCGGCACCGGCAAGGAGCTGATCGCGCGCGCCATCCACTACGGCGGAGCCCGCGCCGAGCATCCGTACGTGACCGAGAACTGCGGTGCGATCGCACCCGACCTGGTGACCAGCGAGCTCTTTGGTCATCGCAAGGGCTCGTTCACCGGCGCCGCAGAAGACCGTGTTGGTCTCTTCGAGGTCGCCAACCTGGGCACATTGTTTCTCGACGAGATCGGCGACTGCTCTCCCGAGTTGCAAGTGCGGTTATTGCGCGTTCTCGATCAAGGCGAGATCCGCCGCATCGGCGAGAACCGCGCGCGCAAAATCGATGTTCGCGTCCTGGCGGCTACGCATCATGATCTCGAGCAGGACGTGCGCGCCGGGACATTTCGCCAAGACCTCTTCTACCGCCTCAACGTGCTCACGATCCGCGTGCCGCCGCTGCGCGAGCGCCGGGAGGACATCGCGGTGCTGGCGCAAACCTTCCTCGACCGCTTCAACTCGTCCAAGCGCAAGATCGTCGCGGGCTTCACCGAAGACGCGCTACGCGCTCTGCAGTCCTATCAATTCCCGGGCAACATTCGTGAGCTCGAAAACGAAGTGCAGCGGGCCCACGCCTTGGCTTCTGCAGGCGAAGAGATCGGAGTCGAACGCTTGTCGCCTCACCTACGGACGGACACCGGCGCTTCGGCGACCGGTGGAGCTTTGCAGGCTCTCATGCAAGCTTATGAAGCCAACGTCATCCGCGAAGCGCTCGAGCGCCACCAAGGCAACCAGACGCGCGCTGCTGCCGCACTCGGCATCTCGCGCGGCGGTCTGATTCTGAAGATCACCCGCCTCGGCATCCGCTCAGCCTGATAATCATAAGCCGTAACACAGGCGAACCGATAAACGATTGCGGGTTCGCTCGCAGCGAGCAGACTGAGTTTACGGTGGATCGCCCGCGCGTTGGGTACGCCTAATGCTCTCGTCGGCGCGAGCACGGCACTCCGCCGAACACCCGTCACTGTCATCCAGATTGCCGTCGTCGCAAGTTTCACCGAGCTCGACAATGCCGTTGCCGCACACCGGCGTCACCAGCATCGATTGAGGCCGCGTGATGCGATTTGGGCCAATGAGTTGCTGCGCCGCACCACCGGGTTCGTCAAGATGCACGACACGTCCGCCGCCTTCGGCACCGTCGGCGATCAGCAGCGTCCGATCGGGCGCGACGATCAGGTTGATTGGATAAAAGAACGGTTCTGGAGTGGAGATGTCTTCGGCATGGCCGGTGAGCAAATCGACGCGGAGCAACCGATTCGGGTTGAGATCCCGTCCATTGTCGAGCACCAACAACTCCGACGCGCCGAACATCGCGACGCCGACCGGATGCCAGAGTGTCGTATCGATCGGGATCTCTCGCTGATCGCCCGTCGCCAGGTCGACGCGTAGGAGGTGACCGCGCGATTGTGGCTCGCCACCTTCATTCTCTCGGTACGTCACCAGAGCTTCGCCCTCGGACAGTAATCTGACGTCAACCGGCGCCCAATCTACGCCTGCCGGAGTCTCGAAGAGCAGCGTCTCGGTGTGCTGTACGGGGTCGACGCGAAATGCGCCGCCATGATTTCCCGAACAACAGCGCGCGGACGTGATCAATAAGGTTCCGCCGGTTTCCGCCACCAAGGCAGTGCTGTCGATAATGTCGGAGGACTGCATCACCGGCATCTGCGCACCGGTTCGCGGATCGACGCGAAGCAATGCGTATGTATTGGCGTCGGCGTCGGAATCACCGACGAGCAGGCCGCCATCCGGTTCGAGCGCGATGCCGAGTGGAAATCTAAGCAAGTTCCGATCGGATAAGACGCGGGCGTTCGCATGATCGAGATCGCTCGCGAGTATTCGCGCGGCGGCGTTATCGACTACGATCACGCACGGCTTCGAATGCACGCTGCAGGCACCGTCGCGGCAATGATCAGAGCCGGTACATTCGAGACCGTCGTCGCAAGCGCTGCCGTCAGCAGCCATCTCGCAGCGGGAGGGTTCGCCAGTACACTCATGACAGGGCTCAATGACGCATTTGTCGCTGCATCCATCGCCGGAAACCAAGTTGTTGTCATCGCACTCTTCGTTGCGATCGCGATGACCGTCGCCACAACGACCGCAGGTAAATTCCGACAGGGTCGTATCGATACCGTCGCCTTGCAAGCGCACAGCGCCATCATCCTCAAAGCGCAGCCGCCAGGTTTGCGCGCCGCGCGTGATCTGTAACTCACCGCCCCGAAAGCATAGGTCGCCGGATTGAAACTTGATCTTGTCGGTCGTTTCAATTTTCAAGCTACCACCTAAAAGCGCTGACGCGATGCTGCCGTCGATCGCGCTCAGATCCACGCGCCGTTCGCGCCGGATGTTCATCTCGGCCGCGACCGCACACATGCTACGTCCAGCCTCGGAGTCGGAGATGCGCAACGGCCCAGCCAAGGATGCCGAAAAGACCTCCGGCTCACAGTCGAGATCCTGGCGGAAGTCATCCAAACCTATCGTTGTGCTGACATCAGCGAATTTGACTACGATGTCCTGACCATCGCGGTGCAGCATACGCATTTCGCCGTTCAACGTGCCTTCCCCGCCCGTCAATCGGCAGATGCCCAGGCCGAGATGAAAGCGGCGGATGAAAATGTCGTTATCAAATGAGGTGTCGACGTCAGCGTTGCTGCTGAGGTCGCGCAGGTTTCCTTCTACTGCAGCCCGTATGTGTATATTGCCAGGCAATAGCAGGTCGGGGCACGTACCGAATCCGGAGACGTTCACGGTTCCATTGAACAGTCCACGGCCTTCGGGCGAATCGCTCTCGCAAGCGATGATATCGATTGGAATGTGCACGGCATTCGCCGCTGGCATGCTGCACGAGCTCGCAAACAACCCGCCGGCGATCGGACACGGATGCGGATTGGGAGGTACGCCAGCGATCGCCATTGAGATCGGCATCAGGATGTTGGGTACGTAGATCAGTCCCCGAAGCGACGAGACGACGGCCCGCGCCAGCGCTGCCGGCGCGACTTCGGGACAACCGTTCAACGCGTCATCGACCGCTGCAACAAGCTCGTCGACTGTCACCGCCGCATTGCCATCGCTATCGGCACACGGACAGTTGCTGATTGGTAATGCACCGAGCGCGAGATTCACCAGTCGCAACACTTCGTCGACGGTCACCTGCCCGGAGCCGTCGCAATCGGCAGCCCCGCAAGCCGGTGATGTTTGCGCCGTTGCCGGACGAATCATCATCGACATCACGGCAAACATCACACATACGACGACCTGGCAGCTTCTCCGCCGTACGTAGGAGCGGAGAGCGTACGAATTCCGCCACGAATCTTGTGCGATGATCTTTTGGGCCCAAATGAATCCCAACGTGAGCAACAGCCACCATGGGTTCGCTCGTGATCCACCCGTCGCGATGGCACATCCGGATTCGTGCGCTCGTCCAGTGTTGGGCGACGGTGGCACTGGCTGCATTGCTGCGCAGGCGTTTCCGACGCCATCGCCGTCGTCGTCCGCCTGGTCGCCATTGGCGATCCGCGGACAATTGTCGAACGGATCGGGTACTTCGTCGCCGTCCGAGTCGCGCGCTACGGCAGTGATCAATTGCGCCCGGCACTGCGCTCCAATTGGGCAGTCCGCCTGCGTCGCGCACGAACCTTGCGATCGATGGCAGCGCAACGATCCGTCGGCACCCTTCATGCAGAACTGTCCGGCTGCGCAAGTCTGCTCATCGTTACACATCGGCTCGAGCTGTTCGATGCACAGGCCCGCGCCCGTAAATCCCGCTCCATCCGCGGTCGAGAATGGGTCTATGACTTGCTGCCGCGCGCTGCCGCTGTCTTGGCAATGGGCCGGCAAGGCGCAATCGCCATCGGTGGTGCAACTCCCGTAGGCTGCATGACATGTCCCGACACCGGGACCATTCGGCACACAAAACTTTCCACTGCCGCACGCATGCGGTTCATCGGTGCGACACTCGTTGCCGAGATCCTCGACACAACGGCCCGGGGGCAAATAGCAGGTTGCCGGCGTCTGGCAGTCGGCGGTGCTGACACAGGCATGCCCGTTGTCGCTACAAATGCCGGTCTTCACCGCTCCGATCGCCGTTACTCGAGACAACGGCGTTCGCAGGGAAGCTGCACGCGCCAAATTGGCGGGTAGCGACAGCGCGAATGTCTGCAAGACCAAATCACTCTCATCGCCATCACCGTTGAGGTCGCGCGATTGCTCGGCTTCGAGCGTCAGGAATCGGACCGATGATTGCAGCACACGATACGGCACTCGCGGATCACACGCCTCCAGCCGACAAGGCGTCGCGGCCTGGCCGCTATTGATGACGGTACGGCTTTGCACGTCGAACACCTGCAGCACGAAGTCGTCGTGATCGCCGTCGCCATTGAGATCGACAGCGCCTTGTTTCGCCTCCGAAGTTCGAAAGGCGATCAGATTCGGTCCAACGACCATTTCCTCGGCGGCGTACCCGGTATTGATCAAGGTGTCGGTCGCGGGGTCGTAGACCGCGAGCACTCGATCGGCGAGATCGCCGTCGCCGTTCAGGTCTTCTCCCTGCATTGCTTCCGGCGTTAGCATTGCCACCAGCGAACCGGCGATCTGCACCTGGTCCGCCGCGCGGCGCAAATTACGGCAATCAGCCGGCGCTGCGAGCGATGCGACGCACACCACGGTATCGGCATGATCACCGTCGCCGTTGCGATCGATGCCGCCCTGATCCGCTTCGCTGACCAAGATCGCAAGCCAACTGTTCGACAGTGCGACATCCGAAGCCGCGATAGCTAGATTCCGCGCCCCGCTGTCACCGCGGGCGTACAGATGCACGACGCGATCCTGCGTGTCCCCATCACCATTCAGATCCTCACCGGAGCCGACCTCGGCCTCGGGAGAAAGATATACGGCGCGTCCTGCCGCGACGTCGACGACAGCGGCAGGACCGATGGTCGTCACTTTCACTTGTTCATCGGCACTACGCGCATCGACAACCCGCAAGACCGTGTCTGACACGTCGCCATCGTGGTTCAAATCCGCGCTCGACTGCGCGCTCGGAGCGCTGATGAAGATGCCGGAACAATCATCCTGCGGCATGTCGGCCGAGCTCCCGGCGCATGACGCCTCGCTGCCATCAGGGATGAGATTGCTCGCATTGCTTTCGAAGGCAATCGTTTGACCGTCTGCCGAGACGAACGGCTGAGACGACCGCCCATTCGCTTCGTTGGCGTCGTCAGCGACGCTGATACGCTCGGTAAATCCGGTCAGCATGTCGTGTAGGAACACATCGGTGCAATTACTGGCGAGCGATGGATCGAAAAGGTCGCGGCAAAAGCGATTGTGATCGTCACTGACCAGATTGTCCGCGTCACTCTCGAATACGACGTAGCGGCGATCCGCTGAGAGTGCTCCCAAGCCCGTAGCCGAACTACCGTCCGCCTGCGTCGCATCCGATGCGACGCTGATACGCTCGAGTGTATTGCTCGTAAGGTCGCGCACGAACACGTCGGTGACACCATTGGTGTCGTCCGGGGCCAGATTGGAAGCGGCGCTCTCGAAGGCGAGCGCCGATCCATCGGCCGCTAGCGTCGCATTGGACGACGCATTGTTTCCTTGTTCGCCGGTCGCGGCGCGGCTACCGAGCATGGTTGTACGACGCTCCGTGTCGACGAGGAAAGGATCGGCACAACTGTTCGATGGGTTGCCGACGTTGAGGCAAAAGTCGTTGTGGTCCTCGTTCTTCAAGATGCCGCGCGACACGCTGGAGAACGCGATCAGTTCACCGTGTCGCGAGATTGCCGGCGGTTGTAGCAGGACATCCGTGGCCACCAACGTCTTGGGTAGAATTGGACCATCGTCGAGGATGCCATTTCCCAGGCCGTCACGGTCGTGGACCAGGAGATGAAGAAGATTCTGAAACGGAGTGATGTGGTCGTCGATGTCTTTGAGCAAATCGATGCTGAGCGTGCCGAAGGCGACGAAACGACCGTCGGCAGACAAAGTCGGAATGCTCGAGTCGCGCTTGCCGACGTCACCGAGCGAGTTGACGCTGATGAGTTGCGAGCGCACCGCGTCCGGTTCATCGAAGATGCCGTCTTCATCGGCGTCACGGTCCTGTACGAAGATCTGACTGATGCCGTCGTGGTCGCGCACCGCGGTCGCGACGTAGCGGCCGTCTTGTGACAAAGAAGCAGCGAGCGTCGGCGATTGCAGGTCGGTGATCGGTGAGTCGATCCGCAGTGGCGTCGTCACGCCGGTGGTCCGATCGTGCAGATAAACGGTATTGCCGACTGGCGCGTCGGGCGACAGGTTGGTTGCCGCGCTTTGGAAGGCGATGTGGCGACCATCACCGGATAGCACCGGCGCGTGCGAGCTGGCGTTCGCCGGCGTTCCGGCGGAGGAGACACTCACGCGGCGTAGGTGCCGCGGCGTTTGCCCCGCCTCGGCAGTACGAAAGAAGACCAATCCGTCGGAGATCGCCACGCTGCGTCCAGCAACGAGCGGTGCAGCTTCGACCACCAGGTTCATGTCGTGCGTGAGCTCTTCGGCGCCGTCCGGGCGCGAACGAAACACACGCAGGATCGAGTCGAAGCGGTCGTGATCGCCGTTGGCATCGCGATCGCCTTGCAGCGGTTCGGCCTCCAGAATCGCAACGACATCGTCTTCAACCGCCACGGCAGGATAAACGAAGGGCCGCTGATTCAACTGCGTCGCCGCACGTCCGGGCGCAGCCCCTTCGCCGATCGGTTGCTGCACCCCCGTGCGTCGATCGTGCAACAACACGACGTTGTCAGTCTGATCACCGTCGCCATTGAGATCGCGACCGGCTATCGCTTCGGGCACGACCGACACGAAGATATTCGGAGTTTGAATGAGCCCTTCGAGGGGAACGGGGTCTTCGGCGCGAAAGCGAAAGGTAACGCATGGCTCGTCAGCGCAGTCGGCGCGGCTGCTGCAGGGAGCGCCGGTACTCTGGCAGGTGCCGGCTCCTTCACGCGACAAGACGATCGGCCCGATGCCGTGAATCGCTCGCGAACGAAAGTCGAAGAGCGCCGCACCACATTCGCCGCTGCCGCAGTCGCTATCGGCGCTACACGCGCGCTGCGGATCGTTCTCACACACACTCGCTTCACAGTTTCCGGACAGACAATCCGACGGCTCGTTGCAGGGTACGCCGCCGAGCTCGCCGCCTCTGCACGTACGCTTGTCGACGCCGCGGCGCGCTAGCCAGAGTACCGTCTGAGCGGCATCAGCGGAGCCGAACAGGGTCAGCTCGTGTGGTGCGCTGGGATCGACCTGCGGCTCGAAGATCGGCGGTAACGGTCCGCCTGTCGGTGAAAAGGAACGCAGAAAGCTCTTACCGGGAACAACGATGGGCGCAGCGCTATTGGGGAAAGCCTGCACCGAAGTCGCGCCACGCAGCAGGCGCGCGATCGGCACCGCTTCACCCAGCAGCACGCCGTGCCAATCGATCGGCACGAGGAGGTTGCCGGCGCTGTCGGTCGTAAAACGCAGCTCTTTCTGCCTTCCGGTACAAGGCGGGCTCGGATCGGCGCACAAAGCTTGGAAGTCGTTGGGTGGCGGCAGGGCTGTGAAGTGCGGGAACTGATCGTGCGGCGTGTCGCCGCAGGTGCCGTCGAGAGCGAACAGGTCGTCGATGCACACGGGTAAATCGTCGCGACTCGCGCACTTGTGAGATGCAAGATCGCACGGCAGCGGGTCGCCGCGGGAGGTGACCGCAATGGTAAGCGCTCCGGCGAGCGTGCGATCATCGTCTTGGCCGTCGACGAGTGCATCAGTATCGGGGAAACGGAACTGCAGACGCCGCTCGCCATCGCGCTCGATCGTCTCGACTGCGGCTTCGGAGTGCGGAATGCACGTGATCGCAGCCAAGCTTGCGCTCGCCGCGCACCGATCGAGGCTGGCCGCCAGTGAGCTACAATCTGCAGCCAGCGCGACAACGCTCGCTGGACCATCTGGCGGGGTGAAAATGAACGAGACGACATGTTCGCTGGCGTCCGCCTGAAAGCCCCCTGCATTGGGATGGCAGATCGATCCCGCCCGCAGCTCGACGAAATCGCCCGGGCCGGCGAAAGGCCGATTGGCGCTGCCGGAAGCGCCGCGGAAGATCTCAACCGTCCCGGGAATCTGATTGCAACTCGCGACGACGCGCTCTGCTGCGCCGCAAAACATCGCCGCAATTGACCCTACGACGAGGGCTATCCCCCAATTTCCCCTGAGCACGTTACGCCCCTGAACGCGACATAACGTTAGTACAAGCCATCAAGTGGATTCAACGAACGTCACCTGACGCCGCGAGCGAAGCGATCGTGAAGTCGATCGAAGCGCAAGGAGAGCAGACCTCAATGCTGCATCTGCATGTGGCAGAGCTCGGTGCGCGCGGTCCAATCCTTCTGGTCGCAGGTGTTGTAGATGGCGCGGGTGTTTTTGTCGTGGTGGTAGACGACGGCTTCGCAGAAGCCGAACGGGTTGTGCTTGCTGACGGCGATCGGGTTGGAGAGCTCGACGATGCGCGAGTCGATGGGAATTTCGTCGGGGGAGAAATTGCTCGCGTCGTCGTCGCTCGAGATCACCACGTAGCGTCCCATCGCCGGGGAGGCGACGCGGCTCATGACCCGCATTGCGCCGCCGTCCGCGCGCCGCGCCGTCTGGATGCAGAGGTCGCGGCCGCACTGGGACGAGTCCTCCACCGGATCGAGCTCGGCGAACTGAAACGGCCGGGCTGACTCCTGCACCAGGCGCTCGACGTGTTCCGCCGTCACCACGTGCGGCTTGGTCACCTTCAAGCGATCGGCGGCAACCAGATGGAAGCCTTGATCGGCGATCAGTTGCTTCAAGGCCAGCCAGGTCACCCGCGTGGTGAGCCGGTCCTGCGCCGCGGCGCTGTCTTCATCGAAGCCATGCTCGACGAGGGCCTCACCGTTGGCGACGTAGAGCTTGCGCATTCCGTCCCAGCGTTGCAGCTCGAGCTGCACCGTCGAGTGCAAGTGCTCGCGATAGGCGGGTTCCGACTGCGCCATTCCGAATGTGAAGGCGCTTTTGAAAGCGCTGCCGATCAATCGCCCTTCTTCGACGTCCTTCGACTCGATGCGGCTCACATGCAGTTTCGCCACCGGCTCGCACCAGCGCGCCACGCCCTGTCCGGCGACCTCGACGGTAGCAAATAGATTCAGGGAACGGATGTCCGCCGCGAGCTTGGTGTCGCGGCGCGCGTCGACCGTCGATGGCGACTGCCCGTCGGGCGCACTGTTGATCAGCAGCCGCGCATCCGAGCGGCGCACCGAACGGGCGAAATGTGGCGCATCCACCATACTGACGACATGCGCGCCACCTGACTCGGCACAACTCGTCAGCCCGGCGCTCGTCAGCAGGAGCACGCCCAGCAGTTGCAGGACAGATTGTTCGCGACTTCCGTGTCCAGTGGCTCGTCTCTCACCCATGACCCATCCACCTCCACCATGATTTTCGCCTTGTGCGCTTCGCAACAGCCGTCATAGTCTTCCAGCGCAGGTCGTACGAGATGTCCAGACCCAAGTACTGATTGGTCTGGGCGAGTCTTGAACATCTTAATGGAGGCACGAGGATGATTTTCGAGGAAATCCGCGTCGGCGGCTGCTGTTCGTACCTGATCGCCTGCGACCAGACGTGTTGCGGCGTCATCGTCGACCCCGAACATTCGCAGATCGACCGCATCCTGGCGTCGGTCGCCAAGGCCGGCGTGCGCCTCCACTACATTGTCGATACGCACACCCACGCAGACCATTTTTCGGCGTCGCGCGACCTCGGTCGTCGCCTCGGCGTGCCGATCGTCATGCACAGCGCCAGCGCCGCGCCTTACGTCGACCTGCGAGTCGACGACGGGGAAACGTTGATCGCCGGACGGCTACGCATCCGCGTGCTGCACACGCCCGGGCACACGGAAGATTCGGTCTCCCTGGTCCTGCCCGATCGAGTCATTACCGGCGACACGCTGCTGCGGCTCGCGACCGGCCGCACCGATCTGCCGACGGGCGATCCGGAAGCCTTGTACGACAGCTTGTTCGGCAAGCTACTCGAGCTCGATGACAGCCTCGGCGTTTATCCGGGTCATAACTACAAAGATGTGCCGCTGACGACGATCGGGCGAGAGAAAGCGGAGAATCCGCGACTGCAGAAGCGTGAGCGCAGCGCCTTTGCCGATCAGATGCGCGCGCTCAGTCTGGGTATGCCGGACCATCTCACCGAGGCGCTACGCACCAATCGCACCGGCGGCAAGACGGTGGCGCAGATGCTCGACGAAGCCGCTCGTCAGATCGCCTTCATGTCGATGGAGCAGGTGCGCGACGCAATCGGAGCGAACAACTGTCGCTTTGTCGTGCTCGATGTGCGCGAGCGCGATGCCTACGAGGCCGGCCACATTCCCGGGGCACGTCACGTGCCGCGCGGCCAGTTGGAGCTGCGCGTCGACCAGGTATTGCCTGATCCGACCACCCAGGTGCTGACCTGCTGTGAGGTCGGCAAGATCTCGACCCTGGCGGCGGCGACATTGCGCAGCCTCGGCTTCAGTCGTGCCGTGGCGCTCGATGGCGGCATGCAGGCTTGGCGCGACGCGGGTTACCCAATCGAATCGTCGATGCCGCATTAGTCCCCGGCGCTCCGCTCCACTGCGAGGGCTCGGGCGGTTTTCGGATCGCGCCGCGCAAGAAAAGCGCTACTCGACTAAGTCGATCTGTACAGTCGTTGAGCAGACGCTGCTCTGCACTGCTACAAAAGAAGTCAGCCGACCCCAATAGCGCGAGAATTCGTCGCTGCGTTCAGCCACTCGTGAGTCAAATGCAGTGTGCTCCGAAGTGGCAAGGCTGATGCATATGAAATTGTCAGAGAAAGGATGGCGACACGATGAATCACGTAACGTCGGCAGTCCCGAAGGGCCCCTATCTGCTAAAGGTCGGTTGCGACCTGTTTCGGATTACCGGTGATCCGCAGCACGGCTGGCGTTGGGTGGACGACGGAATGGCAGTGGCGGCGGTGTCGCGCTATCCCTCAATCGACGAATTGTTCTTCGCTCTCTTGAACTTCAGCCTAGCGGAGGACGGCAAAGCCTGACCCGCTCGGTAGTTGTCTCCTAATTTGCCCCGAAACCCGTCATCCTGAGCGCAGCGAAGGATCTCACGCGTCGCGTTGGGAATGGCGAAAGCGTAGAGATCCTTCGCTGCGCTCAGGATGACGAGGCCCAGATGGGGACACCGCCGCTCGATTGCAAAACATGCGCTGAGCCAGCGGTAATTTGGGCCGGCAACAGCCCCATCACACCGGTGATTGCATACTGTGCACCAGGCCGAGGACGGTACGCCGCGGCAGAAACGGCACCACGTGCGCCACGACTGCGTTGCGGGTGCCGGTAATCACCACTCGACGATTGTCGCGAAAACCGCGATAGCCCTGTTGCGCTACCAACATCGATGGCATCGGCGTGCCGGTGCGGGATAGACGAGTCTTGCCGGTACCGGCGCGCTGGCGAAAATTGCTTTGCGTCGGGCCCGGGCACAGACAACTGACGTGCACGCCGGTACCCTCCGCTTCCTTCCACAGCGCCTCGGAGAACGACAACACGAACGCCTTGCTGGCGTAGTAGATCGCCATCAGCGGCCCCGGCTGGAACGCCGCTGTCGACGCGACATTGAGCACGCCGCCGCGCTTCTTCGCCAACATCGACGGCCAAAAGACGTGCGTGAGCTCGACGAGGGCGCGTACATTGAGGTCGATCATTCCGAGCTGCTCGTTGTTGCGTGATCCATTGAATGCGCCGGCGATGCCGTAACCGGCATTGTTCACCAACACGTCGACATCCAACCCACGCGCGGCGATCGCATCGGCGAGCTTCTTTCCGCCGCCGGGCTCTCCCAAATCGACTGCAATCGGTGTCGCGCCGACCCCGTACTTGTCCGCGAGACGCTTGGCTTCCGTCTCCAGCGCGTCTGCGGAGCGCGCCGTCAGAATGAGGTCGTAGCCGTCGGCGGCGAAGCACTCGGCCAGGTCCAGGCCGATTCCCCCGCTCGCACCCGTCACCAGAGCTGTCTGTCCCTTGCCGCTCGTCGTCATGCCGTCCTCCTTGGATTGCGCCAAGCTCCGTAGCGCTGTTCGAGCTCCGGCTGCAATACGTCGGGGTCGGCCGGCGTAAACCAGGTTTCAGCATCCGTGGCCGCAAGCCATCGACTCGCTCCCGGAAGACTCAGTGTAGCCGCGGCCGCCAGTTTGCGCTGCGACGCTCTGCGCAGGCGGGGGCGTGGATTCTGTAGATAGTCGTCCGTCGCCGGCATCGAGCTCCTGCCATCGCTCGGCGATCGACCCCAGCCCGTATCGTAGAGTCACGGCAATCACCGCGACGTGATCACTATCAGCGACGATTCTTAACTAAAGAGGAGAAATTTTCTTGATTTTGTTTTTGCACTGTGAGCAGAGGGGCCGCGCTTTTTCGCAGGACGGATTGCAGCGCGGCGCAGGCCGTTAAGGAGTCACTCATGCTTCGTCTCCGGATTGGCCCGTCGGACCTACTTCTCTCCATTGCACTCGGTATCGTGCTTCATGGCGCGACGGTTCGCGCCGACGAGGACACGCCGACGTCGACACCTACAGAGACACCAACGGCTACTGCGACACCAACTCCCTGCGACTCGGACACGCGTTACTGGGTGGGGGGCGAAGGTAACGCCGACGACCCGGCGCACTGGGCGTGCACCAGCGGCGGCGACGGCGGTGCGAGCGTGCCGGCCTGCGTCACGGCCGGTGATACCTATCAAGGCACCAACGACTGCGTGTGGGACACGAGCTCGGGCCTCGGCGAGACATTCTCCAATCTCTTCAGCACCGGCCTGTGCTGCCGCAACGTCAATTGGGAAACGGTCGATCCGGTTCTCAACAGCAGCGACCCGAACAATCAGTTCTACGAGCCACGCGCCCGCTTCACCGACGGCTTCGTCGTCTCCGGCAGCATCACCATGGGCTCGGGCATCGGCTTTCACTGGGGCGGCGGGCCGCTGCGCATGACGGCGACCAGTGGCACGCATGATCTGGTGATCACCGATCTGCCGCCGGGAAGCGGCACTGACGGCGGCATCGACTTCCACGGCTCCGGCACCTACGGCGATGCGGCGATCTGGAATCTGGCCGTCATGGGCGGCTTCGACGGTCGCATCGGCTATGCGGCGCAGAACATCACGCTCGGTTACGGCACTCTGCGCATGAACGGCATCCGCATCGAAGGCTGGGAGATCCGCAGCGGACACGGCAGCGATCCGGCCGATTCGTTCACCTTCGAAGCCGGCTCGGCGACGCCGAACAACAACTGGCCGCAGAACAACACCATCGACGCCTGGCACTCGTGGTCGATCGGTTCCAACTTCGATGCCGGCACTTCGACAGTGTGGTGCGGCGGTGCCAACGGCACCTGGGGCAGCGGCCAGTGCACCTTCGACGGTGGCGACTTGAGTTACTACGACGTCGCGGCCGCACTCATCCCGGGCAGAGAGTACGTCATGACCGGCAATGCGACGGTCACCCACCAGCTACGGGTGTTCACGCAGGCGTGCATGGAGTGGCAACAGTGCGCCGAAGATCCGCCGCCGGCGACGATGACCGTCGAAGCGGGCAGCACGCAGACGGTGAATCGCTGGAGCACTAAAGGCACGGCCGACGCGCCGCTGACGCTGCGCTCGTCGCAGGCCGGACAGTCGTGGACACTGCACTGCACCGGTTACGCCTGCGGCGGCGACTACCTCGATGTGAGCGATTCGATCTGCAGCGGCTCGACACCGTGTTACGCCGGGACACACTCGACGGTGGATGCATTCAGCTTGGCGAACGGCTGGGCGTTGCAGGCGATGCCGCCGGCGCCGGGATGCTGCGCCTTCAGCGGGTACAACGTGCTCGGCGCGACTTGCCTCGACAGCACTGTGTTCGACGGCGGCAATCAGGAGATGAGCCTCGACGTGTGTCAGTCGATCCAGCAGCAGATGCTGCCGTTCGACGAGGTGCTCTACTACAATCCGGATGCGACGTGCGCGCCCGATGCCGGCGACTCGCAGGGCTACTGTCCGCCGCTCGACGCCGCGACGCCGACGCCGACACCGATCCCGAGCGGCTGTTGCGTGCTGACGAACGACAGCAGCTGTCAATTGGTGAACAACACCCAACCGGCGCCGGCGGTGATCAGCGACGGCATCTGCTTCGATCCCTCGATGCTACCGGACGGGCTCGGTGCCGGCCGCTGCAACTCGGCGGCAGCGATGTTCAACTGCACCGTCGTGCGCTTCGTCGAAGGCGGCTCGTGCGACAGCGACTGCCAGCCACCGACTGCGACGCCGACGCCAACGGCTACTGCGACACCAACTCCTTGCGACTCGGACACGCGTTACTGGGTGGGGGGCGAAGGTAACGCCGACGACCCGGCGCACTGGGCGTGCACCAGCGGCGGCGACGGCGGTGCGAGCGTGCCGGCCTGCGTCACGGCCGGTGATACCTATCAAGGCACCAACGCTTTCCAGCACAGTGGGATCCGAAGCTTGGAATTCACGTGACTTGAAGTCGCGGC
>JADMIO011216399.1_pt1 | contig 18031 bp, 21 predicted proteins | sample 8958161 | NCBI WGS metagenome assembly JADMIO01 (sample SAMN16585339, study PRJNA669376) | soil metagenome | isolation source: Crop rotation soil | place: USA: Cullars Rotation, Alabama | collected 2011 | reverse complement strand
TCCGCCCGTCCCGGCATTCGACGTGCCCTGCCCTCCCCCACTTTGATGATTGCCGGCGGCCTCTCGGCTGGTGATATCACTGCTGACGCCAGCGAGGGAACTGCAGCCAACGAGCGCAAAAAGGGCTGTAACGAGCGGTTTCGCCGAAGCAACAACGGGGTGGCGGTGCATGGGGGCTCTCCTGAGGCACGGCGCTGCGCGGATCGGGCTGCGCGTCCTCGCATAGGGTCTCCAGATCACCAACGGCCGGCGCCGTGTTCGACGTAAGAGGGGTTCTGATTGCCTCTTGGGGCCTCATGTAGGCCGAGCGAGCAGGCGGTGAAGGCGATCGGGAGGCGCATCACGCCTTGCCCACCTCGCCCGCGTATTATTAAAACAGGCGGCGTTCATTCAACACGTCGCACCGTCTGGAGGGGGGGCCACAATTCGTCCACACTGGGGCCGTTAAGCCCTGAAGACGCTTTTACTCATCGACGTTTTCTGTAGTTGGCATTCAACAAACAAGAACGCTCGATCAAGGAAAGCAAAGCAAGGTCCTCACATGACGACGATGAACGCGAAGGCCTGGAAGAACGCAACCCTCGGCGCCTCGGTGGCGCTCGTGTGGGCCATGTCGGGCTGCTCGGGTGCGACCAAAGACACGCAGCCGAATGCAGAGAGCGTAGGCTCGACGAGCCAAGCGGTCACGAACCTCCTCTTGAATCCGACGATGGACGTCGACGTTTCGAACTGGGATCCGAACTCGGTGACCTCGGTCACCGGTGGACAGTCGTCGAAGTGTGCGCAGATCGCCCCGGGCGGTTGGATGGACCAGACGGTCAGCGCGACCCAAGGCACGTATACGCTTAGCGGCTATCTCAAGTCGTCGGGGACGATGAACGGCACGATGACGTTCTCGGCCGGGTGCCAAGACGTAAACTGGACCTGGATCGCGAGCGCGAGTCCATGCGCCACGGCTTTCTCTGGTGTTCCGTCGTCGACCTGGACGCAGTACACGGCGACGTGCACGTGCCCCGCGGGTACCGAGCACATTGAGATCGACCTCAACAACTCGGGCTCGACGGGTAACGTGTTGGTCGACACGCTGTCGTTCGGGCTCGTGACGGACACGATCGCGCCGAGCGTCCCCACGGGCCTCACGGCCCCGAGCGCGACGTCCTCTTCGGTGAACCTCTCGTGGACGGCGTCGACCGACAACATTGGGGTCACCGGCTACAAGATCTACCGTTGCACCGGCGCGAGCTGCACCCCGACCACCGCCAACCTGGTCGGCACCTCGGCGACGACTTCGTCCGTCAACGCCGGCTTGGCGGCCTCGACGACCTATGGGTACAGAATCTCGGCCTACGACGCCGCCGGCAACAACAGCGCCATCAGCACGACGACCGTCTACAAGACCACCACCGCTGGCGCTCCGGCCCCTGCTGCCGCGGTCGGCTACAACACGCGCACCTTCGGGCCGAACCTGACCATCGGAACAAACTGGTTCAAGAGCAACGTCTACGGCAGCGATCCGAATGGCCAGAACGTAACGCAGAGCGGCAACGGCGTGATCCTCGCGGGCGGTTCGAATACCTATAACGATCACTTGGGCACGGCGCGGATGACGGGGGCCACGACGTGGCAGGGCACGGCGTTCGGCGGTGGCGCCTACATGGAGGCTACGCTGTCGTTCTCCGGGACGCTCGTCGGTTGGACGCAGCCGCAGGTTGGCTGGCCCTCGTGGTGGGCGAACGCGATGGAGGCCTACGATGGCAGCCCGATGCAGTGGCCGGGCCAGGTGACTGGCTACAAGAACTCGGTCGAGCCCGACTTCATGGAATTCATGCAGGCCGGTAACTCCACCGTCTACTCGTCGGGCCTTCACAACTGGTACGGCACGAACGGCAGCGACGTCGCTACGAACTGGGCCAACACCAGCTTTCCGGCCGGCTTGAACGGGTCGCAATCCCATAAGTACGGCGCCCTCTGGGTGCCCGCGACGAGCACCACACAAGGCTACATGAAATACTACCTCGACGGCGTGCTGCAGAGGACGCAAGTGTGGAACAAGTACAGCACGGCCACCCCGCCGCCGCCGGTGATCGGCACGAGCGCCTTTAGCATCCTCGACAATCTACACCTGCGGTTGATCCTCGGCACGCATCCGAATAACCCGATGACGGTTACCTCGGTCGAGGTATGGCAAGCCTCGGCGGCCAACAATTTGGTTCACCCCTGAGCCTCGTCTGGTGACGCGATAGACGACGCGATCTATCGTGATCGCGTCGCCCTTGCGCAGAGCGAGGGCTAGTACCACTGTGTTAGCGCTTCGTTTTTTGCCCGGGTTTGGCGGGCACCATCCGCAGCCGTCTTCTCGGACGGCGAGGATGGATGAGCGCCAAAACCGGGCGAAATACTCGCCCTAACACAGTGGTACTAGGCGGCCCACGGGACGCCCGCCCTCGCAGAGATACATCGCGCACGACGCTCGAGAGATCGCAAAACGGCGTGCGTGCACCCAGGGCTGTCGACCGTACTACTTGCGCGCTTCGAGGATGAGGTTGAACGGCGTCTCGGTCGCGCGACGGAAGTGCTTGAAGCCTGCCTCGGTGAAGACGGCGCCGAGGCGCCCTTCTCCGGCCTGTGCGCCGAGCCCGAGACCGACCTCTTGCGAGAGCGAGTTCGGGGTGCAGATAAACGTCGATGTCGCGTAGAACATGCGGCCTACGGGGTTGACGTTCTGCTCGAGGCGATCGTTGGCGAAGGGCTCGACGAGCAGCACGGTGCCGTCGGGCGCGAGGGCATCGAACGCGTGGCGCGCGGCGCCGACCGGGTCACCCATGTCGTGCAGGCAGTCGAAGAAGCAGATCAGGTCGTAGCCGCGCTCGGGGTAGGCCTTGGCCGTCGCTTTCTCGAAGCTCACGCGATCGCCGACCCCCGCCTCGGTAGCGCGCTGCCGCGCCGTCGTGATCGAAGCCTCGTGCGAATCGAACCCCACGAAGCGCGAGCGCGGGTACGCCTGCGCCATGATGACCGTCGAGGCGCCGTGGCCGCAGCCGACGTCGGCGACCTTGGCGCCCTTCTCGAGCTTGGCGACCACGCCGTCGAGCGCAGGAAGCCAGCTCGAGACGAGGTTCGCCCGGTAGCCCGGCCGGAAGAACCGCTCTGTCCCGGTGAACATGCAGGCCACTGTCATCGTTTCGTCCGAGCGGGAGAAAAACCCTGCGTTGGAGCGAGGCGAGAAGGGCGAAAGACCAAAAACCACGTAGAATTTCGGTGAGGGATTCGTAGCCCAGGCGGCTGGATCGTTCTTCCCACCCTGTCGCAATACGGCGGCCGGGGTCAAAGCCTGAGTGTGAAAGCAGTCTCTGGGTCCCCGACCGCCGTGGGGGACGATGCCATGAATACGGCGCCCTTCCCATCCCCGCGTGGGCCGTACGCGGTCTGCGCGCGTGAATCGCGGCTTGCGCAGGTGCTTCGCTTCGGTCGCGACCGCGCCCGCGGTCGCTGCGAGGGCAACATCGCAGAGCCGTTGGGCGTCGCCCGTACAACGCTGCGCTCGGCTCTCGCGGAGCACGTCGCACGCGTGCGCACCGAATCGGATGCCTATTGGGAAAGCCCGGAGGGGCAAGCGTTGTTGCGACGTCTCGTGACGATACTGCATGTCGTCCTGACGCTCTGTAATCCCTGTGGGGTCGAACAAGTTTGCCAGGTGCTTCGGCTCAGTGGGCTCGATCGGTGGGTCGCTGCCTCCTACGGGGTGCACCAACGGTACAACACCCAACTGGTGGCTGCGGTGAAGGAGTATGCGAAGGAACAAACGCAGACGTTGGGGACCTCGATGCCCTTGCGGCGCATCACGATCGCCCTGGACGAGGTGTTCTTCGGCCACCTTCCCTGGCTCGTTGCGCTCGAGGCAGCGAGCGGATGGTTGCTCGTCGAAACGCAAGAAAAAAAGCGCGACGAAGCCACCTGGACAGCGGCGATGGCACACAGTCTTGCGGGGCTGAACGTCGAGGTGGTGCAGGGCGTGGGTGACGAAGGGGCGGCGCTGGGAGCGTGCATCGAAATCTCGCTCGGCGCCCATCGTTCTACCGACTTGTTTCATGGGCAGTACGAAATGACCCGGGCGTGTTCGGCCGCTCTTCGTGCCAAGCAAACGCAGGCGGAAAAAGACGTGGAAAAGGCAGAGGCTGCCTTGCGTAAGGCCACCGTAGAGAAACCGCTTGTACGACCGTTGCCAGCCTACGTGTACGACCCCGCCGAAGGCTTCTACCAAGCCCGTTCCGAGGCGATCGGGCGCGTGGTCGAGGCCCAAGCCCGCCGCACACAGCTGCGAGAGGCGGTAAAAAATATCAGTACGGCCTATCACCCCTTCGACCTCGCCACCGGAGCGGCTCGCGACGCCGAGGAGGTGGAACGCGACCTGCGCCAGGCACACGCCAGCGCCCAGCAGCTGGCCCAGGCGGCCGGGTTGGCGTTTACGGTCCAGGAGAAACTGGCAAAAGCCGAGCGGTTGGTAGCCCGCATGGCAGCGACCGTGACCTTCTTTCATCAGACGGCGACGCGCTGGGTGCTAGACGCGGTCGCTTCGCTCGAACTCCAAACTTTGGTGTTGCATGTCCTAGTCCCCTATTTCTATTTGCAAAAAGTGGCGCATCGCCTGTCGTGTAAGGATGCGCGAACCACCGTGTTGGCCACGATAGCGAGGCTGGAGTCAACGCTTCTTGACCCCACCGGATCGTGGGCCTCGCTAGCGGCCTCCGACAGGGAACGTCTGCAGCAAGTGGCGCTGACGTGTGCGGACCTCTTTGTGCGCACGTCTTCCCCGGTCGAAGGACGAAACGGCCGTCTTTCTCTTCACCACCATGCCTACAAAACCCTTCGCCCCGACAAGCTCGCGGCCTTGACCGCCGTGCACAACTTCCTGATCCAACGCCACGATGGCACCACCGCCGCCGAGCGCTTCTTCGGACAGAAACCTCCCGACCTCCTGGCGCACTTGGTCAGCGCGCTACCCCTGCCCGGTCGACCGGCGGCGAGTCGCTCCCGCCCCCACCGCAAGGACCTTAAAATGGCAGCCTAAAGCAGCCGCTGACGAAACGATGACAGTGGCCAACATGCACACCTCAGAAGCGGTAATTACCCCTGGGCTAACAATTGCCCAGTGGGGTCCCGAACGCGGCGCTCGCCCGCCCCATCATCGAGAAACTCTCGGCCCACGGTGCCGTCTTGCCCTGGCACATCGCGTGCTTACGAGCTGGTGACTTGTGACGAACACCCGTTTTCTGCGCGCGACGCTCTGCCGCGGCATTTCTTCTTCGATCTCTCCCCCTACGGGGCTTTCCCTATACAAAGGCTGCTATGCAATTCCTCAAAGGGATCCTTGGTTGTACGCTGCTCAGCGCCCTCGTCGCGTCGGGCTGTGCCCCTTCTGAAGAGCGAGCGTCGTCCGGCGACGCGGTGACTTCGCAAGAACAACTCACAGCGGTCTCGGTTCTCCAGCGCTTCCCGTCACCGAGCGACCCCCGGCTCTCGTGGGACGTGGTCGACGTGGAGATCCCGGGCGCGCCGATGCACGGTGTGGTGCTTCAACTCTACGGCCCTCGCCTCGATGGTTATCAACGCCCCAGAAGCGATGACAACACGCAATTCGTAGACAACGACACCGATGCGTCACGGCAAAATCAGCTCGAGATCCTCCTCGATCCGAACGAGGGCGCGCAGATACCCGTCCTCTTTCGTACCCCCGATGGCTCTCCCCTAACGGTAAACGAAGACGTGGCGAGCGTCGTGCGTGATGATTATCCCGAGCTACGAGCCACGATTCAAAATTTGAACGCGCAAAGCGCATCAGCCCTCGATAGAACCGGTAACGTGCAAGAAGACAGCGTTCGCCTTCAAGACATGTCGCGGGACTGCGCAGCGAAGGCCCTCGCCACCACGGCGCTCGGGCTTTCGACCATCGTCATCGGAGGCCTTACCGCGTTCGCCTGCTTGGGCGGCCAAGCTGTTCCGGTGGCTGGACAGGCCGCATGCGTCACCCTGTATGTCATTTCTGGCAGTCTGTTCGCTGCGACCGGGGTCGCCGCCATGAACACCTGCATCTGAACGACCCCGGCGGGCTTGGCGCTAGCCCTTGCGACGGCACTGCATACGCGACGAAGGGGAATGTCAATGCTCGGGCACGACCGGGCGCTGGTCAGCCGAGACGAACGATACATCGACGATGCGATGGGCCTCATCGAGCTCGAGCAGATCGTCGAGCAGCGCGAGCACGAGGCGCTTGTAGAGCTCGGAGTCGAAGATCTTCTTGAAGACCAGATCGGTCTTGGGGTCGGCGATGACGGGTCGACGGGCGTTATCATCGGCTGGTCCGACACCGGGGCGCCGCCGATCCGGGCCCGTTAGCGATGCGTGCCGGCCTCAATAAGCCGCCGACGAACGGGCGGCCACAGTCTTTGATCGCGTCGCACGTGGGCTGCGTCAGGCAGGCGAGCGCGCACTGGCGCGCCTCGTCGGTGAGGCCGGTCAGGTCGTCGCACGTCACCGCCGAGGTCGAATCGCACGCGTTCGGCGTCGCGCGGCAGGCCGCGACGGCATCGATATTCGGGTAGGCGGGGTCGATCGAGGCGTAGTCGTTGCAAATGACGGCGCGGCCGCTCGCCGCCGCGCTCGGATCGGCCGCGGCGGCGTCGGCGCACGAGGTCGCGTCGAGGCACTCGGTTTTGTAGCGGTAATACGCGGGCCGCATGTTCCGCGCGTGGTCGTCGTCGTTCCGCGTGCGGCAGTCGTCGAGGCACGCCGGCGAAGGCGCGCCCGGCGAAGGCCCGCACTTCTCCAAGAATCCGCACACGGCGTCGCAGTAGCTCGCCACGAGCGGCGCCCGATCTTCGCGGACCTGATCGCCGACGTCTTCGCTCCCGCCGCATGCCGCGCCGAGCGCGGCCGTGCCGGCGAGCGAGGCGGGCGAGACGATCGACGCGCATCCCAAGTAGGGGACGACGGTGCACTCCCCGGCGTCCGCGCAGCGCACGGCGTCTTCGGTGCCGAGGGTGTATTCGAAGTCGCTCGCGAGCTCGTCGCACGATCGCGGCGCGCCCGACGCGCCGTCGACGGCTGCGGCAAGGGCGCGCTGGTCGCCGACATTCTCGTCGGCGCCGCACGCCGGCACATCAGTTCGGCGAATCATAACCTCGGTCTTCACACGACGCGAGCGCCTCGTCTCGGGCGCGCACCCAGCGCTGCTTTTCCTCTTGCAGCTCGCTCTGCGCGGCTTGGCGATATCCGGCGACCTTGCGCACGATGGGCAGGAGATTCTCGGGCGTCGCGCGCAGGGCGCCGGGCAGCTCGACGACGGCGCCGGGGCCCGTGAAGGCCGCGAAGCAACACCGTCCCCGTTCAGCCGATGCGCGTGACGACGGGTGGTTTGACGCTACAAATACGTTGCGGAGAGCGCATAGCCGATTGGCTTCACCTGCATCGTTGATCCGGGTCATCCGAGGATGCGTTGCCTGCACATATCTCATCGAGCACCGTGAACAGGGCAGAGATCTCGAAGGGCTTCTCCAACCGGCGATTCGGCACGCGCTCTAGAAACTCGCGACTCGACGGCGTGAACGCTCCGCCGGTCATAAAGACTAGCCTGCCGAGGATCGACGGCGCGACACGCGCGATCTGTTCGTAGAGGTCGACGCCGCTCATCTCGGGCATCATCAGATCGCAGAGGACCATGTCAAAGCTCTCGCCTGCGCGGATGCGGTCAATCGCGACGGTAGCCCGCTGCGTGGTAACGACGTCGTGACGCTCGGCCAGCGACATGCGCAAGGCATCGCTGAACGCCCGCTCGTCGTCGATGACCAAAATACGGCGTCTGCGCTCGATCAGCGGTGCGGCGCTCACAGCGTCGACGGTCGGTACGAGGCCAGCGGAGACAGGTAGAATCACGCGAAACGTCGCGCCACGCCCGAGCTCGCTCTCGACGGTGATCTGCCCGCCCATCCCCCGGATGATGCTGTGGCAGATCGCCAAACCTAGGCCGGTGCCGACGCCGACAGGCTTCGTAGTGAAGAACGGGTCAAAGATGTGGCCCAGGACGTCGGGGGCGATTCCGCAGCCGCTGTCTGCGACTTCGACGACCACGTCACCCGAAGCAGCGGGGTAGGTCGCGACGCGAATCTCATGAGCCCCGGGATCACCCTCGGGGATCGCGTGCGCCGCGTTGATGAGGAGGTTGAGGAAGACCTGCCCGAGGCGTGATGCGTTGCCTTGCACAAGAGGTATCTCGCCACGTGTGATGGAAACGTGCGCGCGCTGGCGGATCTCCGGCTGCGCCATCCGCAGGCACGACGCGAAGACCTCGTGCACGTCTACGTGCATCAAGCGCTGCTGGTCGGGATGGGACAGCGCGCGCAGATCACGCACGAGCGCGCCCATGCGGGCGACCCCCTCGCGCGTGTCCTCGAGCAGGAGCTCGACGTCGCTCAGGGCGAGCCGCGCATCGGTGGAATTCGACAGCAACGCCGGGACCTCCCGCGCCAGCATCGCGAGGTTCATTTGAACGAACGCGAGCGGGTTGTTGATCTCGTGCGCCACGCCTGCGGCGAGCGTCCCTACCGAGGCCAACCGATCCGCCGCGGCAAGCCGCGCGAGGATCTGACGGCGCTCGCTCAGATCGCGCGCGATGACCACGATGCTGGATACGCCGTCGAAATCGAGTTTGATAGCCTCAATCTCGACGGTTACGGTCGAACCGTTCTTGCGGAGGAGCGTCTCCTCGAAGATCGGGTTCTTTCTCAGGTCGGGGTCATCGAAGCGATCGATGCGCGAGCGTACGACGTCCTGATCGGGCCTCGGGACAACTTTAAGCGGTGAATGACCGACGAGCTCCTCCGCCCGCGCGTAGCCGAGCAAGGACAAAAGGGCGGGGTTCGAATACACGATCATGTCGTCGCGGTGGACGAGCACCGAGATGGGAAGCTCTTCGATGAGCGCACGGAAGTTTGCCTCCGAACGGCGCAACGCCGACTCGACTTCCCGGCGCGCGGTCACGTCGACCATGCAACCGACGATCTCGCGCGGGGAGCCAAGCTCGTCGCGCTCGAGGACGAGGTCATCCTGGAGCCAGCGATACGTGCCGTCGCCGTGAAGAAAGCGGTACTCGTGGGAATGGCGCCCCACCTCGAAGATGCGAGGGACCTCAGCAAGGACGCGTTGGCGGTCATCGGGATGGATGCGGTCGGCCCAAAAAATCGCCTCTTCGCAAAACGCGCGTGCGGTGTATCCGAGGACGGCGGTCACGTTGTCGCTCACGAAGGTGGCCCCGTACGGAGGGACGGCGGCGCACGCATAAATTACGGCCGACGTTGCGCTGAGCAGGTACTCGAGCCGCCTCCGTACCAAGTCTCCTTCACCTTTTTCTTCGTGAATCTTCTGGAAGCAGACCTCGTTCACGACCATCGCGTCAGATCCCCGCTCGACGTTTCTTATCATCGCCGCGCTGGCCGGACGAACCAAAACGCCCTCGGCCTGGGGAAGGCGACCGTCTTCGCGGAGCCACGGGTCTTCGATCACAAGTGGTCCGGCCTCGGTGGGAAGATAGCGACGCATCGCGATCGTAATGTTTGCCGCAGCGAGCGATTTCAATCTTTCAGTGACGGGAAGGCCATTGCTTTGACCGAAGGCCGGAAAGCCCCCGCCTCGCGAAGCAGGCGGGGGTCCACCTCGCTGCGGCCTGAGACAGAGAACGCCACCCCAACGGTTGCGTCCGTTGCGCGCGGTGGTAGGGTGGGCCTCGTCGCGGGTTGGACGATATCCCGCGTCCGTTCTCTGAAAACTGGTGTTTGGGCGTTCGCAGCGGAAAGCCCCGCAAGGGTCTGCGTCGCTGCGGTAAAAATACCAACGTTCAGAATAAGGGACGTGCCTCTTCGGAGGCTTGTTGCAACCAGCTTCAATCGCTGTTGCGAGACACGCGCGGGCCATCGAGCCCTCGCAAAAACGTTCAGGGCAGGGGCACTGCCTTCGGGGAGGGGATAGCCGTTGGGCACCCCGTTGAACCGAGAAGCCCCCTCCAAGCGCAAGCTTGGTGGGGGAGTTGTCACTATTCCGGACACGCGCCCATATATGCGCGCGCTTCGTGTACGCGGCGATCTTGCCGTGCGTCTGTGCCTCGAGCGTCTTTAGCCCCAGGGCCTCCGCCCGTGCTCGCGGCAGTCGCGGCGCACCGTTTCCGTTGTTCCGCCTTCGTAAGAGCGTTCTCCTCTGCGTCGCGTCACGATAAGCTGAGAGTCACGGACATGTTCAAGCGCGTGCACCCTCGCGTTCTCCCGCGCAAGGGCGAGCCCGTGCGGGTGCAGATCATGGGCGACGGGTTCCTCGACGTGCTGCACGCGCGCGACATCTCGGTCGGTGGCATCGGAGTCGTCGTTCCGCACAGGTTCGTAGGCTGCGACATCTCGTCACAGGTCGAGATCGTCATCAGGCTGCCTGGTCACTCGCCGTTCATGGCGCGCGGCATCGTGCGCCACCGCGCCGCAGATACCCCGTTTTTCGGTATCGAGATCGTGCACATCTCGCCCGAGAACGCGCGCCGGCTCGAGCGCTACGTCGATGGTCGCCTCGCGGACGGCGGTGGCGTCTCCTAGCGCCGGCCGCACGCCGCGCCCGCCTGAAGCTTGTTGCCTGTTCGTTGCGCGACGAACAGAGGGGGTAAGCACGCCTTGCGGTGGCAGGTCTTCCAGGATATATGTCTGGACATATCGAGGAGGCCCGCCGTGAGTAACGCATCACAAAAGCGCGCGCTAAAGAACTATCGCAAGCGACTCAACGAACGCGGCATGGCCCGCTTCGAGGTGCTCGGGCTCGACTCCGATCGAGAGCTCATACGGCTGCTGGCGCGGCGCCTCGCTGAGAACGATCCAGACGCGACGCGACTACGCGTAACCGTGAGCCAGACGCTCTCGGGCGGACCACCGAAAAAGGGCGGAATTCTTGCAGCTCTTCGGCGTTCGCCGCTGGTGGGCGCCGAGCTCGAGGTTAACCGCACAGTCACAGCGGGTCGCGAGATCGACCTATGACGCATTATCTCCTCGACACCAATATCATCAGTAATGCCACCAAGCTCGTTCCGTCCGCCGCGCTTACGGCGTGGCTCGCAGACCAAGAAGACGACGACCTCTTTATTGCATCGCTAACGATCGCGGAGATTCAACGCGGGATCTTGGAGAAACCGAGCGGCAAAAGGCGCCGAGCGTTGGAGAGTTGGTTCACCGGGCCCGAGGGGCCGCAGGCATTGTTCGCTGGTCGCGTACTCCCCTTCGATGAGGCGGCTGCGCTCATTTGGGCGCGGCTCATGGCCAAGGGAACGGCAACGGGGAGGCCACGAAGGGCGCTCGACATGATCATAGGCGCTGTCGCCGAGGCGAATCATTGTGTCGTTGTCACCGACAACGAGAGGGATTTCTCAGGCATGAAGATCATCAATCCCTTGCGGGCAGCGCCCTGACTGCAGGCCCAACGGGCGCGCCGGCGATGCCCGCCGGGTTGAGATACGGCATGGCCGCGTCGACCCCGAACGCCACGCCAGCGCCGCCCATCGTCGCTCTACCCCGCGACGGTCGTGCAGTTGATGCACTGATGCCTGAGCTGTCGGTGAACGCGCTCGGCACGGTCGAGCCACTCGGGAGCGACGAGCGCGCCGTCGCGCCCCGAGACGTCGACGACGCGAGGCGAAAGGATACTATCGGCTCGCGTCGCGATCTGTTCAGCTATGGACGCCATCGAGCGAGACTTGCCATTGGAAGAGGCGTCGCGAAAGGGCCAATGGGCGCTTTCCTCTTACGCCAAGCCAGTCGATGGTTTTTTGAACGTGCGCCTTAACCGAGCCCGCGCGCGGCCCGTTTCGTTCTTTATCGAAAGGGGCGTGACATGGCGCACATTGATCGGAAGTTCCTCGGTTCTTTGGGGGTGGAGACAGAGCGGAGCGGGCCGTACGAATGCAGCGTATGCAGCACACGATGCGGCGGGATGTGGGGAGACGGCTCGGTGTACGAATGCTACCACCCGAAGTGTAGGGCGGTGATTATCTGCAGCACGTGCGTCAAAGGGTGGCTGAGCAAGTCGTGCCCGGTTTGCGGTTCTCGGGTCGAGATTCGCACGGGGTGAATCCATTTGGTGAGGGACGCCAGTCGAGGGGCGGAGCGCGCCTCGTGCGTGCTGGCGCCCTCGACCCGGCCAAGAGCGTGCGGGCCATCGCTCGCCTCGACGCCGTGCACGAGGCAGCGACGGAGGTAGTCCACTGCTCGCTCGCCCTGCCATCGCCTCTCCATTCCTCGCACAGCCCTAATTCTGCTTAGACGCGCGCGAGCCTTCGGTTTTGCGGCGGGGAGCGGAAACTTGCAGCGATGAGGGAAGGCCGAACGAGGCACGACGCTAGGGGCATAGGGCGCTAGGAAAGGTCAATCAATACGCATAAAGTTTTTCGCCGTGTCGGCTCACGGCCGCGGAGGCGATGCGACCGCGCAGCAAGGAGCGCCATTCTTCTTCCGAGTACGGCCCGTCTTCTACGTCGGTCCCTTCGACGCGAATCGAAAGCGCCATCCCGGACTCGAAGAGGAAATAAAGCGCAGCGTCGGCTAGTTCGACGAATTCGGCGCCAAACCTCGGGGTCTCGTGACCTTCGGCAAATAGCTCTTCGACCGCGTCGCCTACGCAAAAGCAGCCGAGGATGCGATGCGGGTATGCGGCGTCTACTTCGAGGGCGTCTACCGTTCGGTCGGCGCGCACGAAGGCGTAGCAGCCCGTGGCGATTGGGACGCGTTGTACGCTTTCGCCCGGCGCGTGGGAGAGAACGAACTCGCCGGGCAACGGTGCGCCCACGGCGACCGAACCGAGCTGCCCGGTGGCAGGTTGAAGTAGAGCCATCGAGCTCGAGTATGGTTCGGAACGCGCTGGCGTCCAATCGGATACGCACGAGGCCAGGGTGACGCGGACTGTGACGGCGGAGCGCACGAGCGGGGCTCCGCGTTCGGGCTCATCGGCGCGAAGTCTTCGAGACGAAGCTCTCGAACGCCTCGCGTTGCGCCGCCGCGCGCTTGGCATGCAATGCCCAACCGAGCTTCTCGTAGGTGCCCTCGAGCCTCTCGAGTAGCGCCTGCTGGACTGACAACTCGGCCGTATCGTGCATCCGCGGTAGGCGTGCTTAACATCTGGGGATGGACCCGCTGCGCGGCTCACCCGCCGATCCGACCCAGGCTCAACCAACCGCGAAACCGCTCTAGTTCGTGGGGACGACCGAGCACCGAGCCGGGGGTCGGCCGGGCGCAGGCAGAAGACGGGCTGCGCCGACGAGATGATGTGCGGCGCGAGGCTGGGCACCAGCTGCGGCACCCAGGCGCCGCATGCGACGACGACGTAATCGGCGACGATCCGCGAGCCTTCGGCGTCTTCTACGCCGATGACGCGCGCTGCGGATTCGACGATGCGGGCGGCGACGAAGCCGTCTTTGACATGTACTGCGTGGTCCCCAGCGCACGCCTTCACGCCCAATTTTCGAGCTTCAGGCCACGGACTCTCGCAAAATGTTTCGTGTTGTTGGTAACAAGCGTCGCGCCCACGGAGACCGCGTGGCTGGCAATCAAGGTGTCCATTTGCCCGATCGGTGCGCCACCGCCAGCGAGCGCTGCCCCGACCGCTCCGAACTGCGCCGCTGCGGCCTCGTCGAACGGGGCGACGTTCACGCCGGACACGAACGCGTCGATCGCGGCGTGGATCTTCCGCGATCGACGCCTATCAGCGCCGAACCGGAGCTCCGCCAGAGTAATCACGCTCACGCACAGTTCCGAGGGGCGGTGAGCCGCGAGCTGCTGTGCGACGTTCCCTTGGCCCCGGAGCGCGAAGCTAACCGTGTCGGTATCGAGCATGAACAACGCCATCGGTCACCCGAACGGGTCTTTCAAGGTGGAGATTGGCTTGCTCTTCGGCCGCTCGATGTTCTCGGAGAGCGAGCCCAAGCTCTTCAAGAAGCTCGGAGGCCACTGGTCACGCGCCTCGAGAATGATCCGCTTCCCCACCCTTCGAACCAGCACCTCGCTCTCGCCCTCAGGAAACCGGTACTCACGCGGCAGCCGGACCGCTTGGCTTCCGCCGTTCTGAAAGAGCTTCGCTCGCTTCGCCGTCATCATACCACACGAGTATATACGCCTGTAGCTACATACGCAAGGCGTGCACGGGCTGATCGCGTCCGCCGCGAGAAGCGAGAGCGCCGCGCGCCAGGCGCTCGACCTGCGGGTGGTGCGGCGCCCACGCGTCCAAGCTCGCGCACCACATCTGCCCGCGATCGGGCTTGGCGCGTCGTCTGCCTTCGCCGGGCGCAAAGCGGGCGTTGACGTGGTCGTTGACTTGGTCGTGGAGTTTGACGGCAACGGCAACTTGGACCGAGTCGATCTCGCCTCGACCGGATGCGCCACCACGCTCGCACGCTCCCCCACAGAGCCGGAACGGCAGCGCACTGCGTGTGCAAGGATGCCCCGTCAAGGGGATGCGCGTCCCCATCCACGTCGCCGTCAAGGACTACGAGCGCGACCACGTTTCCCGCGTCATGCCTCGGCTTCGCGGCCGTGAGCGCCCTTTTGCCGCGCCGCCTCCTCGTTGCCCGACGCCGTGATCTCTGTTCGCCACCGGAAGCGATTGACGATCTTTCCTTCTACGGCGTCGGCTATCCAATCGCCTAGCAGCGGCGCGAACTTGAACGCGTGGCCCGAGCCTCCGGTCGCGACGATCAGGTTCGAGCGCTCGGGGTCGGGAGCTATCCAGAAGTGACCGTCGCGGGTGTCGCCGTAGCTGCACGTCCGCATCAAAGCGATAGGCGCGTCGGCCAAGAGCGGAAACGTCGCGCGAAGAAAGGCGCGTAGCGCGTCGATTTCGTCGCGGCTCGGCATAAGGCGCGGCCCGCCCGCGGGGTGAACGCGCCCTGGGCCGTGGTTCGCTATCTTCACCCAGCCGCCTTCCGCCCCTATTCGCAAATAGGGGAAGCCATAATAGCCGGTCTTGGCGATGTCCGCCCCGAAGGTAGGGAACACGCGGTCTTCGAAGAGCCGGGGGTCGGCCGGGCGCAGGCAGAAGACGGGCTGCGCCGACGAGATGATGTGCGGCGCGAGGCTGGGCACCAGCTGCGGCACCCAGGCGCCGCATGCGACGACGACGTAATCGGCGACGATCCGCGAGCCTTCGGCGTCTTCTACGCCGATGACGCGCGCTGCGGATTCGACGATGCGGGCGGCGACGAAGCCGTCTTTGACGTCTACTGCTTGGTCGCGCGCCGAGGCGAGCAGTCGCGAGACGACCTCGCCGCTCTCGGCGAAGCCGCCCACGGGGTTGAAGTAGCCGTCGACGTACGCGCCGGTGCTCCATGCCGGAAATCGCCGTCGGATCTGCTCGGCGTCGAGGCGCTCGAGGCGATGGCCGCGCCTCGTCAGCGTGGCGAACGAGTCGTGCTCGAAGCCGCCGGGCGCCATCGGCGCGCGCGATAGATAGGCGACGCCGGTCTCGTGAAAGAGCGGGGTGGGCCACGCGGCGTTCCAGCGACGCCACCCGTCGATCGCGTCTTCCATCAGCGCGGCGTACGCCTCGTCGGCGCCGTAATCCATGCGGATGGCTTTGTTGATGTCGATCGACTCGGTCTCGGGGTGCACGCGCGGCCCTGGCGCGGCCAAGGTCACCTCGTAACCGCGCCCACGCAAGGCGAGCGCCGCGGCTGTGCCGAACACCCCAGAACCAACGATCAAGACATGTGCCATGCGCGGACGATACACGTCATCTCGCGCCTTCTACCGCGTCACGACGCGCGAAGTGATGCGATGCCGTCGTGGCCACGAGAGACGCGCAAAGATGGCCACCGTGCGACGACGAGCGAGACGGCGGCGGTGTGCGTTCAGGTGGTATCGCCAAACGGTACCTGACAGGTTCGTTCTCGGCTTGAGCTTCGCGCCCATGATCGGCCGCGCGCTCGCCGCCGGAAAGCGCGCCTTCATGCTCGCGGCGCTGCTCACGTTCGGGGCCACGGCGTCGTACTTCGGTTGGCACCTCGTCTTCGAAGAGATCTCGCCCTTGATCACCACCGAGGCCTCGACCTCGACCCTCAAGTGGTCGATCGTCGTCGCCGGGCTCGTCGTCCTCTTCATCGCCCAGTCGATCTTGCAGACGAGCCCCAACGGTCGCTTCGCCCAGTGGCTGCAGCCGCACCTCCTCAGCGGCCTCTACATCGATGACTGGTTCACGCGCGTGACCTTCCGCCTGTGGCCGCCGGGGCTACGGTGACTACCTGAATATGAGTGGCAACACGTTCAAGAACAACATCGTCTATTCTTCGAGCAGCTTTCAGAACCCTCTCTGGCACGCCAGCGCGGGCCCTCAGCTGCCCGCCGACGCGGCCCACCTGTATTACTCGGCGGCCGGCGCGACCATTTCGAACAGCGTCGTCGTCGACAGCTCGCCCAAGTACGGCGACCCGCAGTTCGCGAACCCCGGGGCCGGCGACTACGCGATTCCGGCGAGCTCGCCCGCCTACAGCCAGATCAACTGGCAGACGCTGCCCACCGACCAGGGCCCGCTGGCGAATCCGCTGTGAGGTAACCCGACGCGAGGGGGGCGCCTCGCTTCTGTCGGCCAGAGGGCGTATACTCGCGGCTCGCACCACGACGCGTCGACGCGAGAAAGCCGCCCCATGATCGACCCGGAGCTCGTTACGTGTATTCAAGACAACCTCGCCCGTTATGGCTATCGTGAGCGGCACGAGGTGTCCATCCCCGCGCTGGCCGCGTCGGGGCCCGCCGAGCGTGACGAACAGGGGTACCGGGATCGGCAGAAGGCGCACCCCGACGACGTCGTCGCGACGATCGTGAGCACGCCCCGGCGTCTCACCGTGCGCTACCTCTGCGCGCTCGTCGAGGCGCCCCCCATGGCGCCCCGCCTCGAGGACGCGCTCGCCTTCCACGAGCGGCTTCGCACGGGCATCCGGCGGAGTTTTGCGAAATTTCCCTGGTGGAAAGAGATCGGAACGTACGCCATCGTCGTCTGTGATGGCGCGCTGTTCGAGATCGTGAAGGCGCACAAGCGCGGGTTTCGCGACAGGACGGGGTTTCACATGAACGTGATGCTCGGCACGTGCTTCATCGATCGCGAGACGCGGGCGAGCACGGCCGACGCGACGTGGGGGCTGTACTACTCGGGAAAGCACTTCGACGCGATGCGCTCTGCGGTCGCGCAATGGCGCGAGGTGGTGAGCGAGCGGGCGGCGTAAACCCGCCGCGCTACGGCGTCGGCTGCGAGATGACCTGCCCCGTCCCGGGCCGCGCGAAATCGCTCGGAACGCCGTCGACGCGCACGTTCGCCCACTCGACGGGCACACTCCACGAGCGCGTCGTGTCGGCGTACAACAGGCCCACGTGCAGGTGGGGCAAGACGCTCTGCCCAGTGTTTCCCACGCGCCCCACGAACGTTCCGGACGCGAGCCGCGCGCCCAGGGCGACGCACCGAACGCCGGGGACCTCGGGTTCGCACGTCGACGGAACGGACGCGCCTGTCTCCGGATCGTCGTGGCGTGGCCGTGGCACCGTGCCTCTCTCGAGGTGGAGAAGGTAGAGGTAGAGCCCCGGCACGTCGAGCTGGATACCGACCATGTTGCCGTCAGGGGCGTCGAAGTTCGGCGTGCCGGGGGTGTTGTCTTCGACGTCGGAGGTGACCTCGAAGACCGTTCCGGAGATGGGTAGCGTGACCGGCGCGTTCCAGATTGCGTACTCCTCGTTTGGGCGGGGGGCTTCGAGGACAGGGCAGCCGTCATCGGTCGTGGCGGCAGGTTGCGCGTCGGGGCGCGTGAGATCCCAGGCGAAATTGCCCATGCCGTTCTCTTGGCGGTGGTGGCAGTCGTTTCCGACGAGCACGTAAATGTCGCCGTCGAGCGGAGGGCGGGCGAGGGGCTCACCGCGACCGAGGCGAGGCCTTTCCAGCACAGTGGGATCCGAAGCTTGGAATTCACGTGACTTGAAGTCGCGGC
>JADMIO011200170.1_pt1 | contig 18036 bp, 4 predicted proteins | sample 8958161 | NCBI WGS metagenome assembly JADMIO01 (sample SAMN16585339, study PRJNA669376) | soil metagenome | isolation source: Crop rotation soil | place: USA: Cullars Rotation, Alabama | collected 2011 | reverse complement strand
GCGACAACTTGTCCACGTGGAATTCTAAGCTTAGGATCCCAATGTGCTGGAAAGAGTGCATGGTCATCTCCCTCGATCGTCCCCCCACCCCCGACGACCTGGCCGAGGTCGGTCGGTGTCTGGCGTTCCGCCCCCCGGCGGCAGCCCCCGACCTCGGTCGGCTCGTGGCCTGGGCCGAATGCCTGGGCGTCACCGGTGCGGCCGTCGAGGTCCTGCTGGACCCGTCGGTGCCCGACGTGGTGCGGGCTCGGGCCTTCGCCGTGGTCTCGAGCCAGGTGCTGTCCGGCGATTGCCGTCGTGCGCGCGAGCGACCGGAGAGCGCAGTGACTTTGAGCGATCTTGAGGTCATTGAGCGATATTGAGCCGTATCTCCTCCAGGAGATTGCGTCGGGGTGCAGACCTCCGCAACAGTGCGAAAGAAGTTGCACGACAAGAGCAACTGTCGACGCTCACGAGCGTCGTTGGCGTGTTGTTGGGGTTATTGGGGGAGGGGAATCCATGAAGGTTCGTCGCGTCGTTCTGCTGCCTTTTGTGTGCGCGCTCGCGCTCATCGCAGCGGCTTGTACTCCACCGGCAGACAGCGGAGGTGGAGCGACGAACGATCCGCCCACCGCCCACGCCGGTGCCACGCCCACCACGGGCCAGGCGCCGTTGCTGGTGCACTTCTCGCCCGCCGGGTCCGTCGACCCGGACGGCTTCATCGAGGAGTACAAGTGGAACTTCGGTGACGGCAGCCCGATCAGCAACCTGCCCGATCCGCTCCACACGTACTCGGCGGGCGGCGTCTACACCGCCACGCTGACGATCACCGACGACGGCGGGAAGATCGGCACCGCGGCGGTGCAGGTGGTGGTGTCACCACCCGACAACCTGCCGCCGGTCGCCGGCATCAACGCCGACACCCTCTCGGGCAAGACGCCCCTGACGGTCAACTTCGAGTCGAACAGCTCCGACCCCGACGGCACGATCGTCGGCTACGAGTGGAAGTTCGGTGACGGCTCGCAGGCCACCACCGAGGACGCCTCGCACACCTATCTCACCCCGGGCAACTTCGTGGTCACCCTCAAGGTGACCGACAACAACGGCGCGGTGAACACCGACGTCACCACGATCGTCGTTTCCGACAACGACGCCCCGACGGCCTCGGCCGTCGCCACGCCGACCTCGGGCAAGGCTCCCTTCTCCTCCTCGTTCGACGCCTCTGCCTCGTCCGACCCCGACGGCAACATCGTCTCGTGGGACTGGGACTTCGACGACGCCGGCGCGACCGGCACCGGCGAGATCGCCGTCCACACCTTCAACACCGTCGGCACCTACGACGTCGTCCTCACCGTCACCGACAACGAGGGCCTCACCGATACGACCACCGTCACCGTCGTCGTCAACCCGCCGCAGGCTCCGAGCCCGGTGGCCAACGCGACGCCTGATGGCACCAAGGCGCCGCTGGGCGTCGTCTTCAGCTCGGCCGGCTCGACCGACACCGACGGTTCGATCATCGGCTACAGCTGGAACTTCGGCGACGGGTCCCCGGCCGACACCTCGGCCAACCCGAGCCACCTCTACACGAGCGCCGGCACCTTCAACGCCGTGCTCACCGTCACCGACGACGACTTCCTCACCGCGACGGCCACGGTGCCGGTGATCGTCGGCCCGCCGAACGTCCCGCCGGTCGCCTCGGGCACCGCGACGCCGTCGGTGGGCAAGCCGGTCCTGAACGTCACGTTCTCCTCGGCCGCCTCGACCGACTCGGACGGCACCATCGTCAGCCGCAGCTGGAACTTCGGCGACGGTTCGCCGATCAGCACGTCGCCCAACCCGTCGCACTCCTACAGCACGATCGCCAACTACAGCGTCCTGTTGACGGTCACCGACAACGACGGCGCCATCAACACGACCGCCATCCCGGTCTCGGTCATCCCGAACTCGCCGCCCTCGGCCCAGCCGGTCGCCACGCCTCGCGTCGGCAAGGAGCCCCTGTCGGTGGTCCTCACCGGTGGTACCTCCAGCGACAGCGACGGCACCATCGTCAGCTACGCCTGGGACTGGACCAACGACGGTTCGATCGACTCGACCGACGTCGACACCTCCTTCGAGTACGTCACCCCGGGCACCTACGAAGCAGCCCTCACCGTCACCGACGAGGACGGCGCGGTCGACACGCAGGTCGTCGAGATCACGGTCAACCCGAACCAGGCGCCCACCGCGGTGGCCAACGCCGACTTCCAGAGCGGCAACGCTCCGCTGTCGGTCGTGTTCGAAGGTCGTGACTCGCTCGACGCCGAGCTCGAGGGCACCATCACCTACGACTGGGACTTCGACGACGGCTCGCCGCACAGCAGCAGCCCGAACCCCACGCACGTCTTCCAGGACATCCGTGACTACACGGTCACGCTGACCGTCACCGACGACAACGGTGCGACCGACACCGACACCATCGTCATCCACGCCCTCGACCCGGTGGTCCGGGTCAGCGCGGCGGGCAACGACACCACGGGTGACGGCACCGTCGGGGCGCCGTACGCCACGATCCAGGGCGCCATCACCGGTGCCGTGGCCCAGCAGAAGACCCGGGTCGCCGTCGCCGGTGGCTCCTACACCGGCTTCACGGCAGCCAGCGGCGTGAGCGTCGTCGGCGGCTACGACCAGTCCTTCGTCAAGGGCGGGTCCGACGGCGCCACCGCGGTCACCGTGACCGCCGGCGCCGGCGCCACGGCAGCGACGGTGAGCAACCTGGCCCTGCCGATCACCCTGAAGGACCTCACGCTGGTCGGCGGCGGTGGCCCCAACGCCACCGGCGTCCTGGTCATCGGATCGACCGTCGCCTTCGAGGGCGTCACCGTCGACTCGGGCACCGCTTCGGGCGCCGGCTCGAGCGCCTACGGCATCCGCGCCATCGACGGCTCGACCGTCACGGTGACGGGCAGCTCGATCCAGGCCCGCAACGGCGTGGCCGGTGCGGTCGGGGCCGACGGCACGGCCGGCGGCGCCGGCACGAACGGTGCGAACGGTGCCACCGGCAACAACGCCGGTGGCGCCGCAGCGAACCCGGGCTCCCCGCTCATCCGCTCGGGCGGTGGCGGTGGCAACGGCGTCGTGTGCGCCGGTCTTCTCGGGCTCTTCTGCCTCTCCGCCGTGGGCGGTGCCGGCGGCAGTGCCGGTGGTGACATCACCGCCTCGCCCAACCGCGGCGGCGCCGGCGGCGCCGGCGGCGCGACGAACAGCGGCGGTGGCGGTGGCGGTGGTGCCGGCGTGATCGCACCGACGGTGGCTGCGGCCGCCAACGGCGTGGCAGCACCCGGTGACACCTACAGCGCCGGCACCGGTGGCACCGGTGGCGCAGCTGCGGCCGCCGGTGGCGGCGGTGGTGGCGGCGGCGGCGCCAGCAACAACACCAGCGGCAGCGGTGGTGGTGGTGCGGGCGGCATGGGCGGCCTTAGCGGCCTTGGTGGCCTCGGCGGCACCGGTGGCGGCGGCTCCTTCGCCATCTACGCCACTGATTCCTCGCTCACCGTCACGTCCAGCTCGCTTGACACCGGCAACGGTGGCCAGGGCGGCAAGGGCGGCACCGGTGGTGTCGGCGGCAAGGGCGGCAACGGCGGCACCGGTGGTACCGGCGCCAGCAGCCGCGGCGCCGGCGGCGGTGGTGGCGGTGGTGCCGGCGGCAACGGCGGTGGCGGTGGTGCGGGCGGCAACGGCGGCCCGTCGATCGGCGCCTACCACGCCGGCACCGGCACGCTCTCGGTCGACGCTCCCACCGAGGCCGCAGCCGGCCTCCTCGGCACCGCTGGTGCGGGTGGTCTCGTCGGCGCCGGCGGCGCCGGTGGCGCACTCGGCAGCGCTGGTGCAGCTGGTCCGACCAACGGCGGCGGTGCCGCCACGGCCGGTGCGGCCGCCACGGCAGGTTCGACCGGCCCGGCCGGCACGGTCGGCACGACCGGCATGCGCCGTGTCTCCTTCGACAACGGCGTGGTGGCCAACACCCCGCCGATCGCTGTCTCCAACGCGACGCCCACCACGGGCGTGGCCCTCGAGACGGTGACCTTCAGCTCGGCCGGTTCCTACGACCCCGACGGCACCATCACCTACAGCTGGAACTTCGGTGACGGCTCGCCGGCCAGCACGTCGGCCAACCCGACCCACACCTACGACGCCGGTTCGTTCACGGCGACGTTGACGGTGACCGACAACGACGGCGCCACGGCGACGTCGACCCAGGCGATCTCCATCGCGGTGAACCAGGCGCCCACGGCTGTGGCCAACGGCGTGGCCGACAAGGACGACTTGAAGGCGCCGCTGAAGCTCGATTTCAGCTCGCTCGGTTCGGCCGACGGCGACGGCTCGATCGTCGCCTACAGCTGGAACTTCGGTGACGGCTCGCCGGTGAGCACCGAAGAGAACCCGTCGCACACCTACACCGCGCAGGGCACGTACGACGTCGTCCTGACCGTCACCGACAACAAGGGTGCAACGGGCACGGCGCCGATCACCGTCGTCGTCAACCCGAACAACGTCGCCCCGGACGTGGCCATCACGGCCACGCCGACCTTCGGCAAGGCGCCGGTCTCGGTGGCGTTCACCTCCACCGTGTCCGACTCCGACGGCACCATCGCCTCGGCGGTGTGGGACTTCGGTGACGGCTCGCCCACGAGCACCGACCCGAACCCGACGCACGTCTACACGGCGGGCGTCTACCACCCGACGCTGACCGTCACGGATGACGACGGTGCCACCACCATGCGCACGATCGAGGTCCGGTCGCTGCCCAACCTGCCTCCGACGGCGGCCGCTTCGGCCTCCCCGTCCACGCACCGGGCACCGGCCACGGTCACGCTCAGCTCCGCTGGGTCGATCGACTTCGACGGCTCCATCGCCAGCTACAGCTGGAACTTCGGTGACGGCTCGCCCACCAGCTCCTCGCCCAACCCGTCGCACGTCTACGCGGCCGGGACCTGGACGGCGACGCTGACGGTGACCGACAACGAAGGTGCCACCGGCACCGCCACCACGGTGATCCAGAGCACGGTGAACCAGGCGCCCACGGCAGTCGCCAACGGCACGCCGGCCAGCACCGACCTCAAGGCCCCGCTGGACGTCCAGTTCAGCTCGGCCGGTTCGGTCGACAACGACTGCGCCTACATCGGTCCGTGCCCCGGGCTCACCTACAGCTGGAACTTCGGTGACGGCTCGCCGGTGAGCACCTCGCCGGACCCGCTGCACACGTACACCACGAACGGCCTCTATACGGCCGTGCTGACGGTCACCGACAACGAAGGTGCCACCGACGTGAAGTCGGTGAGCGTCAACGTCGCTCTCCCGAACGTGGCGCCCGAGGTGCACATCCAGGCGAGCACGACCGACGGTCGGGCTCCGCTGGCGGTCACGCTGACCTCGGTCGGCACGGTCGACAACGACGGCACCATCGCCACGTACCTCTGGGACTTCGGCGACAGCAGCCCCACGGAGAACGCCGATACGGCCGTCCACACCTACGCGGCAGGCACCTTCACCGCCACGCTGACGGTCACCGACGACAACGGTGCGAGCACCACCGTCCCGGTGACCATCCACAGCACGGTGAACCAGCTGCCGGTGGCCGTGGCGTCGGCGACGCCGACGCTCGGTCTGGCCAGCCCCACGCTCCACGTGGCGCTGAGCTCCGCCGGTTCGGCCGATCCGGACTGCTCCTACCTCGGTGGGACCTGCCCCGGCCTGACCTACCTGTGGGACTTCGGTGACAACAGCGGCACCAGCGCCGATGCGAACCCGACGCACGACTACGCACCGGGCCAGTACACGGCCACGTTGACCGTGGTCGACGCCGAGGGCGGCATCAGCAACGTCGCCTCGGTCGCCATCGACGCCAACACGGCGCCGACGGCGGTGGCCACTGCGGACCACACCAGTGGTGACGGTCCGCTGACGGTGAACTTCGCCGGATCGGCGTCCACCGACAACGACGGCTCCGTCGTCAGCTACCTCTGGGACTTCGGTGACGGAACGGGCACGACGACGGTCGCCGACCCGTCCCACACCTACGCCCCGGGGCTGTACACGGCGACCCTGACGGTCACCGACAACGACGGCCAGACGTCGACCGCCCAGGTGTCCATCGACGTCAACGACAAGCCCACGGCGTCGTCGTCGGCGAACGTGACCAGCGGCACGGCACCGTTGACGGTGAACTTCACCGGCGACGCCGCCGACAGCGACGGCTCGTTCAGCTTCGCCTGGGACTTCGGTGACGGCTCTCCGCCGGTGACCGACGACCTGGCGCCGAGTCACACCTTCACGGGTGCACAGACCTACACCGTCACCTTCACGGTGACCGACGACCGAGGCTCGGTCGTGTCCGCCACTCCGCTGTCCATCACGGCCAGCTGATCCGCGTCCACACGAACGACGGCACGACCAACTCGAGCAGGAAGGCGTACGGGAGACCCCCGGCTTCGGCCGGGGGACCCGTTCCGGGGGGAGACCAATGAGCAGCACAGGAATGAGGGGGAGAATGAGCCACTCCGGCGGACACACCACCAAGGCCGCAAGGCGCAGGGTGCGGCACGTGCTGTTCGCAGCCGTCGCCGTGGCGGCACTCGTGATGTCGGCGTGTACCCCACCCGACGACGGGAGCGGGAGCGCGAACGTGAACCCGGTCGCAGTGGCATCTGCGGACGTGCTCACGGGCGGCGCACCGTTGACCGTCAACTTCAGCTCGGCCGGCTCGGTCGACTCCGACGGCACCATCGCCGCCTACCGGTGGGCGTTCGGTGACGGCCAGCCCAACAGCAACGCCGCCAACCCGACCCACGTCTACGCGGCTCCGGGCGTCTATGTCGCGACGTTGACGGTCACCGACGACACGGGTGCCTCGGCGAACGCGACGGTGACGATCAACGTCGGTTCGGGCTCGAACCAGTCGCCGGTCGCGGTGATCCCGACGCCGGTCCCCTCGAGCGGCAAGGCGCCGCTCAGCGTGACGTTCAGTTCGGCGGGATCGACCGATCCCGACGGCACGATCGTCGGCTACAAGTGGGAGTGGGGTGACGGCTCGCCCGACGGCAACACCGCGAACCCGTCCCACACCTTCACGAACGGTGGGTCGTTCGTGGTGAAGCTGACGGTCACCGACAACCAGGGCGCGACCGGCTCCACCACCACCACCATCTCCACGGTCTCGAACGTCGCCCCTGATGCGGTCGCGACCTCCGACGACACCCTGAAGCTCGCGCCGGCGACGTTCTCGCTGAGCTCGGCACTCTCGACCGACTCGGACGGCATCATCGTCACCCGGCGGTGGAACTTCGGCGACGGCAGCCCGCTCAGCACCGCCGCCAACCCGACCAAGACCTACAACTCGCCCGGCAACTACGTCGTCACCCTCACGGTCATCGACGACAACGGCGCCGAGGACACTGCGTCGCTCAACCTGTCGGTGCTGCCGATCAACCAGAAGCCGGTCGCGGTCGCGAACGCCACGCCGCTCGCCGGCAAGGCGCCGATCTCGGTGGCCTTCAGCTCGGCCGGGTCGCACGACCCCGACGGCACCATCACCTCGTACACCTGGGACTTCGGCGACGGCGAGACCTCGACCGACCCCAACCCGACCCACCTCTACGACGAGGTCGGTACCTATACGGCGACCCTGACCGTCACCGACAACCGGGTCGCCCCGGACCCCAAGACCGACACGGCGACGCTCACGATCAACGCGACCGAGTTCAACGTCGCTCCGGTTCCGCATGCGTCGGTCGACCCGGTCACCGGCAAGATCCCGCTGCCCGTCACGTTCAGCTCGGTCGGCTCGACCGACGGTGACGGCACCATCGTCAGCTACGCCTGGAACTTCGGCGACGGAGCGACCTCGACCGAGGCCAACCCGACGCACACGTACGCCCTCGCCGGCGACTACACCGCCACCCTGACGGTGACCGACAACGACGGCGCCTCGGCCTCGACCACGGTCGACGTGCACCGGGTGCTGAACGTGTTCCCGACGGCGGCCGCCTCGGCGACGCCGTCCTCGGGCAAGGGCCCGCTCAGCGTGGCCTTCAGCTCCGCCGGCTCCGGCGACACCGACGGCACCATCGCCTCGTACGCCTGGGACTTCGATGACAACGGCACGGTCGACTCGACCGATGCCAACCCCACGCACGTGTACGCCCCCGGCCTCTACACGGCCCGCCTCACGGTGACTGACGACAGCGGCGACTCCGACAGCAAGACGGTGTCGATCGACTCCTTCTTCAACGTGGTCCCCACGCCCGTGGCGAATTCGGACATCTCGTCGGGCAACGCCCCGCTGCCCGTCGCCTTCAGCTCCGCCGGCACGACCGACCCAGACGGCACCATCACCGGCTACAGCTGGAACTTCGGTGACGGCTCGCCCGTCAGCACCGACGCCAACCCCAGCCACACGTACACCGTGGCCGGCACCTTCTCGGCCGTCCTGACGGTGACCGACAGCGACGGCGCCACGGCGACCGCCGGGGTCGTCATCACCGTCAGCCCGAACCCCGCTCCGGTCGCGGTGGTCTCGGTGAGCTCGTTCACCCCGCTGAACAAGAAGGTCCCCGTCACCTACAACTTCAGCTCGACCGGCTCGTCGGACGATCGTCCGCTCGCCTCGTACAGCTGGAACTTCGGTGACGGCTCGCCTGCGGGCACCGGCCCCAGCCCGAGCCACACCTACACCACGGTCAACAGCTTCGTCGTCACCCTCACGGTGACCGACGTCGGTGGCCTCACGGCTTCGTCGTCCACGCTGGTGAACGCGATCCCGAACCTGGTCCCGACCGCTGCGGCCTCGGCCGACCCGAGCTCGGGCAAGGCCCCGCTCGAGGTCGACCTCAGCTCGGCCGGCTCGAGCGATCCCGACGGCACGATCGTCTCCTACGACTGGGACTTCGGCGACAGCACGGCCCACAGCAGCAACGCCAACCCCACGCACACCTACGGCGTGGGCACCTTCACGGCAACGCTCACGGTGACCGATGACGACGGCAACACCGACACCGCCACCACGGTGGTGTCCACGGTGGCCAACATCCCGCCGACGCCCGTCGCCAACATCACCTCGCCCGGTGGCAAGGCGCCGCTGACCGTGTCGTTCGACTCGGCCGGCACCGATGACGTCGACGGCGACGTCGTCAGCCTCGCTTGGGACTTCGAATCCGACGGCATCGTCGACTCGACGGACGTTGCGCCGTCGCACCTCTACGCCAACCCCGGCACGTACAACGTCAAGCTGACCGCCACCGACGACAGCGGCGACAGCGCCTCGATCACGATCCCGGCGGTCGTCGGTGCCTTCAACGTGGCGCCGGTGGCGCACCCGGTGGCCACTCCTGCCTCGGGCAAGCGACCGCTCGGCACCACGCTGACGTCGGACACCTCGACCGACTCCGACGGCACGATCGTGGCCTGGAGCTGGAACTTCGGTGACGGCTCGGACGTCGAGAACGCTGCCACCGTCAGCCACGTCTACCCCGAGGGTGACTACGTGGCCAGCCTGACGGTCACCGACAACGACGGCGCCACGCACACCGCGACGGTGGAGATCCACTCCAACGCCCCGAAGCCCCCGGTGGCCGCCGCCACGGCGACGCCGGCTTCGGGCAAGGGCCCGCTCAACGTCCAACTGAGCGGCACCGGCTCCACCGACCCCGACGACGCGATCGTCGACTACTCGTGGGACTTCGACGCCAGCGACGGCATCCAGGAGGATTCGGCCGACGCCATCGCGTCGCACGTCTACCCGATCGGTACGTACACGGCGACCCTGACCGTGACCGACTTCGAGGGCCTCACCGACACGCACACGGTGAACATCACCTCGCTCGCCAACCAGTCGCCGGTGGCGCTCGCCAACGCCGACAAGGCCTCGGGCACGGCGCCCGAGCTGGTCACCTTCAGCTCGGCCGGCTCGGCCGACCCCGACGACTCCATCGCCAGCTACAGCTGGGACTTCGGTGACGGCTCGCCGACCGATTCGTCGGCCAACCCGACCCACACGTACACGGATCCGGGCGTCTACACGGCGACCCTGACCGTGACCGACCAGGACGGCGCCACGGGCACCGCGACGTTCACCTTCACGGCGCTCGACGCCGTGCAGTACGTCGCGACCACCGGCCTCGACACCAACGTCGGCACCAAGGCGCTGCCCAAGAAGACCATCGGCGCTGCGGCCGCAGCGGCGGTCAGCTTTGGTCAGACCGACGTCCACGTGGCGGGCGGCTCGTACGGTGCGTACGCCGTGGTCGGCGGCATCACCGTCACCGGCGGCTACGACAGCAGCTTCGATCCCGGTGGCCCGGCGACGGTCCTCACCGGTGCGGCGGGTTCGCCCGGCGTCACCGCGGCGAGCATCGGCGCCACCACGCTCAAGCGCCTCACGATCAACGGCGGAGGCGGCGTTGACGCCACCGGCGTGCTCGTGTCCGGCGGCGCGGTCCTCACGCTCGACACCGTCGTCGTGAACTCGGGTGCGACGACCGGTGCTGGCTCGAGCGCCTATGGCGTCCGCGCTGTCACCAGCTCGAGCGTGACGGTCAAGGACAGCACGGTGACCTCACAGAGCGGCGTGGCCGGAGCCACCGGCACTGCCGGCGCTCCCGGCACTGCTGGCACCCCGGGCAACGCGGCCACGGTGACGACGAGCAACTCGACGACCGGCACGGCAGCAGGCGCTGCGGTCACCGGCACGCCGACGACCCGCAACGGTGGTGCCGGCGGTAACGGCGGTGGTGCCAACACCGGCACGACTGCTCAGGTCGCGGGCAACACGGCAGGCGGTAACGGCGGGAACGGTGCCGTCGGCGGCGCCGTCGGCCCGGCGTCCGGCGCTGGCGGTGCCGGCGGTGCCGGCGGTGGCCAGGGCACGCTCGGTGCTGCCAGCACCGGCGGAACGGCCACGAACCCCGCAACCGACGTCTACACGGGCGCCGGTGTCGGTAGTACCGGCGGATCCGGCGGTGCCGGTGACGGTGGTGCCGGCGGCGGTGGCGGCGGTGGCCAGAACTCCAGCACGGGGAGCAGCCGGCGCAAGGGCGGCTCGGGCGGCTCCGGCGGCCTGGGCGGCATGGGCGGCGGCGGCGGTGCCGGTGGCCTCGGCTCCGGCGGCTCGTTCGGGATCTACTCGAGCAACGCCTCGGTCACCGTGACCGGGACGGCCATCACGACGGGCAACGGCGCCAAGGGTGGTACCGGCGGCACCGGCGGCACTGGTGGTGCCGGTGGTGCCGGTGGTGCCGGTGGTGCTCCGGCCAACGTCAACACCGGTGTCGCAGCCGGCGGTGGCGGCGGTGGCGGCGGCGGTGCCGGTGGTACCGGTGGTACCGGTGGCGGCGGCGGTGCCGGTGGCCCCTCGGTCGGCGTCTACTCAGTCGGCAGCGGCACCCAGAACGTTTCCACCACGACGGGCACCATCGGATCCGGTGGCGCCGGCGGCGACGGTGGGCCTGGTGGCGCTGGCGGCACTGCGGGTGCTGCCGGAGCGCTCGGTGCGGGCAGCGCGGCGGCCCGGAACGGCACGGCTGGAACGGCGGGTGCGACACGCGCCGGGAGCGCCGGTGCGACCGGCACACCCGGCGTGTCCAAGCTCCGGGTCCACTCGAACACGGCGCCCGTGGCCTCGGCTGCGGTCGACAAGACCGTGGGTCGGGCGCCGCTGAGCGTCCAGTTCAGCTCGGCAGCGTCCACGGACAGCGACGGCACCATCGTCAGCTACAGCTGGAACTTCGGTGACGGTTCGCCGACGAGCTCGTCGGCCAACCCGAGCCACACCTACACGGGCACCACGGCCCGCACCGCGGTGCTGACGGTGACCGACGACGACGGCGCCACGGGCACCAGCTCGGTGGTCATCACCCCGTCGAACAACCAGGGCCCGACGGCGGTGGCCAACGCCGACGTCGTGCGGGGTGTGGCTCCGTTGACGGTCAACTTCAGCTCGGCCGGATCGGTCGACGCAGACTGCGCCTTCATCGGTCCGTGCCCGGGTCTCAGCTACCTGTGGGACTTCGGCGACGGCTCGGCGACCAGCACCGAGGCGAACCCGGTCCACGTCTATGACGACAACGACCCGACCGCTCCGGTGGCGACGCTGACCGTGACCGACAACGAGGGCGCCACGGCGACGGCGACCAAGACGATCGACGTGCGGGTCACGAACGTGAACCCGGATGCGGTCATCACGGTTCCGCCGGAGGACACCGAGGGCAAGGAGCCGCACACCGTCCACTTCAACGGCAGCAGCTCCTCGGACCTCGGCGATCCCGAGGCCGACGGCACCATCGTCGGCTACCTGTGGGACTTCGGCGACGGCTCGGCCACCAGCACGGCGGCCAACCCGACGCACACCTACAGCACCGCCAACACCTACACGGCGACCCTGACGGTGACCGACAACGACGGCGGGACCGACACGGCCACGCAGGTCATCACGGTCCTTGCCAACCACGCCCCGCACGCCTCGGCGAGCGCCGATGTCGACACCGGCCGGGTGCCGCTGTCGGTGCACTTCAGCTCGGCCGGCTCGGGCGATGACGCCCTCGACCTGCCTCACGGCGGCTCGGTCACCTACAGCTGGAACTTCGGTGACGGCTCCCCGGTCAGCACCGACGCCGACCCGTCGCACACCTACACGGTGGCGGGTGAGTACACAGCGACGCTCACCGTGACCGACGACAACGGCGTCGCCGTCCAGGCGACGGTCCCGATCCACGCCCTGGTCAACCTGGCGCCGGTCGCGACCTTCACGGCCACGCCCAGCTCGGGCAAGGCGCCGCTCACGGTCACCTTCGACAACACCGGCACGGGCGATCCGGACGGCACCATCACCAGCTACGCCTGGGACTTCGGTGACGGCCAGACGTCGACGTCGAGTGCGTCGAGCATCGTCCACACGTACACCGACCCGGCTACGCGCAACTACACGGCGAAGCTCGTGGTGACCGACGACAACGGCAAGACCGGCGAGTTCACGACGACCATCTCGGCCGTGTTCAACCAGCCGCCGGTCTCGTCGGCGCAGGTCAGCCCGGGCACCGGGAAGACCACGTTCCAGGACTTCACCTTCACCTCGACGGGGTCGGGCGATCCCGACGGGGCGTACACGTTGGACTGGGACTTCGGTGATGGGACGCACTCGAGCGATCCCAGCCCCCACCACGTCTTCGGTACGCCGGGGAACAAGACGGTCACCCTCACGGTGACGGCCGCTGACAACGGTGCGGTGGCGACGTCCACGGTGCCGGTGACGGTGGTCGACAACGTCCTGCCGACCGCAGTCATCCAGGTCGACACCACGAACGGGAAGGCCACCTTCAAGGACTTCGCGTTCACGTCGACCACCGGTGACTCCGATGGCACGGTCGCCAGCCTCCTCTGGGACTTCGGCGACGGCGCCACGGCGACCACGGCGAACCCGCACCACATCTATGCGGTGGCCGGCACGTACAACGTCACCCTGACGGCGACCGACGACAACGGTCAGTCGACCATCTCGAACACCCTCGTGATGAACGTCGTGGCCAACCTGGCTCCGACGGTCGCACCCACGGTGAACCTCACCTCGGGCACGACGGCGACCAACTTCAACTTCACGGCCAACGCGGCGGATGCCGACGGCACGGTGACGGCCTATCTGTGGACGTTCGGCGACGGGACGTTCGCCACGACGGCGAACCCGAGCAACAAGAAGTTCAACACGCCCGGCACGTACAACGTGACGGTTCGTGCGACGGACAACAACGGGGCGCAGACGACGTCGGCGCCCATCACCATCACGGTCAGTTGAGCGACGGGCGGGGAGACTGGCAGGTGACTGCCGGTCTCCCCGCCCTGGCTCCCTGTAGAGCGAGAGCAAGTGCAGTGCAGTATCGGAGCAGCGAGGACAGTGTGGGCGTGAGAGACCGAACGAACCAGCGAGCGGTTAACCGGAGGGGGACAGTCATGAAGGGAAAGCGCTTGAGCAGGTGGCAGTACGCCCTCCTGGTCATGGGTGCGTTGCTGGCGGTGGTCACGGTGATCAACCCGTTGGCGGACGCGCAGCCGGTGGGCAACCCGGGGGCTCTGAACTTCAAGATCGTCGGCGGTGTGGTCCGTCTGGGCGGTCAGGTTCTGCCGTTGGATCCGAAGCCGGGCTTCGAGTGCTCGGATGGCGAGAACAACGATGGCGATGCTCAGGGCGGTGCGGATGGTCAGGACACGCTGATCGACTTCCCGGCTGATCCGGAGTGCACCGCGGCGAACGACAACTCCGAGGCGCACGCGGGCTACGACCCCAAGCAGGACTCGACGATCACCGGCACGGTGACGGCGGCTGGGGTGGTGACGGTTCCGCAGGCGAACTTCTTCTTCCCGCCGACGTATCAGTACGCGCAGGGTGGTGTGTTGACGGTGCAGGTGCGGCCGCAGTCGGCGAGCACGGGCACGATCAACCCGATGACGGGTGTGGCCACCCTGACGGCCTCGTTGAAGCTGTTCATCTCCGGTTCGGCTGGCGGGTTCGATCTGGGTGACACGTGTGGCATCGGTCCGTTCACGATGAACCTCCGTACTGGTGCGACCACCCCTCCGGCTCCCTATGAGCCGCTGGTCGGCACTCCGTATGACGCTGCCACGGGTCAGGGTGAGTTCGTGGACAACAACTTCGCGGTGCCGGCTGCGACCAACTGCGCCCTGCTCGGCGCGGGCAGCGGTCCTCTCAGCGCTGCGTTCGGTGTGCCGGCTCCGGCTGGTGTGAGCTTTGCTCGGCTTCGGGTGGAGGCGACCCCGAAGATCGCCAAGGGTGTGTCGGCGTCCAACGTCCCGTCGGTGACCAGCGGCAACGCTCCTCTCACGGTCAGCTTCAACGGCACTGGTTCCACTGCGGTCAAGCCGATCACGAGCTACGCGTGGGACTTCGGCGATGGTCACACGGCGACGGGCAACACGGCGGTCAACACCTATGCGACGCCGGGCACCTACAACGCCAAGTTGACGGTGACCGATTCCGATGGTGACAAGGACACGTCGATCAAGACGATCACGGTGAACGTGCCGCCGAACGTGCCGCCGACCGCGGCGATCGGCAGTTCTGGTTCTGGTGGTGTGGCGCCCTATGCGGTGACCTTCGACGGCTCGGCGTCGAGCGATCCCGATGGCAGCATCGTCAGCTACCTGTGGGACTTCGGCAACGACCGGACCGCGACGACGGCGGTGGCGTCGGCGAACTACACCCAGCCGGGCACCTACACCGCTCGGTTGACCGTGACCGACAACGTCGGTGGCACGGGGACGGCGACGAAGGTGATCGTGGTCACCGGCGCTCCAAACGTCCCGCCGACCGCGGTGATCCGGACGGTGTCGGTGGCGGGCACCATCCCGTTGACGGTGAACCTGTCGGGTGGCAACTCGACGGATCCGGACGGGTCGATCGCCACGTACGCGTGGGATCTGGGCAACGGTCAGACGGCCACGGGTGCGAGCGCTCAGGCGATCTACACCGAGGCCGGTTCCTACACGGTGACCTTGGTGGTGACCGACGATCGGGGTGCGACGGCGACCCAGACGTTGACGATCGAGGTGTCGGAGGATTCCAACATCGCTCCGGGTGCTGATTTCTCTGCGACGCCGTCGAGTGGTGCGGCGCCGTTGTCGGTGTCCTTCGATGGTTCGGCGTCGGCTGATGTCGATGGCACGATCGCGAGTTACGCGTGGAACTTCGGCAACGGCCAGAACGGGTCGGGTGCGACGCCTCCTGCGGTCACCTACACGTTGCCGGGTTCCTATACGGCGACGTTGACGGTGACCGACAACAAGGGTGCGACGGGCACGTCGAGCCAGGTGATCACGGTGAACCGTCCGCCGAACGTCAGCCCGACCGCTCAGGTCGCGGCGACGCCCGGTACTGGTGCGGCACCGCAGTTGGTGCAGTTGAGCAGCGCGGGGTCGGTTGATCCTGATGGTGCCATCACCGGGTACGCCTGGAACTTCGGCAACGGTCAGACGTCGACCAGCCCGAACCCGAGCGCCACGTTCAACGTGGCGGGCACCTACACGGTGCAGTTGACGGTGACCGACAACGACGGGGCGAGCTCGGTCAAGTCCACGACGGTGGTGATCCAGCCGGCGAACGTGGCTCCGGTCCCGGTGATCGTGGCGAACCCGCTGACGGGCAGCGCTCCGTTGGCGGTCACGGTCAACGGTGCCAGCTCGACCGATTCGGACGGGTCGATCGCGTCCTACGCGTGGGACTTCGGCAACGGTCAGACGGCCACCACTCCGGTGGCGTCGGTGACCTACAACTCCCAGGGCACCTATGTGATCCGCCTCACGGTGACCGACAACCGTGGCAAGACCGCGACGACGACCAAGAACGTGGTCGCGGGGACGACGAACGTCCGGCCGGTCGCGATCATCTCGGCGTTGCCCACGTCGGGTCCCGCGCCCCTGTTGGTCACGCTCAACTCGGCGGGGTCCAACGATCCCGACGGGTCGATCTCGACGTACGCCTGGAACTTCGGTGACGGCCGCACCGCGACCGGCACCGCGACCCAGGTGAGCTACGCCACCCCGGGCACCTATGTGGTCCAGTTGACGGTGACCGACAACAAGGGTGCCAGCACCGCAGCGACCGAGACGGTCGTGGTCGATCAGCCCGTGGCCAACGCGGACCGGGTCCGGGTGCAATACAGCGGCGCTCTCAGCTACGGCTATGACGGGAGGATCAAGACCGGGACGGTCCAGATCAGCCGTGACATCTTCGGTCTGTCCGGTGTCGCCAGCAACGCCAGCTACCAGGGCCCCGGTGGTTCCACCGGCACGGTCACGGTGTCGCTCAGCCGGTTCTTCATCTTCAACGCCTTCTCGGGCACGGTGACGGTGAACGATCCGACCAACGGCGTGAACAACGTGACCACCAACCTGTTGTTGTCCCCGCTCACGAGCCCCTCGGCGAGCTCGGCACGCGGTTCGGGCACCGGGACGTTGGCGAACCCGACCCGTTCCTACGCACTGTCGTTCACCCTCGACGACCGGGTGGCGTGACATGAGCGTCCGCCGAGAGGTCCGCGGGACTCCCGTGCGGTTCGCTGCGACGAAAGCCGCGATGGTGGCCGGAGCATTCGCTCTGGCCGCCATCGCGGCGTGTACGCCCCCTCCCACGGGCGGCGGCGGCGGAACCGATCCCACCACCACCGTTCCCGGAGCGACGACCACGACGCTCCCCGGAGCGACGACCACCACCACGCTCCCCGGAGCGACGACCACCACGACGGCACCGCCGGCCACGACGACCACCACCGCCCCCGGCGGCACCACCACCCCGACGCTGGTGGCGGGATGGGCCCACACGTGCTCGTTGCGTTTCGACGGCCAGGTGCGCTGCTGGGGCAACAACTCCTATGGGCAACTCGGCCTGGGGACCACCACCAACTCGTCGGTCCCCCAGAAGGTGATCGGCTTGACCAACGTCGTGTCGATCGCCGCCGGCGGCTACCACACGTGCGCCGTGAAGACCGACCAGACCGTGTGGTGCTGGGGCAACAACGGCGACGGCCAACTCGGCAACGGCAGCCTCGCCGCGTTCTCCTCGACCCCCGTCCAGGTCCTCCCCCCCGACGGCACATCGACCTACACCGCAGTCACCGCCGGTGGCGCCCACACCTGTGCCATCCGCACCACCAAGCAGGTCGCCTGCTGGGGTGACAACTTCAGCGGCCAGCTCGGCACCGGAGCGAACACCTCCGCCAGCACCCCCAGAAGCGTCGCGGGCCTCCTCAACGTCGAAGCGATCGCTGCGGGCAACTCCCACACCTGCGCGGTCCAGACCTCCGGCGGCGTCTCGTGTTGGGGCGAGAACTCCAGCGGACAGCTCGGCCGCGGAACCTTCGTCAACTCCAACACCGCAGGACCCGTGCCCGGCATCAGCAACGCCGCCGCCATCCACACCGGCGCCTCGTTCACCTGCGTGACCCGCACCTCAGCCCAGCCCGCCTGCTGGGGCACCAACGTGTCAGGACAACTCGGCAACTCCGCCACCCTCCCCCCACCCCC
>JADMIO011418048.1_pt1 | contig 18038 bp, 20 predicted proteins | sample 8958161 | NCBI WGS metagenome assembly JADMIO01 (sample SAMN16585339, study PRJNA669376) | soil metagenome | isolation source: Crop rotation soil | place: USA: Cullars Rotation, Alabama | collected 2011 | reverse complement strand
CCCGAGCCGGTAAGGCCCGTCGCAACGTCGCGGAACGAGCCGTCGAGGCCGACCCGGGCGACGCGGTTGCTGCCATGCTCGTCATAGAGAACGTAGATCGAGCGGCTGTCGGACGACCACACCGGGTTGCCGACGTTACGGTCGACGTTAGCGGTGAGGACGCGCCGCCCAGAGCCGTCGAGGTTCATGACGTAGAGCTTCTCATCCTGGTTGGAGCGCGCGACGTCGTCGAAGCCGGTGAAGGCCACGAGCCGACCGTCGGGAGACACGATCGGCGAGTTGTCGGGGCCCTTGCGATTGGTCAGCTGCGTCGGCGTGCCGCCGTCGATGCTGAGGCGGTAGATTTCGGACTCATTGCGATTGCGCTCCCAATCCTTACCGAGATTGGCGCTGAACAGAACCGCCCGGCTGTCGGGGGTCCAGGAGACCTGCGCGCCGGCGTTGGTCGGGCCGAAGGTGAGCTGGGTCGGCGATCCGCCGTCAGAGGGCACCCAGAAAATCTGCTGGTATCCGGGGCTGAAATAGCCGGCGCCGTCGAAGCGGTAGGTTACGGCATCGATGACCTGAAGCGGATCGGCCCATTTCGCGCCTTCGGGCTTGGGCGGCGCCGATCCGAGGCGCGCGCCTTCGTCGGGCACGAACATCGAGTAAGCGATGCGGCGCCCGTCGGGCGACCAGGCGATGCTGTCCGGGCTGTCGGGAAGTCCAGTGATGCGAGCGCTTTCGCCGCTTCCCATCCAACAGACGTAGAGCTGCGGGCTACCGCCCTCGGCCGCGATATACGCGAGGCGGGCGCCGTCGGGCGACCAACGCGGGGAGAAGTATGAACCTGTGCCGGCGAGGAGCGGGCGCTGCTGGCCAGTCGCGACGTCGACCAGCCAGATCGTGTTGCGCGCCTTGTCGGTCATGATGTCGTTGGACTTGCGAACGTAGGCGATAGTGCGGCCGTCGGGGCTTATCTGCGGGTCGGTCGCGACCTCAAGGTCGAACAGGTCCGAGCCGGTGAAGTAGCGGCTTGGGCCCGTTGCCGGCGCGGCGCTGATAGGCTGCGCGAAGCAGGTGGCGGCAAGCAGGGCGAGCGAGAGCGAGCGAATGCGTGTCACGAGGCGAGATCCCCTCCGGAGTGAATGCGCGCACGATTCAACTTTCGTTGGCTGTCCGCAAGGCTGTTCTCGACGAGCCCAAAACGTCATTCAACTAAACGGTTGACAATTGCGTCACCGAGCCGTTATTTAACCACATGGTTGAAAATCGACTCGACACCACTTTTCAGGCGCTATCCGACCCGACGCGCCGCGGAATGTTGGCGAGCCTGGCGCTTGGCGAAAAATCCATCGGCGAGCTCGCTGAACCTTTTTCCATGAGCTTCGCCGGTGCCTCGAAGCACGTGAAGGTGCTAGAGGACGCCGGCCTGATCGCCCGCCGCAAGGTCGGGCGCACGCACATCATCCGGATCGACGCCAAGCCCCTCGAGGAAGCTGAGCGGTGGCTCAGGCAATGGGAGAAATTCTGGAACGTCCGCCTCGACCGGCTCGAGGCGCTCATCGAACGCGACAATTCAAAGGAGAAGAAGAATGACTGAATTGATGACCAAGCCTGTCGAGCGAGTTGGAACGGATGCAATCCGGCTGGAGCGACTCCTCGATGCTCCGGCCGACAAGGTCTGGCGCTACCTCACGGAAGCCGGGCTTCGGCGAAAATGGTTCATGGGTGGCTCGGACGCCAAGGCCGACAGCGAGTTCGAGCTGCTGAACGATCACGACAATCTGTCGGATGACGATGTGCCGTACCCCGAGAATTACGCGGAGTTCAAAGGCAAGACCTGGAACGAAAAGGTGATCCGCTTCGACCCGCCGCGGCTCCTCGAAACGACCTTCCAGGGCGGGAAGAACGGCAAGGTCACTTATGAGCTGATCGCGCAGGGCGACCGCACCCGGCTGGTGCTGACTCACAGCGGGATCGTCAGCGGCACCGGTGCGCAGGATTTCGGCAGCGGCTGGAATTCGCATCTCACGGTTCTGCAGGAGCGCCTTGCCGGCCGCGGTGTCCGCGATTTCTGGGCGCTTCATGCCAAATCGCGCCAGGACGTCGCAAAGGCGCTCGAAGCTTAAGGAGCGCGGCGGCCGACGCCTGCACCGAAGGTGTAGACGAGCCGGCCGCCCAACCAACCTCCGAGTGCAAGCACGCAGGCGCTGACGACGCTGATCGCGATCGTCGGCGCCTGTATCGCGGCATTCCCCGAAATGGCATGGCGGCGAAGGTAGAGCGCAACGCCATAACCCACCCAGGCCAGGCTGACGGCCGTCATGTGCCGCATCGCGTGCGGAACCAGCGCTTCGTCCAAACGCGCGAAATCGATCATGCCGGCGGCCATCGCCACGAGTCCGCCAGCAAGCCCGCCTGCCATCAAAACTGCCGCGATATGCGTGTCGCTGGTGAGCCCGGCCACCCAGGCAAGGTCGGCGATCGTCGCCGACAGGAGCAACGCGACCGGGAAATGAACGATCGCCGGGTGGACTGGATGGCCGAGCATCTAGTCAGCTCAGATGAAGTGAAAGGCGCCGCCGACGAGCAGCAGGAAGCCTATTACCGCCGCGCCGGCGTGGATCAGGACGACTCCCTTCGGAGCGACCACTTTGCGGGCGTGGATCGATGCCAGATAGAAGCCGCCGAGCGCGGCGACGACCAATATCAGCAGGGCGATCGGGATGATGCCCTTGCCAGCGTCGGATCCACCAAGGACCACCAGCGCCGTCAGCACCAGCCCAGTCGCGCCAAGTGCCATATGAAGCAGAGACAACGCCCAGGGCGCGAGCCGACCGCGAAGCACCGACGCGGCCAATACCAGTCCGCCAAGCGCGCCGATCGCGAACACTAAGATTGCAATGTTGAGCATGGCCATTCCCTCCTTTTTCTGTGCCCGTTTTGCAGCCACCGCGAACACTTTGTCAACTTCTGCCATTACAAAGTTGCGAAAGCAGGAAATACGACTAGATTCGAACGAGATGGGTACACCCACGGAGATTGAATCGGCGCGAAGCCGGGATCGGATTCTGGAGCTTCTGCTGAGGTCCGAGGAGCCGCTATCGGTGCAGGTGCTGTCGGCAGCGCTCGGCGTTTCGCGCAATGCCGCGCACCAGCAGGTGGTCGCGCTCGAACGGGAAGGCCTGATCGAGCGTGCGTCGGCGATCCGGACCAAGGGGCGTCCATCGCAAGGCTTCCGGTTGAGCCCCGCCGGCAAGGCGACCTTCCCGAGGCAATATGCGCTCTTGTCCAAGCAATTGCTGGCAGAGCTTTCGAAGCATCTCGGACCGAACCAGCTGCCGGCCGCAATGACGAGGATCGGCGAGACGCTGGCAAGCGGCCTGTCGTCGCAGATCGACCCGGCTGAGCCGATCGCCTCCATCGCCGTTCTGATGCGCGAGCTCGGCTACGAATCGAAGGCGGTCGAGGGCCCGGAAGGTCCGGAGATCGAGGCGCACAATTGCGTCTTCCACGATCTCGCGATGGCCGACCAAACGATCTGTGAGGTGGACCTAGCGTTGCTTCGCTCGCTGTCCGGCAAGTCGGTCGAGCATCGCCGCTGCATGGCGCGCGGCGAGCGTTCCTGCCGCTTCGCGTTCAAGCCGACTCCCTAGTGGCCGAACGCTACTTATGGTCCCATCCTGAAATTTGATTGGCCGGTCGTTCCCCTTCTGTTCATTCACCTTCCGAGTTTGACCTGAGCATTCTGGAAGCCGCGGCAGGTCGCCTGATCTAGCCGCGGCTCTCCAGACATGAGGTTCGGAGGGTTGGTGTGAGATTGTTCCTGTCGGCGGTCGTTGCCGTCACGCTTGCCTGCCTGGGCGGAAAACCCGCCTTCGCCTCGAACCCGGAGCAATTGCGCGCGGCAATGAAGGACGCCCGCTGGACCGGACCGCTGCTCGCCTCGAACGCTGAAACCCTGCCGCAGGGCCATTTCTATACCGAGCCTTATTTCTTCGACGGCATCTCCGGCGGCGACCATCATCCCGGGTCGAGCGGCTTCTACCAATATGGCCTGCGGGGTAATTGGACCGTGGGCATGCAGCCTTTCTTCTCGGTCGGCACAGAGAGGTTCAACCGCGGCGCTGCCATCGGCGACTTCAAACTGCTGTCGCAAGTAAGGCTGAGCCATTTCACGCCCGACCACCAGGTGCCGAGCGTGGCATTGGTGACGAACCTGATCATCCCGACAGGCAAGCACGACCGCCTTGGTACGCTGAAGAACGGCCACGGTTCTGGCGCCTTCGCGCCGGAGGTTGGAATCAACGTGCAGCAATATTTCCTGCTGAAGAATGGCCGGCTGCTTCGCGCGCGGATCAACGTCCTCCACGACTTTCCGCTGCGCACGAAGGTCGCAGGCCGAAGCGTATACGGGACCGACAACGGCTTTCGCGGCCATGCGAGGCCAGGCGCCAAGACCAGCTTGATACTCGGCGCCGAATACAGCGTCTCGAAAGAATGGGTGCTGGCCCTCGACATTGAGCGTGATCAATGGGGGAAGACCAAGGTCAAGGGCCGCAACGCCAGCGGTGCGCCCATCGATCAGACGAGTCCAAAGAGCTGGAACGTCGGCTTCGCCCCTGCAGTCGAATATAATTGGAGCGACCGCGCCGGCGCGATCCTCGGCGTGTGGATCGAGCCCAAGGGTCACAACACCCGATCCTCCGTGACGCCAGCGATCGCAATTCAGCGCTTCTGGTAGGCGGTTGACGCATTCCTCCCTCATTGTGTATTAGTAGAGTAACACAGGAGGTCGGTGATGAAGCGTATCGCAATCCTGCTCGCGCTGCCGCTGTTGGCTGGCTGCAATGTCCACTCCAAGAATCCGGCAGGCGGCGATGAGAGCGTCAGCATCAATGCCGACGCGAGCGGCAATATCTCCTTCAACTTGCCCATCGCGCAGGGGCAGGTGAAGGTTCCTAGCGGGTTCATGCACCACGGCGATGTCGATATCGACGGTGTGAAGCTAATGCCGGGAAGCTCGGTCACGGGGTTCAACATGAACGCCCATGACCATGGCGCGACGATCAACATGAGCTTCAACGCGCCGGCTTCACCGGACGAAGTGCGTTCTTACTTCGTCGATCAATTCAAGAAGCAGGGCGTCAAGGCGGCAATCGCCGGCGACGCGGTTACCGGCAAGTCAAAGGACGGAAGCCCCTTTACGATCCACGTCAGCCCCAGCGCTAGCGGCTCGGACGGCAAGATAGAGATCCAGTCGAAGGACTGAACTCCGGCCGACGCTATTCCGTCGCCGGAGCTTCCTCGCCGCTGGCCTTCTTCTTGGCGGCGGCCTTTGGCTTGGCCTTCGACTTCGAGGGCTTCGGAGCCGCCGGTACGATCTCGAACGCTGGTGCATTGTCTTTTATACGGACCTTGACCTCGCCGCCGTTGACCAGCTTGCCGAACAGCAATTCCTCGGCGAGCGGCTGCTTGATCTTCTCCTGCACCAGGCGAGCCATCGGCCGGGCGCCGTAGAGCTTGTCGTAGCCGCGGTCGACGAGCCAATGCCGGGCTTCCTCGTCGAGCTCGATGTGCACATTGCGATCGGCAAGCTGCAGCTCCAGCTGCAGGATGAACTTGTCGACGACCCGCGACACCACCGCCGGCGGCAGGTAGCTGAAGGGCACGATCGCATCCAAGCGGTTGCGGAATTCCGGCGTGAACATCTTCTTGACCGCGTCTTCCTGCGCGTCTTCGCGCGTCGCCGCGCCAAAGCCGATGCTCTCGCGCGCCATGTCGGCCGCGCCGGCATTGGTGGTCATGATCAGGATGCAGTTGCGGAAATCGACGGTCTTGCCGTGATGGTCCGTGAGCTTGCCGTGGTCCATGACCTGCAACAGGATGTTGAACAGGTCGGGGTGTGCCTTCTCGATCTCGTCGAGCAGCAGCACGCTGTGCGGATGCTGGTCGACTGCGTCGGTCAACAGGCCGCCCTGGTCGTAGCCGACATAGCCCGGAGGCGCGCCAATCAGCCGGCTTACCGCGTGGCGCTCCATATATTCGGACATGTCGAACCGCTGGAGCGGGATGCCCATGATCGAGGCTAGCTGCCGGGCGACCTCGGTCTTGCCGACGCCGGTGGGGCCGCTGAACAGGTAATTGCCGATCGGCTTGTCGGGGTCGCGCAGGCCGGCGCGTGACAGCTTGATCGCGGAGGCGAGCTTCTCGATCGCCAGGTCCTGGCCGAAGACGACGCGCTTCAGGTCGGCCTCGAGATGCTCGAGCACCTGCTTGTCGTCGGCGCTGACCGACTTCGGCGGGATGCGCGCCATGGTCGCGACCACCGCCTCGATTTCCTTCGGCGTAATGATCTTCTTGCGACGTGACGGCGGGACCAGCATCTGCATCGCGCCGACCTCGTCGATCACGTCGATCGCCTTGTCCGGCAGCTTGCGGTCGTGGATGTAGCGCGCCGAAAGCTCGACCGCCGACTTGATCGCGTCAGCCGTATATTTGACGTTGTGGTGGCCCTCGAAGGAAGAGCGCAGCCCGGCGATGATCTTGATCGTGTCCTCGATCGTCGGCTCGTTGACGTCGATCTTCTGGAACCGGCGCAACAACGCGCGATCCTTCTCGAAGTGGTTGCGGAATTCCTTGTAGGTCGTCGAACCAATGCAGCGGATCGCGCCCGACGAAAGCGCCGGCTTCAGCAGGTTCGACGCGTCCATCGCGCCGCCTGAAGTGGCGCCCGCGCCGATGACCGTGTGGATTTCGTCGATGAAGAGGATCGCGTTCGGCATCTTCTCGAGCTCGGAAACGACCGATTTCAGCCGCTCCTCGAAGTCGCCGCGGTACCGCGTGCCCGCCAGGAGCGCGCCCATGTCGAGCGCATAGATGGTTGCGCCCTTTAGCACTTCGGGGACGTCGCCCTCGACGATCTTGCGCGCTAGGCCCTCGGCGATGGCAGTTTTGCCGACACCAGGATCGCCGACGTAGAGCGGGTTGTTCTTCGACCGGCGGCAGAGGATTTGCACCGTCCGGTCGACTTCGGGCATGCGGCCGATCAGCGGGTCGACCTTGCCGGCCTTCGCTTTCTCGTTGAGGTCGACGGTGAATTGCTTGAGCGCGGACTCCTTCTTGCCGCCTTCCTTTTCGCCGGCCTTTTCCTCGGTCCCTTCGGGCGCACGGGTCTCGGCAGGTGTCTCGCCCTTGCCGACGCCGTGGCTGATGTAGGTCACCGCATCGAGGCGGCTCATATCCTGCTGCTGCAGGAAATAGACCGCGTAGCTCTCCCGTTCGGAGAAGAGCGCGACGAGGACGTTTGCGCCGGTCACTTCGTCGCGGCCCGACGACTGGACGTGGAGGATCGCGCGCTGGACCACCCGCTGGAAGCCACTGGTTGGCGTCGGGTCGGTCGCGCTGTCGGCGACAAGCGCTCCAAGCTCATTGTCGAGATACTGCTTCACCGATGAGCGAAGGTCGTCGCGGCTGACTCCACAGGCGGTCATCACCTTGGACGCATGCTCGTCGTCGATCAGCGCAATCAGAAGATGTTCGAGGGTCGCATACTCGTGCCGGCGCCGGCTGGCTTCGCCCAAGGCGTTATGGAGGGTCTGTTCGAGTTCGCGAGCGAAACTGGGCATTGATCCGGTTACTCCTCGTCCGCCGTTGATGGGCGAACATGGTTAACAATGTCATACGCACATCCGCCCCGATCAAGGGCGGCCAATCGTCTTTTCAACAGATTATCGCCGGCAAAACTGTTCGGTGGCTGAACGGCCACCGGTTTCACGGCTTCTTGAACAGCTCTTCGGCGGCGGACCGGTGCGACTGGGCGCGTGCCATGTGCGCTTCAACGCGGGCGATCTCGGCCTTGAGGGTCTCGATGCGCTCCTTCAGCTCCTCGATCGACATCGGGTCGAGGTCCTGCCTGCCGAGTTCGACCAAGGGGTCGCCCGGCTTGCTGGGGAAGAGATCTTCCAGGTCCACGGCCGGAATCGTTGACCCATCATGCCCTCAAGTCAATAAGCCGCTGCATGGCGGACCTTCCCTCCTCGATGCAGGCGGTCGTGGCCGACGGCGTCGGCGGAATCTCGCTGGTCGAGCGGCCTGTCCCGGCTCCAGGCGCGGGCGAGGTGCTGGTCAAGGTAGCGGCCGCCGGCGTGAACCGCCCGGACGTTCTTCAGCGCAAGGGCCTTTATCCGCCGCCTCCAGGTGCGCCCGACGTGCTTGGGCTGGAGGTCGCGGGGCAAGTTGTCTCCGCAGGCGAAGGCACCGGCCGATTGGTCGGGAAGAAGGTCTGCGCGTTGGTGACCGGCGGGGGCTATGCCGAATATTGCGTGGCACCCGCAAGGACCTGCTTGACCGTGCCTGACGCTCTGTCGCTGGTCGAGGCGGCGGCGATGCCGGAGACTTTATTCACCGTCTGGGTGAACCTGTTCGAGCGAGGCTTTGCAGCCGACGGCGACTGGGTGCTGGTCCATGGCGGAACCAGCGGCATCGGCACCATGGCCATCGCGCTGGCCAAGCTGTTCAACCTCAAGATCATCGTCACCTGCGGCACCGACGGCAAATGCGCGCGCGCCCTCGAGCTAGGGGCGGATGCCGCGATCAACTACCGCGAGCAGGACTTCGTCGAGGAGGTTCACCGCGTCACCAACCGCGTCGGCGTCAACGTCATCATCGACATGGTCGGCGGCGACTATCTGCCGCGGAACCTCACTTGCCTGGCCGAAGAGGGGCGGCACGTTTCGATCGCCGTGCAGCGCGGGGTCAGCGCCGAGATCCGGATCTTCGATATCATGCGGCGGCGGCTGACGCTGACCGGATCGACCCTCCGGCCGCGCTCGATCGACTTCAAGGCCATGGTCGCCGATGAGATCGAAAAGACGGTCTGGCCATTCGTGCAGGGCGGCAGGCTGAGGCCCATCGTCGATTCGACGTTTCCGCTGGCCGAAGCCAATGCCGCGCACGAGCGGATGGAATCGGGCGAGCATGTCGGTAAGATCGTGCTCGAGGTTTGCGACTGACGATCGCGAATGGGGGAATGTGCCGATGAGCGAACGGCTGTTGCTTCACGAATATGCCGAGTCCGGCAATTGCTACAAAGTCCGGCTGACCGCGGCGTTGACCGGAGTGCGCATCGACCGGCAGGAATATGACATCATGAAGGGGGAGACGCGCACCCCCTATTTCCTTGAGAATGTCAGCGCCAATGGCCGGATACCGGTGCTTCAGGCCGGCGATCGCTTCATCCCCGAGAGCAATGCCGCTTGTTACTTCGTGGCGGAGGGCTCTCACCTCATACCCACCGACCCGTTCGACCATGCCGACATGCTGCACTGGATGTTCTGGGAGCAATATAATCACGAGCCCAACATCGCGACGCTGCGCTTCTGGATGAAATGGCTCGGACCGGACAATCTCAGCGATCTCCAGCGGCTGCAGATGCCGGCCAAACGGCAGGCCGGAAATGCCGCGCTAAGGCTCATGGACGATCATCTGAAAGGCCGCGAATGGTTCATCGGCGACGAAGTGAGCCTCGCTGACGTCTGCCTGTTCGCCTATACGCACGTGGCTGGCGACGCCCAGTTCGACCTCAAGCGCTACCCGCAGGTCGTCGAGTGGATCGAGCGCATCAAGGGTCACCCCCACTTCCTTTCGATGGAAGCGTAAAGCGCCTTGCCCCGGCGGCGGCCGGGGGTTACATCGCGCGCCATGCCGGCCGCTCCGTGAAGGGGCGGCCCTATTTGTTTCAATTTCGCTGATTTCCGGGAGAAACCCAGTGGCCCAGCCCCTGATGCCCCATGCGACCGCCGCTTGGCTGGTCGATAATACGTCGCTCACGTTCGAGCAGATTGCCGAGTTCTGCGGTCTCCACATTCTCGAGGTGCAGGCGATTGCCGACGATACGGCGGCGACCAAGCTGACCGGGCGCGATCCGATCCGTGCCGGCGAGCTGACCCATGAGGAGATCGAGAAGGGTCAGGGCGACGCCGACTATTCGCTCCAGATGTGGAAGGCGCCGGAGGCGGTCCGCCGCACGAAGGGTCCGCGCTATACGCCCGTCTCCAAGCGGCAGGACAAGCCGGACGGCATCGCCTGGATCATCAAGAACCACCCGGAGGTCAGCGACGGCCAGATCAGCAAGCTGATCGGCACGACCCGCACGACCATCGCGGCGATCCGCGAGCGAACTCACTGGAACATGGCGAACATCACGCCGAAGGACCCGGTAACGCTCGGCCTGACGACCCAGCGCGAGCTCGACGCCGCCGTCGCCAAGGCGGCGAAGGCTGCCGGCATCCAGGCGCCGACGGACACCCGTCTCGACAGCGACCGCGAGGCGCTGATCGAGCAGCTGCGCCATGAGCGTGAGCAGCATGCCCGCGACGCCGAGGCTGCGCTTGCCGAAGCAGGGGACGAAGCGCTGCGCGATGAAGTCGTGCCGGGCATTCGCGACCCGTTCAAGAATACGCCGGTCGAATAGCCGTTCGCTTGATTTGAACTGCGCCGGGGACCAGAAGTCCTGCCATGGCAAGTGTAGAGACTGACGTCAGCCAGCTGAGCTTCGAAGCCGCGCTTCAACGGCTCGAGGAAATCGTGCGCACGCTCGAGAAGGGCGAGGCGCCGCTCGACCGGTCGATTGAGCTCTACCAGGAAGGCGACCGGCTGAAACGGCATTGCGAGGCGCGTCTCAAGGACGCTCAGGCGCGGATCGAACAGATTGCCTTTGGCAGCGACAGCAAGCCGGCGGGGCTCAAACCGTTCGATGCCGGTTGAGACGGTCGATCGGCTCGCGCAGGAGCTAAGCGCGGAGAGCGCGAGCGTCCGCGCCGATGTCGATGCTTTCTTCGCGGAGTTGCTTGCTCCGACCGGAGATAGCCGCGACCGGCTTTACGAAGCGATGCGCCATGCCGCGATTGGAGGCGGTAAACGGCTGCGGCCACTTCTCACCGTCGCTGCCTCGCGCCTGTTCGCGATCGATCGCGGGCGCGCGCTCCGCGTCGGCTGCGCCATCGAGGCGATCCACGTCTACTCGCTGATCCACGACGATTTGCCGTGCATGGACGATGCCGACCTTCGGCGAGGCAAGACAACGGTGCACAAGGCATTCGGCGAGGCAGCGGCGGTGCTTGCCGGTGACAGCCTTCACGCCCTGGCGTTCGACATTCTGGCCGACGCCACAACGCACCAGGATCCCTGGGTCCGCTCCGATCTCGTGCTCGAGCTGGCGCGCGCGGCAGGCCCCTCGGGAATGGCAGGGGGTCAGATGATGGATCTTGCGGCGGAGGGGCAGCAACTCGACCTCCCGGCGATTACGCGGCTGCAGCAGCTCAAGACGGGCGCACTGATCGAATATGCGATCGAGGCAGCCTGCATCATGAACAAGATGCCGGCCGAGGCGCGAACGCCCTATCGCGGCTACGCCCGCAACATCGGCCTAGCCTTCCAGATCGCGGACGACCTCATCGATCATAGTGGCGATGAGGCTGCGGCGGGCAAGCCGACGGGGCGCGACGCGAACGCTGGCAAGGCGACCTTCGTCTCTCTGCTAGGCGAGGAGAGGGCGCGCCAGCAGGCGGGCTTCCTTGTCAATCAGGCGATCGAGCACTTGTCGGGGCATGGCCGCGAAGCGGACTTGTTGCGCGCCATCGCCCGTTTCGCGATTGAGCGGGATCACTAAGGGGGCCGGGCATGAAAATCGCAGTCTATCCGGGCACGTTCGACCCGATCACGCTCGGGCATCTCGATATCATCCGCCGCGGCGCGCACCTGGTCGACAAGCTTGTCGTTGGCGTAACGACCAATCCGTCGAAGGAGCCGATGTTCACCGTCGACGAGCGGATGGCGATGGTCCACCGCGAGGTGAAGGACATCCCCGGCAAGATCGAAGTGGTTGAGTTCGGATCGCTGCTCATGGACTTTGCCGAGCAGCAAGGCGCGACCGCGATCCTTCGCGGCCTGCGGGCCGTCGCCGACTTCGAATATGAGTTTCAGATGGCCGGCATGAACCAGCAGTTGAACGATGATATCGAGACGGTCTTCCTGATGGCCGACGTCTCGTTGCAGCCGATTGCGTCCAAGCTGGTGAAGGAGATCGCGCGCTTCGGCGGCTCGATCGACAAATTCGTGACGCCGGCGGTCGCGGAAGACGTGCGACGCCATTTAAATGGCGGTTCACGCTGAAGAAAGCGACGTCCGGGCAGTGAGCCGCGCGCGGTATTTGGGAGGGATGATTTGAAGCAAGCACTGTTCGCGTTGCCGCTGGCCTTTGCGCTTGTGGCCGCCAAGCCGGCACCGGTCCCGCCGCCGATGCCCAGCATCGTCGCCCCCGCCGAGATCGCGGCCAACAAGGCCAACCATTTGTTCATCGAACTATCGAGCGGCGGCACCGTCGAGATTGTGCTGCGACCGGACCTCGCGCCGCATCATATCGAACGCGTCCAGACGTTGGTCCGCCGCGGCTTCTACAATGGGCTTACTTTCCATCGCGTCATCCCGGGCTTCATGGCGCAGGGCGGCGATCCGAAGGGCACCGGCGAGGGCGGGTCCGAGCTGCCGGACCTCAAGGCCGAATTCACGGCGGTGCCGTTCCTTCGCGGAACCGTGGGCGCTGCGCGAGCCGACAGTCCCGATTCCGCCAACAGCCAGTTCTTCATCATGTTCGCGCCGAAACCGGACCTGGACAATGATTACACCGTGATGGGACGTGTCGTTGCCGGCATGGATGCCGTGGATGCGATCGCGCCAGGCGAGCCGCCTGAGCAGCCCACAAAGATCGTCCGGGCTTATCTCGGTGACTCCGGCACGGCTTCCGCTGCCGCGAAGTAAGGCTATGGCGGCGCGATGCGCGTCGACCTCTTCGACTTCGATCTACCGCAGGACCGGATTGCGCTGAGGCCGGCGCGGCCGCGTGACAGCGCGCGGCTGCTGCTGGTCGAGGGCAGCGAGATTACCGACCATCAGGTGCTTGAGCTGCCGAGCCTGCTGCGGTCTGGCGACGTCCTCGTCTTCAACGATACCAAGGTGATCCCCGCGCAACTCGAAGGGCGTCGCGGCGATGCGTCGATCGGCGCGACGCTGCACAAGCGCGAGGGGCCGCGCGAGTGGCAGGCCTTTCTCCGCAATGCGAAACGCGCCCGGGTCGGGGACAGCATCGACTTCGGAGCGGATGTCCACGCGTCGGTTGTCGAGAAGGCCGAGGACGGCTCCGCGCTGCTGCACTTTCATGGCGAAGAACCCGTGGAAGTGATGCTCGAGCGGGCAGGGCGGATGCCGCTTCCCCCTTACATCGCCTCCAAACGGCCGGCCGACACCGAGGACCGATCCGACTATCAGACCATGTTCGCGCGGGAGGAGGGGGCAGTTGCTGCTCCTACTGCAGCCCTCCATTTTACGCCGCGCCTTCTGGAAGCGTTGGATGAGCAGGGCGTCAGCCGAGAGACGCTGACGCTGCACGTTGGCGCCGGAACCTTCCTTCCAGTGAAGGCGGAAGACACGACCGCCCACAAAATGCACGCGGAATGGGGACGCATCGACGAGGCAACCGCCGAGCGGCTCAACGCGGTTCGCGCCTCGGGCGGTCGATTGATCGCAGTCGGGACCACCAGTTTGCGGCTGCTCGAAAGCGCCGCGACCGACGACGGCCGCCTACGCCCGTTCGAAGGCGACACTGCCATCTTCATCACGCCCGGCTATCGCTTCAAGGCGATCGACGGGCTGATCACCAACTTCCACCTGCCACGCTCGACGTTGTTCATGCTGGTCACCGCACTAATGGGCCTCGACGTCATGAAGTCGGCTTACGCTCACGCGATCAATGCAGGCTACCGCTTCTACTCCTATGGCGATGCCAGCCTGTTGCTGCCAAGGCGCGGCGGATGAGCCGTTTTTCGTTCAGTATCTCGGCGACTGACGGCGCCGCGCGGACTGGCGTGATCTCCATGAAGCGGGGCGAAATACGGACGCCGGCGTTCATGCCGGTCGGCACCGCGGCGACGGTGAAGGCGATGCGGCCTGAGGAGGTGCGCGCGAGCGGCGCGGACATCATCCTCGGCAATACCTACCATTTGATGCTGCGGCCGGGCGCGGAGCGGGTCGCGAAGCTCGGCGGGTTGCATGAGTTCATGGGTTGGGAGCGGCCGATCCTGACCGACAGCGGCGGCTACCAGGTGATGAGTCTGTCGGAATTGGCCAAGGTGACCGAGGACGGCGTCGTGTTCGCGAGCCACCTGGACGGGTCGCGGCATATGTTATCGCCGGAACGGTCGATCGAGGTGCAGCGTCTGCTCGACAGCGACATCATCATGCAGTTCGACCAGCTCGTGCCGACGACGTCGACGTCGCAGGTCCAGCAAGACGCAATGGATCGCTCGATCCGCTGGGCAAAACGCAGCCGCGACGAATTCGATCGCGGTGGCGAGCATGCCGGGCGCGCAGCCATCTTCGGCATCCAGCAGGGCGCGTTGGACGAGAAGTTGCGCAAGGAATCAGCCGATGCGCTGATCGACATCGGCTTCCACGGCTATGCGGTTGGTGGGCTGGCCGTCGGCGAGGGGCAGGAGGCGATGCTCGGATGCCTCGACTTCGCCGTCGACATGCTGCCTGCCGACAGACCGCGCTACCTCATGGGCGTCGGCAAGCCCGACGACATCGTCGAGGCTGTCGTGCGCGGGATCGACATGTTCGATTGCGTGCTGCCGACGCGATCCGGGAGGACGGGGCAAGCATTCACCGCCGATGGGCCCATCAACCTCCGCAACGCGCGCTTCGCCGAAGACCCGGAGCCGATCGAGCCGGGCTGCCCATGCCCAGCCTGCACGACCTTCACCCGCGCCTACGTGCATCATCTCGTCAAATCCGGCGAGATCCTCGGCGCGATGCTGATGACCCAGCACAACCTCTGGTTCTACCAGCGGATGATGCAGGGCCTGCGCAACGCGATCGCCGCACAGGCCCTCAAGTCGTTCGCGAGCGACTTCCTCAGCCGATACCGGCCAAGCTAGATCGCGTCGTCTTTGACCGCTTCCGCCTGATCGGGGGCCAGGCCCTTGATCTTGTCCTCGGTCCGAAGCTCGAAGTCCGAGGCATGGTGCCGCTCGTGCAGCTGCTCGCTTTCGTCGCCGGAGAGCTTGTTGACGATGCGTCCGCGCTTCACGGCGGGCCGATCATCGATCGCCTTTGCCCAGCGCATCACGTGCTCATATTCGTGCGTCGCGAGGAACTCGTCAGCGCCGGGGTATGAACGGCCCAGCGCGACCCCGCCGTACCAAGGCCAGATAGCGATGTCGGCGACCGAATAATTTTCGCCTGCAATATATTCGCTTGTCGCAAGTCGGCGGTTGAGGACGTCGAACTGACGCTTCGCTTCCATCGAGTAGCGGTTGATCGGATATTCGAACTTCTCGGGCGCGTAGGCGAAGAAGTGCCCGAAGCCGCCGCCCAGGAACGGCGCGCTGCCCATTTGCCAGAACAGCCATGACAAGGTCTCGGCGCGAGCCGCGCCCGAGGTCGGCAGGAATTCGCCGAATTTCTCCGCGAGGTGGACGAGGATGGCGCCGGACTCGAAGATGCGGATCGGCTCGGGTCCGCTGCGATCCACCAGCGCGGGGATCTTGCTGTTGGGATTTACGTCAACAAACCCGCTGCCGAACTGGTCACCGTCACCGATCCTGATCGGCCAAGCGTCATATTCTGCGTCCTTGTGACCCTTCGCGAGCAGCTCCTCGAACATGATCGAGACCTTCTGCCCGTTGGGGGTCGCGAGCGAGTAGAGCTGGAAAGGATGCTTGCCGACCAGAAGCTCCTTGTCGTGGGTCGACCCCGCGATCGGACGATTGATGCTGGCGAATTGGCCGCCGCTCGGCTGTTCCCACGTCCACACCTTCGGAAGAACGTAACCCGTCATCTCGGTTCCTTTGCTTACACAGCCGCTGAGCGAGCTAGGAACGGACGCCGGCGCTTTCCAGTGTCAGCGATGTGCCTGCTTAGCCCGCGCTGTGGGACAGGAAACTCGGCATCGGCCCGTTCCATTCGCCGTCGATATCTTCGACGACGGTTGAGCGTTCAGGCTTCGGTTGAGGCTCCGATTTTGGCGGTGTCTTCGCAGCTTTGGGCTTCGGCTCGCGCTTCTGGGTCTCAGTGTCCGGCTCTGCAGCTTTCGCGGCCTTGCCAGCGCGCGCGATCTTCTGTCCGGTCAGCTTTTCGATGCCCGCTACAGCCTCGCCGTCGGCCCTCGTGGCAAGGGTGATCGCAATGCCCTTGGCGCCGGCCCGCCCAGTGCGCCCAATGCGGTGGATGTAATCGTCCGGCTGCCAAGGGACGTCGAAATTGATCACGTGACTAACGCCTTTGACATCCAGCCCGCGGGCAGCAACGTCGGACGCGACGAGGATGTTGATCTCGTCGCTCTTGAAGCGGTCGAACTCCGCGATGCGCTGGGACTGGTCCATGTCGCCCTGGATCTGTCCGGCGCGGAAACCAGAGCGTTTCAGGCTAGACGTCAGCTCGCGCACGGTCGTCTTGCGGTTGCAGAAAATGATGGCGTTCTTGAATTCTTCGTGCCTCAGAATGTCACGAAGCACGTCTTTCTTCTTGTCTGAACTGACCTCGACCAACCGCTGCTCGATGTTGACGTTCGCCGTGGCGGGGCGCGCCACTTCGACCCGTTTCGGGTCGTTCAGGAACTTCGCCGCGAGCTTCTGGATCGGCGGCGGCATGGTCGCCGAGAACAGCAATGTCTGGCGGTCCCGCGGAAGCTTCGAGCAGATGTCCTCGATGTCCGGGATGAAGCCCATGTCGAGCATCCGGTCGGCTTCGTCGATCACCAGTAGCTTGCAGTCCGTGAGCATGATCTTGCCGCGGCTGAAAAGGTCCATCAGCCGGCCCGGCGTCGCGATCAGGACGTCGACGCCCTTTTCGAGCGCCTTGACCTGGTCGCCCATCTGAACGCCGCCCATCAGCAGCGCCATCGAGAGCGGATGATATTTGCCGTATTTCTCGAAATTCTCGGCGACCTGCATCGCCAGTTCGCGCGTCGGCTCAAGGATCAGTGAACGCGGCATTCGCGCGCGGCTGCGACCATGATGGAGGATATCGATCATCGGCAGCACGAAGCCGGCGGTTTTGCCGGTACCGGTCTGCGCGATGCCGATCAGGTCCTTGCCCATGAGGACCGACGGGATGGCGGCGCGCTGGATCGGTGTCGGCTCGTTATAGCCGCTGTCATCGACGGCGCGGAGCAGTTCATCAGAAAGGCCGAGATCGGCAAAAGTCATTCAAGTTCCGGATGATAGAGTGGGCCGCGGCTTCTAGTGCATAGCGGCAAACGCGCGAAGCGCGGCTATGCCGCAGCGGAAGCGCTTGTCAAGGAATGTGGGGAATTGAAGCCGATTTCGCAACCGCGGCGGCTTACGGATTTGTCATGTGATGCATTGCCGCGTGATAAGGTCGACAAGCGAACATGTGCGCCGACGATGCGCCCATGTGGGAGAGATGCATGAGCAAGAAGATCCTCGTGGTCGAGGACGATGAAACGACCGCGGACTACATCGCTGGCGGGCTCGAGGAGAAAGGTTTCATCGTCGACCGCGCCACCGACGGCCGTGATGGCCTGTTCCACGCGACCGACAGCCAATATTCGGCGATCGTGCTTGATCGGATGCTGCCGGGAATGGACGGGCTATCCGTGCTGAGCGCCATCCGTGCGGCCGGGATCGATACGCCGGTCATTGTCTTGTCCGCGCTCGGTTCCACCGACGAGCGGGTGAAGGGGCTGAAGGCGGGCTCGGACGACTATCTGCCGAAGCCTTTCTCCTTTTCGGAGCTCTTGGCCAGGATCGAAGCGCTGCAGCGGCGCGGCGGGGCTGCGTCGCAGCCGGTCGAAACGAGCCTTGGATGTGCCGACCTAACGATGGATCTGCTGAAACGCCGAGTCGAGCGGGCAGGAAAGCGGGTCGACCTTCAGCCACGCGAGTTCAGGCTTCTGGAGGTGTTGTTGCGGCACAAAGGGCAGCTTTCCAGCACAGTGGGATCCGAAGCTTGGAATTCACGTGACTTGAAGTCGCGGC
>JADMIO010809389.1_pt1 | contig 18040 bp, 24 predicted proteins | sample 8958161 | NCBI WGS metagenome assembly JADMIO01 (sample SAMN16585339, study PRJNA669376) | soil metagenome | isolation source: Crop rotation soil | place: USA: Cullars Rotation, Alabama | collected 2011 | reverse complement strand
GGCCGCGACTTCAAGTCACGTGAATTCCAAGCTTCGGATCCCACTGTGCTGGAAAGAGATGCTGCGGGTCACGCTGCTGCCGGCGGGCGAGTGGGAGCCGCTGACGGTCGACGTGGTGCGCGACGACCTCGGGCGGGAGGTCGTGGCGGCTCTGCAGGACGCCTGCGCTGGGTAAGTTCTGTCCCATGTGCCGCAACATCCGCCAGCTCCACAACTTCGAGCCGCCGGCGACGCACGACGAGGTGCATGCGTCGGCGCTGCAGTACGTCCGCAAGATCTCCGGCTCCACCAAGCCGTCGCAGGCCAACCAGGAGGCGTTCGACCGCGCGGTCGAGGAGGTCGTCGCGGCCACCCACAGGCTCCTGGACGGCCTCACGACCAACGCCCCACCGAAGGACCGCGAGACCGAGGCCGCCAAGGCCCGCGAACGCGCACAGAAGCGCTACGCGGCCTGAACGAACTCGGCGTAGATGTCGTAACACCCACCGAAATACTCCATGAGCTGCCGGTCGTCGGTGAGCTGGTCGGCGACGCGCCACCGGCCTGACGAGCGCCCAGGCCAGCTCGCCCACGGCCAGTCTTGGGGTTGGTCGACCAGGCCCGCCTTGACGGGGTTCCGCGCGACGTAGCGAGCAACGGCCCGCAGGTGCTCGTCGTCAGTGACGACCGTGTTGCCGAACCGCTCACCGAAGAGGTGGTTGATGTGGCGATGGCGGTCGTTGAACGCCCGGGCGTAGCCGGACAGAAACGCGCCCATCCCGTCACCGAGGTTCGGCTTGCTCGTCCGGAGCAGCAGGTGGAAGTGGTTCTCCATCAAGCAGAACGACAGCAACTCCCATTCTCGATCCTTACGGGTGACCGCGAGCCCGGTGAGGAACGTCTCGCGGTCCAGGTCGTCGATGAAGATCGGCCACCCACGGTTCCCTCTGGAGAACACATGGTGGGTCGCGGCCTCAGTCTCGTTGCGCGGTTTGCGTGCCATACCTCTCCTAGTCGCAAGCCCGCGCATTCTCTCCGCACATCTTTGAGCCGCCCCGGCCCCTGACTGCGCCGGAACAGCACCAGCGCCCGCACTTCGTGCGGGGGACTGTCCCTGCGACATATGTGCGGCGGTGGACCGCGATCCCCCGCCGAACGGTCTCTTGAGCCTGCAACCGGTACGACGCTGCTGGCTCCGGGCTGTGTGGAGAATCCGCGCAACCGCGCACCATCGCGTGAGGGACTGTCCCTACCCGTGGGTGGGGCTAGCGGTCGCCGCGGATGCGGGACCAGATCTGGACGTCGGAGCGGCGGTTGTCCTTGAAGTAGGTGTTGCGGAGGGTTCCCTCGTGGGTGTAGCCCGCGCGGCGGGCCATGGCGATCGAGCCGGCGTTTTCTGGGGCGATGAGGAGTTCTGCTCGTTCGAGGGACTGCTCCTCGAGGGCCCAGGTGGTGAGGGCGGAGAGGGTCCAGGCGCCCACGCCCCGGCCGCGGGCCGCCGGGGCCACGATGTAGCCCAGCTCGCACTCCGAACGCTCCCGCGAGAGCCGCGGGACCAGGGCCAGCGCCACGAACGTGCCGGCCTCGTCGACGACCGCCCAGCCGTCCCCCGTGTCCGTCGCGCGCTTCTCCTCGTAACGCGTGACCCAGTTCTCCGCGAACCCCGCCCCCGGCTCGTCGGGCACCAGCGTGAACGCCAGCACATCCGGATCCGCTAACAACCCCTCGAGGTCCGGCACGTGCGAGGCGGAGAGTGGGACGAGGCGCACGTGGGCACCGTAACGATGGCCGGGCCCCGACAGACTGGAGAACAGATGCAGAGCTTCGACGTGATCGTGATCGGCGGCGGCCCGGCCGGGGAGGTGGCGGCCGGACGGCTCGGCGGCGACGGCCTCGAGGTCGCCCTCGTGGAGCGCGAACTCGTCGGCGGCGAGTGCTCCTACTGGGGCTGCATGCCCTCCAAGGCGCTGCTCAGGCCCGCCGAAGCGCTCGCCGAGGTGCGCCGCATACCCGGAGCCGCGGAGGCCGTGACCGGCAGCATCAACGTGACCAAGGTCCTCGAGCGCCGCACCGAGATCATCCACGGCCTCGACGACTCCAGCCAGCTCCCCTGGCTCGAGAAGAACAACGTCACCCTCCTGCGCGGCGAGGCGCGGGTGACCAAGGACCGCACCGTCGAAGTCGACGGCACCCCCTACGAGGCCCGCAAAGCCGTCGTCCTCGCCACCGGCACCACCGCCGGCATCCCGCCCATCGACGGCCTGGACGACGCCAATCCCTGGACCAACCGCGAGATCACGACCACCAACCACCGCCCGGACTCCCTGATCATCATCGGCGGGGGCCCGATCGGGGCCGAGATGGCCCAAGCCTGGTCGAGCCTCGGCAGCCAGGTCACCCTGCTCGAGGTCGGCGACCAGATCCTCGCCAAGGAGGAGCCGTTCGCGGCCACGCAGGTGACCGAGGCCCTGATCGAGAACGGCGTGGACGTCCGGACCGGTATCGAGATCGACCATGTCCGGCGCGACGCCGGCCAGACCGCCGTGACCCTGAAGACCGGCGAGATCATCGCGGCCGAGGAGCTCGCCGTGACCGCCGGCCGCAAGCCCCGCACCGAGGCCGTCGAGCCGCTCGGGTACGAGCACGGCAAACCCGTCGAGGTCGACGGCCACTTCCGCACCCCCCAGCACGACTGGCTCTACGCGATCGGCGACGTCAACGGCCGCGTCCTGCTCACCCACATGGGCAAGTACCAAGCGAGCATCGTCGCCGACAACATCGCGGGCAAGGACACCGTCTCCCGCGACGAGGCCTCAGACGCCCTCTCCCCCCGCGTCACCTTCACCGACCCCCAGGTCGCCGCGGTCGGCCACACCGAGCACTCCGCCAGGGAAGCCGGCCTCAACTACGAGATCGTGGAAGTGGAGACCAGCGGCAACGCCGGCGGCTCCTTCTACGGCCGCAACGCCCCCGGCACCGCCCGCATAATCGTCGACACCGACCGCGAGGTCATCGTCGGCGCCACGGTGACCGGCGCCGAGGTCGCCGACTTCATCCACCCCTTCACGATCGCGATCGTCGCCGAGGTCCACATGAACCGCCTCTGGCACGCGGTCCCCGTCTTCCCCACCCGGAGCGAACTGTGGCTGCGGCTGCTCGAGTCCTACCGCAAGTAGTCTCCGGCACGTGGACGATCACGAGCTGGTGCAGCGGCTGCGCGCCGGCGACGAACAGGCCTTCGCGACCTTGATCGACACCTACGACACCCAGCTGCGCCGCCTCGCGCGCCAGTTCGTCCGCACCGACGCCCTCGCCTCCGAGGTCGTCAGCGAGACCTGGGAGGCGGTGATTAACGGCATCGACCGCTTCCAGGAGCGCTCGAGCCTGAAGACCTGGCTGTTTCGCATCCTCGTCAACCGCGCCCGCACCCGGGCGGTCCGCGAGGCCCGGCAGGTCCCGTTCAGCAGCATCGAGGCCGACGACAACAGCCCCGTGGTCGAGTCCGACAGCTTCAACGCGGACGGCAGCTGGCGCGAACCGCCCAACGCCCCCGACGCCGAGCTCCTGGCCAAGGAACTCCGAGGCCGCTTCGCCGAGGTCATCGACAGCCTCCCCGAACGCCAGCGCACCGTGATCCTGATGCGCGACGTCGCCGGCCTCGACGGCCCCGAGGTCGCCGAGGCCCTGGGCATCAGCGAGGGTAACCAGCGCATCATCCTCCACCGCGCCCGAGCCAAGGTCCGCGACCAGCTCACGGAGTACGTCAACACATGATCTGCAGCGAGTGCACCACCCTGATCACGGAGTACTTCGAGGGGACGCTCGACGACGGCACCCGCGTGACCTTCGAGCAGCATCTGGAGATCTGCCCGGGCTGCGCCGCCTACCTCGACTCCATCCGCTTCACCGTCACCGCCCTCGGCGAGACACCCGAACCCGCCGACCCGCACGTCCGCGAGCATCTCCTGCAGGCCTACCGCGCGGCGAAGGGGTCGTAGGTCCCGAAGCACCACTGGTTCCCGCCGAGGTCCTTCACCTGGTACTCGCGGGACTCGTAGTCGCGGTCCGTCGGTTCCTCGGTGATCTCCGCCCCGGCGTCCCGGGCGCGCTCGAAGTGCGCCTGCAGGTCGCCGACGACGGCGTAGATGGTCGTGCTGCCCGACCCCGGGTGCCCGGCGCCGAACATGATCATGCCGCCGTCCTCGAGCTGCATCTCGGCGTGCTGGATGGTGCCGTCCTCGCCGCGGTAGGCGGCGACCTCGGTGAACCCGAAGGCGTCGCGCAGGAACGTCAAGGCCGCGTCAGCGTCGGTGTACCGCAGCGCCGGGAAGATGTTGGGCTTGGTCATACGCGGCAACCTACGCCGCGCGGCACCCGCCGTCTTGAACGAATGTGACCTGGATCAGTACGCGATCGGCGGCTCGGGCTCGACCTTGGTCGCCGGATCCCCGTCCACCGCCGCCTCGAGCCGCGGCACCATCTCCTCGAGCGCGTAGGGCAGGCTCAGCGGGCTGCTGAACGACAGGGCGCCCGACAGCGAACCCTTGAGCTCGTCGACGGTGATGACGCGTCCCTCCTTCGCCGCGTCGAGCTTGTCGAGCAGCGGATTCTCGCCGAGCGCCACGACGACGTCGCGCTCGAAGAGCTTGTACTTCTCCGGGCTGAGCTCGACGAAGAAGTTCCCCTCCGACGAGAGGGCGTTGATCTCCTTCGGCACCTCGAACCCGAGGTCCTCGAGGAACGAGGCCCGCTGGTCCCCCGAGGTGTACGCGCCGGGGAACTGCCCCGCGAGACCACCGTAAATGACCGACTTGCCCTCGAAATCCGGGTGCGCCTTGCGCGCGGCGGCGAACTGCGCGTCGATGTCGGCGGTGAGGTCCTCGGCCTCCTGCGCCTTGCCGAGCGCCTTGCCGGTGATCGCGAGCTGGTCCTGCCACGGGACGGTGTAGTCCGCGAAGCCCTTCGGGTCGGCGATCGTCGGCGCGATCTGGGAGAGCTTCTTGTACTGCGTCTCCGTCATGCCGGAGTAGACGCCGAGGATCAGATCGGGACGCAGCGCGGCGATCTTCTCGTAGCTCGGCCCGTCGGTGTTGGCGATGATCTCCGGGATGTCCTCGCCGTAGAGGTCGTGCGCCCACGGCCCCGTCTCGTCCTTGAGCGTGTCCCCGAACCAGCTCGCCACGCCCAGCGGCTTGACGCCCAGCGCCAGCGCGAAGTCCTGGTCGCGCAACCCCACGGTGACCACGCGCTGCGGCGGGCCCTCGATCGTCGTCGTCCCGAGCTGGTGCTCGATCTCGACGCCGCTACCGGCGGCCGGCGCTCGCTCTTCGCCGCCGCACGCGGCCAGCATCGCCGCGCAGACCGCCGCCGCCAGGATGAGTCGCATTAGGCGACCCTAACACGCTCCCGTGCTTCTTGGAGGCAGCTGCCCTTGCGCTTGCCCCAGCGTGCGTCGCTGGCGAAGTCCAGGACCCGCGGGAGGTACTCGCGCAGCGGGGGCGGCGCCAGTCCGAGCGCCCGCGCCTGCGACGCGTCGAAGCGCGTGTGCACCGTGAAGTACGGCGCGTAGACCTCGAGCCCGGCCAGCGGCATGTCGGGGTCGTCGGTGACCAGCTGCGGCGTCGGTTGCCCCAGCAGTCCCGACGCCAGCGCGGCGAGCTCGCCCGCCTGCATGACTAGGTCGCCGGCGACCGCGTGCATCGTCTCCGGCGCGTCGGCCCGCAGCGCGGCCATCATCACGTCGCAGACGTGATCGACCGGCACCACGTCCACCAGCGCCGTCGGATCCGCCGGGATGCGGTCGACGATGCCGCGCGAGAACGCGCGCAGCGGCGCGTACAAGACGTTGAACGACGAGGTCCAGCCGCTCTGGGACTCGCCGACGACGATGCTCGGCCGCACGACGCGGAACGGCAACCCGGAGGCCCGCACCAGCTTCTCGGCCTCGAACTTCGTCTGCTCGTAGGTGTTGCGAAAGCCCTGCCCGACGTCGAGGTCGTCCTCGCCGAAGCGCCCGGCCTTCGTCCCGCCCACGTACGCCGTGGACACGTGCACGAAGCGCTCCAGCGACGGCAGGCCCGCCGCGAAGTCGAGCATCCGCCGGACCCCGTCGACGTTGATCGCCCGCGCCTCGTCCAGCGGCCGGTCGAAGGCGACGTCGGCCGCGGAGTGGATCACGAACCGCGCGTCGTCGACGTCGATCGGGTCGTCGGAGAGCAGGTCGGCGCTGACCGCACGGACCCGCGCTCCGTCCCAGCCGCCGCGCAGCAGCGGTGCGAGCGCCGCGTCCAGCCGCGCCTGCGGCTCCGCGCCGCGCACGAGGCAGACGAGCTCGTCGTCGGTCGTCTCCAGCAGCCGGGCCACGACGTAGGAGCCGAGGAAGCCGGTGGCACCCGTGAGGACGATCATGCGACCGGCGCCCCGATCGCGGAGAAGCCGCCGTCGACCTTGATGACCTGACCGGTGATGGCGGACGCGAGGTCGCTCATGAGGAAGGCGATCGTGCCCGCCACCGACGACGGGTCCGAGGTGTCCCAGCCCAGCGGCGCCTGCTCGCGCCAGGAGTCGGCGAGCTGGTTGAAGCCGGGGATGGAGTTCGCGGCCACCGTGCCCAGCGGCCCGGCGGAGACCAGGTTCACGCGCACCTTGGACGGTCCGAGGTCCCGCGCGAGGTATCGCGACGTGGACTCCAGCGCGGCCTTGGCCACGCCCATCCAGTCGTAGATCGGCCAGGCGACCGTGGCGTCGAAGTCGAGGCCGACGATCGCGCCGCCGTCCTCCATCAGCGGCGCGACGGCCACCGCCAGGTCCCGCAGCGAGACGGCGGAGACGTGGAACGCGGTCTGCGCGGACGCCACGGGCGCGGTCATGAACTTGCCGCCCAGCGCGTCCTCGGGCGCGAACGCGATCGCGTGCAGCGCGCCGTCCACCCCACCCCACTCGTCCTTCAACGACGCCGTCAGCGCCTCGAAGTCCTCGGGCTTCTGGACGTCGAGCTCGAGCACCTTGACGGGCTGCGGCAGTCGCTTGACCGCGCGCTCGGTCAGACGCATCGCGCGCCCGAACGACGTCAGGATGACCTCGGCGCCCTCGTTGAGCGCCAGTTCGGCCGCGTGGAAGGCGATCGAGTCCTTGGTCAGCGCACCGGTGATCAGGAGGCGTTTGCCGTCGAGGAGGCTCACAGAGGCACGCACGTCAGTGCGTCGGTGGGCTCTTCGTACGCGGCCGCCGCGCCGTCGCGGCGCCACAGCACCTCGACGACGATCCGCGCCACCGTGCGCCCGCCGCCGCCGGCGACCGTGAGCGCGATGGCCACGAGGCCGGCGTTGTCGTCGACCGGCTTGACCTCGGCCACGCGGCCCTCGACCCGGATCGTGTCCCCCAGGTAGACCGGCCGCTTGAAGACGGCGTCGCGGACGCGGCGCAGCGCGAGCACGCGCTCGGGATCGAACGGGACCAGGCCCGCGGCCATCCCCAGGACCAGCAGCCCGTGGGCGACGCGCTCGCCGAAGACGGAGTCCCCCGCCCACTCCGCGTCGGTGTGCTGCGGGTGGAAGTCGCCGGTGAGGCCCGCGAAGGCGACCACGTCGGCCTCGGTGACGGTGCGCCCACGCGTGGTGAAGCGCTGCCCCGCTTCCAGATCCTCAAAAGGCTGGCTGAAAATGCTCATAGCGGCAGGTTCCCTCGGTGGCTTCCCCGCGGCATGCCGCCGAGCGTCGTCAGGCCCCAGGCCAGACGTGCGCGGGTGTCCCCGGGCTCGATGATCTCGTCGACGTGACCGTCGGAGGCCGCGACGCTGGCCGACAGGTGCCGCTCGGCGTAGGTCTCGGCCAGCTCGGCGCGGTCGGCCTCGGTCTCGCGACGGTGGATGATGTTGACCGCCTGCTGAGCGCCCATGACGCCGAGCTGCGCGCCGGGCCAGGCGAACGCCATGTGCGCGCCGAGCGCGCGGGAGTTCATGGTGATGTAGGCCCCGCCGAACGCCTTGCGCAGCACGACCGTCAGCTTGGGCACCTCGCCCTCGGCGAACGCGTGCAGGAGCTTGGCGCCGTGACGGATGACGCCCGACTCCTCCTGCGCGGTCCCCGGCATGAAGCCGGGCGTGTCGACGAAGACGAGCATCGGCAGGTTGAAGGTGTTGCAGGTGCGCACGAAGCGCGCGCCCTTCTGCGCGGTGTCGGCGTCGAGCACCCCGCCCATCCAGCGCGGCTGGTTGGCGATGATGCCGACGGCGCGGCCCTCGAGGCGGGCGAACCCGGTGACGAGGTTCTTCGCCCACTTGGGCTGGATCTCGAGCAGGTCGCCGCCGTCGACGACGCGGGCGATCACGTCGCGGATGTCGTAGACCTTGCGGCCGTCGAGGGGGACGACCTCGCCGGGCGACCCGGCCTGCGGCTCGGCCGGCAGCGTCGGCGGCGGGTCCTCCCCCGCGTGCTGCGGGAAGTAGGACAGCAGCCGGCGGACGTGCTCGGCGGCGGCCAGGTCGTCCTGGACGACGTTGTGGCAGACGCCGTTGCGCTCGTGGACCTTCGGCCCGCCGAGCGACGCCGCGTCGACGTCTTCGCCCATGACCTCCTTGACCACGCCCGGACCCGTCAGGAACATCGACGACTCCTGCGTCATGACCACGAAGTCCGTCAGCGCGGGCGAGTAGGACCCGCCGCCGGCGCTGGTGCCGGCGATCACCGAGATCTGCGGGACGCGGCCCGACAGGCGCACGTGCTCGCCGAAGATGCGGCCGTAGCCGGCCAGCGCCGCCACGCCCTCCTGCATCCGGGCACCGGCCGAGGCGACGAAGCCGACGACCGGCGCGCGGCCCTGCCCGGCGAGCTGCAGCACGCGGACGATGGTGTCGGCGTGCATCTCGCCCAGCGACCCGCCGGCGAAGCTCGTGTCCTGCGCGTAGGCGAAGACGGGACGGCCGTTGACGCGGCCGGCGGCGCCGATCACGCCGTCGCCGGCACGGGCACGCTCGCCCATCCGCCACGAGGACACCTCGGAGCGGATGACGTGCATGGTCCCCGGGTCGAACAGGACCTTCAGGCGGTCCAGCGGTCCGAGCGTCACCGACTCGTTGACGACGACTGCGGTCATGACGAACTCCCTATGCAGAGGACAGCGTTGTGTCCGCCGAACCCGAACGAGTTCGACAGCGCGACGGCACGGCCGTTGGCGGTGCTCAAGGGCCGGGGCCCATCGGGGACGTAATCGAGGTCCAGCTCGTCGTCGCGCTCCTCCCAGCCACAGGTGGGCGGGGCGACGCGCTCGGCGAGTGCCTGGACGGTGGCGACGGCCTCGACGGCGCCGGACGCGCCGAGCAGGTGGCCGATCGCGGACTTCGTGGACGAGACCGGCACCTTGTAGGCGTGGTCGCCGAGCACGGCCTTGATCGCCTTCGTCTCCGACGCGTCGTTGAGCGGCGTCGAGGTCCCGTGCGCGTTGACGTAGTCGACGTCCTCCGGCTGCAATCCCGCGTCCCGCAGGGCCAGCTTCATCGCCCGCACGGCGCCCTCGGACGACGGCGCGGTGATGTGGTGGGCGTCCGACGTGGCGCCGAACCCGAGGATCTCGCCCAGGATCGTCGCCCCGCGCGCCTCGGCCTTCTCCCCGTCCTCGAGGATCAGGATGCCGCCGCCCTCGCCCATGCAGAAGCCGTCGCGGCGCTTGTCGAACGGCCGGCTGATGCCCTCGTTGGAGAGCGCGTCCATCTGACGGAAGGCCGCGTGGCTGATGGCCACGTGCGCGGCCTCAGACCCGCCGGTGACGACCGCGTCGCAGTCGCCGGCGGCGATCGCACGGGAGGCCGCGCCGATGGCGTGGTTGCCGGCCGCGCAGGCCGACGTCGGCGCGTAGGAGACTCCGCGCAGCCCGTGGCGCAGGCTCAGCGCGCCGGAGGCGGCGTTGCTCATCATCAGCGGGATGGCGAGCGGGGACACCCGGTGGGCGCCCTCCTCGTTCATCAGGTCGTGCCCGTTCATCAGCGTCTCGATGCCGCCGATACCCGTGCCGATGATGCACCCGATGTAGTCCGGGTCGTACGGCAGGTCGCCGTCCTCCCAGCCGGCCTGCTCCATCGCCTCCGCGCACGCCGTGAGGGCGAACTGCGTGAAGCGGTCCGAGCGGCGGACGAGCTTCTTGGGCAGATGGTCGGTCGGCTCGAAGTCGTCACACCGGCCGAGGCCGTCCACAATGCCCACGTCGCCGCCACACCAGCGGGTGTGGAGCGTGCGGGCGCCGACGCCGAGGGGCGTGACCGCGCCGATGCCGGTGATGACGACTCGCCGGTTCACTTCTATGCGCCTGCCCGGTCTGCGATCAGGTCGACGGCGTTGCCGACGGTCTTGAGGCTGGGCATGTCCTCGCCCTTGATCTCGACGCCGTACTCCTCCTGGACGATCTGGCCGAGCTCGACCAGGTCCAGCGAGTCGACGTCCAGCGCCTCGAAGGTGGCCTCGAGCTTGATCTCGTCGGCTTCGGCGCCGAACTCCTCGAGGGCCTCGAAGACGCGGGCCTGGATGGCTTCACGAGTGACGGTTTCGGGCATTTTCTGTGTGTCCTTTCGATGCGATTAGGCGGAGAGTCCGCCGTCGACGGTCAGTGTGGTTCCGGTGACGTACGAGGCGTCCTCGGAGGCGAGGAAGCGGATGCAGGCCGCGACCTCTTCCGGCGTTCCGACGCGCCGGGCGGGGATGTGCTTGGGCATGTCGGATTCGAGGCCCTCGGTCATGTCCGTGGCGATGAAGCCCGGGGCGACCGCGTTGACGGTGATGTTGCGGCGCGCGACCTCCGCGGCCACCGTCTTGGTGAAGCCGACGAGGCCGGCCTTGGCGGCCGCGTAGTTGGCCTGGCCGGGGTTGGCGCGCTGTCCGACGATCGAGGCGACGTTGACGATGCGGCCGTAGCGGGCGCGCATCATGCCCTTCAGGGCCCGGCGCGTCAGCCGGAAGGCGCCGGTGAGGTTGGTCTGCAGGACCTCGTCCCACTCGTCGTCGGTAAGCGACGGCGAGAGGTTGTCGCGCGCGACGCCCGCGTTGTTGACGAGCACCAGCACGGGACCGGCGTCCAGGCCCTCCGCGGCGGCGAAGAGCGCGTCCGCCGCGCCGGCGTCCGCGACGTCGGCCCGGACGGCGATTCCGCCGCACTCCTCGGCGACGGCCTCGGCCGGCTCCTGCCCGGAGCGGTAGCCGACGACCACGGGCCAGCCGTCCTGGCCCAGCGCGCGGGCGGTGGCGGCGCCGATGCCGCGCGAGCCGCCGGTGACGATGGCGCACCCGTTGCGATCGCTCATGCGCTCGCCCGCCAGTCCATGACCGCGCCGCCCCATACGAACCCGGCGCCGAACGCCGCGAGCAGGATGCGCATGCCGTCGCGCAGCTGCCCGTTGTCGCGGGCGTGCCCGAGCGCGACCGGGATCGACGCGGCGGAGGCGTTGCCCAGCTTCCCGATGGAGTCCACGACCTTGCCCGGGTCGAGGCCGAGGCGCTCGCCGACGGCCTTGACGATGCGCGCGTTGGCCTGGTGGTAGACGAAGAGGTCGATGTCCTCCAGGCCGACGCCCGCGGCCTCCAAGGCCTCGTTCGTGGCCTCGGTCATGCGCGCCACGCCGTGCTTGAAGACGTCGAGGCCGGCCATCTGGATGATGCCCTCGCCGCGGTCGGCGTACAGCATGTCCCGCTGCGGCTCGGACCGCAGGACGACCGGGCCCAGCTCGCCGCTGCCGGGCGTGGCCCGCAGCAGCGCGGCGCCGGCGGCGTCGCCGAAGAGCATGCCCGTAGTGCTGTGCGGGTCGCACATACGCGTGAGCTGCTCGGCGCCGATGATCAGCACCGTGCGCGCGCGGCCGGATTCGAGCTGACCGGCGGCGAGCTGCAGCGCGGTGAGGAAGCCGGTGCACGCGGCGCCGATGTCGATCGCGCCGGCGTTGGTGCCGAGCAGGCCGGCGACCTGGGGCGCGGTCGTCGGGATCAGGTCGTCGGGGCTCGCGGTGGCGAGCAGCAGCAGGTCGACCTCGCCGGCTGTCGCGCCCGCGTCGTCGAGCGCGGCCTGCCCGGCGCGGGCGGAGAGCTCGGCGAGCGTCAGGCCGTCGTCCATCACGCGGCGCTCGGTGATGCCGGTGCGGCTCTCGATCCAGCTCTCGGTCTTGCCCAGCCGCTCGGCCCAGACGCTGTTGGGCACCACCGTCTCGGGCAGTGCGACGCCCAGGCCGGCGAGGGCCAGGCCGCAGGCGGTGCGCGGCGGGAGCTGTGCCCGTGCGGGGGCGACGTCAGACACGCGTGCTCTCCCGCAGGATGCGCTTGAGCATCTTCTTGAGGACGACGTTCGGGCCGGCGTCGACGAACGTGTCGATGCCGTCGGCGTCCATGGCGAGCACCGTCTCGCGCCAGCGCACCGGCGAGGTCAGCGCGTCGGCCAGGTGCGCCCGGGCGTCGGTCACCGGCGCGGCGGTGACGCAGGAGTAGACCTTGACGTCGCCGCCGTGGACCTCGACACCGGCGAGCGCCTCGGTGAACTCCGGGACGGCGTCGGCCATGAAGGGCGAGTGGAAGGCGCCGGCGACGTTGAGCGCCATCGGGCGCACGCCGGCGGCCTCGAGGTCCTGGCCCGCGGCGTCGAGGGCGGCGCGCTCGCCCGAGAGGACGAGCTGGCCCGGGGCGTTGTCGTTGGCGACCACGACGTCGTGCTCGGCGGCGATCCGCTGCACCGTGTCGACGTCCCCGCCGAGCGCGGCGAGCATCGTGCCGTCGCCCTTGCGGGCGCCGGACTCCGACATCAGGCGGCCGCGCAGCGCGGCGAGGCGGACGGCGTCGGCCTCGGCGATGACGCCGGCGGCCGCGAGGGCGCTCAGCTCACCGAGCGAGTGACCGGCGACGGCGTCCGGGGCGTCGAGCTTGCCGTAGTAGGCGAGGCTGGCGACGAGGATCGCCGGCTGGGCGAAGCGGGTGTCGTCGTCGGCGCGGGGGAACGGGTCCTCGCCGACGGCGTCCGTGACCAGCTCGAGCAGGTCGGGCCGGTGCTGGGCGACGTCGTCGCGCATCTCGGGCGTCTGGCTGCCCTGGCCGGGAAAGAGGATCGCGGTTGCCACGTGCGACAGACCACACCGGCGCCCTCAAGGTGAGACAAAGGTGAACGGACTTACCCCCCGGCCGGGGGGTGGTGCGGCAACCCTCGGGGGGTCAGGCGAGCGAGCGCGGGTCGAAGTACGCGGTTGAGCGCGTGATCCGGTCGCCGTCGGACTCGAGGACGGTCACGCCTTCATACCGGAATTCGGGCCGGTCGGCGACGGTCGCGGTCGACGTCCACTCGAGCACGGCGACGCCGTCCTGGGCGACCACGTTGCGGAACTCGGACTCGATGGACTCGAAGGCGTCGCGGTAGTGCGTCCAGAATTCCCGCGCGCCGTCGGGGCCGGTGAACTCGCGGTCCAGGGCGTTGTTGCCCGCGACGGAGTCGTCGGCGTAAAGCTCGGCGAGCGGGCCGGCGTCGGAGTCGCGCTCGAGCGTGCGCAGGGCGTCGATGAAGGTGTCGGGGTCCATGGACGGCTCGCTACCCCCGTCCCCGGGTAGCGGCGTGGACATGGCGCGTATCTATTCCGCTGACTCCGCCGCACCGGTCGCCGAGGCGTGGTCGCTGATCGCCGAACCCGCCCGCTGGCCCGAGTGGTCGCCGCACGTGCGCGGCGCCTGGGGGCTGGGGTCGCCCGAGGTCGAGCAGGGCCGCACCGGCGCCGCGCGGCTGCTGTGGACGGTGCCCGTCCCGGCGCGGATCACCGAGAAGGTCGACGGCAGCTCGTGGACCTGGCGCGTCGGTCCGATGACGCTCGTGCACGCCGTGCTCCCGCTCCCCGACGGGTGCCGGATCTCCACCTCGATCGCCGCCCCCGGACCGCTCGAGGGCGTGCTCGCCGCGACCTACGGGCCGGTCGTGCAGGCGCTGATGAAGCGGCTGGCGACCGTCGCCGCTCAGAGCGCGGCGCGCAGCTCGTCCGGCGTGGCGACGAGCACGTCGGCGCCGGCGTCCTCGAGCTCCTCGCGGGTCCCGTAGCCCCACAGCACGCCGATCGCGCGCAGCCCGGTCGCCCGCGCGGCCTCCATGTCGTACTTGCGGTCGCCGACCATCGCCCACGCGTCCATCCGCGACAGGGCGTCCCGGACGACGGCCTCCTTGCCCGAGTGCGTGTCGCCGGACGGGGCGGCGACGAACGCGAACGCGTCGGTGAGACCGAGCACCTCGACGACCATGCCCGCGTAGGGCTGGGCCTTCGACGTCGCCACCGCGGCCGGCTCCCGGAGCCCGCGGATCAGCTCGGCCATGCCGGGATAGGGCCGCGTCCGGCGCAGCGCGACGGTGTACCGGGACCGGTACGCCGCGACGACGGGCGCCGCGTCCTGCGGCGAGAGGCCGAGGAACTCGCCCACGGCCTGCGCCAGAGGCGGCCCGATGAGCACCCGCAGCTCCTCCTCCGGACGCGCGCCGAACCCGAGCGCGTCCAGCGCGTCGTTCATCGCCGCCATGATCGTCGCGCCGGAGTCGGCGACCACCCCGTCGAGGTCGAAGAGGACGCCCACTACGAGAGGATGCCCAGCCGCTGGGCGCGCTGCACGGCCTCGGCGCGGTTGCGGACCTTGAGCTTGCGATACAGCGAGCTGGAGTGCTCTTTGACGGTGTGCGGCGAGAGGAACAGCTGCTTGGCGATCTCCGGGTTCGTCGCGCCCTGGGCGATCAGGTCGAGGACCTCCTGCTCGCGGGCGGTGAGCAGCCCGGCGGCGCTCTCCTGCTGGGGCTCGAACACCGTCATCCCGAGACCGACCATCCGCACCGCGCGCGCCACGTCCCCGGCGTCCCAGTCCTTGGACACGAAGCCGGACGCGCCCGCCGCGCGCGCGGCGGAAGCGCTGATGCGGCCCGCGCCGGAAATCAGCAGGACGTTGGTGCCCGGGGAGGCCGCGCGGATGCGCTCGCAGACATCGGCGCCGGACTCCGCCCCTAGGAACAGGTCCACGAGCGCGACCTGCGGCGAGTAGCGGCGGACGTGCTCGAGCGCCTCGTCGCCCGTCCGCGCCGACAGGAAACGCTCGACCCAGGGCTGCTCGCCGAGCATCAGCCGGAAGCCCCAGTGGACCACGTCGTGGTCGTCGACCACGAGGACCTTGAGCTTGCGGTCCTGCCCGCTCACCGGGGCACCGTCAGGCGCACGCGCCAGCGGTCGCCCTCGAGCGCGCCGAAGTCGACGACGCCGCCGTACTCGAGCGCCTCGAACGCCGCCAGGCGCAGGCCCATCCCGGCGCTGCGCGTCCGCGGCGTGGGCGGCACGCCGTCGTTGACGACCTCGAGCGTGAACGCGCGGTCGGCCTCTGACAGGCGGACCTCGACGCAGGTCGGGTGCGCGTGCTTGGCCGCGTTACGCACCGCCTCGCGCAGCACGGACTGGGCCACGGGCTCGAGCTCGCCGGGGACGGCGACCTCACGGCCGTCGATGAGCTCGACGTGCATGTCGGGGTAGCCGCGCCGCAGGCGCTGGAGCTCGTCGAGGAGGTTGGTCGCCGTCGACCGGCTGGTGGTCGCCAGCGGGCGCTGGAGCATCTTGCGCAGCTCGACGAGCGCGGCCTGGATCTCCTCGAGGCAGCGCTCGCGGTCGGCCACGCTCAGCGTCCCCTCCCCCGCGAGCGCCAGCGACACGCCGAACAGCCGCTGCACGACGACCTCGTGCAGGTCGCGGGCGAGGTCGATGCGCTCCGACAGCCGCCGCGCGACCTCGTGCTCGCGCGTGGCGTTCCCCGCGGAGGCGGCCAGCGCCGAGATCTTGCCCAGCGAGCGCAGGGTGTGGCGCTGCGCGTCGGTCAGCGGGCCGAGCTCGCGCAGGCGGTCGGCGATGATGACGCCGATGGCGCGGCCGCCCGCCTGCATCGGGATGCAGGCGACCAGTCCGCCGTCGAGCAGCGCGTGGTACTCCTCGGGGATCTCGCGCTCGGCCTTCTCGGGCAGCTCGATCACCGCGTCCTCTCCGAGCGCGCGGCCGGCGACGGCGACCTGCTGGGCGGTCGGCGACGCGCCCTTGAAGATCGCCAGGTCGATGCCGTGCGCGCCGACGGCGCGGACGAAGCGGCTCTCCTCGTCGTAGGCGAAGATCACCGCGCGGCGCATGTCGGCGAGCAGGCACGTCGCCGAGGCCAGCCGCGAATAGAACGGCTCCGTCGGCCCCGCGCCGGCCTCCGAGAGCAGCCCGGCGAAGAGGTCCAGCGCCTCGACGGGGAGCAGCGGCTTGGCGGTCGTGTCGGCCACGGGCACCAGCCATCGTACGCCGGGACTTAAACGCAAGGGACGCGAAGCGAGCCGCGTGAGGTCCCTTGCCGCCGGCGCAAGCGCCAGGCAGTTGGGGCGGCGGGCCTTTCACCTCGGTGGCCTCGCTCTTTGCGGCTCAACTTCGCGTCTGGGGAAACCCTCTCGCACCCCGGCGGACCGGTCAATACCGGCGCTTGAAACATTCCGCACTTTCCGCCAAAACGCCTAGCCTGGAAGGGGATGTCCTCCCCGCAGTGGCTGCCCCCGGTCCCCGTCACCGAGCCCGTCGCGCCCATGCCGCCGGCCGGCCCGAAGCCGGAGTCCGAGTGGCGCCGCCGGCTCGGCCCGTTCGCGGTCGTGATCGCGTTCCTGGTGAAGTTCGGCAAGGTCGCGTTCATCGGGATCAAGGGTGCGAAGTTCCTGACCACGAGCGCGACGATGCTCGTCTCGGTCGCCGCCTACACGCTGATCTGGGGCCTGCCGTTCGCCTTCGGGTTCGTCGCGCTGCTCTTCGTCCACGAGTTCGGCCACTACATCCAGCTGCGCCGCGAGGGCGTGCAGCCCGGCCGCATGATCTTCGTGCCGTTCCTCGGCGCCGTGGTGTCGGCGAAGTCGCTCGGCGGCAGCGCGCTGGCGGAGGCGCGCGTCGGGCTCGCGGGCCCGATCCTGGGGTCCTTCGGGGCGCTCGTCGTGGCCGTCGTGGGCGTCGCCACGGACTCCGACATGCTGCGCGCGCTCGCGTTCACCGGCTTCTTCCTGAACCTCTTCAACCTGCTGCCGATCGTCCCGCTCGACGGTGGCCGCGCGATGGCGGCGATGGCCCCGTGGATGTGGTTCGTCGGCGTCGGCGCGACGGTCCTGCTCGTGTTCGTGTGGCCGAACCCGATCCTCATCCTGATCGCCCTGCTCGGCATCTGGGAGGTCTACAAGCGCTGGAACGCCCGCAAGCAGGGCCTCGAGGGCAACGCCGACTACTACAAGGTCGCCCCGAAGTACCGGGTGCTCGTCGGCCTCGTCTACGTCGGCCTGATCGTCCTGCTCGCGCTCGGCATGGACGCCATGCACATTGAGCGCGACTTCTCCGACGTCTAGCCGTTCTTGAGCGACCCGCGCCGCATGAGGCGCAGGGGCGGGCTCCCCAGGACACGGACTTCCTCGAGGTGCTCGAACCCCAGACGCGCGTACAGCGCAGCGTTGCGATCGCTGGAGGCCTCGAGGAAGGCCGGCAGCCCCTCCTGATCGCAGCGGGCGAGCGTCGGTTCGAGTAGGCGCGTGCCGAGCCCGCGGCCCTGGCCCGCGGGCGCGACGCCGACGTAGGCGACGTAGTGGTGGGGCTCGCGCAGGTGCTTGGCCTCCACCCGCGCCAGCGTGACGAGCGCGGCCGCCATCCGGTGCCCGAAGGCGCGCGCGAGCTGCGGGCCGTGGCGGAGCATCGTGGCGGGCGGGATGCGCCAGTTGCCGGGGCCGAAGGTGAGGGCGGCCCCGGTCAGGTCGTCCGCCGCGGTGACCGTGCCCCGCCGGCGCGCGAGGCCGACCTCGACCGCGAAGAACCGCTCCAGGCGCGCGGTCCGCGACCGGGGGTGGCCGATGAGCCACCCCCAGAACGGATCGTCGCTGAACGCCTGCGCCAGCGCGGCGGCTACGGCCGCATCAGCGGAGGACGAGGCGTGTGGCGGACCGGTCACCCCTGGAGATGATGACCGCTCGGTAGCGGCCGGGGCGCACCGAGGCGCGCACCGTCCGGCGCCCGGTCGCGACCGTGCGCCCGTGACGGACGAGCCGG
>JADMIO011529876.1_pt1 | contig 18041 bp, 13 predicted proteins | sample 8958161 | NCBI WGS metagenome assembly JADMIO01 (sample SAMN16585339, study PRJNA669376) | soil metagenome | isolation source: Crop rotation soil | place: USA: Cullars Rotation, Alabama | collected 2011 | reverse complement strand
GCCGCCCGCGCCGGCCGCGCCCAGCGCGCCCACAATGTCGCCGCCTCCCTCGCAGCAGGTTCAGCCGCGCCAGCCCATGGTGCAGGCGATGAGCAACGAGCGCATGCAGTACTACCAGGAACTGCGCGTTCGCATCCACCAGCAACTGGTCGAACGACTCGACCTGCAGAACATGAAGGCGCTTCCGACGGACGTCGTCCGCATGGAAGTCCGCAACCTGATCAAGGAACTGTGCCAGTCTGAAAAAGGACTGATCAACAGCCAGGATCAGGAAAAGCTGATGGACGACGTCATGGACGAGACGTTCGGCCTCGGCCCTCTCGAAGCGCTGCTGAAGGATCCGGCCATCACCGACATCCTGGTCAACAGGTTCGACAGGATCTACTGCGAAAAGAAAGGCCGCCTCGAGCAGGTCGATGTTCGCTTCCGCGACAACAAGCACCTGCGTCAGATCATCGACCGCATCGTGGCGATGGTCGGCCGTCGCGTCGACGAAATCAGCCCGATGGTCGACGCGCGTCTCACCGACGGCAGCCGCGTGAACGCGATTATTCCTCCGCTGGCGCTCGACGGCCCGGCGATGTCGATTCGTCGATTCGGTTCCAAGCCGATGCAGCTGGAAGACCTCATCCGCCACGGCGCGTTTCCGCCGGCGGTGATGGATTTCATGTCGTCGGCCGTGAAGGCGCGCTGCAACGTTCTGATCAGCGGCGGTACCGGTTCCGGCAAGACGACGCTGCTGAACTGCTTGTCGCGCTACATCCCGACCGACGAGCGCGTGATCACGATCGAAGACGCCGCCGAATTGCAGCTCCAGCAGCCGCACGTCGTGCGCCTGGAAACCCGCCCGCCGAACATCGAAGGCAAGGGCGAAGTCACGCAGCGCGATCTGGTGAAGAACTGTCTGCGTATGCGTCCCGATCGAATCATCATCGGCGAAGTGCGCGGCGGCGAATCGCTCGACATGCTGCAGGCCATGAACACTGGTCACGAAGGATCGATGACCACCGTTCACGCCAACAACACGCGCGACGCGATGAACCGACTCGAAGTCATGATCGCGATGGCCGGTTTCGATATTCCCACGCGTGCGCTGCGGACACAGATCGCCAGCGCACTGCAGTTGATCGTGCAGGCTCGTCGTCTGACCGGTGGCCGTCGAAAGATCACCACCGTCAGCGAAATCACCGGCATGGAAGGCGATCACATTCAGATGCATGACCTGTTCGCGTTCGAACAGGAAAGCGTCGACGGCGACGGACACGCCACCGGACGCTTCATCGCCACCGGTATTCGCCCGCGCTGTGCGGAGCGCATCGAGCACCGTGGCATCAAACTTCCCGCCGATCTGTTCACGCGGCGAGAACTGAAGACCTAACAGAGCTGAAGAGGCGATTATGGACGGAATACTTTTCCCACTTCTGGCCGCGGCTGCGGTAACCCTGCTGATCGTCGGCGGGATGCGGATCGTCACGATCATGATCAAGGGCGAGCGGCGCAAGCTGCATCAGCGCTTGAGCAACGAAGAGCGCCCGATGAGCGGCTTCGACGATTCGTCGCGATCGATCACGGTTCACATGGAGGTCTCGGGCCTTCCGCCGGCACTGGCGAAACTTCCGATCGCCATCGCGCTGCACAAGCGCGTCCTGCAGGCGTATCCCGACATGACCCTGCTGCGCTTCCTGGCAATTTGCTCGGCGGCGGGCGTGGGCCTGGGCCTGGCGGCGCTGCCGTTCTTCAGCTCGGGCATCGTCGTGTTTGTCCTGATGTGCTTCGGCTTCTACCTGCCGTTCTTCGTCCTCGGGATGAAGCGCAACCGCCGGCAGAAACTGCTGGCCGACCAGTTGCCCGAAGCGCTGGACTTCCTTTCGCGAATTCTCCGTGCCGGTCACTCGCTGAGCACGGGTCTGCAGATGATGGGCCAGGAACTCCCGCAGCCGCTGGCGACCGAATTCCGCCGCTGCTACGACCAGCACAGCCTCGGTGCGCCGCTGGAAAGCGCGCTCAAGGACATGGTCGCCCGAGTGGAGTCCACCGACTTCGCCTTCTTCGTGACGGCGATCCTGATTCAGCGTCAGACCGGTGGTGACCTGTCGGAAGTTTTGAACAACATCAGCTCGATGATCCGTCAGCGAATCCGCCTCCAGCAGCACGTGAAGGCCAAGACCGCCGAAGGCCGTTTCACCGGTTACATCCTGGTGGCGTTCCCGGCGGTGATGTTCTTCATCGTGTGCTCGATGAACCCGGACTACAGCAACACGCTGATCCACACGTCGACCGGCCTGTGGCTGCTGGGCACTGCGTTTGGTTTGCAGATGCTCGGACTGATCGCGATCCGAAAGATCACGACCGTCCGCGTGTAGTTTGTAAGGAAAGAGAGAAACGTCATGGAATCCATGCTCTTAATCATGTGTGTGTTCGCCGCGGTGGCGACTGTCGGCTTCGTGCTTTCGAAGAAGATGGTCGGCAACCCCGAGAGCGGCAAGCTCCGCAACCGTCTGCAGCAGACGGAGCGCGCCGACTCGCCGGTCACCACCCAGGCCAAGTCCAGCAACCCGATCGCGCCGATGCTTCAGAAGCTCTCCGAAGCCGCGGCACAGCCCTTCATGCCCACCAGCCGCGAAAAAATGAGCGGCATGCGCAAGAAGCTCGCCGAGGCCGGCATCTACTCGCCGGGCGCCATCAAGTTCGTCACGGGCTCGAAAGTGATCTTCCTGTTCGGCGGTCTGCTCGGTGGTTACATCACCGGCACGATCACGCAGAACATGATGCTGTACTTCCCGCTCGGCGGCATCATCGGATACCTCGCCCCGACGATGTGGCTGCGCTTTGCCATCAAGAAAAACCAGACCGCACTCACGCTCGGCCTGCCCGACGCGCTCGACCTCATGGTGGTCTGCGTCGAAGCGGGTCTGACGATCGACGCCGCCATGCAGCGCGTCGGCCAGGAACTCGCACTGGCACATCCGAACCTCAGCCGGGAGCTGGGCATCGCGCACATGGAAATGCGCGTCGGCCTCTCGCGATCGGAATGCCTGCGAAACCTCGGCATGCGAACGCAGAACCCGCCGCTGCAGAGTCTGGCGACGATGCTTACACAGGCCGATCGTTTCGGCACGAGCATCGCGTCGGCCCTGCGAATCCACGCCGACACGCTTCGCGTGAAGCGTCAGCACGCCGCCGAAGAGCTCGCGGCCAAGGCGTCGGTGAAGATGAGCTTCCCGTTGGTGCTCTTCATCTTCCCGAGCACGTTTATCGTGCTCGCGGGCCCGACTGTTATCGGACTCATGCGAAGCTCGCTGTTCCAATGATTGAATTGAACCAGGATCAAACCCCTTGCCGATAGGAAAGAGAACGGAGTCAACATGATTAATGCGAAAAAAACTACGTGGTTCGCGGCCGCCCTCCTGATGGCCGTCGTGGCCGGGTGCGAAGAGAACAAGGGCGAGAACGGCACGAGCTCGTTCTTCCCCGAATACGACGCCCCGCGCGCGACCAAGAAGCTATATGAAGCGCAGCAGGCCGCCGGCGACCGCGCCGATTCGAATCTCGACACCGCCCACTTCGATCGCGAAGAGCTGAACAGCCTCGGGCTGGCCAAGCTCGACAGCATGCTCAAGGACGACGACAGCTCTAATCCGCTGGTCGTCTACATGAACATGCCGCAGGACGCGTCGATGTCGGGCCGCCAGAAGGCCGTCGGCCGTTACCTCAAGGATCACGGCCTGAAGGACAGCCAGGTCAAGTTCGTGGTCGGCCCGAATCCGGATTCGAAGGGTCGATCCGACGAAGCCCTCGCAGGCTGGGCCAAGACCGACACCGGTAGCAGCAGCAGCGAAGGCGGCGCGACCGGCGGCGGCAGCAGCTCCGGCTCGGCGATGAAGTAATCACTTCGTCGAACCCCAAGAACACTCAGGGCAGGTCTCCGGACCTGCCCTTTTCCTTTGAGCATCTGCCATTTAGCCCCGGGCCATGACCCGGGGCGAACCAGCAAAACCTGTCTGTTTTTTAGGCGTACAATAGATATCCGTTCTTGACGCCCCCGCAGGACGTGACATACTGTGTGAGCGTTCGACCTGATCTGATGCGACGAACCCGCCACATTATCGCGGTAACGATGGTTGCGACGGCACTCTGTGCCGACCGCGTCGCCACCGCCGCGCCGGCCCTGCGGGCGCCGGAGGCGAACATCGCCAGCCGGCTCGTCAATCGCCTGCAGACGACGTTCCGCCGCTCGGTCGCCCCGGTTCGGATCATCCAGTTCCGGCAGGAGCGGCCCCAGCAGCAGATCAAGCTCCCGGCTCGCGATGTCCGCACTTTAGACGTCCGCCCACAGCCGACTTCGCCATTCCAGTTCCGCCTCCCGCCCCCGACGCTGTAAGTCTCATCTGTTCGCGTTTTCCATTCGTTCTTTGAATTTTGTGATTTGGCTTTTCCATTTGAGGTCGTCATGGCCGTCAGCGTCGCTAAGGTTCTCACCAAAATTTTCGGCAGCCGCAACGAACGTCTGCTGAAGCGGTATCACCGCATTGTCGATCAGGTCAACGCGCTCGAGCCCGAAGTCTCGAAAATGAGCGACGAAGCCCTGCGCGCCCGCACGCAGGAGATCCGCGCCAGCATCGTCGCCGGCAAGCTCACGTCGGCCGAGATCATGCCCGAGGCGTTCGCGATCATCCGCGAATCGATGGACCGCCACATCGGCGTGCGCGCGATCTTCAACCCTGATGAAAACTTCGACCCCGACCTTCTCGACGACGACATGCTCGACGCGTACGACCGCGTGCAGCGCGAGATGATCGCCACCGGCGAGCCGTGGTGGCGCATCTCCATCCCGCCGAAAATTTACGAGGCCGTCCGCAAGATCTATCCCGAATCGCGCCCGCCGTTTCGCGCGCGGTGCTTCGACGTGCAGTTGATCGGCGGCATGGTGCTGTACGACGGCCGCATCGCCGAAATGGCCACGGGCGAAGGCAAGACGTTCGTCGCGCCGCTGGCGTGTTTCATGCGCGTGCTGGAAGGCTTCCACGCGCACGTGGTGACCGTGAACGACTACCTCGTCCGCCGCGACGCGACGTGGGTGAAACCGGCGTTCGAGAATCTCGGCATCAAGGTCGGATTCATCCAGTCGGAAATGGAACCCGGCGGCGAGACCCGCAAAAAGGCTTACGAGTGTGACATCACCTACGGCACAAACGCCGAATTCGGCTTCGACTTCCTCCGCGACAACATGAAGGAGAAGAAGGAATTCCAGGTGCAGGGCCCGCTGGATTTTGCGATCGTCGACGAAGTCGACTCGATCCTGATCGACGAAGCCCGCACGCCGCTGATCATCTCCGGCGCGGCCAACGACGACCCCGCGAAATATCGTGCCGCCGACGCGGTGGCGCGAAAAGTCATCGAGCTGAACAAGCCGTGGGACGCGGCAGAGAAGGCCTGCGACATCGCCCGCCGTGCCATCAAGGCCGCCGAAGGCGACGAAGACAAGGCCAAAGGCAAGGACAAGAACGAAGTGGAATCCGCGCGTCGCCGCAAGGCCGACGCCGAACGCGCCCTCAGCCAGGCAGAAAAGAAAAAGGCCGGCCTCACACAGTTCTATGAAGTCGAACTCGATCGAAAGAGCGTCCATCTCACGCACGAAGGCATCGCTGCCGCGCAGGATGCCGCGGGCGTCGGATCGTTTTATGTCGGCGACAACATGGAGTGGCCGCACCTGATGGAACAGGCGCTGCGCGCTCACGTCGTCTACGAGCGCGATCGCGACTACGTCGTCGAGCGCGGCAACAACCAGCCGAATCAGTCGGAAGTCTGCATCGTCGACGAATACACCGGCCGAAAGATGGCGGGGCGACAGTGGTCCGAAGGTCTCCACCAGGCCGTCGAAGCCAAGGAAAAGGTCACGATCAAGGAAGAGACCCAGACGCTGGCGACGATCACGCTTCAGAATTTCTTCAAGATGTACAAGCGATTGTCGGGCATGACCGGCACTGCGCAGACCGAGGCTGAAGAATTCGGAAAGATCTACCGGCTGGACGTCGTGACGATCCCGACGAACCGCACGATGGTTCGCGCCGACCACGAAGATCGCGTCTACCGCACCGAACGCGAAAAATGGGAAGCGATCATCGACGAGATCAAGGAATTCTCCGACAACGGCCGGCCGGTTCTGGTCGGCACGACGTCGGTCGAAAAATCGGAAATGCTCGCGGCGATTCTCAATCGAAAGTACGGCGTCGAGCACGAAGTTCTCAACGCAAAGCAGCACGAGCGCGAGGCCCAGATCGTCCTGAAAGCCGGGCAGCAGCACGTCAACAAGCACGGGCAAACCGTCGGCAACGTGACGATCGCCACCAACATGGCCGGCCGCGGAACCGACATCAAACTCGCCAAAGCCGCGTTCAAGGCCGGCGGGTTGCACGTGATCGGCACCGAACGTCACACGGCCCGCCGAATCGACAACCAGCTCCGCGGCCGCGCCGGTCGACAGGGCGACCCCGGTTCATCGCGATTCTACGTCTCGTTGCAGGACGATCTGATGAAGATGTTCGCCGGCGATTGGACGATCAAAGTCCTCGGCTGGCTTGGCATGGAAGAGGGGATGGCGATTGAAGACAAGCGCATCTCCCGCGGCATCCTCCGCGCGCAGAAAAAAGTCGAAGAGCGAAACTTCATGGCCCGCAAAAACCTCCTCGAATACGACGAGGTCATGGACCACCAGCGCGTCACGTTCTACGGCATGCGCCAGCAGGTGCTGGAGAACCGCCGCATCGACCAGGTGATCTGGAACATGATCGGCGACGCCATCCGCGATGCGGTCGACAAATATCTCGTCAAAGATTACGTCGCCAGCGTCGTCAGCGAGTGGGCGCGCAGGAACTTTGAAGTGAACCTCGATCCGTACGACCTGCGCGGCATGCGGCACATCAACGAGCTGGAGCCGTACCTGAAAGATCAGGCTCGCGCCGAATCTGAAACCAGCATCACCGCGACGCTCGGCGAATTCATGGGCGAAGACCCGATGAACTCCGCCTCGTGGGACGCCAAGGGACTGAGCAGCTGGGCGATGAGCCGCTTCCACGTGAACTTGCCGACCACGCAGATCCGCCGGATGAGCGCCGAGCAGGTGGAAGAACGACTCCGTTCCGCGGCGATTGACCAGGTCGACAAGCGCGACTGCTCGCCGCTGCTCAAGTATCTCGAGCCGCTTTATCCCGAGAACGAACTCGCAGGCTGGGCGCGCGAAAAGTTCGGCATCGAAATCAAACCCGAGGAACTTTCCAAGGGCGGCCGGGCGGTGGCGCCGGAAGAAATCGCCGACATGATCGAAACCCGCGGACGGGCCGCGTACAAGCGCCGCGACATCACCTATCCCATCGAACACATGCTCACCGGCGCGTTCGGCGAGATGGAGAACACCGACAACGTGTACGTGATCGATCACGTCAAGGAATGGGCGAAGAAGCGGTTCGACATCGATATCCCCGCCGACAAGATCCGCGGCAAGGGCGTCCGCGAATTGTTCGAGCAGTTCGTCGGCTACCAGAAGGAATTCATCGAGGGCAACAAAGTCGAAACCACTGTCGACGCGCTGATGGCGGAGAACAAGGATCCCAAGTCACTGATACGCGCGTTCAACGAGCGGTTTGAGACGAAGCTGCACGTGGAAGACTTGGAAGATCACATTGACGAAGACGAACTTCCCGAGGAGCACCAGGTGCTCAACTCGCGGGAGATTCTCGTCAACTTCGCCCGGCACGCGATGCGCCGCGAGCTGACCGATCTCGAGCAGTACGTGCTGGTGACGATCCTGGACTCGAGCTGGAAAGATCATCTCTACGCGATGGACATGCTCAAGGCGGGTATCGGCCTGCACGCGTTTGCCGAGCGCGACCCGCGCGTGTTGTACAAGAAGGAAGGCTTCCGATTCTTCCAGGAAATGATGGCCGGCGTTCGCGACAAGGTCACCGATCTCATTTTCCGCGCCCGCATTATGGGCCAGGCGCAGGTGAAGAGCGCGTACAAAGAGACGGCGGCGACGCACGAGGACATCGGCGGCTACGGCGTGGCGGAAAATCTCGCCGCGACCGCGAACGTCGCGCAGGGCGGCGAAATGCAGGCAGCGGCGAATCGCACGCAGGGCGAAGGCGCGATCAAAACCAAGCCGATCACCCGCGACGCTCCCAAAGTCGGCCGCAACGATCCCTGTCCCTGCGGCAGTGGTAAGAAGTACAAGAAATGTCACGGGGCGAGCGTGGCGTAAGCGATGCGATTCGCTTTCATCACCGACACCCACATCGGCGGCGACAACAGCGGCTGGCATCGGCAGCCGCGATGGGCGGGCGATCCGTCGATCCTCTTCGATCGTCTCAAACGAATCCTCGACGACCACCTGATCGAAGTTCTCGTCCACGCCGGCGACATCACCGAGCACGGCACGCGCGACGAGATCGAGCTATCGCTGGATCTGCTCGATCGACTCAAAATTCCCGTGATCTCCTGCCTCGGTAATCACGACATGATGGCCGGGGCCAATCTCTGGCCGGCAGCGGTGGAGCGGCGACGCGATTTCTTTCCTGCCGATACGATCGTACGTTGGACGGACTGTGACTTTGTTGCAGTGAACAATCACTGGATACGCGACGGCAAGCCTCAGATGTTTTGGAGTCCGTCGTTCAATCCCGATCCCAGCATCGAGTGGCAGCTGGAGTGGCTTGACGAGAAGTTGTCGACGACGCCCGAGCGCCCGGCCGTGGTGGTTGTGCACGCGCCGATCGATGCGCTGCCGCCGGATCTCACGGGCAAATCTGAATCAGTTCGCGAATCGTCCGATGCTTACTGCGAATCGCTGCAGCTCGTGCTCGACAATCATCCGCGCGTGCGACTTCTGCTCAGCGGGCACTGCCACGTGAATCACATCGCGCGACATTCGAATCGCATTCAGCTCACGAGCACCGCGTTCAACGAAGTGCCGTTCATGGTGCGGCTGATCGACATGAACGCCAACGGCAATGTATCGATTCAAACGATTTCGCTGCGGGAGGATTCCGATCCGATCGATATCGATCAGGCCGCGGCGTGGGTGACGGGTAGGGCGTCGGATCGGTCGGCGTGACGAGCGGCTATCCCTGCCACTCGATTTTCTTCGCGTCGCCCCAGAGGTTGTCCAGGTCGTAGTAGCCTCGCGCATCAGGCGAGAAGACGTGTAAAACCACATCGACGAAATCCACCAGCATCCAAGTTTCGCCGTCGTATCCATCGCGGTGGATGGACTTGTATTTCTTAGTCCCGCCCAGCTCGACGATCTCGTCGCAGACTGTGCGCATCTGCACCGGGCTTGTGCCGGTCGCGAGTACGAAAAAATCCGTGACCGGTGAAAGCCCAGCGACATCCAGCACGACCACCTCGCGGCAGTGCGTGTCGTGCGCGTGCTTTGCCGCAGCGATCGCGAACTGCTTGGCGAGTTCGAGACGATCGACGGGCTGCGCAGGTTTCGGTTTGGTTTTTCGGGTCTTGGCCATATCTAAAAAATCACCGCAGAATCATTGCGACTCTGCGGTGAATAATCCGCTGGGACGAAAATATCAACTCAACTCGTCTGCCGCATTTCGGCAGTTTCGCGTTTCGACTGCCAGACAGCCCAGCCGATGACGATGAGCGTGACGATGATCACCGCGACCCGGACGGTCGCGTTGCCGCCGTCGGTTGGGAGCGAATTCACCGCGCCGGTGTAGAGTGGATTCTTCGCGGCGTCGTTCACCGTATCCACCACTTGCCTGTCGTACGCGAGCATCAGCGGCACGCTGAGCACGGCGACCATGTTCATGACTTTCAGAAGCGGGTTGACGGCCGGGCCGGCAGTGTCTTTCAACGGATCGCCGACGGTGTCGCCCGTCACGGACGCTTTGTGTTTTTCCGATCCCTTGCCGGTGGTCGCGGTGCGTGGCTCGTCTTCAACCATCTTCTTCGCGTTATCCCAGGCGCCGCCGGCGTTGCACATGAAGCTGGCGAGAAGCTGTCCAGCGACGATCGATCCGGCGAGGAATCCCGCAAGCCCGATCGGCCCGAGGAAATATCCGACGCAGATCGGCGCGAGCACCCCGAGGAACGCGGGGCCGATGAGTTCCTTCTGTGCCGCCGTCGTGCAGATGTCGACGACGCGGCCGTAGTCCGGTTTTTTCGTGCCGGCCCAGATTTCCTTGTCGCGGAACTGGATTCGACATTCTTTGACGATCAGGAACGCCGCGCGACCGACGGCGCGGATTAGCATCGAGCTGAAAAGGAACGGCACGGCGCCGCCGATGAGCATGCCGATCAGAAGTTTCGGCGAGCTGACGGTGAGCAGGCCGGCGACCTTGTTGAAGATTTCAATCGGCAGCTGTTTCTCTTCACCGCCGCCGCCGGAACCGATCACGGTGATGAAGCTCGCGAACAGTGACACGGCCGCGATAACGGCTGAGCCGATTGCCACGCCCTTCGTCACGGCCTTGGTTGTGTTGCCGACGGCATCGAGGTCGGACAGGATCTGGCGCGATACCTTCAGGTGTGCCTCGTCTTTGATGAGTTTCCCATCGACTTCAAATCCCATCTCCGCGATTCCGTTGGCGTTGTCGGCGATGGGGCCGAACACGTCCATCGACACGGTGTTGCCGGTCAGCGTGAGCATGCCGATACCGCACATCGCCACGCCGTACGCGATGAAGATCGGATTCGATTCGGACATTGTCGATGTGTAGATGAGCACGGAGGAGAAAATCGCGGCGCACAAAATAATCGCCGTCCATACCGCCGATTCGTAACCGACCGCGAAGCCTTCGATGATCGTCGTGCCGTGGCCGGTTTCGGTCGATCGCTTAATGCCTTTGACGGGAGAGTATTCCGTGCCCGTGAAATATTCTGTCGTCCGATTCAGTGCGATACACAAAATGATGCCGACCAGGCACGTCCATGCCGGCCGCATGTCCAATCCGGCCTGACCGAAGTTGCACCACTGGGGCAGCGAGTTCACGTTGGCGAGCACGGCGGCGCTGGCGTTGCTCGCATCAAATCGCAGGTAGAACCAGCCGAGGATGATGAACCCGACGACACTGATGAACGATCCGATCATGAAGCCCTTGTTGATCTGCTTCATGGCCGAGCCGACGTCGCCCTTGTCGCCGGCGCGCACGGTGTAGGTGGAGATGATCGATCCGATCACGCCGATCGCGCGGACGAGGATCGGGAACATCACGCCCTTGTGGCCGAACGAAGCCCAGCCCAGGATCATCGCGGCGACGATGGTCACTTCGTAAGACTCGAAAATATCCGCCGCCATGCCGGCGCAGTCGCCGACGTTGTCGCCCACGTTGTCGGCGATCGTCGCGGCATTACGCGGATCGTCTTCGGGAATATCGGCTTCAATTTTTCCGACGAGGTCCGCGCCGACATCCGCGGCCTTCGTGTAGATGCCGCCGCCCACGCGCATGAACAGCGCCAGCAGCGTGCCGCCGAAGCCGAACCCGAGCAGGGCTTCGTACGCATGTTCGCCGTACATCATGAAGATGATCGTGCCGCCGAGCAGGCCGAGGCCGTCGGTCATCATTCCAGTGATCGTGCCGGATCGGTAGCCGTACATCAGGGCCTTGCCGAAACCGACGGGCGCCGCCGCGGCGACGCGCAGGTTGCCGGTCGTCGCCATGCGCATCCCGACGAATCCGACCAGCGCGCTGAAGATCGCGCCCATCAGGAACGCCCACGCGCGGCCGATGCCGTAGATTTGCGCGTTCATGTCGCCTTCGCGGAACGCGCGGCTCGCGTACAACACGCCGACGAGAACCACGATCAACAACGCGACGACTTTCAGTTGACGTGCGAGATACGCGTTCGCGCCTTCGCGCACGGCGGCAGCGATCTGCTGCATCTTCGGCGTGCCTTGATCGGCGCCGACGACTTGCCTCACGAGCATGCCCGCATACAGCAGCGCGAGCACAGCGACGATGGCAGATCCGTAGAGCGCACGTTTTTCCCAGTCAGAGAATCTGTCGCCGGTGAGTGGCGCGAAATAGTGAAAATTCTCGGCGCCGTGTGGCGCCGGCGCGGCTTTCATTTCATTGTTAGCGGTCAGTTGTGGAACGGGCGGTGGGGCGGGGGTTTGCTGTTGGGCGTCGGCGAGTCGCCAGGCGAATATGCCTCCGAAAAATATCGCCAGAAGAGTCAGATACGCGATGTGGAACTTCCTTCGCCGCGGGGACTTCTTCGTCGGAGTCATACGTCTCCTGTGATATAAGAGAATGTCAGACTTCCATTTGTGTCTCTACCCTGTACGACGTGACCCGCGTTGCCGCCGCGCCGAGTGCGATTGGCAAGCGGGATAAACCACAGAATATCGAAGTAGACCATGAATTTGCAATGGTTTGTGTCGCGCCAGTGACTCGATTGACCGGCCGAACGTCACATCTCTCTCGTAAAATATTGTAATAGCTAAGTTTATATCAAAAATTGGCAGCGAACTGAGCGGCTGTCGGTGCTCAATAGTTTTCTTGTGCGTTTATCGGACCACCTTGGTATACTTCGCTTGCTGAAGTCGGGGCAGATTTCTGTCCCTAGGAGGTCTCTTTTATATGTGGGAAGGTCGCATGAAGTTTGTTATCGCGGCCGTCTGTGGGTTGTCGCTGTGGGTGGTTTCAACGGCTAACGCCGGGTTCACGACCATCAACACGCCACGCCCGTCAGAGGCGAATTTCGCCACGATCCTCGGCGACGTCTATGGGGGAACGTTCACACCCAACGGTGTTAACTTCTCCAACGCGGCTGGTGTCACCGCCACGCGCATCGACGACGACAACGATCAGGTGTTCGACACCGGTGGATCGCTCACCGCTCGCGCGGTGGCCATCTACTCGCGCATGCCGCAGAATTTCGGCGTGTGGGACGGTGCCGGCCCCGGTGGCTCTTACAACAAGCTCTTTGACGCCACGCCCCTGCCGGGCGGCGGCGCCTCGGGCAGCGTGACTGACGTTCCCGTCACCGCGCAGCTCCGCTTCGGTCGCGGCGGAAACACCGCCGTCTATTCCTCGAACATCGCCGACGGCACCGATACGCTCGGTCGCGATCACCAGGTTGTCTGGACGATCAGCGGCAACGGCATCAAGCCCGGCACGATGCTCATCGGCTGGGAAGACGACGATCGCCTCGGCACACTGTCTGACTTCGACTTCCAGGATCTGGTTGTTGAAGTGGTGACGGGCGCCCCGATCCCGCTTCCGACCGCCGCGATTCCTGGCCTGCTCACGCTGGTCGGCGTCGCGATCATCACGAAGGTTCGCAAGCTCCGTCGGCAGATCGCCTGAGCTTCGACGCAGGTCCGATAATTTCGATCTCAACAAGAGGCGTTCCTTCGGGAACGCCTCTTTCGTTTCCATCGCCGCAGCTTCACGTCGCGTTCACGTCCACATAAACGATTCGCGCGGATTCCGGGCCGCACCGCGCGCGGTTGCGGGGCATAGTCAGAGCACATGTCGCCGCGAAGTCTTATCTTTCGAGTCGCTTCCGTTGCCGTGATGCTGTTGATGTGGGTCGCCGGTTCGTCGGCTCGTGCGTCGATCGTTTACGATTTTGACGACGGCACGCTGCAGGGCTGGACCGGCATCAAGACCGATCCGGCCAGAAAGTTTCTCCCGCAGAATCCATCGGGCGTGGCGGTGGCAGCGCCATCGTCCCCTTACGCGGTCGACGAAACGCCGTTCGCTTCGGGCGACATGCCTCATAGCACGCTGCTGATGCGCTCGCCGCAATTTTATCTGGACGGATCGGGCGATCTCACGATCTATCTCGCCGGCGGCACGGGGCCCGGAACATTGCCGACTTCGCCCGCGCAGATCGCGAGCACCACATCCACATCCGACGGCGTGCACGCTCTCGGCATCGGCGTGCGTCGCGTGAGCGACGACACTTACATCGCCACCGCGCGTCGATCTTCCGGCGGCAACAACTGGGAACTCGTTACGATCTCCGACGCCACGCTCGACGGCTACGCCGGTCTCAGCGAAAAATACACGCTCGATGTTTTCGATTCCTACGCCGGCGGCTGGGGCTGGATCTCCTTCGACACCGCCACAATCCCCGGCGTCCTGCCGGAGCCGTCATCTCTCACGCTCGTCGCTGCCGCGATGTTCTTCACGTCGCGCCGCCGCCGCTGAATCGCGGTTTCATTTGATCGTCTGCTGCCTCGATGGATAATGCTGTTTCCATCGGAGAATCAGATGCCTGCATCCGGACGAAAACTTTACGGCCGCGTCGATCGCGTGCCGGGCATTTTCTACGTCGCCACCGAATTCGTCCACGGCAATTTCATCCCACTGATTCCACACCGCGGCTGGGTCGTCTTTCACGAAACCGACGACGCATGGGACGGCGTGGAGTTTCGATTCAGCTTCAAGTCGATCCTCATCGCCTGGGTTCGCGCCGCCCTGATCGTGGCCTTCATCGGCTCGGTCATGCTCCTGTTCTTCGCGTACACCGACAAGCACACCAGCGTGCCGTGGCGAAAGGCGAGGTTGACCGCAATCGCAACGACGGCCGCGTACATCGTCACACGCTTGCCGATACGCGGCCTGACACGGGCGAGTCATCGGCGGGCTTACGAAATCGCAAAGAAGGTCGAGCTGTCGCCTTATCAATTGGAATTACTGAACGCGCACTTCCCTGAATCCGGAGATCCGACATCGGCCGTACATTCGGAAAGCAAATCCCCGCAGATGTTGAAATAGCGATGACGATTTTCAGGCGGAGGGAAACTGGATCGGTTCGAGTTTCAACCGCCGTCGCGCGTCGTCCATCATTTCGGCGGTGCGGGTGGCGCCGGATCGGCTGACGCCGATCGCGCGGACTTCGAGGAGTTTGTCGAGATCTCTTACACCGCCCGCGGCTTTCACCTGCACGTGCGGCGGGGAATGTTTGCGCATCAATTTCAGATCTTCGATCGTCGCGCCGGTGGGGGCGTAGCCTGTCGATGTTTTCACCCAGTCGGCTTTCAACTCCGCACAGATTTCGCAGAGGCGGATCTTCTGATCGTCGTTCAGATAGGCGTTCTCAAAAATCACTTTGATCTTCATGCCCGCGGCGTGCGTGGGGTCGAGGACGGCTTTGATGTCGTCGCGCACGTAGCCCCAGTCGCCGCTGAGGACGGCGGAGATGTTGACGACCATGTCGAGCTCCTCGCCGCCGTCGCGAAGGGCCTGTTCAGCCTCGGCGATTTTGATCGCGGTGGTGTGGCCGCCGTGGGGGAAGCTGATCGTCGTGCTCGCGCGTACGTCGCTGCCGCCGAGGAGATCGGCGCATCGCCGCAGGTAATAGGGCAGGATACATACGCTGGCGACGTCGTACGCGCGGGCGAGCGCGCAGCCGTGCTCGAGCTGCGCATGCGTGAGCGTGGGATTCAGCAGCGAATGATCGATCATCTTGGCGACGTCGCGATAGGTGTAGTTCATCGCCGCCGATTTTATCGAGATGTGGAGTCTGATTCGATGTGTTACGCGTGCCCTTCGCCCGCGTAGAGGAAATCGTCGATCTTGAAATTGACCTTCTCGATTTCGGTCTCGGCGGTGCGGACTTCCTGCGTGGCGGTGTCGATGCGATCCTGGTGGCGGAACTCGGTCGACTGCATCGCGTCTTCGAGCATCTTCTGGCTCTTGGCGAAATGCTCGACCGCGTTGTGCAGCTCGAGCATCAGGTCTTCGGGAATGTAATTGTCTACCTGCGGCAGCATCGTGCGTTCCTTTTCTTCCCACGCACTCGCCCGATGAATTCTAGATCCGGACTTCAAGATTTGTCCACGCCGGTCGCTGTGCGACCGAACGAATTTGTTTGTAACGAAGAATCCGGTCGCGCAGCGACCGCCGAGGGGAGAAAGCTTGAGTCCGGTTACTTTTCGAGCGTGACTTCGACGTTCACCGTCGCGCCGGACTTGGCGATCGGGATCTGGTTGCCGGCGATCTCTTTGCCGTCGACTTTCAGGCGCTTCACGCCGGAGCAGATCTTGTTGGGGTTTTTCACGGAGATCTTGTACGTCGCGCCGCGGAAGACGCGGGTGATTTCGTAGCCGGGCCAATCGGAAGGGATGGCGGGGGAAACGATCAGGCCGTCGTATTCGGGGCGGACGCCGAGGATGTATTGCGAGAGGGCGACGAAGCCCCAACTCGCCGTGCCAGTGAGCCAACTGTTGCGCGCGCGACCGAACTTGTACGGGTGTTCCTTGCCGGTGATGAACTGGGCGTAGACGTACGGCTCCATCGTGTAGACTTCGGCCGTCTCGTTTTTCGCCGCAGGCAGGAACGATCGATAGAGCTTGAACGCATGATCGCCGCGTCCGAGTAAACCTTCGGCGACGACCGTCCACGTGTTGGCGTGGCAGAAAATCGCGGCGTTCTCCTTCAGGCCTTTCGGGAACGTCGTGATGGCGCCGACTTCCTGATCCCACTTGCTGTACGCGGGCCAGTTCTTCACGACGCCGTGTTCGGTGGCGAGATGTTTGTGAAGCGAATCCATCGCCTTGGTGCCGCGCTCTTTGTCGGCGCAGCCGGAGAGGACAGCCCACGTCTGGCTGTTGATGAAGATCTTCGCCTCTTCGGAATCCTTCCCGCCGAGCTTGCGGCCCGAGTCGAGATAGCCGCGGAGATACCAGTCGCCGTCCCACGTTTGCTCATCAATCTTGTGTTTGAGCTCCGTGCGATATTTCTGGAAGTGCTCGACGTCGCTGTCCTTTTTGAGTCGGCCGGCGAGCGTGATCATTTCCGACAACGCGCGGTAGTAGAGGAAGGTCGAGAACATGCTCTCGCCCTTGCCGCGGAGGTTGATGCAGTCGTTCCAGTCGGCGCGGAGACCGAGGCACAGGCCGTGTGGGCCGCGAGATTTCCAGGAGAATTCGAGCGCCTGCTTCAGGTGGTTGTAGACGGTGTCCTGGCCGACGTCGGCGTACTGCGCGACTTCGTCGAGGATCGTGTAGTCGGCCGTCTCACGCAGATACGCGCCGACCGACAGCAGCAGCCAAAGGTGATCGTCGCTGTAGATATCGGGCACGTCGACATTGTGCGGGCCCTGTTTCCACGTGAGCGGCTGCACCGTGTGCATCGCGCTGCCGGCGGCGTGCTGGCCTTTCATCAGGTCGAGAATCTTTTTGCGCACCGCGGTCGGAATCGCGTGCACGACGGCGAGCGTGTCCTGATTCGTGTCGCGGAACCCCAGGCCGTCGCGGCCGCCGGCTTCGTTGAAGCTCGCAGAGCGCGACCAGTTGAACGTCGTGTGCGTCTGGTATTGGTTCCAGATGTTGCCCATCGTGTTCACTTCGCTCGACGGGCTCTTCACCGTGAACTTGCTCAGACGTTCGCGCCAGTACTGCTGAACTTTTTCGAACTCGGCATCGACGTTCTTCCGATCCGAAAACAGCTTGCGGCATTCCTGGCCGATGGTCTTGGCATCGCCCATGCCGATGATGAAGCAGGCGTACTTCTTCTCGCCCGGCGCGAGCGTGATCTTGTTCTGCATCGCGGCGCACGGGTTGCCGCCGTAGGCGATCGATCCGAAGCACTTGCCGTTGTCGAGCGCTTTCGGCGTCCCCTCGTGACGATACTGGCCGATGAACACGTCGCGGTCGGTATCGAAAGATTCCACCGGCAGGATTGATGTCATGAAAGCCTTCGGCTCCCAGAACACGTACTTGCTGGTGTAGTCGATCGTATTGTTCTCGAACCGCATGTCGCAGGTGTAGAGGATGTACTGGAAGTTGGTGAGATCCTGGTTCATGTCCCAGAAGCACCACTCGGCATAGCTGAAGAGGCTCAGCTCGCGCGGCTTGCTGGTCGTGTTTTCGATCTCGATTTCCCAGAACTCGATCGCCCGATCGATCGGCACGAACACGCGGTAGTTCGACTTGATTCCTTTGTAGTTGGTGATGAACTTGGTGTACCCCATGCCGTGGCGGCATTCGGTCTTGTACTGATCGAGGGGTTTTCCGACCGGCTGCCAGGACGCCGACCAGTAGTCGCCGTCGGCATGGTCTTTCAGGTAGAGGT
>JADMIO011421311.1_pt1 | contig 18042 bp, 15 predicted proteins | sample 8958161 | NCBI WGS metagenome assembly JADMIO01 (sample SAMN16585339, study PRJNA669376) | soil metagenome | isolation source: Crop rotation soil | place: USA: Cullars Rotation, Alabama | collected 2011 | reverse complement strand
CCGCGACTTCAAGTCACGTGAATTCCAAGCTTCGGATCCCACTGTGCTGGAAAGCCGCTACTATTCCGTTCAGCGACAAGCGCTTCGAATTCGACCTACGGCATTGTTCATTCGGCAATCGGCAATCGGCAATCGCAAATCCCAAGACCATGGATCTCGTCCTCGCCACCCTCAACGCCAAGTACATCCACGCGGCGTTCGGGCTGCGCTATCTGATGGCGAACCTGCCCGAGGCGTTGCGGCCGCGGGCGGTGATCTGCGAGTACGACATCAACCAGCGCCCGATCGAGATCGTCGAATCGATCCTGGCGCAGAACCCGAAGATCGTCGGCCTGGGCGTCTACATCTGGAACGCCGAGAACTCGCTGAAAGTCCTCGCCGACCTCAAGCGACTGCGGCCGGAGCTGATCGTCATCGTCGGCGGGCCTGAGGTGAGCTACGAAACCGAGCAGCAGGAGATCGCGCGCCTGGCCGACTACGTCATCCGCGGCGAAGCGGATCTCGCCTTCGGGGACCTCGTGCACAAGCTCCTGTCCGGGAAACGACCGCTGATGCGTGTGATCGACGCGGCGCTGCCGGAGTTTGGGGAAGCAGGCACGAAGGCACGTAGGCACGAAGGCACGACGGAAGACGAAAGCGCAGACACTTCGTGCCTTCGTGCCTCCGTGCCTCAGTGCCTTTCCCTGCCATATGACCATTACACCGACAGCGACCTCGCCCATCGCGTGCTTTACGTCGAGGCGTCGCGCGGGTGTCCATTCAAGTGCGAGTTTTGTCTGTCATCGCTGGATGTGCCGGTGCGGAACGCGCCGCTGACGGATTTCCTTTCGCACATGCAGCGGCTGTTGGATCGCGGGGCGAGGCAGTTCAAATTTGTCGATCGCACGTTCAACCTGAATCTCAAGCTCAGCCTGCCGATCCTGCAGTTCTTTCTTGATCGCTACACGCCGGGGTTGTTCGTGCACTTCGAGATGATCCCCGATCGGTTGCCCGACGCGCTGCGGCAGGTGATCGCGAAGTTTCCGGCCGGCACGCTGCAGTTCGAGGTCGGCATCCAGACGTTCAACCCGGAGGTCGAGCAACTGATCTCCCGCCGCCAGGACCATGCCCGCCTGATCGACAATCTCACCTGGCTGCGCGATCACACCGGCGTGCACGTCCACGCGGACCTCATCGTCGGCCTGCCGGGCGAGGGTCTGGCTTCGTTCGGGCGCGGGTTCGATCAACTGCTGAGCCTGCGGCCGCAGGAGATCCAGGTCGGGATCCTGAAGCGCCTGCGCGGGACGCCAATCGTCCGGCACGACGCCGAGTGGGGCGTGATCTACAGCCCCCATCCGCCGTACGAAGTGCTGCAGACGAAACTGGTGTCGTTCAATGACATGCAGCGGATGCGGCGATTCTCTCGATACTGGGATTTGGTCGCCAACAGCGGGAAGTTCAAGCGGACGATCGAGTTGTTGCTGGACGTTACGAGCGTGGAGCCCTCCCCCGACCCCCTCCCCGGAGGGGACGGGGGCAAATTCCAGCGTTTTCTGACGTTCAGCGACTGGCTCCACGATCGCGCGGGGGGTCGCACGCATGGGATCGCGTTGCATGATCTAACCGAATTCCTGCGATCGTTTCTGATTGAGCAATGCAGCCTTGATCCCGCGCACGTGGCGGATGCGATCAAGCAAGATCGCGATCCCCGCAGCGGGGCCGCTAAGTTGCCAAAACGCCAGGCCCGGCACGTGCCGCACGAAACATCGATGGGGAATGTAGGATGACGGGTCGTTCTCGTCGCGCACTTGCTCAATCATTGACGCTGCCGCACCGGCCGGGAAGGATGTCGGACATGAAACGTCTGCTGATCGCGATGGTGGTGGGGTGCCTGGCGCTGCAAGCGCTGGCGGACGATCTGTCGAAGCGCGCTCCCGAGAAGGCGATGACGGATCAGCGCCGCGCCGAGCATCTCAAGAGCTTCGATTACATCTGGCAGAAAATCAACGACACCTACTACGACCCGAAGTTCGGCGGCCTCGACTGGGCGGCCGTCAAGGCGGAACTGCGGCCAAAGGTCGAACAGGCCGACAACGATGCTGCGGTCGAGGTGGTCCTTGCCGACCTGGTCGGCCGGCTGAAGCTGTCGCATTTCGGCGTCTACTCCGCCGATGCGCCGCCGCCCGAACGTGAGAAAGAGCTGACGAAGTTCACCCCCGCACTGGCCAAGGATGCGCGCGACCGGGTCGTGCAGTTCGGCAACCTCCCGCCGCTGCCGTTGCGATACACGTTCAAAAAATTGCCGGAGAACGTCGGCTACTTTTACCTGAGCCTCTTCGTCGATCCGCCCAGGGTGCTCAAGGCCTTTCGCGAGGGCGTCGAAGCTTCGCGCGAATGCGACGGCATGATCCTCGACCTGCGGCACAATCCCGGCGGCATCGGCATCATGGCCGTCGGCATGGGCAATGCCTTCGTCGAGAAGCCCGACCAGAAGCTCGGCACGATGACCCAGCGCAGCGGCGACCTCAGCTTCGTCCTTAACCCCCAGCCCGACCCGTACACGCGCCCGCTGGCGATCCTGATCGATGAGCAATCGGGCTCAACATCGGAATTTCTCGCCGGCGGGCTGAAAGACCTCGGCCGGGCGCGGATCTTCGGCGCCAAGTCGGCCGGAATGGCGCTGCCGAGCATGATCGAAGTGCTGCCCAACGGCGATCGCTTTCAGTACGCCATCGCCAACTACATCAGCGCCGGCGGCAAGCCGCTGGAAGGCGTCGGCGTCGAGCCGGATGAGAAAGTCGAGTACGCTCCGCCGTACAAGGAGCCCGATCCTGTGGTGAAGGCGGCGGTGGAGTGGATTCAATCCCAGGCAAAGGGGAAGAAATGAAACATGCAATCTCGGCGGTGTGCGCTCTGTTGGCAGTCGCTTCGTTCGTCCGCGCCGAAGCGCCGGCGGCGCTCGATGCCGACACGATCATCAAGAAAGCGACCGAGGCCCTGGGCGGAAAGGCCAAGGCGCCCGAATCGATCAGCGTCAGCGGAACACTCTCGGTCGAAGGGCAGAACCTCACCGGCAAGATCGCCGTCCTGATGAAGGGCGAGAACGCCGTGGTACGCATCACGCTCACGGGCCTGGGGCAGATTCAGCAGGGCGTCAACGGGGATATCGCGTACGAGACCAGCGAGCTCATGGGGGCGCGCCTCCTCACTGGAGAGGAAAAGCGCCAGGTCCTCGCCGGGCTGTCCACCAAGGATCAGCTCAACAGCCTTGAGAAGCTGAAAGACCCGCGCGTCACCGGCCCGGTCAAGCTTGAGGACGGCGACGCGTGGCAGCTCACCGGCAAGGGGGAGAGCGGTGAGGAGGAGACGCATTGGATCGACACCAAGTCGTTCCTTCCCCTGCAGGAGAAGATGACGTCGGTCAACCAGATGGGAAAGATGCAGGCGACCATGAAGTTCCGCGACTACAAGGAAGTCGCCGGCGGGAAGGTGCCGATGACGGTCATCCTCGAGACGCCGCTGATGGCGATGCGGATGAAGTTCACCGACGTGAAGGCGAACGTCCCGATCGACGACAAGGAATTCGCCCTGCCCGCGGACGTGAAGAAGCTTGTCGAAAAATCCGCAACCAAGCCGGCCACCCAGCCGGACGACGAGAAGCCCGGCGCCCCATCCGTCCCGCCTGCGTTGCCGTAATCGAGTTGGAAGGCCACTGCTCGACGCGATCGCAGGCGCAGCGACGAAACGCGAGCGGTCACTTTTATATTTTGAGCAGTGCCTGCTCGACAAGCGGCGGCGCCCACGGCGCCGGGAGGCTCAGGTCATTCAGAAGAACCTGCGCACAGTTGTATCCCGCGAGGCCGGTGATGTTGCCGCCGGGGTGGCAGCTGGCACCGCACAGGTAGAGGCCGTCGATGTGACCGCGGTAGTGGCCGGCGCCGGGGAAAGGGCGGTCGTAGCCGATCTGGCCGTGCGTGAACGCGCCGACCAGAAGATCGCCTTCGCGCATGTTGGGGAACGTCCGCTCGGTGTCGAGGGCGCTGCGCGTGAAGGAATCGATTACGGCGTCGCGGAGGTTGGGCGCGTATTGCGACCACAGTTCCAGCATCGCGCGGCCGTGCGAATCCTTCTCGCGATCCCAATTCGCCGCGTCGCCGTGCAGGCGGTAGGGGAGCTTCTCCCACATGAATGCGGTGTGCTTTCCAGGCGGGGCCTGGGTCGGATCGAACTGCGTCGGACAGCTCCCCCACATGATCGTCGGTGGGATCGTGCCGGCTTCGTGATGGCGGACCATCTCCGGAAACTGCGGCAATCCTTCGAGGCCGAGGATCACCATCAGCGCTTTCCCCAGCTCCGGATGCGTCTGGGCGGCGGTGTAACGCGGCGGCTCGGTAAGGTTGAGATTCAGCGCGAAGAGCGGCGCGATCAGGTTGTACTTAAACGCCCGCGCCTTGTCGCGCCATTCCAATGGAAGAAGCGATCCGTCGATCAGTTCGAGGAACGTCTGCTGCGGGTTGAGCCCCGACGCGACAAAGGATCGCGCGTGGAAGACCTGGCCGTCGGTGGTCTCCACGCCGACGGCACGCCCGTTCTCAGCCAGGATTCTCTTCGGCGTCGTCTGCAGGCGGATCGTGCCGCCCGATGACTGCACCGCGTCTACCAAGGCCCGCGCCAGCGCCGCCGATCCGCCCCGACACATCTGCGCCTTGCCGCTGCTGGCGATCAGGGCCGCGATGTGATGTCCGAATCCACGGCAGCGCAGGTCGACCTCGCGCAATCCGTTGAAGAAGAGCAGCCCCGCCTGGATGGTCGGATGCTCGAACTCACGCTCGACGAATTCCGAGGGCGAGAGGGTGCTGACCTCGAGCAGCCGGCGTCCCTCCTTGCTCCGCGACAGCAGTGCGATGCGGCGGTCCGTCGGAATCGGTGGCGACTGACTTTCCGGTCCAAGGATCTTCTGCACGATCGGCGCGAATTCATCGCGCCACCGCCGCAACGTCGCGGCGTCCTTTCGGCTGAACTGCGCGAACGACTCGACCGTCTTCTCAAAGTCCGTCCACCACTGCAGCACTCGGCCTTCGCGCAGCACGAGCGCCACATTGAACTCCGGCTCGATGTAGACCGCCCCGCGCTGCGCCAACTCCAGATCGCGATACCAGGGCATCTGGTTCAGCGCCCGGTGATAGAACGAATGCGTATTGTGGAGAAACCCCGGATGCCGCGGATCCTCGACGGTGGAGAGCCCGCCCCCCGCGACATGGGCGCGATCGATGCAGAGTGTCTTCAATCCCGCGCGCCCCAGATACGCCTGCAGCACGAGCGTGTTATGCCCGGAACCGAGGAGGATTCCGTCGTAGGTGTCGTCCACCTGTTGAACGATAACTCATCGAAAGAAAATCGGGAGCCGCGGGGCTCCGGGTTCTGCTTTTTCAGGGGGAAACAAAAAGACCCACTCGCACGCGAGTGGGTCTTTTGTGATTCTCGAAAGATCGAACCGATCTGATCAGCGATAGAACTCGATGATCAGGTTCATGTTCACTTCGAACGGGACATCGTCCGGCGTCGGGACGCCGTTGATCTTGGCGGTCAGCTGGGCGGGGTTCCACTCGATCCACGACGGGACGTTGTGGCCGGCCATCTGTTCCATGTTCTCGCGGATGAGCTTCTGGATCCCTTCCTTGAAGGTGATCGTCATCCCGGGCTCGACGATGAAGCTGCTGATGTCGGTCTTGCGGCCGTTCACCAGGACGTGGCCGTGGCCGACGATCTGGCGGGTGGCCCAGATGGTCTTGCCGACGCCCATGCGGCGGACGACGTTGTCGAGGCGGCGCTCGAGCAACTGCAGCAGGTTGTTACCGGTGTTGCCCTTGGAGTTCTGGGCGATGTTGAGGAAGCGGCGGAACTGCTTCTCGAGCACGCCGTAGTGGAACTTCAGCTTCTGCTTCTCAGCCAGGCGAACGCCGTACTCGGTGTTGCGACGGCCGCGATAGCCGTGCATGCCGGGGAGGCTGAGTTCTTCGCCAGTGTGCTTGGGAACGTCGGCAATGGGGACGCCGACACGACGAGACAGGCGGACCTTCGGTCCGGTGTAACGGGCCATGAGACAGACTCCTCAAGACAGGCATTGGGATTTGCAATTTGCAATTTGCAAATGCCGAATTGGAAATCCGAAGCGGGTTCCGCCTGCGTATTCCAATTGCAAATTGCAAATTGAACTTTGCAAATCCAAGCGTTTCGCCCCAGCCATGGTCTTGAGGCATGGCGGGGAGCGGCTCGCGAATCCACGGTTCGGGCCAATCCCGATCGGGAAACGCGAGCCGGGCAATGTACCGAAAACGGCCGATTACGCAAGGTTGACGACGATTGCCAATCGTTCGGCTACACTCAGCATCACCTTTTATGAAGGATCAGCCTATGTTCGCTCGCCCAATCGCCGGTTTCGCTGCGCTGGCGCTGTTCGCCAGCCTGTCCTCCCAGACGCTCGCCCAGGATGCGACACTCTCCATCGGGGATCCCGCCCCCCGGCTGGAAGTCTCGAAGTGGGTGAAGGGCGAACCGGTTAAGGAATTCGAGAAAGGGAAGATCTATGTCGTGGAGTTCTGGGCTACCTGGTGCGGCCCGTGCCGGCAGACCATCCCGCACCTGACCGAGCTGCAGGCCCAGTACAAGGACGTGGTCTTCATTGGGCAGGATGTGTTTGAAGAGGACGAAAGCGCCGTCGGCCCGTTCGTCACCACCATGGGCGACCGCATGAACTACCGCGTCGCGCTCGACGACAAATCCCGCATCGACGAAGGCGCCATGGCCACCCGCTGGATGAAGGCCAGCGGCAGCAACGGCATCCCCACGGCGTTCATCGTCGATAAGGAATCGCGCATCGCATGGCTCGGCCACCCGATGCAGCTCGAGCCGCGCCTCAAGGCTGTCGTCGCCGGAACGCATGACATCGCCAAGGCCAAGGCCGCCGCGGTGATCCAGAAGCGGCTCATGTCGTCATTGCAGACCGGCAACCTTGATGAGGCGATGAAGATCACGGACGAGCTCTCGGCGGCCGATCCGACCGAGGCCGAAGCCATGGAGATGCTCCGCTTCCGCCTGCTCTCGGCCAAGCACGACTACGCCGCAGCCCAGAAAAAGGCGGCCGAGCTGGGCGAGAAGAACAAGGACAACCCGGACACCCTCAACGAGATCGCCTGGCGGCTTGTCAGCGATCCGCAGAATCCGAATCCTGATCTGGACCTGGCATTGAAGTTGGTCACGCGTGCCAACGAGAAGACCGAAGGCAAGCAGCCCGGCGTGCTCGACACGCTCGCGGTCGTCCACGCCCGCCGTGGCGATCTCGCCAAGGCGATCGAGGTGCAGGCCAGGGCGGTCCAGTTGGCGGTTGATCCGCAGGAAAAAGCGCAGCTGTCGGCCCGTCTCGAGGAGTTCAAGAAGAAGAACGGCGCCAAGTAAGCGTCGACGCTTAAGTCGCCACGCCGATCAAGGCTGCCATCCGGCCGGTGACGCCATCGTCACGCCGGTGAGAGAAGAACTCATCGGCGTGGGTGACCGTGCATCGATCGGTGATGTCGATATGCGCCTCGGGCACGCCGATTCCCTTCAATTGCAGCACGATCGCGCGTTGCAGATCGACGTGCGGCTTTCGACCCGGGGCGCGGACGACGGCATCCGGTGGAAACTGCGCGGCGACCTCTTCGCCGACTTCGAAGTGGTTCGCGCTGATGTGCGGCCCGATCGCAATCCGGCACTCCGAGCCGTTGAAGCGCAACATCACAGCCTTCAGGATCTCCGCGACCACGCCACGCCAGCCGGCGTGCACCGCCGCGACAGTCGCGCCATCGGTCGAGGCGATCAGGATCGGCACGCAGTCCGCCACGCGGATGCTCGCCAGCGCGGCTGGGTCGCGGGAGGCAATCGCGTCCGCTTTCCCAAGCTCATCACGGCCGTGGATGGAGTCGGTGACGTTCGTCCCCGGAACATCCGCGATGCACGCGCCATGCACCTGGTGCGTGAAAACGCGACGGCGGCTTCCGCAACCGATCGCTTCCTGCAGCAGTCGATAATTCCGCACGATATTCGCCGGGTCGTCCTGCGCCGGGCAGCCGTTGGGGTTGCCCAGGTTGAGCGATGCGAACGGGCTCGCGCTGACCCCGCCGATGCGGGTCGAAAAGGCGTGGGGCACGCCGATCTCTTGAAGCAGCGGCGACTGGTAGCCCACCACGCCATTGGCAAACTCGGTCCGTTCAAGCATCCCGACGAGGGTAAGCGCCTTCACGACCCACGCAACCGGAACCCCTGATCGCAAAATCGCCCTCTGCGCGGTATGACGAGGCCCATGTTCAGCCCATCGCCGACCACGACCCTGCGTCGCGCTGTTTTTCCGGGGCAATTCGACCCGATCACCAACGGCCATCTCGACATCATCCGCCGCGGGACCAGCCTGTTTGATGAGCTGATCGTGGCGATCGGCGTGAACCCGGACAAGCGCGAGATGTTTACCCTCGACGAGCGGGTGGAGATGATCCGCGACTTGCTCCGCGACGTGCCGGGCACGCGCGTTGATTCCTATACCGGCCTGACGATGGACTTCGTCCGCCGGGCGGGGGCGACGACGATTCTCCGCGGCATTCGTGACGCCACCGACATCCGCTATGAGTTCCAGCTGGCCATGGCCAACCGGGCGGTGGGGGGCGTTGAGACGGTCTTCATCATGACCGGCGACCAATACGCCCTGACCAGCAGCAGCCTGATCCGGCAGGTGGTCACGCTCGGGGGAGACGTGCGTCAACTGCGGTCGGTGGTTCCGGAGGCGATCATCAACCGGCTGCTCGACAAACAGCGTCGCGGCCAGATCGCGCTCGAAACCCGCCCCGACGCACCGGCAAGCTAGGCGTCCGAATAACCGTGCGGATAATCGGGCCTATGCCCTCCCAGTCTGCAAATTGGTTTTTTCTTGACTGAGTTCGCGCATCGGATAGGGTTAGCGATTGTCGAGATCGTGTTCGGGGGCGGTGTCGACCGGGTGAGCGGAGTGAGCGAGTTCCTTCTTCGCGGAAGGACGGCTGACGAAGCAATCCTGTAACAACTTGTTGAGAACCAACCTCCGCGATGTTCGCGGAAGTGTCTGTGGTTGTTGTGAACATCAGCTTGGCGGACCGCACCGAAACGAGCCCCCTGATTTCCAAACAGGGCCTCAAGACAGCCATCATTTCTTCATCGTCATCTTCGGTACGGCCAGATTCTCGCTGACTATTAACAACGGTTTTGTTGTCCCTGAACCTTATCAGGGGCGTGTGGACAAAGGAGCTTCATTATGAAGCGTCTCTCTACGCGCAAGGGTTTCACCCTTGTCGAGCTTCTGGTCGTCATCGGCATCATTGCTTTGCTGATCTCGATCCTGCTGCCTTCGCTGAACCGCGCCCGCGAAGCTGCAAACCGGATCAAGTGCGCGTCCAACCTGCGGACCATCGGTCAGGCTCTCTTCATGTATTCCAATGAAGACGTGCGTACCGGTAACTTCCCCCGCACCTACTACCAGGTCGGCGCGACGCCGACGTACGGCAACGGTGCCAGCTCCACCGGCGTGTCGGCGGCCAATCCGTTCAGCACGACGCCGAATGCAACTGGCGGCGTGGGCGCCAACGACGTGACCGGCGCTCTGTTCCTCGTTCTGCGTACGCAGGACATCACCCCTGACGTGTTCATCTGCCCGTCCAGCAGCGCCGATCGCTATGAGATCGCCGCCGGCACGACGATCCAGTACTACACGAACTGGGGCAGCACGGCTGGTAACTCCAACAGCGTCTCCAAGGCCCTGTCGTACAGCTACCAGAACCCGTACGGTTCCACGGTTGCCGTCAACAACGGCTTCAAGTTCAGCAACTCCCTCCAGTCAGACTTCGCCATCATGGCGGACCTGAACCCGGGAACGGGCACGGTCACGGCGAGCACGTTCAGCAAGTCAAGCTCGTCGACGACTCAGCGTGACGCGAACTCGAAGAACCATGATCAGGACGGCCAGCAGGTTCTGTACGCCGACGGCCACGTTGACTGGGCGGCCAGCCCCTGGGTTGGTTCGGGCGGCGATAACATCTACGCCACCGGTACCTCGGCCACCGGCCGTAACGTGACCACCAACGGCGGCTCTGCCGCGCTGTGGGCCTCGCCGGTTGATGCTCAGGACACGGTCCTGCTTCCGACGGCTCAGTAATCATGTCCTGATTGCCCGCCACAGCGGGTGTCAGGTGTGATTCGAAATGCAATGAAGTCGGGGCTGCCCACCAGGCGGCCCCGACTTTTTTGTTGCGCCGGCGTCTGCTCGATCCATCGATTCGCCTGACCTTCGGAATCGGTAACGCGCGCGGTATTGCCCTGTGAATTGCATGGGGCCGTGGCTATATTGCGGGCATGGAACAGGTGCTCCCCCCGGACACCGCCAGCGGCGCCGGATTTGAAGTCACGCGCGTTCGGCAATTCACGGTTTTTCTCGAGAATCGTGTCGGCCGGCTGCTGGCGTTGCTGCGGGTACTCGATGAAGCCGAGCAGCACCTGTATGCCCTGGCGATCGAAGAATCCGCCGACGCCGCGCTCGTGCGCATCATCATTTCCGACCCCGACGCCGCCAAGCCGCTCCTCAAGGCCAAGGGCTTCTCGCTCAGCGTGACCGAGGTGCTTTGCGTGGAGATGCCCAGGCGTGCACGCAATCCGCTTTCGGGCCTCTGTTCCTGCCTCCTCGCCGCCGAGCTGAACCTGCACTACACGTATCCCATGATCAAGGGACCAACCGGTTCCGCCGTCGTGGTCTACATCGACGACATGACCCTCGCCGCCCAACTGATGATCAAGAAAGGCTACCGCATCATCAGTGAGGGCGATCTCATGGTTCAGCCGGAGTGATTCGGCAGCGGGCGTGACTCTGCGCCTCGCCCTTCCAAGGAGCTCGTAGAGAACTGTCGCCTGCGAACGGGCGGGCGACGCATGCGAGTTGATAGTTGGGGAGTTGAGAGTTGATGGAGAGAACGTCCTATCAACTATCAACTAGTAACTATCAACTCTCCTAGGTCGCGCCTGCAGGAATGTGGCCCGGCCCTCACCCGAAGCAGATCACCCACAGCCCCGCAAGGATCGCGGCCTGCACGGAGGCGGCGGTGAGCCAGGGGAGCCAGCGGGCGGAGGCTGGGGCCGCGTCGGCGTCCGCCAGCGCCAGGCGAAGGCTGGGCCGTTCACGAAGGCGTTGCTCCATCGCGGCGACGATCAGATTCGCGTCGAAGCGCTTCAGTCCCAGCCGCTGGCCTCGCTGGATCAGCCGGTCCCGGGCCATCAGTGAAAGCGGGCCATTTTCCATCGCGTCGGTCACCGCGCGGGCGAATCCGCGGACGATGGCGGGGTCGGCGCTGAGCACGTGCTCAAGCGTCTGGGTCGGCGGATGTAGTCCCCGGGTTGGCTGCATGGTCGCGTCCAATTGTAGCGACCGCTGCACCTCCCCTGCCGGAATCATGCGGCTCGCAACGGGTTATTCACATCGCCGGATCCAGATAAGCCGGGGGCGCGGTCTGGAGCGATTCGGCGGGCGCCGTTCGCGACAGCATCGCTCCCGGCGAATACACTCTGCCCATGCGGCGCTGGCTGAAGCGAATCGGCATAGTTCTCGGGATGCTCGCGGGGCTCGTGCTTACGGTCTCGGCGGTGATCGCCTATCGCGCATCGCAGGTGCCGGGTTGGTACGCCCAAGCCCGCAGCGGACCGCGCGTCGCCAGCAGGCACAGCGTGGACAAGCTCAACGTGATGCAGAACTGGGCCCAGGCAGCCCGGGCCGGCGATGTGGACAGCAAGCCCGCCGCCGACAAGCGCTACACCTCCGTTGACTTCGACGCCGACGACATCAACGACATCATTGCCGCATGGGGCGGCGCCGCCGAGCTTAAGGACAAGATCGAAGCGCATGTGAAGGACATTCGCGTCCGCCTGGAGGACGACCGGATCATCATCGCCGGTGAATCGGTCGAGTACGGCAAGATCGTCAGCGTCATCATTCGTCCCGGCCAGGGGGCCGACGGTTACGCGACGTTGACGCTCGCGGGCATTCGCGTCGGTGAAATGGACATGCCGCTGGTTTCGCTGGACTCGCAGCAGAAAAAGCTGTCCGGCGCGCTGGCGACGCTCGGCAGCCGGCAGCGCGACCGGCTTGCGATCGACGACCGGGGCGCCGCCTCGCTCGAAACGGTGAGCCTGTATTACACAACGCTGGTGGCCGATCTGCTCTCGGGCAGGTCGCCGGACGCGTACACCTTCGTGGCACTCTACCAGCATCCGCGTAGCGACCATAACGCGCTGGCCACGCGCGTGCGCGACATCAAGCTCAAATCGGGCAAGCTCACCGTTACGCTCGAGCTGCTGACGCCCGCGCAGCGGACGGCGTTTCTCGATCGGCTGCGCGAGCGAACGAGCCCGTAAATGCCGAGGCGGATTTGCGGACAGGGTTTCACCCGTCTATTGTTCCGCACCGCGCTTTGATCAAACGCAGGAGCAATCATGATTCCCATCGCACTCATCGGCTGCGCTCACATTCACACGCCCGGCTTCATCAACATGCTGCACAAGCGCAGCGACGTGAAAGTCACGCAAGTGTGGGATCCGGACCAGCGCCGCTCGAGCCGCCGCGCCGAAGAGCTCGGGGCGCAGGTGATCCCCACGCCGGACGCGGCGATGGCGGACGACTCGATCAAGGGCGTGGTCATCTGCTCCGAGACGATCCGCCACGAGCCCCTGGTCCAGGCGGCCGCCCGGGCGCGCAAGCACATGTTCGTCGAAAAGCCCCTGGGCATGGGCAGCCGCGATGGATACGCGATGGCCCAGGCGATCCAGGATGCGGGTGTGATGTTCCAGACCGGATACTTCCAACGTTCCGACCCGAAGAATCGATTCCTCAAGGAACAGATCGAAAAGGGGAACCTGGGCAAGATCACCCGTGTCCGCGGCAGCAACGCCCACAGCGGCGCGCTGGGGAACTGGTTCAAGGCCCGCCCTGATGCATTCCACGAAGACTGGCGCTGGATGGCCGATCCTTCGCAGGCCGGCGTCGGGGGATTCGGCGACCTCGGCACCCACGCGCTGGACATCCTCATCTGGTGGCTCGGCGACGTGAAAGCGGCAACGGCCCAGATCGATCCAGTCACCAACACCTACGACGGCTGCGACGAAACCGGCGAAGGGCTGATGCGGTTCAAGAACGGCGCGATCGGCACGCTGGCGGCGGGGTGGGTCGATCAGGCGGATCCGGTGAAATACCTGGTCAGCGGCACGGAAGGGCATGCTGCGGTCATTAACGGACAGCTTCACCTCATCAGCAAGAAAGACGCCCGCTTCGACGGCACGACCGCGGTGCGGACCAATGAGTTGTCGGCCCCCGCGCCGCACGCGTTCGAGCTGTTCCTCGACGCACTGGCCGGGAAGGACCTGCCGGTTCCGCTGGTCAGCGCCCGCGAGGCGGCGTATCGCTCGGCGGTGATGGAAGCGATGTACGAAGGGGCAAAGTCGAACACCTGGGTCCCGGTGAAGTAGGACCGGGATGACGCCTGTGACGAAGAAGCGGGCTGGGACGAGGGCGCAAAAAATTCCGGGTGCGATTCGCAACACTGCGACGATCGCACCCGGGCGGAGGAGGAGAATCGTTTCGAGGGAAATGATAGTCCCCGGCCGCGGTGCAGGTCCAAGAATCCATCGGTTTTTTTGATAGCTCGCGGCGCCCCGCGGCGTCCTGATTCGCGGGTGCGCCACATCGGGAAAACCCAAACCGCATTGCTTGTTTGTTGGCGCGGATTTGGTGTAAGCTAAGTTCGGTCCACAGCATGGCTGAAGGACTGCAGCGGCAGCATGTCTGTCGATGCTTACGAAAGAAAAAGTTGAGGAAAGGAGCTGGCTTTGGTTCGCAAGATCATCACTCGGACGCTCTCACAAGTCGCCATGCCGGCGGCAATGTTGGGCGTGATGTTTGTCTCGACGGGTTGCGTCGACGAGCCCAAGAGCTTCTTTGATCCGTCGCAGATGGGTCGTCTCAAGACCGGCCAGCACGTGATGCCGATCCTCAGCACGCTCGCGGTTGGCGCTGAAGAAGCCCGCTCGGAGTATGCCGGCGCCCGTGACGTGCAGCAGGACGATCTTTCGGAGACCGTTGCTGATTACTTGATCAGCCCCAACGATCTGCTGTCGATCTCGATCTCGGATCTGATCGCGACGAATGCCGATTCGGTTCGCACCATCCGCGTCAGCCAGACCGGCCGCATCTCGCTGCCGAACCTGCCGCAGCCTCTGAAGGTTGAAGGGCTGACCGAAGGACAGCTCGAGCGCGCAATCCACGACGCTTACCGCGACGAGAAGATCGTCAACGACGCCCGCGTGACGGTTTCCGTCATCGAAGCGCGTGGCCGCACCTACAGCGTGATGGGCGCCGTCGGCGCTCCGAACGTTTACGTCATATACGACAACGATTTCCGTTTGCTCGACGCCCTGGTCGCTGCCCATGATCTGACCAGCAGCGTCGGAATCGACACGATTTACGTGGTTCGCAAGCGCAAGACCGCCGGCGGCGATGTTGCACCCGCTGCACCGGCGACCCGCAACGGCGTCGATCCGCTTGCCCCGCAGAGCATGGCCAAGCCGCAGCCGCGCAAGAGCGTCATGCTCATGCAGGACGGCAAGGCGCCTGAGGGCGGCATCGTCGTGACGTCCGAGGGCAAGGAAATGACCGTCAACCAGCCTGCCGCGACTTCGCCGACAGCTGACGGCGTTGCACCCGCACCGGGCGCCGTGGCGGTGCCTGCGCGTGGCGGCAGCTTCGAGTTCAACGCACTCAAGGAACCGGACAACCGCGAAGTGATCCGCATCCCCTACGCCGCACTTCGCGCCGGCGAGTTGAAGTACAACATCGTCATCAAGCCGGGCGATCTGATCTGGGTGCCGCCGCCCGTTGTTGGCGAGTATTACATGGGCGGCAACGTCCTGGCCCCCGGCGCATACAGCCTGGCGGCTCGCAAGATCACGCTGTCGCAGGCGATTGTCGCCGCTCGCGGCCTGAATGAAGTGGCCTGGCCGTCGCGGACCGAAGTCGTCCGCCGCCTCCCGGGTGACCAGCAGGTCTTCGTTCGCGTCGACCTCGACAAGATTTTCGCCGGCGAAGCCCCGGATCTGTACCTGAAGCCGGATGACCGCGTAAACGTCGGCACGAACGTGATTGCCCCGTTCCTGGCGGCATTCCGGAACGGTTTCCGCCTGACGTACGGCTTCGGTTTCCTGTATGACCGGAACTACGCCGCGGATGAGAATGAGGCACATCAGTAGAAACCGGTGCCGTAGTTTGATCGTATAAGGTAAGTGACCCGATGATCTTGCGTCCTCCGGCGTTGGCCGGTAAGGGTGCAAGATCATCGGCGTCTTTGCACGTCACGAGTCGCCAGCATGGGGTAGGATGGAGGAGAGGAGTTGCGTGGGGCCATGCCGGTCCCCGCGCTGGAGGAAGTCTGTTGACCGCCGTCCAATCAACCGCACCGCTTCCACACGCCCCCGCTGCCGATCCGGCGCGCTCCGGTCTTTCGGCCGGCGCCTGGGCGCAGATCGCCGTCCTGGCGATCGCTTTCGTCGCTCTTTATCACAACAATCTTGAACGCCTCTGGGTCAAGACCAACTGGTTCAACGGCGACAGCAACTGGGCGCATGCCTTGTGCGTCCCGCTGATCGGCATCTATTACTTGTTCCTGCGGCGGGATGAGCTGCGGGCAACGCCGATCGTGCCGATGGTCGGTTTTCGCTTCACCCTGCGCCGGCTCTATGCCTGCCTGGCGATGGCCGCCATCGGCGCCGTGGTCTACTTGGTCGTGCCGCTCCTGCTCCCACAGAGTGAGTTGTTTCTTCTCGTCGGCCCGATCCTCACCAACGCGGGCCTGGGCCTGATGATCTACAGCGGTATCGTGCTGCTGCTGGACTGGGGGCTCGGCACGCTGCTGGGCGGCTTGGTGCTGACTGCCTATGGCATTTTCCCCGGCCAGAACGATTACATCTGGGACGCCGGGATGATCGTCACACTGATCGGCATGGTCATGACGCTGTGCGGGTGGGGCGTGATGCGGATCGTCTGGTTCCCGATTCTCTTCCTGCTTTGTGCGATCCCCTGGCCGCCGACCGTGTATAGCCAGATCGCCAGCCCGCTACAGGTGCTGGCGGCGCGATTGTCGGTGATGGTGCTGCAATTGATCGGCATCGACGCCTCGTACGGCGGGACGAAGATTTTCATTCCGCAGTTCACGTCCAGCGGCGCTCCGCTGCCGGCTCGCGCGCTGAATGTCGCGGAGGCGTGCGCGGGATTGATCGCGCTGATGAGCTTCATCTCGATCGCGGCCGCGGTCGCATTTCTGTCGAGCCGCCCGCTTTGGCAGAAGATCATCATCACGCTCTCATCGATCCCCATCGCGATTTTCTGCAACGTGCTTCGCGTCGCCGGCGTTGCGTTCCTGGATATCCATGCGGGGCACGAGTGGTCTGAAGGATTCGCCCACCAGTTCGCGGGGATGGTGCTCTACCTGCCGGCGTTTTTCCTGATCATGCTGGTCTGCTGGATCGTCGATCACATTTTCATTGAGGAGTCGGACGCGCCGGCGAGCACTGCGGCGACCACCCCGGCGGGAGGGACGGCATGAGCCAGGCGAATTCGAAACCCTCAACCGCTGCTGGTTCCGCTTCGTCGGCTTCCGCGACGGCGCCGGTGGCCAATCGCTCGCGCAGCCGGCTGGCGTTCGGGATCGTCGCGGCGCTGATGATCATCGCCGCCATCGGCCTCAACGCCTCGGTGGCCAGCCTGCGACTGACGTTCCGCAAGCTTCCCGTCCCGCCCGCCTCGCCGATGATCGCCATCTCGCCGAAGCTCGGCCCGTGGCTGCAGGCTTCGGTCGACAAGGCCGTCTCGCCGGATTTTGAACATGAGCTGGGCACCGGCGAGTACGTCTTTCGCGATTACATCGACACGCGTCGGCTGAGCCCGGCGGACCAGGAGCTGTTCCGCAAGGCCACGCTCGAAGAGCGGCAGCAGATGGCGGGCAAGATTTACGCAGCCGATCCCCGCGCCAAGGTGCATTTTGCGGTCACCTATTACACGGGTTCGGTCGACACCGTCCCGCACGTCCCCGAGCGCTGCTTCGCGGCCGACGGGTTCCGGCCCACCAGCTTCCAGGTGGTGAAGCTGCCGGTCCTTCCCCGCCCGGGCGATGCAGCGAACACGGAAGTGCGATTGATCAACTTCGAAGACCAGATCGACAGCCGATCGTCGCGTCCGCGCCAGGTGAGCTACTTTTTCCAGGTGAACGGCGAGTACGAAGAGGACCCGATTTTTGGCGTTCGCAAGAAGCTGCAGAACCTTTTCCAGCGATACGCGTACTTTGCAAAGATCGAGCTGGTCACCGACTTGCCCGATCCCGCCGGCGCGGCGCCGGTCATGTCTGATTTCCTGGCCCATGCCATGCCTGAAGTGGAACGCGTGCTTCCCAACTGGGAAACCGCGCAGAATGGTCAGACTGGCCCCGCGCCCGCAGCGGAGCAGCATGCCAGCTCGAGATAGCTAACAAGTCCGATTCGGTTAAGGATGTTCGAAACATGGCACGTAAGCTGAACACGAAATTCATTGTCTTGATGGTCGGGACCGCCGGCGTTGTTGGCGCTGCGTATCCGGCCGCTCGCTGGGCCCAGGAGAAAATGCGCCCCAGCATCGCGTCGCTGGAGAAGAAGGGCGACGAGGCGATGAAAGCGGCGGATTACCAGGCGGCCGCCGATGCGTACGGCCAGGCGGCTATTCGCGAGCAGGGGAACATCGATCTGCAGATCAAGTTTGTCGATGCCTACGAATACACCGTCCACGGCGACCCGGAAAAATACAAGCAGCTTCGCATTTATCACGCCAACATCGTCAAGAACAGCCCGCGCTCCGTGCCCGCGCTGACGCGGGTGCTGCGCAACCAGGTGGCGATTGTCCGCGAAGTGCCCAACGACCGCGGGCAGGCCCGTACCCTGGCCAATACC
>JADMIO011285663.1_pt1 | contig 18042 bp, 20 predicted proteins | sample 8958161 | NCBI WGS metagenome assembly JADMIO01 (sample SAMN16585339, study PRJNA669376) | soil metagenome | isolation source: Crop rotation soil | place: USA: Cullars Rotation, Alabama | collected 2011 | reverse complement strand
TCCGGCTCAGAGGCCGAGCGCCTTGGCCTTGGCGGCCGCGAACTCCTCGTCCGTGAGAACGCCCTGCTCGTGCAGCGTCGCCAGCTTCTGGATCTGCACCATCGGGTCCTCGGCGGCGGGCGCGGCCGCAGCGGCGGCCTGGGCCCCCGCGTCGTAGGCCGCCTGCTGCTGGTCGTAGCCGGCCTGGTCCTCGGCCGCCCACTTCTCGTTCTGCCGACGCGCGACGCGGCCGGAGACCGCGGTGGCGGTGCCGGCGACGACCGCAGTCCGTGCTGCCATGCGTAGAAGTCCCATCTCGGTTCCTTTCTGGTTGCGGTCGGTGGGTTATGCGGTCAGGGCCTGCTCGACGACCTCCGCGGGGATGCGGATCGAATCGATCAGCACCGCGTCGGCCTCGCGCATCGCCGTGACGACCGTCGCCGCCCACGTGTTCTCGAACGCGATCAGCAGGGCCGAGCTGTTCGCCGGGAGGTCGTCGCTGACCTCGTCGGCATCCTCGTGGTTCAACGAGCCCGGCTCGGTGACGTCGATCTCGAGGAACCCGGCGCCTTCGGCGTCGAGGTCCTCCGCCGCGATCGTGGTGACGGTGCCGTCGGCGTCCTTCATCACGAAGAGCAGGTCGAGCACGCGGATCGTTCCCGCCTCGACGAGGTCGATGATTGCCGGGGCGATCTTGCCCGAGAACTTGTTTCCGGGGAAGCCGATGATGTAGACGTCGACAGGGCCGACTCCCATAGTGGTCTCCTTTGGTTGTGTGGCACCGTGAGTCTTCGCGACGGCGCGCCGCCTGCAATCGCCCAGATGGGATGATCGGGCCATGCAGGTCTTCACGCATGCGGAGCGTCCTGACCTGGCCGAGCGCACAGGCGAGATCGGCAACGTCTGGCCGGAGTTCATCCAGAACGCCGATATCACCCTTCTGCATTGGTCGAAGCTGAGCGAGGAGTTCCCCGAGCTCCAGCTGACGCTGTACGACGACGAGAAGGACGAGGTCGTCGGCCTGGGGAGGACGATGCCCGCCTCGACTCGCGGCGGCTACCCGGGGGGCATCGACGACATGCTCCTTCGGCTCTTCGGCAACGGGCCGTCCGGCGAGCCGGATGTCCTCTCGGCCGGGGTCGCGATCGTCGCTCCCCGCCGCCAGGGCGAGGGGCTCAGCGCACTGGTGATCGAAGGAATGCGCCGCCTCGCACTCGAGAACGGCTATCCGGCGCTGATCGCACCGGTGCGGCCGACCTGGAAGGAGCGCTTCCCGCTGATCCCGACGGAGAACTACGTGCGGTGGACGAGGCCGGACGGCCGGCTTTACGACCCCTGGCTCCGGCTGCACGCCCGGCTCGGCGCCGAACTGGTGGAGGTTTGCCCGGCTTCGATGACGGTCACCGGGACGCGCGCCGAGTGGGAGCGGTGGACCGGCCTCGAGTTCCCGGGCGACGGCGACTACGTCGTCCCGGGCGGGCTCGTTCCGGTGCGGTTCGCAGGGGACACGGGCCGGTACGTCGAACCCAATGTCTGGATGAAGCACCCAGTCTGAGGAGGCGGAGTGAGGAAGGCGGTCATCGGTGCTCTGGCCGTGCTCGCGCTCGCAGCGGGCTGCGGCGGCGGGGGGAAGAGCAGCGGCACGGCGACGAAAACCGGGTACGTCGCAGCGCTGAACGCGGCGTGCACCGAGGCGAACAAGGCGTTCGCGCAGATCGGCGCGGGGGACATGCCCTCGTTCAAGCAGCACGGCGACGACATCGTCGCCGCCGCCGAGAAGGCGAACGCCGCCTTCCACGCCGCCAAGGCGCCGGCCGAGCTGCGGGCCCAGGAGGCGATCTTCAACGACTCCGCCGACAAGATCGTCGAGGACATCAAGGCGATGACCGCCGCCGCGAACGCCGGTGACAGCGCGAAGTTCGAGACTGCCTACCGGTCGCTGCAGACGCACGGCAGCGCGAACGACGCTGCGGCGCGCACGATCGGCGCCGACGACTGCGTCGGCGGCTAGTCGAGCAGCGGGTATGCCGGCAGCGTCAGGAAGTCGACGAACTCGTCGGCGAGCGAGACCTGCTCGAAGATCTCGCGCGCCTCGTCGAGCCGCGGCAGGTCGCCGAGCTTCGCAACCTCCTCGTCGGCGATCTCGAGCACGCGGCTTTTCTCGACCCGGCCGTGGTGCGTCCACTGCCAGACCTGCGAGCGGGAGATCTCGGCGGTGGCGACGTCCTCCATCAGGTTGAAGATCGCGGCGGCGCCCGTGCCGCTCAGCCAGGCGGCGAGGTACTGGATCCCGACGGAGACGTTCTGGCGCACGCCGTCCTCAGTCATCTCGCCGGGCGTCTCGGAGACGGCGAGCAGCTGGGCGCCGGTCACGGAGACGTCGGGGCGCTGCCGGTCGATCTGGTTCGGGCGGTCGCCGAGCACCGCGTCGAATTCCTCCATCGCGGTCGCAACGAGATCGGGGTGGGCGACCCAGGTCCCGTCGAAGCCGTCGGTCGCCTCGCGGCGCTTGTCCTCGTGCACCCGCGCCAGCGCCGTCTCGGTCACCTCGGGGTCGCGCCGGTTCGGGATGAACGCCGCCATCCCGCCCATCGCGAACGCGCCGCGCTTGTGGCACGTCTTCACCAGCAGCTCCGTATACGCGCGCATGAACGGTACCGTCATCGTCACGGCACCGCGGTCCGGCAGCACGAAGTCGTCGCGGTCGCGGAACTTCTTGATCACGCTGAAGATGTAGTCCCACCGCCCGGCGTTCAGGCCGGCGGAGTGCTCGCGCAGCTCGTAGAGGATCTCCTCCATCTCGAACGCGGCGAGGATCGTCTCGATCAGGACCGTGGCGCGGATCGTCCCCCGCGGAATGCCGAGCGCCTCCTGCGCGTGGACGAACACGTCGTTCCAGAGCCGCGCCTCGAGATGACTCTCCAGCTTCGGCAGGTAGAAGTATGGCCCGCTGCCGCGCGCGATCGCCTTCTTCGCCGAGTGGAACATGTACAGCCCGAAGTCGAAGAGGCTGCCGGACATCGGCGCGCCGTCGACGAGCACGTGCCGCTCAGGCAGGTGCCAGCCCCGCGGCCGGACCAGCAGAGTCGCGACCTCGTCGTTCAGCCGGTAGCTCTTCTCGCCCTGCTCGAGCGAGATCGACCGCTCCTGCGCGTCGATCATGTTCTGCTGGCCCTCGATCAGGTTCGACCAGGTCGGCGAGTTCGCGTCCTCGAAGTCCGCCATGAAGACCTTGGCGCCGCAGTTCAGGGCGTTGATCACCATCTTCCGGTCGGTCGGGCCGGTGATCTCCACCCGCCGGTCGGCGAGGTCGGGCGGCGCCTCGGCGACCTGCCAGTCCGCGTCACGCACGTCCTGCGTGTCCGGCAGGAAGTCCGGCACCTCGCCCGCGAGCAGCCGGTGCTGCCGTTCCTTGCGGTTTGCGAGCAGCCGTTCGCGGCGGTCGCCGAACTGCCGCTCGAGCTCGGCGACGAAGGCGAGCGCCTCGGAGCTGAGGATCGTCTCGTTCCGCTCGCCCGCGAGCTCGACGCCGGAGGGAAGGTCGCCTGACATGGTTGTAGATTGACAGCGATGGCTCTCGCGGGCGACCTGAAGCGTTTGCTGCCTCCGGACGCCGTGATCGAGGAGCCGGAGCAGCTGCGAACCTACGAGTGCGACGGCCTGACCGGGCACCGGGTCGTGCCGTCGCTCGTCGTGCTCCCGACCACGACCGAGGAGGTGGCCGGCGCCGTGAAGGCGTGCGTCGCGGCCGGCGTGCCGTTCGTCGCGCGAGGCGCCGGGACCGGGCTCTCGGGCGGTGCCCTGCCGGTCGCCGACGGCGTGGTCATCTCGCTCGCGCGGATGAACGAAGTGCTGGCCGTCGATCTCGCCGCGGCCCGGATCACGGTCCAGCCGGGAGTGACGAACCTCCAGGTGACGGAGGCGGTGATCGCGGACGGCTGGTACTACGCGCCCGACCCGTCGAGCCAGCAGGTCTGCACGATCGGCGGCAACGTCGCCGAGAACTCGGGCGGCGCCCACTGCCTCAAGTACGGATTCACCGCCAACCACGTGACGGAGCTGCTCGTCGTGCTCCCCGACGGCGAGGTCGTGCGGCTGAAGGCGGACGCGCCGGGGCCGGACCTGCTTGGCGCCTTCATCGGCTCGGAGGGGACGCTCGGCATCGCGACGGAGGTGACGCTGCGGCTGCTGCGCCGCCCCGAGGCGGTGCGGACCGTGCTCGCGGCGTTCAGCCACGTCGACGAGGCAGGGGCTGCGGTGTCCGGCGTGATCGCGGGCGGGATCCAGGCCTCGGCGATGGAGATCATGGACCGGCTGACGATCGAGGCCGCCGAGGCGGCGGTGCACCCGGGCTACCCGGACGCGGCGGCGCTGCTGCTGGTCGAGCTCGACGGACCGGCGCCGCAGGTCGAGGAGGACTCCGCCGCGGTCGAGGGCATCTGCCGCGAGTCCGGCGCCTGGGAGATCCGCACCGCCGCGGACGACCACGAGCGCGCGCTCCTCTGGAAGGGCCGCAAGGCCGCGTTTGCAGCGATGGGGCGCGTGTCGCCCGACTACTACGTGCAGGACGGGGTCGTCCCGCGCACGAAGCTGCCGGAGGTGCTGCGCCGGATCGAGGCCCTCTCGGAGGAGTACGGCCTCCGCGTCGGCAACGTCTTCCACGCCGGCGACGGCAACCTCCACCCGCTCGTCCTCTACGACGGCGCGATCGACGGCCAGGCTGCGCAGGCGCAGAAGCTCGCTGAGGCGATCCTCGAGGCGTGCATCGACGCCGGCGGCTCGCTCACCGGCGAGCACGGGATCGGCGTGGACAAGGCGTGCTCGATGCCGCTGCTCTTCGACCAGGACGACCTCGCGGTCATGCAGCGGCTGCGGGCGGCGTTCGACCCGAACGGGCTCTGCAACCCCGGGAAGCTCTTCCCGACGCCACGGCTCTGCGGCGAGGTGCCGGGGCCGTACCGGGCGCACCCTCTCGAGAAGGCGGGACTTGCCGAGCGTCTCTGAGATCTGGTCGGTGCACGAGGGGGCGGACGTCCTGGCGCGCGCCGCCGCGGAGGGGGCTCGCGTCTCGATCGAGCGGCCGGGCGGCGACGTCGAGATCTCGACCCGCCGGCTCGACCAGGTGCTGGAGCACGAGGCGGGCGACCTGACCGCGATCGTCGAGGCCGGGATCCGCGTCGTCGACCTGAACGCCCGGCTCGAGGCGGCCGGCCAGATGCTTGCGCTCGACCCGCCCGGCAACCCGACGATCGGCGCCTGCATTGCCGGGAACCTCAGCGGCCCGCGGCGCCACAGATACGGGACGGCCCGAGACCTTGTGATCGGCGTGACCGTCGTCCTCGCCGACGGGACGATCGCGTCCTCGGGAGGCAAGGTCGTGAAGAACGTCGCCGGCTACGACCTCGGGAAGCTCTTCTGCGGGTCGGAGGGGAAGCTCGGGCTGATCGCGCGCGTGGCGCTGCGGCTGCACCCGAGGCCGGAGGCGTCGCGCACGCTCGTCGTCCCGGTCGGCTCCGCGGCGGACGCGGAGGAGAAGGCGCAGGCGCTGCTCCGCGCGCCGCTCGCGGTCTCCGCGCTCGATCTGCTCTGGCCCGGATGGATTGCGGTGCTCTTCGAGGGGTCGCGGCGCGGCGTCGAGGAGCAGCTCGCGCGTGCGCAGGCGCTGGTCGGCGGCGCTGAGGATTTCGGCTCGGCCTGGGAGGAAGCGGAGGCGCGCCAGACGTGGGCGCGGGGGCGGCTGCTCTTCTCGCCTGGCCGCCTGGCGGAGACGCTCGGCGGGCTCGACGACGCGCTCGTCCGCGTCGCGGCGGGAGTCGCCTACGTGCCGGACGAGGTCCCGGACACCCGCGACCCCGGCGAGGTCGCTCTCGCCGAACGGGTGCGCGTGCAGTTCGACCCCGCGGGAGTGCTGGCGTGACCGAGATCTCGAAGGACCTGATCGCCGACTGCGTCCACTGCGGCTTCTGCCTGCCGACCTGCCCGACCTACGGGCCGCTCTGGCAGGAGGAGATGGACTCGCCCCGCGGGCGGATCTACCTGATGCAGGGGCTGGTCGACGGGTCGATCTCGCTCTCGGACACGACGGTCGAGCACTTCGACCGCTGCCTCGGCTGCATGGCCTGCGTGACCGCCTGTCCGTCAGGCGTCCGGTACGGCACGCTGATCGAGGAGACGCGGGCGCAGATCGAGCAGAACTACGGCCGCTCCTTCGGCGAGCGGCTGCAGCGGCAGATGATCTTCTCGACCGTTCCGTACCCGCGCCGGATGCGCACCGCGCTCGCGCTGACGCCGCCCTGGCTGCCCGGCCGGTTCGGGCCGTTCGCCAAGCTCAAGCCGCCCTGGCGGTCGTCGGACCGGCCGCCGGCGCTGACACCGCAGGTGGGGGAGAAGCGCATGCGGGTCGGCCTGTTGCTCGGCTGCGTCCAGCGCGTGGTATTCGGGAGCGTGAACGTCGCGACGGCGCGAGTGCTGGCCGCGGAAGGGTGCGAGGTCGTCGCGCCTCGCTCCCAGCCGTGCTGCGGAGCGCTCCATCTGCACGCGGGCCGGCTCGAGGAGGGGCGCCGGCGCGCGGCCAGGATCGGCGAGGTCTTCGGCGACTGCGATGCGATCGTCGTCAACGCGGCCGGTTGCGGATCCCACCTGAAGGAATCCGATCTGCCCGTTCGCGTCGTCGACGTCAACGAGCTGCTCGCCGAGCTCGAGCCGCGGGCGGAGCGCCGCGAGCTCGAATTGAAGGTCGCCTATCAGGACGCGTGCCACCTCGGGCATGCGCAGGGCGTCCGCGACGCGCCCCGCTCGCTGCTCCGCTCGATCCCCGGGCTCGAGCTCGCCGAGCCGGCCGAGCAGGCGATCTGCTGTGGCAGCGCCGGGATCTACAACCTCGTCCAGCCCGAAGCCGCGGCCGAGCTCGGCGAGCGCAAGGCCGCCCATGTCGCCGCGACCGGCGCCGACGCCTATGCCAGTGCGAACCCGGGCTGCCTCGTCCAGGTCTCGAACCATCTGCGCCGGACGGGCGGGCGGCTGCCGGCCCTGCATCCGGTGGAGATCCTCGACGCGTCGCTCCGCGGAGTGGGCCGGGACGAGCTCCTGGCGTCGGCGAGGCGCTGAGTCAACACGAGTGCCTGGCACCGCTGGTGCCAGGCACTAGAGGCTCGCCGCGAGCTCGTCGACCCGCCGCGCGATCTCGTCGCGAATCGGCCGGACGTCCTCGAGCGGCAGGCCCCAGGGGTCATCGATCCCCCAGTTCTCGTAGCGCTTGCCGACGATCACGGGACAGACGCCCGAGCAGGCCGCGATCACGACGTCCGCCCACTCGATGTCCTCGTCGCCCAGCTTGCGCTGGACGTGATCTGACGCGTCGATCCCGATCTCGGTGAGCGCCTCGACGACGTTCGGCTCGGCGCCCGTCCCGTGCGGGTCCGCGCCGGCGGAGCGGGCCTCGTGGCGGCCGGCAGCTGCGCGCGCGAACAGCCGCTCGGCCATCACGCTCCGTCCGCTGTTGCCCACGCAGACGAAGAGGACGTTCACTTCTTGCAGCAGTCGCAGCTACAGCCGCAGCAGTCGCAGCAGGACATCACGCTCCTCCTTTCAGGTCCGCCAGGATACGGAGCTTCGCCGCCGCGGTCGGGTCGAGCGTGAAGCATGCCGACGTGCCCATCTGCTGCCGGCGCAGCAGCCCGGCCTCGGTGAGGGTCTTCAGATGGTGGCTGACGGTTGGCTGGGCGAGCCCGAGTGTCTCGGTCAGGTCGCACACGCATGCACCCTCCCCGCCGCTGGCGAGCAGGTTGAGGATCTTCACACGCGTCGCGTCGCCGAGCGCCTTGAAGAGGCGCGCCGTGGCCGTCGCCTCGGCGTCGCTCAACGTCGGCGCCGCCAGGGGGCGGCAGCAGTCGATCACCGGTAGACGGGTATTCATCGACGCTTATCTATATCGATACGCGTCGATGAAGTCAAGGCTGAACGACGAACGCCACCTCGTCCACGTAACACCAGCTCCAGTCCTCGCCCGGTTCGGCCGAGCGGGCGATCGGGTGCCCGTCGTCGTGCGCGTGCCGCGACGCGTGCCGGTTGGGCGACGAGTCGCAGCAGCCGACCTTTCCGCACTCCTGGCACATGCGCAGGTGCACCCAGCGGTCGCCGGACTTCAGGCACTCCTCGCAGCCGCCGATCGGCTCGGGCAGCTCGACGAACCGGATCGTCTCGAGGTGGGTGCAGACGTCAGCCGTGCCGGGACTCTACCCCGGCGGACGCAGCACGCCCGTCGGCGAGACCTGCATCGCCCGCTTCCCGAAGTCCTCCTTCGAGAGCGTCCGGACGATCCCGTGGGCGGCCTCGGACGGGTCGGGCCGCGGGATGCCGTCGCCGGCGATCGTGATCGGTATGAGCTCGCCGGCCTTGTACGACGCATCACGGCCGAGCGTGACCTGGAGGATCCCGGTCACTCCCGACACGCCGGAGGTCGCGAGCGTGTGGTACCCGACGAAGTTGCCGATCGAGTACGCGATCAGGCGGCCGTGGTACCACTCCATCCCGCGCAGGACGTGCGGCCCGCTCGCGACGACGAGGTCGGCCCCGGCGCGGATCACGGCGTGCGAGAACGCGATCGAGTCGCCGCGGTTCTCCCCGAGGAAGTACTCGGTGCCGGGCAGGACGTGCTGGTGGTCGGATCCCTCGGCGCCGGCGTGCATCGTCACGACAACGATGTCGGCGAACTCGTCGGCGTGGCGGACGAGGGCCTGCGCGGCGGCGATGTTCGTCAGGCTCGAGGCCCAGGGGTAGGGCGCGAACCCGAGTACCGCGATCTTCGTCCCGCGCACGATCTTGTAGGCGATCTCGCCGGGCCGGCCCTCGGTGAGCATCCCGGCGGCGCGCACGGCGGCGACGGTGTCCCTCTGCCCCACCGGCCCGTAGTCCATCGCGTGGTTGTTGGCGAGGTTCATGACGTTGAAGCCGGCGTCGCGCAGCGGCGCCGCGTACGACGGCGGCGCGCGAAACGCGAAGCACGACGAGTCCCCGGGAGCGCCGCACTTGGAGTAACCGCGGTTCGTCAGCGTCCCCTCGAGGTTGCCCCACACGACATCGCCGGTCAGGTCGAGGCGGACGTCCTTGAAGTACGAGTCGATCGGGCCCTGCACCATCGCGATGTCGCCGGCGAAGGCGAAGCGCACCACGGGCTGCGGGGCGGAGCCGGCAGGCGCCGCGCCGCCGAGGGCGAGCAGCAGAACGAGGAGCGCGCTAGCCCGGATGCGACGCGTCGGTGAACTCACGGAACTCGCCCGTGACGAGATAGGCCGTCTGTTCTCCGATGTCCACAGCATGGTCCCCGATGCGCTCCAGGCAGCGCGAGACGACCAGCATACGCAGACCCCACGCACGCTGAGCGGAATCGAGCTCGAGCACGTGCTCGACCGCCCGGCGATTCGCGCGGTCGATGAGCTCGTCGAGCGACACCAGGCTCTCGGCTCGGACCACGTCGCGGTGCTCGAACGACCGCAGCGCGACGCGCGTCATCTCCTCGGCACGCACGCCCATCTCCGCCAGGCTCGCGACGATGCGCGGCTCGGTCGTACCGGAGGCTGCGAGCTTGGTGAGCTTCGCAACGGTGACGCAATAGTCGGCCATCCGCTCGAGATGGAGGTTGGAGTGGAGCATCGCGAGGACGAGACGGAGATCCGACGCAACGGGAGTCTGCCGCGCGAGCAGCAGTTCGATCCCTTTCTGGATCGCGAAGTACGCGCGGTCGATGTCGTCGTCGAAGGAGATCACCTCCTCGGCCAGCTCCACGTCCTGTTCGACCAGCGCGCGGGTCGCGGCCTGGATCGAGCGGACCACCAGGCCCCCTTCGGCCTGGAGTGACGCCTCCAGCCCCGCGAGCTCCTCGTGGAAGGTGGCGCGGCGCTGCGAGCCCTCCGTCGTGCTCACCCGAACCGCCCCGTCACGTAGTCCTCTGTCCGCTTGTCGGCCGGGTTCGTGAAGATCGTCGCCGTCTCGTCATACTCGACCAGGATTCCGTGCCGATCGGGGCCGTCGACGTGAAGGCTGAAGAAGGCGGTCATGTCGGCGACGCGGGCGGCCTGCTGCATGTTGTGGGTGACGATCACGAGCGTGTACTCGCGCTTCAGCTCGTGCATCAGGTCCTCGATCGCGGCGGTCGAGATCGGATCGAGCGCCGAAGCCGGCTCGTCCAGAAGGATCACCTCGGGCTCGACGGCCAGGGCGCGTGCGATGCAGAGGCGCTGCTGCTGTCCGCCCGAAAGCGCAAGGGCGCTCCGCTTCAGGCGGTCCTTGACTTCGTCCCAGAGCACGGCGCCGCGCAGGGCCTTCTCGACGCGCTCGTCGAGGTCCTGCCTCATCCCGAGCATCTTCGGGGCAAACGCGACGTTGTCGTAGATCGACTTGGGAAAAGGGTTCGGCTTCTGGAACACCATGCCGATCCGGCGGCGCACCTCGACGGGGTCGGCGTCCGGGCCGTGCAGATCCTCGCCGTGGTAAAGGATCCTCCCGCCGACCTTCACCCCGGGAATGAGGTCGTTCATACGGTTGAGGCAGCGGATGAACGTGCTCTTCCCGCAGCCCGAGGGGCCGATCACGGCGGTGATCAGGTTCCTGTAGATCTCGAGGTTCACGCCGCTGACCGCGACGTTCGAGCCGTACGCGACCGACAGCGCCTCGATTCCGAAGACGACGTCGCGCTTGTCGACCGGCGCCTCGTCGTGGCGCAGGCTCGCGGCGACGTCGATCGCTGCGACGTCGGTGGACACGCGACCAGTCTCGCGCAGCCTTCACAGGAGCGGGTCTACGGCATGTGAACGAGTGGTATCGAGGTGGTGAAGTCGCGTTCGTGGGGCGTGACGGCTGCGAAGCTGCCGCCCGATGGATGCGCCTCTTCCGCTGGCTCCGCCTGCGCTCGCATCGCGGCGGTCGCTCCGCGACCGGGCAGGGGACATCGGGCTTCACGGCCTGAGCGGCCTGGCGTCGCTCTTCGCACTGGCGCTGATCGCCGCGATTGCGTACAAGATCGTCGAGGGCGCCTGGCCCGCGATCCAGACGTTCGGCTTCTCGTTCGTCTGGGAGCAGACATGGGATCCGAACCGCGACGTCTACGGCGCCCTGGACTTCATCTACGGAACTGCGGTCACGTCCGCGGTCGCGCTGCTCTTCGCCGTGCCGATCTCCATCGGCATCGGCCTCTACCTGACCGAGCTCGCGCCTCCGGGCGTCCGTGGGATCGTCGGCTCGCTGATCGAGATGCTCGCCGCGGTGCCGAGTGTGATCATCGGGCTCTGGGGCATCCTCGTCCTCGGCCCGTTCGTCCAGACGGACCTCGAGCCCTTCCTCGGGAGCTTCCTCGGGTGGACGCCCTTCTTCCGCGGCGACCACCACACCGGCGGCTACCTGCCCGCGATGATCGTGCTCACGATCATGATCGTCCCGATCAGCTCGTCGGTCTGCCGCGAGCTCTTCCTGACCGTGCCGCCGGAGCTGAAGGAGGGCGCGTACGGGCTTGGCCTGACGCGCTGGGAGATGGTGCGCGGGGTCGTCCTGCCGTACACGCGGGGCGGCGTCGTCGGCGCAATGCTGCTCGGCCTCGGCCGGGCCCTCGGTGAGGCGATCGCCGTCACGCAGGTGATCGGCAACGCGACAGGCCACCACGTCTCCTTCTTCCAACTGGGCGACACGCTCGCGAGCCGAATCGCCTCGCAGTACCAGGGGGCCACCTCGCAGCTTGCGACCTCGTCGTTGATCTACCTCGCCTTCATCCTGCTCGTTTTCACCCTCGTCGTGAACGTCGCTGCGCAGGTGATCGTCAAGCGGTTCGAGCTGAAGCAGGGGGGATGAGCAGCGTCGCTCCACGCAGCAGGCTCGTCGCCGGGGGGCGGGTTCGCCGCCGCAAGGCGATGAGCCGCGCTGCGGAGATCCTGGCGCTGGTCGCCGCGCTCCTCGCGGTGGCGGTGCTCGCAACCGTGGTCGGCTCCGTGATGATCAAGGCGCTCCCCGCGCTGAACATCGACCTGTTCACGAAGAACCAGGCGCTCTTCGGCGAGTCGGGGGGCGGGATCGCGAACGCGTTCGTCGGCACGGTCGTGATCGTTCTGATCGCCGGGTTGATGGCGGTCCCGATCGGGGTGCTGATCGCGATCTACGTGGTCGAGTTCGCGCGGTCGAAGCCCGCGATGGTGATCCGCTCGGCGCTCGACGTCCTGAACGGCATCCCGTCGATCGTGATCGGCATCTTCGTCTACACGCTGCTCGTGCTCCACTTCAGGCAGAGCGCGTTCATCGCGTCGATCGCGCTCGCGATCATCGGGCTGCCGCTGATCTCCCGCGCGACCCAGGAGGTGTTGAAGCTCGTCCCGCAGTCCCTCCGGGAGGCGAGCCAGGGGCTCGGCGTCTCCAAGTGGCGCACGGTGTTGTTCGTCGTCCTGCCGACGACGCTCGGCGGGATCCTGACGGGCGCGACCCTTGCGATCGCGCGCATGGCAGGGGAGACGGCACCGATCCTCTTCACGTCGACGATCTTCCTGAACTCGACGTCGAGCGATCCGCGGACTCCGCTCGCCACCGTGCCGATCAAGATCTTCCAGTACTCCGAGGACCCGAGCCCCGAGCTGCACGAGCAGGCGTGGGCTGCGGCATTCGTGCTGATCGTGTTCGTCCTCGTGATCAGCCTGAGCGCGCGGTACCTGCTGTATCGCAGCCGCCGCAAGCTCGCAGGCTAGGTGTAGTTCACAAGCCTTTCACCAGCCGTTCACCGGCTTTCAGCCCACCTGCGGCCGCATCGGCGGTTGACTGGTTGTGAAGCCAACCTCCAAGGGAGAAGGAGACAACCTCACTCATGAAGCGCATGCTCACGACCATTGCCGCGGTCACTGCCGTCGGCGCGATCGCCGCGGTTGGCGCCGGTGCCAAGAGCTCGGACGGCCGGCTCACCGGCGCAGGCAGCTCGTTCGTCTCGCCGCTCGTGTCGCTGTGGTCGGCGGACTACGCAGCCAAGACCGGAACGCAGATCGCCTACAGCCCGGTCGGCTCGGGCGCAGGCATCGCCGCGATCACGTCACGCCAGGTCGACTTCGGCGCTTCCGACGCGCCGCTCTCGGCCGACCAGTTCAAGGCCTGCAACGGCTGCGTCCAGATCCCCTGGGCCCTATCGGCCACCTCGGTGATTTACAACCTGCCGAACGTCCCGAACAACCTGCACATGACGGGAGCCGTGCTCGCGAACATCTACCTCGGCGCGATCACGAAGTGGGACGACCCCGCGATCAAGGCGCTGAATCCCAAGGTCAGCCTGCCCTCGACCTCGATCACGGCTGTCCACCGCGCGGACAACTCGGGCACGACGTACAACTTCACCGACTACCTGTCGGCGGTGAGCCCGGCCTGGAAGTCGAAGATCGGGGTGGGGGTCAACGCCAACTGGCCGGGGGGGCAGGGCGGCAGCGGCTCGCGCGGCGTGGCAGGGATCGTCGCCAACACGCAGGGCGCGATCGGCTACGTCGACGTCGCGTTCGCGCTGACGAACCACCTGAAGTTCATGTCGATGAAGAACAACGCCGGGAAGTTCACGACCCCGGGGCTTCGCGGGATCAAGGCGGCGGCCGACAACGTCAAGACGGTGCCGGCTTCTGGCGAGCTGCACATCGTCAACCCGCCGAAGGGCGATCCGCTCGCCTACCCGATCTGCACCTTCACCTACGTGATCCTGCCGACGAAGACCGACAAGGCGGCTGACCTGCGCAAGTTCGTCTTCTACGCGGTCAACCCGACGCAGGGCCAGAAGCTCGGGCCGAAGCTCCTCTTCGCTCCGCTGCCGACGACCGTTCTCGTCGCCTCGGAGAAGACGCTGAAGAAGGTCCAGACCTAGAAGATCGCCTGGATCGGCCAGTAGAACGCGGCGGCCACCAGGGCCGCCGCGGGCAGCGTCAGGAACCACGCGACCACGATGTTGCCGGCGATCCCCCAGCGCACCGCCTTGAAGCTGCGCGTCGAGCCGGATCCCAGCACGGCGCCCGAGATCACATGCGTGGTCGAAAGCGGGTAGCCGAGCCTCGTCGCGACGTCGATGATCGCGCCCGCGGTCAGCTGGGCGGAGAACCCGGCCGGCGGGTCCATCTTGTAGAGCTTCTGCCCGAGAGTGCGCATGATCCGCCAGCCGCCGACGTAGGTGCCGGCCGCGATCGCGAGACCGGCGGAGATCTTCACCCAGGTGGGGATGTAGAAGGTGTCGATCGAACCGTTCGCGAGCAGTGCGAGCGCGATAACGCCCATCGTCTTCTGGGCGTCGTTCGCGCCGTGGGTGTACGCGACGAAGGTGCCCGAGAAGAGCTGGCCGATCCGGAATGCGCGGAAGGCCGGCGCCGCCGGCATCCGCTGGAAGAGCCAGAAGATCGCGATCAGTAGAACGAAGGCCGCTACGAACGCGAGCGTCGGCGCGATGAACGCCGGGATGATCACCTTGTGGGCGAGCGTATGCCACTGCACGCCGTGCAGCCCCGCTGCCGCGATCCCCGCGCCGACGAGGCCGCCGATCAAGGCGTGGGACGAGCTCGAGGGCAATCCGAGCCACCAGGTGAAGAGGTTCCACGCGATCGCGCCGAAGAGGCCGGCGAGCACGGTCTGCGTCGTGACGAGGCTGGTCTCGAGGACGCCGCTTCCGACGGTCTTCGCCACGGCGGTGGTGACGAAGGCGCCGACGAGGTTCGCGACCGAGGCGACGAGCACCGCCATCCGCGGAGAGAGGGCGCGGGTCGAGACCGAGGTCGCCACCGCGTTGGCCGTGTCGTGGAAGCCGTTGGTGAAGTCGAACGCAAGCGCCGTGATGACGACGATGACGAGGAGGGCGTCGCCTTCCACGAAGCCCGCCTAGCGGTTCTTCACCACGATCGCCTCGAGCACGTCCGCTGCGTTCTCGCAGGCGTCGATTGCCTCCTCGAGACCCTCGTAGAGGTCCTTCCAGCGGATGACCATCAGCGGGTCGTCCGCTCCGGTGCGGAAGAGCTCGCCCACGCCGTTGCGGTAGAGACGGTCGCCCTCGTCCTCGAGCGAGCGAAGCTCGATCAGTTGCTGCTTCGAGTCCTTGAAGCCCTCGAGCCGCTGGACTGCCTCGTCAAGGAGGATCGTCGCCTTCAGGATCACCTCGGCGAGCCCGCGCGCTTCCTCCGGGACATCGGTTACCCCCCAGGAGCCGAGGTTGTCGGCCGTCTCGTCGACGAAGTCGCAGACGTCGTCGATCGCGGTCGCGAGACGGTAGATGTCGTCCCGGTCGAACGGCGTGACGAAGGTCTTGTTGATGAGAGTGACAGCTTCGTGCGTGATGTTGTCCCCGGTGTGCTCGAGCTCCTTGATGCGGCCGATGAGCTCGGCGCCGTCCAGCGGGAACCGCTCGAAGAGCTCCAGTCCGAGCCGCGCGATGTCGACCGCGTTCGACGACGCGCGCGAGAAGAGCTCGAAGAACTCCTTGCGCTCCGGGGTGAACCTGATCCGCATGGTGCGGCGGTTGTGTATCAGAGCCGGGCCGGGAAGGTGCAGGTGACCGTCAGTCCACCGCCCGTCGTCAGCGCCGCCTCCGCCGTTCCGGAGGCGGCAGCGACGACGTGCTTGACGATTGCGAGACCGAGACCCGTACCGAGGGTCGAGCGGGCCTGATCCGCGCGGTAGAAGCGCTCGAACAGCCGTGGGAGCTCGTCTTCCGGGGCACCCGCTCCGTCGTCCGAGACCACCAGCCGCCGCTCCGAAGCATCCTCGCTGCAGACGATCGAGCACGTTGCGCCTATGCCCGCGTGCCGGATCGAGTTCTCGACGAGGTTTTGCACGACGACCTGGAGCATCCGGGCGCGAAGAGGTAGCTCGAACGATGCGGTGCACTCCACCCGGACAGCTACTCCGGCGCTCTCGGCCCGGTCCGCCGTCTCGGCGACCACCTGTTCGATCACCGGCAGGGCGCGGATCGAGCCGAGCGCGACGACAGCCCGTCCGCTCTCGAGCTCGCTGAGAAAGAGCACGTCGTCGATCAGCTCGCCGATCCGGCGGACTTCCGACTGCGACTGTTCGATTAGCGCGGTCTGGTCGGCGCCCGGAAGCAGCGCGCTCTCCAGCAGCGCGAGCAGCCGCGCGAGCGGCGTCCGCAGCTCGTGCGAGACGGCAGCGGTGAACCCGGCCCGGAGCTCCTGGTAGGCGGCGAGGTCGCCGGGGCTGCTCAGGTAGACGAGCGTCTCGCGCCGCCCGCCCGTCTCATAGGGGATCTCGAGCGGGGCTCGCCCTCCTGCGGTGAGCAGCTCGTCCGGGAATGGGGCGCCCTCGATCAGACCGTCGAGGGACTCCCGCGCGCGCCGGCTCGCGGCCAGCACACGGCGGGACTCGTCGAGGACGACGACGATCTCCCTGCTCTCCTCGACCAGCACCTGCGAGCGGTCGACCGTGGCCCGTGTCGGTTCCTCTGCCGGAGGGCGACGGAATCGTTTCACCAGAATTTCACCACCTGTTCACCCTTCGGAATCGGGGGCCGCGTCTATCGTAGGCGGCGATGGCCCGTGTGCTGATCGTCGAGGACGACGACGTCATCGCCGACGGGATGGCCCGCCACCTCCAGGCCGGTGGGTTCGAGGCGGTGACCGTCGCCAAGGGCGAGCAAGGCCTTGCGCGCCTGCGCTACGAGCAGCCGGACGTCTGCGTGCTCGATCTGATGCTGCCCGGGCAGGATGGCTGGAGCGTGATCGAGACCGCTCGGGCCGAGGGGATCGGCACGCCGATCGTCGTCGTGTCCGCTCGCGGCACCGAGCATGACCGGGTGCACGCGCTCGAGATCGGCGCAGACGATTACCTGGTCAAGCCGTTCTCGATGAAGGAGCTCGTCGCTCGGGTCCGCGTCGCCGCCCGCCGCGGGGTGACGCCGCAGGAGACGCCTCGCGGCGAGGCGATCGAGGTCGAGGAGCTGCGGATCGATCCCCGTGAAGTCCAGGCGTACGTCGGTGGACAGAGCGCCGATCTCACTCCGACAGAGTTCCGGCTCCTCTACGCGCTCGCGCTCGAAGACGGGCGAGTGGTCACCCGGGACGAGCTGCTCCAGCGTCTCTGGGGCCGCCGGGAGACGCACCGCGACCGTACGGTCGACGTCTTCGTGAAGAAGCTGCGCGAGAAGCTCGATCGGCCGGGTGCCCGGCACACGTTCATTCAGACGCGATACGGCGTGGGCTACAAGTTCGAGCCGCAGGTGCGTTAGCCGACCGGTCGACTGGGGAGAATCGGGCCACATGACGGTTGCAGTCGTCGACGTCGGATCGAACACGGTCCGTCTCCTTGTCGCCGGGGGGGACGGCGGCGGGATCGAGAAGGTCGCCGAAGCGAAGCGCGTCGTCGGCCTCGGGGCGGACATCGAGCGGAGCGGCTCGGTGTCGGCCGCGAAGCTCACCGAGACCGCCGAGACGCTCCGCGAGTTCGCGGATACGGCGCGCAAGGCGGGTGCTCGGCTCTTCGAGGTGATCGTTGCCTCTCCCGGACGCCAGGCGCGCAACGCCGACCAGCTCGTCCATACCCTCTCGCGCGCCGCCGGCACCGGGGCGCGCGTCCTGACCCGAGAGGAGGAGGGCGAGCTCGCCTTCGAGGGCGCGATGGCGCTTGCGCCGGCCAAAGGCGCAGTCGCCGTCTGCGATGTCGGCGGCGGCTCGACCCAGATCGCGGTCGGCACGGCAAAGGGCGGCGTGTCGTGGGTGCGCTCGGTCGATCTCGGCGCGCTGCGCCTCTCGGCACGCGTCCCGGACTGCCACACGCCTACGCTTCGGCGCGAGGCCGAGGCTGCGTTCTCCGGGATCACACCACCGCTACCGCGGACGGCGATCGCGGTCGGCGGGACGGCTCGGGCCGTCAAGAAGCTCGTCGGGCGGAGACTCGGTCCCGCCGAGCTCGAGCGCGCGGCGGCCTTGCTCGCGCGGGAGCCCTTCGAGTCGATCGTCGAGCCGTACGGCATTCCTGTGTGGCGCGCGAAGGTTTTGCCCGGCGGGGTGGAGCTCCTTTCCCAGGTGCAGCAGCTGCTCGGCGTCTCACTGGACGTCGGCCGCGGCGGGGTCC
>JADMIO011560754.1_pt1 | contig 18045 bp, 17 predicted proteins | sample 8958161 | NCBI WGS metagenome assembly JADMIO01 (sample SAMN16585339, study PRJNA669376) | soil metagenome | isolation source: Crop rotation soil | place: USA: Cullars Rotation, Alabama | collected 2011 | reverse complement strand
GCCGCGACTTCAAGTCACGTGAATTCCAAGCTTCGGATCCCACTGTGCTGGAAAGGGATCAGGTGATTGGTCTGCCACCCCCAGAAGAGCAGCGTGGCGAGCATGAGCAGCGGCGGCGTGGTCATGACCTCGGTTCCGCAATCTTATTCGTAATCGCAACCCTAATCCCCTCTTCGGCTCTGAGAGCGGACTCAGGACCAAGAACAGGATTAGGATTAAGAACAGACGCGTGGCGGTTCACAGTTTTGAAAGTCCTTCTTCAATCTTACCCACTTCCAGCACGTGTAAAGCGTCTGGATCATCGTTGCGCCGTCCCACTTCCGGCGAGTCGGGGCCTCGAATCACGAGGACCATCGTGGGAACGCCCAGGACGGTGAGCTTTCGCACCAGCTCCCGGCGCGCGTCGTCCCACGCCACGAAAATGCAGATGCAGCCGCTGACCGTGGGCGCGTGTTCGATGACGAGCTGTTCCAGCGCTGCGAACGGCTGGCCCGCCGACGTCGTGACGGAGGCGAGCAGTTCCAGCATCTGATCCGCATGCGCCACGCCGCGGCCAATCGTGAAACAAAACGCCTGCGGCCCGATGAAGAGCAGATCGAGCAGCGACTCCTGCGTGTCCACGGTGCAGGCAAATGAGGCCGCGATGGAAACGGCCTCTTCGAACACCGCCACGTCTTCCGGTTCCGTAAAGGTGTCGAGGATGAGCGCGTGGCGGACGAAGAATTCATCCTGGTATTCCTTGACCACCGGCCGGCCAGCCTTGGCCCAGCTTCGCCAGTGAATGCGCCGCATCGGGTCGCCCGGGCGATAATCGCGCAGCGAGACAAATTCCTCCGATTCGCCGATGGCCGCCGCGAGTGCCACGCCGCCGTGCTGGTAACGTTGCGCGCCCGGCAGCGGAATCGCGGGCAACGGGTAACGTTTGGGAAGAATCGTGATCGAGCCCGGCAACGGCACGCTTCGGAACGCACGGAACAATCCAAACGGATCCGGCCGCGCCAAAGTCACGCTGTGGAAGTGCAGCACGCCGCGACGGAGCGGCAGGATTTCCATGGCGGCATCCATTCGCCCGTGCGCTGCGACGGGCGCAAGCGAGGCCGGCCGGGTCGCGCGCACCCGGCGGAAATCCGGCGTTGCGGAACGGCGCCTTGATTTCCCCCGCCTCACTTTTGTCAGCGCGGCGAATTCCTGTGGCGTCAGCCGCGGGTCCGCGAGGCCATCGAGCACTTGCAATCCCGACTGGGCGCGCGCCGACAGGTTTCGAATGGAAACGGTATAACGGACCGGCTGGCCGGCGCTGCCAAAGCGTGGCAGAACTCGTTCGGCAGCGAACCGAACGCGGAAAAAGGGCGCCGCCGCCACTGCGGCGACGGTCAGGCACAGCAACAGGGCGAAAGCCTGGTAGCCGAGAGATTGCTCCGTGTCCGTCGCCATGCCCGCCGTCATGAGCAGGCCCACCAGGACGATCCAGCCGCCCGCCGTCAGGCGCCGCTTCGCCCAATAGTTGAGCGACGACACGCGGCGGTAGATGCGAAACGTCAGCCAGTTCATTTTCGTTCAGGCGCGGAAGAATCAACCGCCGACCTCAGGCCGGAACCGGAATTTTCTTCACCACTTCCTCCACGACGCCTCGCGCCGTGACGCCGGAAAACCGCGCCTGGGGATCCATGACCATCCGATGCGCGATCACGGGAGCAGCCAGCTCCTGAACCTGCTCCGGCGTGACGAACTCCAGGCCGTCCATGAGCGCGAGGGCCTGGGACATTTTCATGAGCGCGAGGGAGGCGCGCGGGCTGGCGCCGAGTTGCACGCCCGGACGGGCGCGCGTCGCGGCGCACAGGTCCACGATGTAACGCTTCAATTCCTCGCTGATGCGCACTTCGGTGACGGCGCGCTTGAAAGCCAGGACGTCGCTGAGCGTGACCACGGAGACAAGGCCGTCGATCGGATGCGTCTTTTCCTGCGCGGAAAGCACGGCGACTTCCTCTTCGGGCGAAACGTAACCGAGCGTGAGCCGCGCGGCGAAGCGATCCATCTGCGCCTCGGGCAACGGATACGTGCCGCGAAAATCGACCGGGTTCTGCGTGGCAATCACGAAGAACAATTCGGGCAGCGCGCGCCGTTCACCTTCGACGCTCACCTGCACTTCGCCCATGGCTTCGAGCAACGCGGACTGCGTGCGCGGCGAGGCGCGGTTGATTTCATCGGCCAGGAGAATGTTCGTGAAGATGGGGCCTTCGTGAAACCGGAACTCCTGCTCGCGCGGGTTGAAGACGCTCACGCCGAGGATGTCCGAGGGCAGCAGGTCGGGCGTGAACTGCAGGCGCTTGAATTGGGCGGCAATGGAGCGCGCCAGCGCCTTGGCCAGCGTGGTTTTGCCGGTGCCGGGGAAATCCTCCAGGAGCACATGGCCGCCCGTGGCGAGCGCGGCCAGCACCTTGCGCAACGCTTCCCGCTGGCCGTGAATGACGCGTTCGATGTTGGAGATAATCTTTTGGGAAACGTCTCGTGGGGATGAATTCATGGCTGCGCGGCGAGTGTCCTGAAAAACTTTCGACGACACAAATGGAAACACCGGGGGCGCGGGATGGTTGCAAATTTCTGAAACGAGTTCTCGCCGAGTTCGCCACCGTTGGTAAACCTTTCCGCAAAACCGCAACGTGAACACGAAAGGATCTTCATGAACCGCTCTCTGTTTCGACAGCTCGCCGCTCTTTTCATCACGGCCGGCGCGCTGCTGCCCGCCCGCTTCATGGCTGCCGCCGTCACGCCGCCGCCCGACGACGGCAAGCTGCGCATCATTGCCTTTGGCGCGCACCCGGACGATTGCGAACTCCAGGCCGGCGGCACGGCGGCGCTCTGGGCGGCGAAGGGACACCACGTGCTGTTCGTCTCGGTTTCCAACGGCGACATCGGACATTGGCGCGAAGCGGGCGGTCCGCTCGCGCGCCGGCGCAAGGCCGAGGTGGACGCCGCGCACAAATTGCTCGGCATCCAGGGCGAAATTCTCGACATCCATGATGGAGAAGTGCTGCCCACGCTGGAGAACCGGCGGATGCTCACGCGCCTGATTCGCGAGTGGAAGGCGGACCTCGTGCTGAGCCATCGGCCGAACGATTATCATCCCGACCATCGTTACACCGGCGTGCTGGTGCAGGACGCGGCCTACATGGTCACGGTGCCGCACTTCTGTCCCGACGTGCCGTTCCTCACGAAGAATCCGGCTTTCTTCTATTATCCCGACCGGTTTCAGAAGCCCAATCCGTTCCAGCCGGACGTGATGGTCTCAATCGATCCGGTCATGGAGAAGAAGCTCGACGCGCTCGCGATCATGGAATCGCAATTCTACGAAGGCGGCGCCAACGGCTCGGCGGCGCTCATGCCGAGCGATCCGGAGAAGCAGAAGGCGCGCAAGCAGGAGGTGCGTGACGGCTTCGCGCGGCGCAACCAGGGAATCGCCACCCGTTTCCGCGCGAAGCTGGGCGACTGGTATCCCGCAGCGCAGGCGGACAAGGTCAAGCATGCGGAAGCCTTCGAGCTGTGCGAGTACGGCGCGCAGCCGAACAAGGATGAATTGAAGCGGCTTTTCCCGTTCTTCGAGTAGCGGTTAAAGCCAGGAGAAGAATCCCAACTGCTCGAGCGCCGCGCGCAGTTCCTTTGCGTCATCCGGCGTGAGCGCGGTGTTGGGCAGCCGCGCCGGCCCCACGGGCACGCCGAGCATTTCCATCACGGCTTTGGTCGCGCCCATGAAACCGCGGCCCGCGAGCAGTTGGACCAACCGCACGGAACGCAACTGCTCCTGGCGCGCCGCGGCGAAGTCTCCGCGCCCAAAGGCCTCGGCCAGGCGCTGGTAAAGCGGCGCAGCCAGGTTGTAGGTCGCGCCCACGGCGCCTTTTGCGCCCAGCGACAACGCGGCGAGAAGCATTTCATCGAAGCCAAACGCCACGTCGAAGGCGCCGTCACGGAAGTTCAGGCAGAGCTGATAATCCATCAGATCGCTGCTGGTGAACTTGAGCCCGGCGAGAGTGGGAATCCGTTCGTCCGCGAGCGCGAGAAATTCCGATGGCGTGATGTCCACTCCGGTGAAGGATGGAATCTCGTAATAATAGAATGGCAGCGCCGGCGCCGCGCCAGCCACCGCGGCCATGAAGTCCACGAGCGCGCGCGCGTCGCGCGGTTTGAAATACGACGGGGCGAGGGCGGCAATGGCGGTCGCTCCCTGAGCCTGCGCGTGCGCGGCCAGGACGCGGGCGTCTTCCAGGCAGTTGCTTCCCACATGGACGATGATCTTCAAGGGCCTGGCCCGCACCACGCCAATCCATCGCTCGGTCAGGGCGCGCCGTTCATCGCACGTGAGCGAACTGCATTCGCCGGTGGTGCCGCCGATGAACACCGTGGCCAGCTTGTTGCGCACGAAGTGGGCGGCTTGTTTCTCAACCACGTCCAGGTTCAGCGAACCATCGGCGTTGAACGGCGTGTGCGCCGCCACCACGAGTCCGCGCAGCAATGGAACAAAGTTCTGTATCATGCAACGGGCTCAACTTGCGACGGAACGGACTTCAGGGCGAGGACGAATCATCAGCACCGTCGCGAGCGAGATCAGCGCGGCGCCCGCGAAAATGCCGAAGATGATTGGCAACGGCACCTGGTGATCGCGCAGCGCGCCAAAACCCCAGTCGGCGAAACCGCCGCAACTGATGCTGACGAGATTCATGATGCCATAGCCCGTGGCGCGTAATTCGGGGCGCACGATCTGGCAAAGGATCGGCATGTTGTTGCAGTCGAAGAAACCCCAGCCGAGGCCGAAGAGAACGAGGAACGCAATCGCCGTCACGAGCGACCCGGCGTAGCCGACGCCAAAGATGGCTGGGATGATGAGGCTCGTTCCAATGGCGCTCACGAAAATGCGCCCCCGCCCCTGGCGCAACATCCAGCGATCGGCCAGCCAGCCGCCGAGCAGGGCCCCGGCGATCGCGGCCAGTTGCCAGGAGCTGGTCGCGGCCACGCCGGCCGGGCCCTGGGCGATGTTGAATTGCTGTTTTAGAATGGCGGGCATCCAGTCGCGCACAATCCACGCCGCCATGGCCGGCAACGTGAAGTAAAGCACGAGCAGGATGAAGGACGGGTTGCTCAACAGCTCCGTCGCCGTCCCGAAAACAGAAGGGTTCCGCCCGGGCGTGCCATCACGCGCCTTCGGAGCATCGCGCAAAAAGAAAAAGAGCGGCAGCGCATACAGCATCCCGGCAATGCCACACGCGTCGAAGGCCCAGCGCCAGCCCAGGGATGGCTTGTCCGCCGCGTAGCCGCTGAACCCGCCGAGAATGACGCCGCAGTAAATCGCCATCTGGTGCAGGCCCACCGCCCGCGATCGCGTGGGTCCCGAATGAAAATCCGCAATCAGCGCCAGGGCGGCTGGAATGTAGAAGGCTTCGCTGATGCCCATGAGCGAACGCGTCATCAGCAGCCCGTCGTAGGTTTTCACATGCCCCGTGGCCCACGTCACCAGCGACCAGAGAAAGAGGCTCGCGCAAATGGTCAGCCGACGGCTGAACCGGTCGGCGATGTAGCCGCCAATCGGGCTGAGAAAAGCGTAGACCCATTTGAACTGGCCGAGCATCCGGCCCCAGTTCGCCTCGCTGCCGATGGTGGGAATGTCCGCCATGACGGAAAATTTCATCGAGGCGAGCATCTGGCGATCGAGATAGTTCAGCAGCGCGACCGGCCAGAGCAACGCCACGACCATCCACGCATAGCGGGCCAGCGATGGCGAAGAGTCAGCGAAGTTCAGTTCCGGCGCTCGCGGGGAAATCATGACGGGCGAAATGTAATCAGGCTCTGCGGACGGAAGCGAGCCCGACAGATTTTGGTCGAACGCACGGGCCCGGATACACTTTGCCCGCAGGTTTCATCGCCGGGGAATGTTGGGTTGAGACGCGTCATCTCCCCTACGGGCGAACCCTCATCGCCGGGCCTGCCAATCTCTGCCAGTGGTGTCACATACCGCCGCACAAGGAGGGGAATGGGTTGCGGCTTTGGGGCCCCGCTGGATTGACTCTCCGGCGGGGTTTTGTTTTCTGGACGTCGCATGGCAGAACAGTTCGACGTCATCATCGCCGGACTCGGCGCGATGGGCAGCGCGGCGGCGTATCACCTGTCCCGGCGCGGCAGTCGCGTTCTCGGATTGGATCGTTTTCGGCCGCCGCACAATTCTGGCTCCTCGCACGGGCTGACGCGCATCATCCGCGAAGCCTATTTCGAACATCCGGTTTATGTGCCGCTCGTCCAGCGTGCCTACGAACTCTGGGCCAGCCTGGAAAAGGAATCAGGACGCAAGCTTCTGCTGCCGACGGGCGGCCTGATGATTGGCCCGCGCGACGGCGTGGTCGTGGGCGGCGCCGAACGGAGCGCCCGCGAACATCATCTCGCTCACCGCCTGCTTTCCGCGGAGGAGTTGCGCCGCGAATTTCCTGCGTTCGCGCCCGCGGACAACATGATCGGCGTCTGGGAGCCACGCGCCGGCATCCTGTTTCCCGAACTCGCGGTTCAAACGCATCTCGAACTGGCCGCCCGGCACGGCGCGACGCTGCGCTATGACGATCCCCTCCTGGAGTGGAAAGCGGACGGCGATCAACTTCGCGTGTTTACGAAGACAGAAACGTATCGCGCCAGGCGCCTGTTGCTGACCGTGGGCGCGTGGCTGAACACCCTGCTGCCCGGCCACACGCTGCCCTTGCACGTCGAGCGCCAGGTGCTGTTCTGGTTCGACGAGAAAACGAACGCCGAGTGGTTCCAGCCGGAGCGCTGTCCGATCTCGCTTTGGGAATATGCGCCCCGTCAATATTTCTACACGTTTCCGAATCTCGGAGACGGCGTGAAGATCGCGGTGCATCACCAGGGCGAACTCACCACGCCGGACAACGTTCGCCGCGAAGTGGACGCCCGCGAGGTCGAACAGATGCGCGGCTTGCTCCGCCAGTTTCTTCCCGCGGCGAATGGCGCTTTGAGGTCGGCCACGGTCTGCATCTACACCAACACGCCGGATGAACATTTCCTGCTCGATGCGCACCCACAAAATCCATCGGTCTTCATGGCCAGCCCCTGCTCTGGCCACGGGTTCAAGTTTTCCAGCGTCATCGGCGAAATCGCGGCAGCCCGCCTCGAGGATCGCCCGGTTCCCTTCGATCTGAATCTCTTTGGCCGGGCGCGGATGGTTGATAAGACGCCCGATTGATCGGGCAAAATCTGCGCCCCCGCATCAAGTGCCTGCGATTTCCCGCCGATACACCGGGCAGAGCAGCGGCCAAAGTGCTTCATGAAGATCGCCTACATCAATGCCGATCCCGACGCGCCCGTCTTTGGGCGGCTGGGCTGTTCTGTCCACATGCAGGAAGCGTTGCGGGCCATGTTGGAGCTCGGCATCGAGGTGCACCTCTTCGCCAGCCGCCTCGGCGATGAAGCCATGTATGATTTGTCGGCGCTGCAGGTTCATCCGCTGCCAAAGATCGTCAGCCGCCACGGCCAGAGCCCGCTGGCCATGAATCACATCGTGCGCTCCGCTCTCGATCGCGAGGCGCAGGACGGCGCCTTTGATCTGGTCTACGAGCGGTTCGCGCTCTACAGCCACGTGGGGATGGAGTTCGCGCGCGAATTCCAGATCCCGTCTGTGCTCGAGGTCAACTCGCCCCTCCTCGAGGAAAGCGCCGCCCGCGGCACGCTCGCGGACGCCGCGGGCGCGGAGGATTGCGCGATGCGCTCCTTTCGCGCGGCCAAGATCATCACCGCTGTTTCCAAGCAGCTCGGACATATCATCGAACAACATCCCAGCGCGCGCGGCCGCGTGCGCGTCGTGCCGAACGCCGTGAACCCGGAGCGCTTTGCCAACGCCGCGCCATCGCGCGAGAAGCAGGGATTCATCATTGGTTACGTGGGTGCGCTGCGCACCACCGGCGGGTTCAACACGTTGATTGAAGCGTTCGCCAGTGTGGCGCGCGAATCCACCCAGCCGCGCCTGCTGATCGTGGGCGATGGCCCGGCGCGCGAGCATCTGAACCGTGAAATCGCGGCCCGGGGCCTGACCGACCGCGTCGACTTCACGGGCGAAGTTTCACCGGACGCCATTCCGGGGCTGCTGGCTTCCATGGACGTGGCCGTGGCGCCTTATCCTCCGGTAAGCGTGTTCTATTCTTCGCCGCTTAAATTGTACGAATACATGGCGGCTGGCTTGCCCATCATCGCCAGCCGCATCGGCCAGGTCGAAGAGGTCATCCGCGACGGGCTGACCGGCCTGCTGGTGACGCCCGGCCACGCGTCGGACCTGACGCGGGCACTTTCCGAGCTGGAGACCAATTCCATGAAACGTTCGATGCTCGGGCGGGCGGCACGCGCCGCGATTCAAGAGCACACCTGGGAGCATCAGGCGGTCGCCATCCTTTCCCTCGCCGGTCTGCACCCGCAGCTGCAACTCCAGTAATCCGTTCCACGCGCACGGCTGCATTGACGCGCGCACCCATCGGGCGTTACACCGTTCGCATGTCGGCGAACACGTGTGCCATCTCTCTCCTCCAGCCGTTCCGGCGGTGAAGCGTCCAAATGAAAAAGCTCAGCCACATCGACGACGCAGGCCAGGCCGCCATGGTGGATGTCTCGGCGAAGCCGGTCGTGCTGCGCGAAGCGGTGGCCCGGGGGGAAATTCATCTCCAGCGCGCGACGCTGGCGCTCATCGAACAAAACCAGATCGCCAAGGGCAACGTGCTCGCGACGGCGCAAATCGCAGGCATCATGGCGGCGAAGAAAACCGGCGAACTCATTCCGCTTTGCCATCCGCTGCCGATTAGCCATTGCGAGGTGAAGTTCGAGATTCCAGAGACGCGGGACCGCATTGTGATTACGGCATCGGCTCGAATTGCGGCGCAAACCGGCGTGGAGATGGAAGCCCTTGCCGCCGTGAGCGTGGCGGCCCTGACGATTTATGACATGTGCAAGGCGGTGGACAAGGCCATGCGCATCACGGATGTAGTGCTCGTTTTCAAGCAAAAGAAGTGACTAGCAGAACAAGAAAAGTGTTGTTCACAAGCGGATCCCTCCTGCTGCTCACACTAGGTTTCGTTTCATACTTCCGATTCTCCAAGCCGGAAGGAATGTTTGATGATCCAGATATCGGCTCCGCTTACTTTTCGTATTGGGAACTCCGCGATGGAGAGGTATGGCTGGTTACGCCGCACACAAATCAAATGCTGGGAAAATACTTCCGCAAAGAGGATCGCTGGATCTTCGAGCACCTGCGCGCGGGAAGTTCACCGATTTATTTGGAGCCATCGCTGTTTGGTTTGCGGTTCGTGGATTCGAATAGGAGCGCCGTCTTCGGGTTTAGAAAGCGAATTTTCCTTCGCCCGACTGTTCCAAGGGAACAAGAATAGGACATGCAGATTAATGTAGGCATCATCACCATTTCCGACCGCGCGTCCCGCGGCGAGTACGACGATCTGGGCGGCCCGGCATTGAAGAAGGCCGCAGAGGGCTACGCGTGGCGCGTCCTCGCCGAGACGCTGGTGCCGGATGAAAAGCGCGACATCCAGCGCGCGATTCGCGAACAGATTAGCAAGGGGTGTTCGCTGGTGCTGACCACCGGTGGCACGGGCGTGGCGTTGCGCGATGTCACCCCAGAAGCGGTCCGGGAAATCGCCATCCGCGAGCTGCCCGGCTTCGGCGAAGTGATGCGCAGCGAGTCGATGAAGATCATGAAGAATGCAATCCTCTCACGCAACCTGGCCGTGGTTGTCGATCAGGCGCTCGTGCTTTGCCTGCCGGGCAAGCCCAGCGGCGCCGTGGAATGCCTGGGCTTTGTCGTCGGCGCCATTCCGCACTGCATCGAGGTGTTGCAGGAAGTGCCGACCAGTTGCTGAACGGGCCGGCCTCCGCCTCCGGGCTGAATCACCGTCGCGCGCGCGGCGTCTGCTGTCTTGTCGCATGAAGCCTCTCCCGGCAGCCGTGCTCTGTTTGTGCAGCGCGTTCTCCTTCGCCGCCGAGCCCTCTTCGTGGCCGACGCTGCATGGCGACCTGCAGCGCTCCGGATTTTATCAACGCTTCCCCGCCCCGCCCCTCAAACTGGTCTGGCGCAAGGAGCTCTGGCGTGAACTGACCGGCCCGCGCGCCGAAGTAATCGTAGGCGGCGGTCACGCCTTCATGGGCACCTATGCCGGCAACCTGTATGCGTGGAACGCGGACGATGGAGCCGAAAAATGGGTGCTGAAAACCGGCGGCGCCATTGGCCATTCGCCGGCTTTCGCGGATGGCGTTCTCTATTTCGGTTCGATGGACCGCAAGCTCCGGGCGATCGCCGTCGCCGACGGCAAGGAGAAATGGAGCTTCGAATGCGAGGAAGGCGTCTGGACTTCGCCCGCGGTGTTTCGCGGCCGAATCCTCTTTGGCGCGCGCGATGGCATCTTCTACGCGCTGAAAGCGGCCGATGGCCAGCTCGCCTGGAAATTTCAAACGGCGGCGCCCATTCTCACGTCCGCGTCCATTTCCGAAGATGCAGAGCACGTAGTTTTCGCGAGCGAGGACATGCGCGTCTATTGCCTGAACGTCAGCGACGGTGCGCTCGTTTGGAAATCGCGCAAGCTCGCCGGGCTGAGCGTGCGAGATTATTTCCCCGTCATCACCGGCGGCCTCGTCCTGGTTACAACCAGCCCGGTGAAGGACTTTCACACCATTCTCACGCAGCACCAGGAGATGCTGGTGAAGCGAACGGGGTTTGCCGGGAAAGAGAACCGCTACATTGCCGGGACCGCGGAAGACATCCAGACCGAGCAGGACTTCATCGTCGATTTTCTCCGTCGCCATCCAGAGGAACAGACCTTTTATGCGCTGCGCCTGGAAGACGGTCAGGAGCCATGGGTCGCGCCGATCCTTTACAGCGGCGGGCTGCACAATCCGCTCACGCCACCCAGCGTGAACCGCGCGACCGGCGAGGTTTTCACGCAGGTGCGTTCGGCTTACGGCGTCTGGGATGGCGGCGGCGAAGTGCGTCCCTTCACCGGCTTCGGCAAACTCGATTTGAAAACCGGCCGCGTGATGCTGCTCGAGCACGGCTACAAATCCAAAGACCCGGCGCGCCCGCCCGGCGCGAAGGATTTTCCGTGGAGCTCGTTCAACTACATTGGCGATGAGACGCAGACGCTTTCCTGTTCACCGGAGTTTCTCTTCAGCAATCACCAGGGCTTTCTCGGCTCGATGAATTGGAAGACGAAAACTCTGGCGAATCTCTGGGGCAAGCGCGACAGCTACGGCGGGTTTTATGGCGGCGCGGCGTTTGGCTGGGAAAACCAAGGCGGTTACGAGAAGGCGGCGGCAGCGGGAATGCCGTATGGACTCGTGAATGAGTGGCACGGACCCGCGCGCGCCATTGTTTCCGTGGCTGGAAACAAAGTCTATTTTCCCGTCGGCTCGCAGGTGATTTGCCTGGAAGGAAAACCATGAAGCGAAGCCTTGTCATTTCAGCCCACACACTGGCTCATCTTCTTGGGCTGCTCCTGGTCACGGTCGCGGCAGGCGCCGAAGAAAAAGCGTTTGTGCCCACAACCAAGTACGCCACGACGCGCGTGGCGGGCTGGACGGTGCGCGTCAACCGGGAACTGCTCACGCGGCAAAGCGAACTCGGCAGCAATGCCCTCGCGCTGCTGGACGTGAAGCTGCGGGAAATCACGAATACCGTTCCGGCGCGCGCGTGCGACGCGTTGAAGCGCGTGCCAATCTGGCTGGGCGTGAACGACGGGCACGCGCCCTGCGCGGAATATCATCCCTCCAAACAGTGGCTCGCGGAAAACGGCTACAATCCCGACAAGGCGCGCAGCGTGGAAATCGGCAACGCGCAGAAGTTCATCGATTGGTCGCCGAAGCAGCCCTCCATGATCCTGCACGAACTGGCGCACGCCTATCACGATCAAGTTCTGGGCTACAATCACGCGCCCATCAAACGGGCCTACGAGCGCGCCAAGGCCGGCGGCCGTTACGAATCCGTGGAACGCAACAACGGCCGGCGGGAACGCGCCTATGCGCTCAACAACGATCAGGAATATTTCGCCGAAGTCACCGAAGCCTTCTTCGGCACGAACGACTTCTATCCGTTCACGCGCGAGGAACTGCGCCGGCACGACCGGGAGATGCACGACCTTCTCGAGGAGGTCTGGAGCAAATGAAATGGTTCCGCCCGACGTGCCTCAATCTTCTCCTCTTCGGCCTCTCGAACGCGCTCGCGCAAAACGTCATTGTCGATCGCGCCACCGGACCAACGGCTCCGCCCATCCGGATTTCCAGCACGCAGGCTCTGGCGCTGGTCGACCGCGTGCCGGAGCCGACGCCAACACCAGCCGGGCGGGAGCGCGATCGGATCCGGCGCAAGCTGGACCGGCACGTGATCGAATTTCTGCAGGGCGCGCCCTGGATGCCCTTCCACCACACCCTCGGCATCAGCGGCTACGAGGCGGCGTTCCAGCATCCGGACGAAATGTTCTACGCGCTCTCGCTGGCCCTGCCTCATCTGCCGACGAATACCGTCACGCTCACCAAAACGTTTCTGTCCCGGCAACTGACGGAATCCCCGCCGTATTCGCCTGACGGCTTCGATCAGCGGCTGGGCCGCGCGCGCGAAGCGTACGATGTCCCGATGGATTTGCGCGCCGCCGGGAAAGGAAAGGCCCGACACTTGTTTGGCGTCTACGCGTTCTGGTCGTACGTGCATGCCGCCGGCGATGGCGCTGCCGCGGCCAAACACTGGCCGGCCGTGAAGCAACGCATCCGGCCGCTGCTCGATTCGGAATACAAATTCGAGATCGCAAAACAAAATTACGGACGTGACGAAGCGGAAGCGTTAAACGGAAACCTGGCTGCGTTGATTGCCGCGGTCCGGCTGGCGCGGACCAACCGCGACGCGCACACGGAGCAGGCCGCTCTGGCCCGACTGCGGCAATTGCTGGAACTGCGGGTAAACCTGGAACGGGTCAATCCAAAGATTCTCGAGACCACCGATTCGACGACGAAGCATTTGCACGCCGGCAAGCTCGCGCGGTTTTGCGCGCTCGCGCCGGAAGTGGGCGACGCGGTGCGGACGCTCACGGAGGGCTGCGGCGCGGCGCACCTGAAACAGTTTCGCGAAGCGCGCAACGCCTGGCACCTCGCCTTCACAGACCGGATGATCGGCGGGGAGAATTACACGAATCCGACGCATTTCCCGCGCGCATTGTTTGCGGGCGCCGCGCTGGTGGAACGTTTGTCGCCGGACGAGCTCGCGAGTTTCATCGACGTGCCCTGGTGCCAGGGCGACTTCTACTTCATCGAAAAATGTGCGCTGGCGCTCAGCCGTTAGCGGGCACGCGCTGGGCCACGAGCGTGAGACGCTGCCACCACCAGACAATCTTGCCCTCCTCTTCACCGAGCCGGAAGAGCCGGCGGGCGGACTCCGGTGCGTTTCGGATCAGTTCAAGAACCTGCCGCCGATTTTCCGGGGCCGTGGCCGCCGTTTCGAAATACCAATTGAGATCGGGCTGCTTGAACGGCGTCAGGCCCCAATGAACGACGCGCAAGCCGGCGCGCGCGCAGAACTCCCGCCACTGCCGCGGTGGCACGAACCGGTGATGGCTCGGGTCGCGCAGCTTCTCCACGGCATGGGACCAGGTTTCCGCCTCCGGCTGATCGTCCTCCACCGTTCCGTCGATGACCAGAAACCAGCCGTCCGGTTTCAGCACCCGCGCGCTTTCGCGAACAAAATTCTCCGGCCCGCTGAAGTGATGCGCCGCCACGCGGCAGGTCACCAGATCAAACGCGCCATCCGGATAAGGGAACGCCTCGGCGGTGTGCAAACGCGTCGCCACCTTCAGACCGCGCTCGCCCGCCGTCTCCGTCGCCCGATCGAGCATGGCCTGCGAGATGTCGCTGAGCGTGACGTCATGCCCAAGGCTCGCGAGCAGAAGTCCCGTGTTGCCGCCGCCCGTCGCCACGTCGAGCACTTGCGCCCGGGCCGGCAGCGAAAGGTGCGCGAGCGCGGCACGAACGTCGTCCACGTTTTCGAGAATGTGCCCCTTGGTGTAGCGCCGGCTTTGCCGGCTGAATTGCGTTTCCGCGGCACGCTGCACGTCGTCGAGGTTCATAAAACGATTTTTCCCGTCAACCACGCTGCAATTGCACCCAAAAACGGCTGCCGTGATTGAGCTCCGATTCCACTCCAACTTTTCCGCCCATGCGCTCGACGGCCTTGCGCACGATGGCCAGCCCGATGCCGGTGCCTTCGTAAAGCTCGGATGCGTTCAGGCGTTGAAACATCTGGAACAGCCGCGACTGCGCCTCCTTCGGAATGCCGATGCCATTGTCTTCAAACCACAGACGCACGCTTCCATCGATGCGGTCGGCGCGCACCTTCACTTTGGGACGCACGCCCGGCGCGACGAACTTGATGGCATTGCCCAGCAGGTTCGACACGACCTGAGTCAAGGCTGCCTCGTTGGCCAGGACCATCGGCAATGGTGTTTCCACCTGGATTTCCACCTCGGAGTCCTGCATCGCGGGATAGGAAGCGACCACTTCGTGCACCAGTTTGTCCACATCCACCGGTTGCAGATTCAGCTCGCCTCGCACCACCTTGCTGTAGTTCAACACATCCACGATCAGGCGATCCATGCGCGTGGCGGAGGTCATGATGCGGCGGAGATAATCCTGTCCCGTCGCGTCGAGTTTCCCCATGTAATCTTCAGACAGAATACGTGCGAAGCCCTGCATCGAACGGAGGGGCGCGCGCATGTCGTGCGCGATGCTGTAGGAAAAACCTTCCAGCTCATTAACGGCTTCGCGCAGGCGCGCCGTCCGCTCGGCCACCATGCTCTCGAGCTTCTGGCGTTGCTGGCGGCGTTCCGTGATGTCGCGAAACACCACCACGAGCCCGGTGATGCGCTCGCCATCGCGCAGCGGCGAGCAACTGTAAACCACGTCGAAAAAGGATCCGTCCTTGCGCACAAACGCATCTTCGTAATCGCGCAGTTCCGTGCCCTCGCGCAGGACCTGCAGGCCGGCGCATTCCGACGCAGGAAACGGCGAGCCATCCCGATGCTTGTAATGCGTGGCGTCGTGCATCTTCCGTCCGCGCAATTCCGTCAGCGCCCACCCAAACATCCTTTCCGCCGCAGGATTCATGAATGTGACGCGTCCCTCGATATCGACGGTGTAAAGTCCCTCGCCCATGTTCGACATCACGGCGTCATCAAAGGCCAGCGCGCGCTGCAATTCCTCCTGTCCGCGCCGCAGCGCCTGCTCGGCCTGCTGGCGCTCCGTGATGTCGACCGCCACGCCCAGCACGGCCAGTTCGCCGGTTTCAGCCACCGTAAAGGGAATCTTTGTCGTGTGCAGCGTGCGAGGGCGGCCCGCGGCGTCGGTGAGGATTTCCGCGGGCATGACCCTGGGCGCGCGCGACTCGAGCACGGCCAGATCATCGCGGCGGTAACGCGCCGCCTGCTCCTTGTCCACGGCCATTTCCAGATCGGTGTGTCCCACCATGTCCTGCGGCCTTTTGCCGTTCATCTCGGCGAGGGCGCGATTAACGAAGAGAAAGCGTCCCTGGGCGTCCTTGGCAAAGATGCTGTGCGGGACCAGATCGATGACCAGCCGCAACTGTTCCTCGCTGCGGCGGAGCGCGGCGTGAGCGCGCTCGAGGAGCTTCATTTGTTCACTGGAGGTTTCGGTCAGCTTGCGTTGCGCGGCCTGTTCGCCCTGCAAACGGCGCTGCTTCTCGCGCACGACGTAGCCAAACCCGCCGACGCCCAGGCCGACGGCGAAATAAATCAGCAACCCGATTTGGTCCGCCGCGTCCATGCTCAGCTCATAGCGCGGCGCGGCGAAGAACCAGTCCCCCAGAAGAAAGCCCAGCAGGAGCGCGAGCACGGCCGGGCCGAGCCCGCCGAACCATGACGACGCCAGGATGGCCAGAATGAAAAGCGTGAACGGGTAGCGATTCTCCAGAATCGGATCAAACGCCAGGCGAATGGCGAAGACCGTGCCGATGCTCAGGAGGCAGATGCCGTAGCGAACCCATGCCGGCCACAGGGCGGGATCGGCCTTTTGCTGCGCGCGCGAATCTTGTCCGCCTTCCACCATAGTTCGGGGGATGTTCTGCGCCCGTTCGGACGCGTCGAATTCTGGACACCGCAGACCCGCCGCGCAATTCCAAAGGCCGCGTCTCCGGCCGCGCTCACGCTCCACGCGTGATTCGCCCTGCTATTTCATCGGCGAATAATCCGTCGCCGTCATGTAGGTGGATTTCACGCCCGCCATGCCGCCCTCCGTCAACGAGCCGCCCGCCTTCTTCTCGGAAGCCTCCTTGGCCTTAATCCAGTCGGGATCATTGCGAAACGCCGCGAAGGATTCAGCGCCGGCCGCCGGAGTTTTGTGCGCCAGGATGTAGACGAGCTTGCGGTCCGCCTCTTTCTGGTCGGGCATCCGGTGCCAGTAAGCGATGTTCTGCATGCCGTGCTTCTCGAAAAGTTTCACGGTGTGATCGCGGAAGCGGGAATCCAGCGCGGCCAGGTTGCCTTCGCTGGCGGTGTATTCGCGCAACTCGAAGACGCGTGGCCCGGCCTTGGTGGCCTTGATCGCGGGCGAATAATCCGTGGGCTGCATGAAATACGATTCCACCCGCGTCACAAGCCGGCCGTTGGCCTCGGACGCCGTCCGCGCCGTCTTCCAGTCCGAATCGGCGCCGAACGCCGCCCACGATTTTTTCGCCGCGTCACGGCTGGCATGGCCGAGCACGTAGATGAGCAGGTTGTTCGTGTTATCAATGGGCGTCCAGTAACCGACATTCTCGATGCCGTGTTTCTCGAACAGCTTCACGGTGTGATCGCGAAAACGCTTCTGCAGGTCGTCGAGCTTGCCGGGCGCGGCGTAATAGATGCGCATCTCGTAAACGCGCGTGTCCTTGTTTTCCGCAGCGAGGACGACGATGCCGCCGCCCAGCAGCGCGGCAGCCGAAAGAGTGAGCCAGGTGTTCATGCGCGAAATGTCCCGGTTCGCCGCCCGCTCTTCAATCTTCAATTGCTCCCCGGGCGAGGCACCTGTCGCATTGAAGATTGGCGCCCGCCCCCGGTAACCTTCGCGCGCATGGCTGATCGGATTGAAACCCTTGGCATCATCGCGGGCGACCTCTCCCTGCCGCTCGTGCTCGCGCAACAGGCGCGCGCGCTGGGCGTGCGGCGCGTCGTGGCGGTCGGTTTTGAAGGATTGAGCAATCGCGCTCTCGAACCGCTCGTGGACGACATGCTGTGGCTGCGGCTGGGGCAAACGGCGAAAATGATCGACGCCTTCAAGGAACGCGGCGTGAAGCATTGCGTGATGGTGGGCAAAATCGCGCCCAAGAGCTTCTTCGACGCGCGGCCGGACCTGCGCACGATCGCCGCCGTGCTCAAGCTGAAGGAGAAGAATGCGCACACGCTCTTCGGCGCGTTCGCAGACGAGCTGCAGAAGGACGGCATCAAGCTGGTCGAACCCACGCCCTGGCTTCAGCCGCTCATGCCCGGGCCAGAGTATCAAGCTGGACCAAAATTGTCCGACGGGCAGCGTGAGGACGTGGCGTTTGGTTTTCGCATCGCGAAGGAGATTTCCCGATTGGAGATCGGGCAGTGCGTGGTGGTCAAACGCGGCGCGGTGCTGGCCGTGGAAGGTTTTGAAGGCACGGACAAATGCCTGGCGCGCGGCGGTGAACTTTCCGGCAAGGACGGCGGCGCCGCGGCGGTGAAGGTGGCCAAGGAAAAGCACGACATGCGTTGGGACATCCCGTGCCTCGGACCGCTCACGATCGAAACGTGCGCAGCGGCGCGGCTCGCCGTGCTCGCTTTCGAAGCGCACAAAACGCTCCTGCTCGAACGCGACCAGGTCGAAGCGCTGGCGAAGAAACACAAGATCGCGGTCATGAGCATCGCGTAACAGATCGAGCGCAAAAGGTAGGGCGCGGTGTCCTCACCGCGCCGCGTCCGGCTTGCCACCACCTCACCATTCCATTCGCGGCCC
>JADMIO010690447.1_pt1 | contig 18047 bp, 15 predicted proteins | sample 8958161 | NCBI WGS metagenome assembly JADMIO01 (sample SAMN16585339, study PRJNA669376) | soil metagenome | isolation source: Crop rotation soil | place: USA: Cullars Rotation, Alabama | collected 2011 | reverse complement strand
GCCGCGGCGCCCGTGGCGGCTCCACCAACAGCAGTCGCGTCAACAACGACGACTGTACCGCCGGCCACACCGGCTGCGCGCAAGCTGGCGCGCGAGCAGAACGTCGAGCTCGGATCGATCACGCCGGCCGGTCCGCGCGTGACACCCGATGACATCCGGCGATCGGCCGCGCCCGCGGCTGAGCCAAAGCGCGCCGTCGATCGTCCGTCACCGTCCCCCGTCGCCGTCACGCCGGGTGCTCGCACGGAGACGCGCGTGCGATTGTCGAAGCGACGCGCGACGATTGCGAAGCGGCTTGTGCAGGCGCAGCAGACTACCGCCATGCTCACGACGTTCAACGACGTCGACATGGGCAATGTCATGGGGCTCCGCGCCCGTCACAAGGAGTCTTTCAAGACCCGGCATGGCGTGAGCCTCGGCATCACGTCGTTTTTCGTGCGCGCGTCGATCGTGGCCCTGCGGGAGTTTCCGCAGGTAAACGCCGAGATTCAAGGCGACGAAATGGTGCTGAAGTCGTACTACGACATCGGCGTCGCCGTCGGCACCAACGAGGGCCTGGTCGTCCCCGTGCTCCGCGATGCGGATCGTATGTCGTTCCCACGCATTGAGCAGGGCATCCGCGACTTCGCCATCCGCGCGAACGAAGGCCGCCTGACCATCGAGGATCTTCGTGGCGGCACCTTCAGCATTACGAACGGCGGCGTCTATGGATCGCTGATGAGCACGCCGATCCTCAGCCCGCCGCAGGTCGCCATTCTCGGCCTGCACGCGATCAACGACCGTCCCGTCGGCGTCAACGGACAGATCGTGCTGCGGCCCATGATGTACGTCGCGCTGACGTATGACCACCGCCTGATCGACGGGTCCGACGCCGTGCGATTCCTTGTGCGCATCAAACAGCTGATTGAAGATCCAGCGTCCATGGCGATTGAAGGGTAGGATGCGGCTCATCAGCGTCTCCGAATGCGCATCGTGAACAACGGATTGAGGTGCGTGCTCGGCGGTGGCGGCACGACAACCGCGTTGGCCGCGTCCATCTTGAACAGCACGAGGTTGTCGAGGAACGCGATCAGCGCCAGCTGATCGGTCGTCGTCAATCGCCGGAACGCTGTCCGCGAATCGTTCGCTTCACCGCCATGCGCGAGGATCGCTTCGGCGAGCGTCGTCGCGCGACCGTCGTGCATGTACGGTGCGGTCGAGCCGACACCCCACAGATTGCGCGTCAGGAACACCGACGCGCCCGTGCCGACTTCGTCGATCGCCTCGGCGAGGCCCGCGCCCATGTTGTGACGCTTCAGATCGCCGTAGAGATCGACGACGCCGCGGCCGTCGCCATCTTTGCGTAGCGAGCCCAGTCGCAGGATCACGTTGCCCGAGCTGTCGTGCACCTGGTTGTCGGGCTGATCGCGCGTCATGTCGAAGCTCACCGGATTCTGCCAATCGACGCCCATCGACGCGGCGTTCATGCCGGCCGGGAAGTTCGTGTCGCGGTACGCGGGATGACGGCTTGGCTCGCGGAAGACCGTGTCGGAGATCTTCATCGTCGGCGTGTGACAGGTGGAGCAACCGACCTGAGAGAAGACCAGGCGCCCGCGCTGAATCGCCGTCACCTCCGCCGTGCTCAGCGGATCGATCAGCCCGATCCCGGCGAGCTCCAGCTTCGTCGTCGGACGCGGCTGCGCGGCGAGATAGACGGCCATGGCTGTCATGTCCCCGATGGAGAGCTCGTTTGCTACACCGTCGCCATCGCCGTCCACGCCGACGCCCGTCGTCTCGACGGGCTGCATGCCGATCTCGTTGTGCGCGGCGCCGCGGTTGAAGTCGCGGATGTAGGCGACGCTGCCTTTCCACTGGAAGGGCCGGACAATCAGATCGGAAGCCACGCCCTGGACGCCGGTCGTCGTGTAGCGGACGTCGCAGCCGCGGATCGAGGGGACGCGATCGGCCCGAATCGAGCCGAACGCGATCCCCTTCGCAGAAAGCGGCACGTTGCCGGACGTGCCGACCTGGCAGGCGCGGTCCTTCGCCGAATCACGCTCTTGCCAGAGCTCCGTGGTCATTTCTTCCGCGAGCCGCTGAATCGGCCCGAGCGCAAACGTGGACGGGGTGTTGCGCTGAATGAAGTGATCGAGCCGGCCGCTGTGCTGCGGGTCGCGATGGACGTTGCCGACCGCGGAGCCTGAACCGTCATCGAAGAGCTGCACGTGACAGGACGTGCAGGCCGTCGCATTCGGCCCGGTCTCGCGCTTCGGCATATGCGACGCCCATTGGCCAGGACCGTCGAGGTCCGCGCGCGGAATACGCGTGAAGCGGCTCCCGTCGCCGACGTTGGCGCCGCCGCCATCGAGCGCGTTGAATTCAGTTTCGAACAGCTCGTCGCCGTGCTCGAACGCCATCTCGAAGGCTTCATCCGGCTGTCCGCCGCGCACCAGCCCCATCAACTCGTTCTGCTCCACATGTTCGCCCACCGGTTTGTGCAGCGTGCCGACCAGCGCGAGATCCGCGTTGCTGAGCGCCCAGCCGATGGCCGTGGCCGTCATGAGCAGTCCGCAGAGGGTCAGGATGCGAAGGAGGATGCGGGAATTGCGTGCGAACGGAGTGAGATACATAGCGTGCCGCCTTCCGATCGTCGTGATGACGAAACTGGAATTGCCGGGGAAGTCCGTGTGGCGCGGCACTTGTGCAAGCGAACTGCCACTTTCTAATCGTTGGGAAGGTGCGGGAGATTCGCGCGCGAGACATCGATCAGCATCGACCTGCTCGCCGCGCGCAAGTGGAGAGTCGAGTAGGAATGACTCGACCGATCGCAGGGCAGACTCGACCGAACGTCAGGCAGACCTTCAGGTCTGCCGCTTTCGGCAAACCTGAAGGCTTGCGCTACGACTCAAGACCGAGAACGCGCTGAGCGTTGCCGCCCAGAATGCCTGCCTTGTCCGCGTCTGAAATCGGCAGCGCACGAAGCGCGGTGAGCATCTTCGGAATGCTCCCGATCATGTGCGGGTAGTCGCTGCCGGCGAGGATGTGGTCGGCGCCGGCGAACTCGATCGCGAGCTTCAGCGGTCCCTGCGCGAAGTTCACGGTGTCATACCAGAAGTGACGCTTGAGGTAGGCCGTCGGCGGCTCATCGATGTTCGCGCGGCACTGCTCGAACGCGTGGTAACCGCGGTCGAGCCGCTCCGCCAGGTACGGGATCGTGCCGCCCAGATGGCCGAGCACCCATTTGATTTTCGGATAGCGCTTCACGACGCCGCTGAAGACGAGCTTTGACGCGGCGAGGGTCGTGTCGAAGAGAAACCCGTTGAGCGGCATCAGCATGTACTGCTGCATCGCCTCGACGCCGAGTGGGTAGGTCGGATGAATCATCATCACGGCCGAGCGGTCGTTGGCGGCTTCGTAGATCGGCCAGAACTGCGTGTCGTCGAGGCCGGTGCCGTTGACGTTGCTGAAGAGCATCGCGCCCGGCATCTTCAGCGTGTCCATGGCCCGAAGGAGCTCGGTCTGGGACGCCTTCGGATCGCAGAGCGGCAGCGTCGCGAGCGGTATGAACCGCGTGCCATAGTCGGCACGAACTCTTGCGAACGCGTCGTTCGTGATCTGCGCGAGCTTCGCTGCGACGTTCGGCGGATCGACGTGCGTGCCGGGCGTCGTGAGCGAGATGACCTGCGTGTCCACCTTCTGCTCGTCGAGCACGGTCTTCCTGTACCTGATGTCGCGATGTCCGCGGACCATGACGTTGTAGTCGCCCGGGTAGTGGACGATCGGATTCCCGTCGTTGTCGTGCGTGATGCGAAGCGTGCTGCCTGAAGGGCCGAGTGCGTCGAGGTATTCAGGCGGATAGTAATGATTGTGAAAGTCGATTATCGGCATGTCGGATGGGCGTGTGAGAAGTCGTAGGGCAGACCTTCAGGTCTGCCGAATCCGCGCGGGTCGTTTCGCCCAGAGAAGATACACCGGCAGACCTGCGAGCACCATTCCTAATCCAATCGCGCTGTCGGTTGGATTCTCGAGGACCTGCATCACGACGATGACGATTGATGCGGCAATAAAGATGATGGGGGTGATCGGCGACCCCCACAGTCGGTACGTGGGGCGATAGTCCGCTCGCTGACGCAGCCGCAGCAGTCCAGCTGCCATGATCGCGAAAAAGATCCACTCCGTGTAGATCACGCGTGAGAACAGCGCGCCGTACGTATTGGTGAGCGCGAGCACCGACGCCCACACCGCTTGCACGGCGATCGCACGGTTGGGCGTGCCGAAGGTCGGATGCACGGCGCCCAGCCAGCGGAAGAGCAGTCCATCCTGGGCCATCGAGTAATACACGCGTGGTCCCACGAGGATGATGCCGTTCACGGCGCCGAACGTGGACACCATCACGAGCGCGGCCATGAGCGACGCGCCTCCACCGCCGAGCATCACGTCAGCGGCGTCGGCAGCGACGTGTTGTGAAGCACGCACGGCGTCGAGTGGCAGCACGCGCAGATAGATCGTGTTCAGTCCGGCGTAGCAGGCCGTGACGATGAGCGTGCCGAAGAGCAGCGCGCGTGGAATCGTGCGGGCGGGGTCACGCGTCTCGCCGGCGGTGTAGGTCACCATGTGCCAGCCGCCGTAGGCGAAGAGACCAGCGGCGATGGCGAGAATGAATCCGCGTGCGGTGACGTTGGCGGTATCAGGGACGTTGGTGACGACGCCGGACCACGCGAGTCCGGCGGCAATCACCGCGACGATTGCCGCGAGTTTTGCCGCGGTGAAGATGTTCTGCACCACGCCGCCGTGCTTGACGCCGACGTAGTTCACTGCCGAGAGCACGATGATGACCGTGACGGCGACCGCGCGCAGCATCCACGGATCCATGGGCACGAACACGGCCGCGTATCGCGCGAACACCGTCGCGATCGCGGCGATGATTCCCGTGTGCATGCTCCAGAGCATCGCCCAGCCCCAGAGAAACCCGAACGCGGGTGACCACGACTCTTTGAGAAACACGTACACGCCGCCCGTGCGCGGAAACGCCGACGTGAGTTCCGCGCAGATCAGAGCGCCGAAGAGCGTGAGCACTCCCGCCGCCAGCCACACAAAGAGGATGCCGGCGACTGATGGCATCTGCTTCGTGATCTCGGAGGGCTGCACGAAGATCGATGCGCCGATGATTGTGCCGACAACCATCGCGGTCGCATGCGTCACGCCGAGCGACTGACGGAGACCGGGACGCGATTCGACCGAAGAAGACGAGGCCGGCATCAGCGATGCGTCGGGAATTCGTAGCAGCCCGGCGTCACGAGCACGGTGTCGTGCGAGGTGAAGAACATGCCGGATGGTGCGATGACGCCCGCGCCTTTGAACTGCACGGTGCGAATCTTCTCGCCACGCGAGTCATAGACGTACGTGACAGAAGGGATCAGCGAGATCCACACGTTGCCGGCGCGATCGACCGCTGCCGTCCTGACCATTGGCGGCACGATCGGCAAACTGCCTTCCGACGCGTCGCGAAGTGGCCACACATCCGGCAAATCCTGAATCGCATCGTCCAGCTCGGGACCTTCGATGTGACGCTCGAAGACGAGCTTGCCGGCAGCATCGTACTTGCGGATCAGTGGGACGCCGGTTCTGAATACGAAATAGACGCTGCCATCCGGCGCCGGGAGCGGCAGCCCGACGTTAAAAGCCAGATGCAGATTGGGATCGTTCTCGTGACCACTCGGCCGGAGTGTCCCGAATCGTCGCCGTACCTGGCCGTTGAGATCGAGATCGGTCACCAGTGAGCCCGTTTCCGGCTGATTGAGGAAAAAACCGGTGCTCGTGAACTGCATCGATCCGGCGCCGCTCAACACGACGTCGTTGTACACGAGTCTCGGCGCGACCTTCGTCTGCAGATAGAAGCCGCCGATCTGCAACCCGCTCGTATTGAAGTATTGAATGCGCTCCATGCCAAACGGCGCGTCCGAGACGGCAAAGACATCGGATGGACCGAGAGCGAGTACGCCAGGTTGCAGCACCTTGCCGGGACCCTGTCCGACCTCGATCACCTTGCGGATCTTCGTCTTCGCTTTGTCGACGCCGTAGATCTGATGTGCGCGCAGATCGAGGAGGAGGTAGTCGCCTTTCTCGGTCTCCGCGAAGCCGATCGGTTCGTATAGCCCGGAGATCAGATGTGCCGGCAGTCCGCCGATCGCGTTGAGGACTTCGTACGCTGGCGCAGATCGGACAGTCGCGCGCGAAAACCGATCCCGGGCGTCGGTTTTCAGCGCGCCCAGGAGCACGCCGGCCAGCAGGACCGCGACGAATCCAACGCGTCTCAACATCCCGATGCGCGGAGTATATCGCTGTGCCACAATCGCCCCATGCGAAGACTCCTTCTGATCGGAACACTCCTGGTGACGTGTGGATTGTTGCTGCCTGTCGCCGGCATCGCGCAGCAGACAACACAGCACGCGAACACCGACAACATCCGCGCCTACTTGAAAGTGTCGGACGACTTCTGCACCGGCGGCCAGCCGAAACCGGAAGCGTTCGCGGCACTGAAGGCCGATGGCGTGAAGGCCGTGCTGAACTTGCGGACGCCCGGCGAGTACCGTCCGGACTTCACCTTTGAAGACGAAAAAGCCGCCGCGGCGAAGGCGGGCCTGAAGTACTTCCACATCCCGGTGGTCTACATGGATCCGAAGCCGGAACAGGCGGACGAGTTTCTGAAGATCACTGACGATCCCGCCAATCGCCCGCTCTTCATCCACTGCACCGCAGCAATTCGCGTCGGCGGCTTCTGGCTCATTCGTCGCGTGCTGCGCGACAACTGGACGTGGGACAAAGCACTCGACGAAGCGCACAAGGTCGGGCTGAACGCCCAGCACCTCGAGGACTTCGCGAAGAATTACATCGCGAGTAAGAAGAAGGGGATGTAGAGCAAAAAGCTAAATCATGAAGAACTTCATGTCCTCCATGGTTGGAGCTTTTTGATTTAGTACCGCGCAGTTTCGAGAATCGCCGCGAGCACGTCCGCAGATCCCGGCAGGATCACTTCTTCGAGATCCGGGCAGTAGGCGACCGGCGTATCCATGGCGGCGACGCGCTTGACCGGCGCATCGAGATACTCGAACAAGTCGCTCGCGATGCGCGCGGAGAGTTCGGCGCCGAAGCCGCACGTCAGCTGATCTTCGTGCGCGATGACCACGCGGCTGGTCTTCTTCACCGCATCAGCAATGCCATCCCAGTCGAAGGGCATGATGGTGCGGAGATCGATTACCATCGTGCTCACGCCTTCTTTTTCAGCCTGCTGCGCCGCGAGGATCGAACGCTGCACGAGCGCGCCATAGGTGACAACGACAACGTCCGTGCCCTCGCGCTTCACCGCGGCCTTGCCGAACGGAATCATGTAGTTCGAGCCTGTGTACTCGCCCTTGTTATACGTCTGGCGGTACAGGTGCTTGTGCTCCATGAAGAGCACGGGATCGTCGCAGCGCATCGAAGTGCGAAGCAGACCCGCCGCGTCCTGCGCGTTCGACGGGTAGACGATGCGCAGACCGGGGCAGTGCGCGAAGATGCTCTCGGCTGACTGGCTGTGGTACGGCGCGCCACCGCGCAGATAGCCACCGCTTGCGACGCGAATGACCATCGGGCACGCGAACTCGTTGTTCGACCGGTAGCGCATCATCGCGACTTCGTTGCGAATCTGCATCATCGCCGGCCAGATGTAATCGAGGAACTGAATCTCGACCACCGGCTTGATGCCGCGCGTGGCCATGCCGACGGCGCGTCCGACGATGTTCGCTTCGGCGAGCGGGGAGTTGAAGACGCGGACCGAGCCGTACGCCTTCTGCAATCCGTGCGTGACTTTGAAGACGCCGCCCTTGCCTTGGACTTCGCTGAGGTTATCTTCATTCGTCGCGTCCGCGACGTCTTCACCGAACATCACGATGCGCGGGTTTACCGCCATCTCGTCTTTCATCGCGCGATTGATCGCGGAGACCATCGTGTCCGGCTTGCCTTCGGTCTTCGCCGGCGTGTCGAAGTCGGACGACGTCGGATCGACGTCGGGCGAATAGACGTACAGCCCGGCTGAATCCTTCGCCGGTTTCGGCGCTTTCACTGCGGCATCTGCTGCGGCGGTGATTTCCGCGTCGACCTCTTTGGCAACGGCCGCGAGATCCGCGTCCGTCATCAGGCCCTGCGACTTCAGGAACGTCGCGAACTTCGTGATGGGATCGCGGCGCGCTTCTTCTTCACGCTCCGCCTTCGTCTTGTACAACCGCTCATCGTCTGACAGGGAGTGCGAGTACGGACGAACGACCTTGGCGTGGACGAGCGCGGGACCTTTGCGATCGCGGCACCATGCGACGGCCTCGGACATCGTGCGATAGCTCTCGAGCACGTCGGTGCCGTCGCAGCGAAGCACTTTCAGTGAGGGGAACGACTCGACCAGCTTGGAGATGCTGCCACCCGGAGTCTGCACGGCAGTCGGCACCGAAATCGCGTAGCCGTTGTCTTCGATCATGTACAGCACCGGCAGCTTCTTCACACACGCGGTGCTGATCGATTCCCAGAACTCGCCCTCGCTCGTGGTGCCGTCGCCGACGGAGATGTACGTCACCTCGTCCGTGCGGAACTTCTCGGCGCGCTCTGGAATGTCTTTGATCTGCTGAAAGAGCTCACCCGCTTCCGCGCAGCCGACGGCTTGCAGACACTGCGTGCCCGTCGGACTCGACTGCGACACGATGTTCAGTTTCTTGTGACCCCAGTGCGAGGGCATCTGACGTCCGCCGCTGTTCGGATCGTCCTTGGCGCCGACGGCACTGAGGAACATCTCGTACGGCGTCATGCCGATCTGCAGACACAAGGCGCGATCGCGGTAGTACGGAAAGAACCAGTCGTAGCCGCCCTTGAGCAGGAGACCTGCAGCCGTCAGCACGGCCTCATGACCGGCGCCGCTGATCTGAAAGAAGATGAGGCTCTGGTTCTTGAGCTGGATTTCTTTGTCGTCGATGCGGCGCGACGTGAGCATGGTGCGGTAGATCGCACGCAGCGTGTCGGGACTCAGCCCTTCGGTCGAGGCCGCCGCCGGTGCGGACACCGGGCGTGGCGCGTCCTGTGCGCGCTCGGCTGCGCGTCCGTTAGAGAGACTGGTTCTCATAGGGGGCCGTGATCGAGTTGTTTGTGCCGCTTCGCGAGGGTTGGACAACCCGTAAATTATACTCGGAGCAACTTCCCATGAGCGTCACACGGCACATCACGGTCCACCGCTGGGATGAACTGCCGCTCGAAAAGATCACAGAAATGGTGGCCCGTAAGACCATCGCCGGCGCCCAGGCCGTGCTGGCCCAGTCGTATCTGAAAAAAGGCGCACTGGTGCAACAACACGCACATCCGGGCGAGCAATTCATCTACGTACTGCAAGGCGCGCTGCGGGCGGTGCTCGATGGCGAAGAAACCACCGTGCATGAAGGGGAAGTGCTGCAGGTGCCCGCGGGCGCTGCGCATCAGGCTGAAGCCCTGGACGATACTTTCGTCATGACCGTCACGGGGAGTCCATCCCCTCGATGAGCGCACCGGCCGATACACCTGATCGAAACGATCCGGTGACTTCACAGACCACTTCGCCTCAGTCAGGGAAGAGCAAGCCAGAGTCATCGTCTGTCTCGGCGATTCTCGTCGGCGCCGGCATGTTGCTGAGCCGTGTGTCGGGATTCGTCCGCATGGCCGTGTTCTCAAAGCTGTTCGGTACCACCGACGTTGCCGACGCATTTCTCGCCGCCCTCAAGATTCCGAACTTTCTGCAGAATTTGCTGGGCGAAGGCGTGCTGTCTGCGTCCCTGATCCCTGTGTACTCGGAGTTCCTCCAGAAGCAGCGACAGGAGGAGGCCGATCGCATCGCGCGAGCCGTGCTCGGCTTGCTGACCCTGATCTCCAGTGCACTCGTACTCATCGGCGTTGCGGCCGCCCCGTATTTGATTCCGGTTGTCGCGCCCGGTTTTCCGCCCGACAAGCGCGAGCTCACGATTGAGCTCGTGCGCATCCTGTTTCCGGGAATCGGTCTGCTGGTGTGGTCGGCATGGTGTCTGGCCATTCTGAACAGCCACCGCAAATTCTTCCTCTCGTATTTCGCGCCCGTGCTCTGGAACGCCGCCATGGTCGTCACGATGCTGGTGTGGCGACATCAGGATCTGCCGAAGCTTTCGATCTACTTGGCATGGGGCACGGTGGCGGGCAGCGCGTTCCAGTTCGGTGTGCAGGTGCCCGTGGTCTGGCGCATCATGGCGGGCGCGAGCGCTGCTACACGAAACGCGATCGACGTGCATGTCCGCCGCGTGCTGACGTCAGCGATTCCCGTGGCGTTCAGTCGGGGCGTCGTTCAAGTGAGCAGCTACATCGATCAATTGATCGTGACGTTGCTGCCAACGGGCGCGACGGCCGTCCTCGGCTACGCCACGCAACTCTATCAGCTGCCGATTGGTTTGTTCGGCATGTCGGTGTCATCGGCGGCGCTACCGTCGCTGTCGGCGGCGGTGAGTGCGGATGTGCCGGAGGTTCTGCGCGCGCGACTGCTGAGCGGTCAACAGGCGATTACCGCGCTCGTCGTCCCGTCGATGGTCGCGTTCCTCGCATTTGGCGACGTCATGATCGCGATGCTGTTCCAACGCGGCCGGTTTACGCACGACGACACCTTGTACGCGTGGGGTGCGTTGGCAGGTTCGTCGGTCGGTCTCCTCGCCACAACCATTGGACGGCTGTACTCGTCGGCGTTCTACGCGTTGCGCGACACGAGAACGCCGATGGTCTTTGCGATCATCCGCGTGGCGCTCGTCGTCCTTCTCGGATTCGCGATGGCGTTGAAGCTGCCGCCGATGCTTGGTATCCCGATGAGCTGGGGCACCGCGGGGTTGACCGCCTCGGCCGGCATCGCCGGATGGATCGAGTTCCTATTGCTCCGTCACACGCTGCGGCGTCGGATCGGCGCTGTGACGATCCCCGCGTCATTTCTCGTCAAGGCCTGGCTGGTCGCTGCTGCCGCGGCGATTCCCGCGACGGCGCTGCGCTGGGCCGTGCCCGGTCATCTGCTGATCGTTCGTGGTCTGGTGATTCTTGGGGCATTCGGACTTCTATATCTCGCGCTGGCGGATCGAGCCGGCGTACTGAAGGTGAGCGAAGTCCGTTCGCTTCTGGGACGCAGACGCCGCAAGTAGAGATCAGTGCACGCGTCCGCCGCGATGGACGTCGAACTTCTTCCGCATCCGATCCATCCGCCACTTCGTGAGCCGGTACTGAATCTCGAGCTTCAGATCGCGCGGTCCTCTCGGGCCTTTCAAATACAGATAGCCGACGACGAGGCCGCCGAGGTGTGCGAAGTGCGCGACGCCGGTGCCGCTCGATCCAAGCGCCGAGAAAAAAGAGACCGCGGCCATCAGCGCGACAAACACGCGCGAGGGCAGCGGGACCATCATCATGAACATGATCGTTTGATCGGGAAACACCAGTGCCCACGCGAGCATCACGGCGTAGATGGCGCCTGACGCGCCGATCGTCACCGCGTGGTAGGTCGAACGCGTCGCGTCGAACGGCAGCAGTGAAACCAGAAGCACCGTCAGACCAGCGCCAATTCCAGTGATGAAGTAGTACCTCGTAAACGCCTGCGTGCCCCACCGTCGTTCCAGCTGCACGCCGAACATCCAGAGGTACAGCATGTTGAACAAGATGTGCGTGAACGATCCGTGCAGGAAGAGGTAGGTCACCACCTGCCAGATCAGAAACTGCTCGATCACGCCGCTCGGACGCAGCCCGCCGAAGTTGATGAGCTCCTGTCCAAACGAGGGTGCGACCTGCTGCGCGAAGAACTGTAGGAGGAAGACTCCGATGTTCGCGTAGAGCAGCATGCGGACTGCCGGCGTCATGCCGCCCGGACCGAACTGATAGGTCACATTGCGTGAGTACCGCGAGGACATCGTGAGGGCATGGTACCAAACTCAGAAATTGTTAAAGGAACGTTAAGAGATGGGGCCGCAAATAAGAAGGGGCCTCAACCTTGAAGGTTGAGGCCCCTGCCCGGAGGATGGATGAGAGGCTCTTGCGTGCCTGTCATTTACTTAGACGGCGGCCTTTCTGAGAAAGTTTGGCGAGTTTCGTCAGCCGCCGAGTCTTTTCTTCACCGCGTCGCTCAAGGCGCGTCCATCGACGGTCACGCCAGCCAGACGATCCCTCACCGCCTTCATCACCTTGCCCATATCCTTCGGGCTTGATGCCCCGGTTTCAGACACGGCGGCCTCGATCGCGGCGGTAATGGCGCCTTCGTCCGCCTTCGGCGGCAGATACCGTTCCAGGAATGTCGCTTCCTGCTGTTCCTTGTCGGCCAGTTCGCGCCGGCCACCGGCGATGAACGCCTCGATGGAATCCTTGCGCTGCTTGACCAGCGACGTCACGACTTGTGTCGATTCTGTGTCATCGAGCGGGCGGCCCTTCTCGACTTCCTTGTTCATCAGCGCGGCTTTGAGCATGCGCAACGGCGCGAGCGTCGCCTGATTCTTCTCGCGCATCGCGTCCGCGATGTCCTTCGTGATGCGTTCTACGAGCGTCGCCATGATGCGTCCTCACCGATCCTGATCCGAATCCCCGAGCGTGATGTGCCACGCCTCGGTGGAATCATAAAACCCCGCCGGCACCACCGCGCCGTTCACCTTCGCAATGAATTCCATCGACGACTTCACCGGATAGTAGCCGGACTTGCGCAGATGGCGGCGAAATCCCTGGTGCATCGTGAACGTCCGAATCTTGTCCGAATCCGCTGCACGCGCTTCGCGATCCATCCAGCGCAGCAGCGTGAGCCATCCCTGTTCGTCTTCGGGATCGGCCAGGAAGTCGACGAGCAGCGTGACGCGACCCTGTGGCTCCTGCACGTGGCGGTACACCACGTACCCGGCGGCTTCGCCGTCCCGGCGCAGCGCCGCGGCAGAGTAGCGGATGTGCGGGGTCTGGATGTACTTCCAGTTCAGATAACGCGCGTCACGACGAACAGCGAATGAGAATTTGCTGCCGATGCGATCCCACAGCCGCGTGAAGCTTTCGTCGAAGTGACGGATCGGCTGTACTTCGCCCTGCAGCGGACGCGTGCGCGCGACGAGCCGGATCCACGGCAGCGTGATCGCCGAGATGAACCGATTGATCGAGACCGGCCACGTCGGAATGCGCAGCGCCCGTCGACTGAGCGGCTTCGTCATGCACTCCACCGGCCCCACGTTCGGCCAGCGCATTTTCTGAAAGAGGCGATACGACGCTTCGGACAGCCCCAGTCCGAGTGATGCGCCGACGTTGCGGTCCCACGTTCGCAGCAGCACCTCACCGAGACCCTGCCGCTGCCGCTCGGGGGCAACCATCACGTCCATGCCCCACGTCGCGTCGATCTCGCGGCCGTTCACCGACAGCCGCACGGGCATCGCCGCGCATTGTCCGACGACGGTGCTGCCTTCACGGGCGACCCAGATGAGCGGAGCATCTCCGGGCGAGTGCGGGTTGCGACGGTACTGCCAGTCCCAGCGGAGCCGATTGGCGTCCGCGGCGTCCGATCCGAAGATCCGCCGATAGAGTGCGTCGACCTGGCGCCGATCTTCTGGTCGATAGCGATCTATCTCAGCCATGAGTCATGAGAGGTAGAAGCGCCCGCCAGTATATCGTGCAGGCTCAGGCGATATAGTTGCATCGGTGACGCCGCCGCCGGATCTGACGATGGTCGTGCCGACGTACAACGAGCGCGACCGGCTGGCTGAGCTGATCTCGCGCGTGTTCGACGTCGCCGAGCGTGCCGGCTTCGTGCTGGAGCTCGTGATCGTCGACGACAATTCTCCCGACGGCACCGGCGCCCTGGCCGACGAGCTGGCGCGTGCGCATCGCATCAAGGTGCTGCATCGCGCGGGCAAGCTCGGACTCGGGACCGCGGTGATCGAGGGCTTCGGATTGGCCAGCGCGGCCATCGTTGGCGCGATGGACGCTGACCTCAGCCATCCGCCGCAATTCCTTCCCAAGATGCTCGCCGCGTTTCGGGCAACCGGCGCCGACATGCTGGTCGCGAGCCGGTACATTCCTGGCGGCAGCACCTCTAACTGGCCGTTCAGTCGCAGGTTCATGTCACGGCTCGGATCGATGCTGGCCTGGGGCCTGACCCCGATCCGTGACGCGACATCCGGGTTTTTTCTGATTCGACGTGATGTCGCTCAGGCCGTGACCATTCGCGTGCGCGGGTTCAAGATCGCGCTCGAACTCCTCAGCCGCGCGGCGCCGTCAGTGCTGGTCGAGTTTCCGTACCGATTCGACGATCGACAGGAGGGCGAGAGCAAGATGACCATGCGCGAGGGCACGGGCTATCTAAAGCAGCTCAGAGATTTGTATCTCGCGTCAGTGCGCCAGCGACGGCGCACCAGACCGAAATATCGTCAGCTGACTGTTGAGGAAATCGCGCGCCTGTAGAGACGGGCTACAGTCCGCCTCGGCCACGACCCGTGGTCGACGTGCCGGGTGGCGTCGCCGGAGTGGTCGGCGACACCGGAGCCACGGGCACCACGCTCACACCCGGTCCCCGATTCGCGGGCGACTGCGGATTAGGCTGCGGCGATGGCGGAGGATTCTGCGAGGCTGGACCAGGACCAGCAGTCGGCATCACCGGCGGTACTTCCGTCTCATCGATCGTACCCTGCGGATACGTCGGCGAGTTTGGCATCGCTGTCGCGACGTAGCTGTTCGTCGGCGAACTGCTCGGCATGATGTTGATCGACTGCAACCGCGACGGTGTCGCTGGAGCATCAGCCGAACGCGGCGCGACGATGAAGCCGGCGCCCTGCGCCTTGCTCAGCCGCAGGACCAGCGCCTCGACGAGTTTGGCTTCAGGCGTATTCACGAACTGGACGGAAATCCTGTTGCCCGGGAGCTTTTCAGCGTTGGTGATTCGTGAACCGCCGACCCGCGCCCATTCAGCGAACACCTCAGCGACGGTGACATTCTGTGCCGTGAGGCTCGCGTATCCGTTGCCGTCGAAGGTCAGGACGAGCTTCCGCTCGGTAGCGGCCGGCACCTGCGCCGACGGGCGTACGCCGACGATCACGACGAGCCCGGTAATCAATCCTGCGAGCAGTGCCTTCGTCCGCATCGCGTTCTCCTACTGATAAAGGAAGGGCGTGGGGTCTTCCCAGTATACGACCGTGACCTTGTCATTCGGACGTTTCAGGGTGAAGACAGGCCGGTCAAACTTGTAAAAAAGTGGCACTTGATGGCAATTCCGTGGCGGTTTTCTCGAACGCAATCACATGCCTCAGGATGTCGTCGAGCGTGCGCACGGGGTTGTAGCCGATAAGTGCCCGGATGCGGCTCAGATCAGGGACTCGGCGCGGCATATCCTCGAATCCGGCGTCATACGCCTCCTCGTACGGCACGAACACCACATCCGACGAGCTGCTGGTCAATTGCTTCACCCGACGGGCAAGGTCGAGCATCGTGATCTCTTCCGTGCTGCCGATGTTCAGCACTTGGCCGATCGCGTGCGGCTCCGCGATCAGTCGCACGAGCGCGTCCACGACATCGCTGACGTCCGTGAACGCGCGTGACTGCCGGCCATCGCCGTAGACGGTGATCGGCGCACCGGTCAGCGCCTGACGTACGAACGTCGGAATCACCATGCCGTAGCGGCCCGTCTGGCGTGGTCCAACAGTGTTGAAGAGACGCACGACGATGACGGGCTGCGCGCGCTCGCGGGCGTAGGCCAGCGCGAGAAACTCATCGAGCGCCTTGCTACAGGCGTACGCCCAGCGCTGTTTCTGCGTGGGCCCGAAGACCAGGTCCGCGTCCTCGCGAAACGGCACCGCCGCACTTTTCCCGTACACCTCGGAGCTCGAAAAGATCACGACGGGCTTGCGATCGCGGTTCGCCTGCGCGAGCACGACTTCGGTGCCGTGCACGTTGGTCTCAATCGTGTGCACCGGCGCGTCGACGATCAGCTTGACGCCGACCGCCGCTGCGAGATGAAAGATCACATCGGACCGATCGACGAGCTCGGCCAATCGCGCCTCGTTCATGATCGTGTCGACGACAGACGTGCAGCGCGGATGTCCGTCGAGATGCGCGATGTTGTCGGGCGAGCCGGTCGAAAAGTTGTCGATGATCGAGACGTCGTGGCCCTGCGCCAGAAGCGCATCAGCCAGATGCGAACCGATGAAGCCGGCACCGCCAGTGAGCAGCGCTCTCATGATTCAGCGTCCCTGCCTCAGTTGAAGAATGGCGTCAGCCGCGCGATCGGCGGCTCCGGCCTGCGGCGCATCCTGTGCGTTCTGCACACCGACAACGCGTCTCAGCCGCTGACGAACCTCGCCATCATACAGGAGCGAGTGCAGACAGGACGCGACGTGTCGACGGTCGGGCTTCCGAGCATGATGCCGGCGTCGACGAGCGGACCGAGATGATCCGGGGATCCGACGATCAGCGACGGCACGCCGAGCGCGAGCGCGTCGATCGCCACCGTCGACTCGCGAGTAGTGACGAGACCGTCGGCCGCGCCAATAAGCCGACCGAGTTCCATCGTTTCGGGAACGATCGTGACGTTCGCGGAGCTGGCCAGCGCGCCATACAGTTCAGGCGCGTCCGACGGATGTGTCTTGATCGCGATGTGCATGCCCGGTTGGGCCGATGCCGCAGAGCAGATGGCCGGCAGGAACGCACTGACCTCGGCGTACCGTGCGACGAGCGTCGCCAGCCGTGCGCCTTCGGTCACGCCGAGATTGCGGCGGACTTGCGCATGTTCGTCCGGCGTCATGCGGGCCATCCTCGCCTTCCGAAGTCCGTCTGTCCATGACGCCTGCGGACCAGGGCCACTGATATGTCGCCACTTCGATCGCACCGCCGAGCTGCCGTGACGGCGCGAGCTGTTCGGTCGGGGTCACCGGCAGTCGCGCCGCGGCAGCGACGATCGCGGTCATCGTCTTTTTTCTGCGCAGGTGCCTGCGCGGGCCGACGGCGATGCAGCGTATCGCGTCCACGCCAATTCGCTGCGTGATCGACTCGATGACTTGAGGGATGTAGCTGGGCGCGCAGTCTTCACGCGCTGCCGTTGTCGCCGGCCGGAATGCCGTCGGCAGCACACTCACCGCGACGTTCGCGGCTGAGGCCGCCCACGCCGGTGTTTCTGCCCTCGCGCACGATCGTACGTGAAGCGCGCACGCATCGGGCGGCCGTCGTACTCAACCGTGCGAAGACTCTTGATCCAGCTGTCGGTCTCGGACCGGACAATCTCTCGAAGGTCTGCAGTGAGAAAGCTGGCGAGCGTTGCCGTCACGGTCGCGCCGCGGGCGCCCACACACGTGAGCGTGCCGGGGATCACGACGTGCTGAGCGGAGCTCCGCGCCAGCTGTGGATCGCCGCGGCCACGCGATCGACGTCGGCGTCCGAGAGTCGCGGATGCAGCGGCAACGAGCAGACGCTCGCACACACACGATCGGTGTTGGGGCACGGACGATGTGGAAGATCCGCGCACATGCCCTGGCGGGGAATGGGATTCGGGTAATGGACTTCGGTACCGACGCCGTGCTGCGTCAGATGTGCGCGGAATCCCGTGCGATCGCCGGTGAGAATCGGAAAGAGGTGGTACACGTGGCCGGGATCGCACTCACGCGGAACGGATATCGAGGTGTTCTGAAGCGCGTGTCGATAGCGTGCAGCCAATGCGCGTCGTCGTTCGGTCCATGCCGCGAGGTACGGCAGACGCGCGCGAAGGACCGCCGCCTGCACTTCGTCGAGACGCGTATTGACGCCGAACTCCGCGTGACGGTACTTCTCCGTCTGTCCCCCATTGCGCAAGCGACGCAGTCGATCGGCGAGTGAGGCGTCGCGCGTGGTGACCGCGCCGCCGTCACCAATCGCACCGAGATTCTTTGTCGGATAAAAACTGAACACGGCGGCCGCGCCAAAGCTGCCGACCGGTCGGCCTGCCGAGGTCGCCAGATGCGCCTGACACGCATCCTCGAGCAGCGCGAGGCCGTGCCGCTGCGCAATCGCTTCGATCGTCGGCATGTCCGCGGGTTGCCCGTAAAGAT
>JADMIO010768832.1_pt1 | contig 18049 bp, 18 predicted proteins | sample 8958161 | NCBI WGS metagenome assembly JADMIO01 (sample SAMN16585339, study PRJNA669376) | soil metagenome | isolation source: Crop rotation soil | place: USA: Cullars Rotation, Alabama | collected 2011 | reverse complement strand
GCGACTTCAAGTCACGTGAATTCCAAGCTTCGGATCCCACTGTGCTGGAAAGATTCCACAGGCTCGCCGTTAGCCAGTTCATAAACCGCCTTACCCTCGGGCGCAATCCCAGCGGCAAGTAAGGCGCCCCGGGGCGCAAGACAGTCAACAGCGCCCGTATCGACAAGAAATTCAGCCTCGTATGGCTGGCCTTGCTTGGTCAAATTGTGAACCGTCGTTGTGACGTGTGTAATGCCCATAGTTGAACTCTACCTTGTTGAATCGAAGGACTCTAGCGTTCCACCGGCCGCGGACGGTAGATTTCCGTCGCGCTCCCCAAAAAGGCCTCATTGGCAAATGCCATCGTTTCGCTGAGCGTGGGGTGCGGGTGAATTGATTCGGCGATATCGCGGGCCGAGCAGCCCATTTCAATCGCCAGCACGCCTTCGGCAATCAGCTCACCTGCCCCGGCGCCGACGATGCCGACTCCGAGCACGCGTTCTGAATTGGGGTCAATCAAGAATTTCGTCAACCCTTCCGTACGGCCCAAGGAAACGGCGCGCCCGCTGGCGGCCCAGGGGTATCGGATGATTTCAATTTCGCGGCCTTCGCGTTTGGCCTGTTCCTCGGTAAGCCCGGCCCAGGCGATTTCTGGATCGGTAAACACCACGGCTGGAATCGCGGCCGGCTCGAACACGGCCGGTTCGCCGTGCAGCGCTTCGACCGCCACTTTTCCTTGATGAGCCGCTTTATGCGCGAGCATTGGCTCGCCCGCCACGTCGCCGATGGCGAAGATATGTTCGTCATCAGTCTGCTGGCGATTGTCGGTAAGGGCGAAGCCGCGTTTGTCGAGCGTGATTTTGGTGTTCTCCAGCCCGATGCCATCGCTGTTGGGTCGGCGACCGACGGAGACCAACACGCGGCTGAACTTCTCGACACGCTCGTTGCTGCCATCGGTGCTTTGCAGTTTCACTTCGATCGCGTCCCCTTTATCTGCGAGCGACACGACCTTTGTGCTTAGTAAAATTGCCGCCATCAGTTTTTCCAGCCGATTACCGAGCGGACGCACCAAATCGCGATCCGCTCCTGGGAGCAGCCCATCGGTAAGTTCGACAACGGTTACCTTGCTGCCCAGTTGGGCGTAAACGGTGCCCATCTCCAGGCCGATATACCCGCCCCCCACGACCAACAGAGATTCCGGCACGTCGGGCAATTCCAGCGCGCCGGTGGAATCCATCACCCGCGGCGTCGGCAAATCGAAGGTCGGAATTTTGAACGGGCGCGAACCGGTGGCCAAAATGCAATGGTCGTAAGTCAATTCTTCGGTGCGGCCCGATTGATCGAGCCGCTCCAACCGTAAGGTGGTTGAGTTTTCAAACCAGGCTTTGGCATGCACCACATCGACTTTGCGACGTTTGGCCAACTGAGCCAGGCCACCAGTTAGCGTGGCGATGACTTTGTCCTTACGGGCGCGCAGCGCATTGATATCGATCTTCGGCCGTGGAAACTGCACGCCCCACTCGGCCATGTCTTTCGATTCGTCGATAATCTTTGCCACGTGCAGCAATGCCTTGGAGGGAATGCAACCGCGCAGCAAGCAGACGCCGCCCAAGCGCGGTTCGCGTTCCACTAGCGTTACTTGCATGCCCAAATCGGCCGCCAAAAACGCCGCCGCGTAACCGCCAGGACCGCCGCCGAGGACAACAAGTTGAGAGTGCACGAGGGTTCAGGCGTCAGGAATCGGGTGTCAGTTTTTGTTTACAGCGATGTATATCGCTGGCGGCTATGCTTTGCTTAGCGCACGGTCCAACGGACCGCCGTTCAGTGTGATTCACCAATGCCAACTTCGTCAAGCCGGTGAAACCCGACGGCACTTCGTGTATGTTGGAGCGTTCGACGACAGCGCTCAGGGGCGCACTAATTCCGAGTCCGACCTGAATCAAGAATAAAATCGCCGCAAGCTGCCCGCCGCCGGCCGCCTGCCACAAGGCCCAATGCTCGATAACGCGCCGGTTAGAACGCTGCACTTCAAAGGCCTCACCATCGAGGGCTATTCCCGCGCGGCGGTGCAAACGTATTGGCGAATTCCCGAGTTGAAGCTGGGCTTCGATTTTGGCCTGCAGCCGTGGTCGTTCATGGGAACCGAAACGTGGTTTGTTTCGCACTGCCATTTGGATCACATCGCGGCCCTGCCGGTGTATGTTGCCCGCCGACGGCTGATGAAAATGTCGCCGCCGAATATCTATCTTCCCGAGTCAGCCGTTGAGCACGTGGAGAAAATTCTCAGGCTGTTCACTCGCCTGGATGGCGGCCGCATGCCGTGCAACCTCGTGCCAACGAAACCAGGCGATGAAATCGAACTTTCCCGCGAGCTGGTGGTGACGGTATCGGCCACGGTGCATCGCGTGCCGTCGCTGGGTTTCATCGTGTGGGATCGCCGGCGAAAGCTGAAACCGGAATACCAGACGTTGACCGGCGATCAGATTCGCGACCTGCGCATGAGTGGAACCGATGTGACCGACGAAGTTCGCATCCCGCTCGTGGCATACGTCGGCGATAGCGCCCCGGCAGGATTGGATCAGTGCCCCGCGATGTACCAGGCCCGCGTGTTAATTACCGAATTAACGTTTGTAGCCCCCTCGCACCGCAAAGAAAAAATCCACAAATTCGGGCACATTCATCTGGATGACATCATCGAACGCCGTGAAAAGTTTCAAAACGAACTCATCATCGCCTCGCATTTCAGCGCCCGGTATTCGCAGCACCGGATCGAGCGGATGATCGCGCGAAAGCTGCCCGACATGCTCGGCGGCCGATTGCACTTGTGGACGTGACGGCCATGAATGGCATTCCGCCAGCCACGCCGCGTTCAGCCTACATTCACGTGCCATTTTGCCGGCATCGCTGCGGCTACTGCAATTTCACGCTGATCGCCGGTCGCGATGAGTTGATTCCGCGCTTCTTGGCAGCTCTGGAGAAAGAATTGAGCCGGCTGGGCGAACCGCGCGAGGTCGACACGCTGTTTTTCGGCGGTGGAACGCCGACGCACTTACGTGGCGACAATTTGCGGCGGCTGATGGAAATCGTATTGAAATGGCATCCACCGCCGCGACCACTTGTGCGAAATTCGTTTGAGTTCAGCGTCGAAGCAAATCCGGCCGATCTCGACGCCGAGACAATTGGCATCTTAGCCGAACAGGGCGTGAATCGAATCAGTTTGGGCGCCCAATCGTTTCATCCTGAGAAACTCAAACTGCTCGAGCGCGATCATCAACCCGATGACATCGCGCAGGCGGTGCATTTGGCTCGGAATCACGGTTTATGCGTTTCGCTCGATTTAATTTTCGGCGCGCCGGGCGAAACTCTTGAAAACTGGCAGCACGATTTGACGGCCGCGATCACCCTCTCGCCCGATCACATCTCGGCATACGGTTTGACGTTCGAACAAGGCACACCGTTTTGGACTCGGCTCGAACATGGAGCGCTGGTAAAAGTCGAGGAAGAACTTGAACGCCAAATGTACGCCGCCGCCATCGATCGATTGACCGCCGCGGGATTTGAGCACTACGAGGTATCGAATTTCGCGCAATCGGAAAAACGTTGCCGGCACAATGAAAACTATTGGCTCGGGGGCGAATACTTTGCCACTGGGCCTGGCGCTGCCCGGCATGTCGCCGGAGTCCGCGAAACAAACGCACGCAGCGTGCTGGGATGGCTGCACGCGATCGAGACCGGCCAATCGCCGGTGGCAGATCGGGAAGAGCTTTCCGCCGACGATAAAGCCCGCGAGTTGCTCGTTTTTGCCTTGCGGCGATTGAAAGGAGTCGATCGCGGCTGGTTTTCGAAGCAGACCGGACGAACGATCGACGCGCTTATTGGCGAGCCCTTGCTAAAGTTTGTTGCCGCCGGGCTGTTGATCGACGACGGAGAGCGTGTGAGACTTTCGCGTGAGGGATTGTTTGTCAGTGATTCGCTTTGGCCGCATTTTTTAAAGTAGCCGCGTTTCTCCGAAACACGATGCGAGTCTCGGAGAGACTCGCCCACGTGGCCGCGGCTCTCCGAGACGCGAATGCGAGTTTCGGAGAAACTTCCTCACGTGGAGGCGTTTCTCCGAGACGCGATGCGACCGCAACACTGCGTTTGTCCCCCTGCCAGGGAACCATTAGAATTTGCGGTTTACTTCCTGCGACCGATTCAATGTAAATCACACTATGCCGCGCTATAACCCCGCCGTCGTCGAGCCGAAGTGGCAACGTTATTGGGAAGAAAACCGCACGTTTGCCGCGCCGAAGTTGCCGACAGGCGCCAAAATGTATGTGCTCGATATGTTTCCCTATCCCAGCGGCGATGGTTTGCACGTCGGGCATCCCGAAGGGTACACCGCCACCGATATCGTCTGCCGCTATAACCGCATGCGTGGCAAATCGGTGATTCACCCGATGGGCTTCGATAGCTTCGGTTTGCCGGCGGAAGAAGCGGCCATTAACAAAGGGATTCCGCCGGAAGAATCGACGAAGAAAAACATCGCCAATTTCCGTCGCCAATTAAAACTGCTCGGTTTTAGCTACGATTGGGATCGTGAACTGGCCACCACCGATCCGGCCTATTTCAAATGGACGCAGTTCATTTTTCTGGTGCTGTTCGACACGTGGTTCGATTCCGACCAGCAGCGTGGCCGACCGATTAGTGAATTGCCGATTCCCGACGAAGTTCGAGAAGCCGGTGATGAAGCGGTACGGCGTTATCAAGATAGCCAGCGGCTGGCGTATCAGCATGAAGCGCCGGTGAATTGGTGCGAGCAACTTGGCACGGTGCTCGCCAACGAAGAAGTGGTGGGGGGCGTGAGCGAGAGGGGCGGCTACCCGGTGGTCCGCTTCCCGTTGCGGCAGTGGATGTTGCGGATTACCTCTTACGCCGATCGGTTGGAAAACGATTTAAAGCTCGTCGATTGGCCGGCCAGCATCAAGAAACTTCAGAGCGATTGGATCGGGCGCAGCACGGGGGCGGAGGTCGATTTTTTCATCAGGCACGCTGCGAATCACTTAGCCCCCGGCGAGTTACCGGGGGCTAACTATGAAGAATGGAAGAGCCGTCGCGCCGAAAGCGGATTTCCTCCGCAGTCCAACGACGACGTGCTGCGGGTTTACACGACTCGGCCTGATACGCTGTTCGGCGCCACCTACATGGTGATTGCGCCGGAGCATCCATTCGTCGAGCGACTTTCCACTCCCGACCAGCGTGTGGCCGTGCAAGCATATTGCGAACAGGCGGCCCGGAAGAGCGAACTCGATCGCACCGAACTATCCAAGGTAAAGACGGGAGTGTTCACCGGATCGTACGCGGTGAATCCAGTGACCAATGAACCGATTCCGATTTGGGTTGCCGACTATGTTTTGGCCAGCTATGGCACAGGGGCGATCATGGCCGTGCCGGCGCACGATGAGCGCGATTTTGATTTTGCCAAGGCGTTTAAGTTGCGGATCGCAGCGGTCGTGAAGCCAGTGGGGAATGCGGAATGGGGAATGGGGAATGAGGGCGAGATGAAGGCGGCGTTTGTCGAAGATGGTGAGGCGGTTAATTCGGGAAAATACGATTACCTGTCGACGCCGGAATTCAAACTACGAATCACGGCCGATTTGGCTGAGGCCGGGTTGGCGAATAGCTCCGTCAAATACAAACTGCGCGACTGGCTCTTTAGCCGGCAGCGTTTCTGGGGAGAACCATTTCCGATTTTGCACGAACTCGATGCCGCCGGAAAACCTACCGGGCTATTGCGAACCGTGCCGGTCGAACAATTGCCTGTGAATCTGCCGCATTTGGCCGATTACAAACCGCACGGGCGTCCGGAGCCGAAATTGGAGAAAGCGCCGGAGGAATGGCTCTATCCGGTCATCGGAGGCAAGCGCTACAAGCGCGAAACCAATACGATGCCGCAATGGGCCGGCTCGTGCTGGTACTATTTGCGATTTCTCGACAACAAGAATGACAAGGCTCTTGTTGATCCGCAAATCGAAAAAGCGTGGATGCCGGTCGACCTTTACATCGGTGGCGCCGAGCACGCCGTGCTGCATCTGCTCTACTCGCGGTTCTGGCACAAGGTGCTGTTCGACCGCGGCTACGTGAGTGCCCCGGAGCCGTTTACGAAACTCGTAAATCAGGGAATGATTCTCGGAGAAATGGAATTCACCGGTTACCGCAAAGCCGATGGCGGCTGGCTGAGCGCCTCGGAAGTGCGATTCACCGATGACAATCGAGCGATCGACAAACAATCGAAACAGCCGGTGACCGCCGCGCGTGTGCAGGCGGATGCCGTGGAAAAACAAGGCGACACCTTTGTGCTCACTGCCGATCCAAGCATCCGTGTCGACAGTCGCGCTTACAAAATGTCAAAAAGCCGCGGCAATGTGGTGAATCCCGACGATGTGATTCGCGACTACGGCGCCGACTCGCTCCGGCTCTACGAAATGTTCATGGGCCCACTGGAAGCCACGAAACCTTGGAGCACCACCGGCGTGAACGGCGTGCGCGGATTTCTCGACCGCGCCTGGCGAATGATCATTTCCGATCGCAGCGAGCAGATGGAGCTTAACCCAGCAGTTCAAAATGTGCCGCCGACGGACGAGCAAAACCGCGTATTGCACAAGACGATCGCCGCGGTGACAAAAGATATCGAATCGTTGGCGTTCAATACTGCGATCGCGCGGATGATGGAATTCACGAACTTCTTCACCCGCGAAACCGTGCGGCCAATTGCCGCGATGGAAAAATTCGTGTTGTTATTGGCCCCCTTCGCGCCGCACGCCGCCGAGGAACTATGGCAATCGCTGGGGCACACAAACACGCTTACTTACGAGCCGTGGCCTGAAACCGACGAGCGCTGGTTGAAGGAAGACACCGTTGAAATTCCAGTGCAAGTGAATGGTAAGCTCCGCGGCAAAATCACCGTGCCCGCCGGCAGCGATCAAGCGGCGATTGAAGCGGCCGCTCGCGCGGATGAACATGTCGCCAAACTGGTTGCTGGAAAGACCATCGTCAAAATCATCGTCGTCCCCGGTCGGCTGGTGAATTTTGTGGTGAAATAGTTATCAGGTATAATTTTTTCGGGTGGCAACCGATCGCATAAGGGAAATTCTCCGGACTCGCTTGATTTTGGACCGCGACACTTTGGCAAAGCTCGGGCCGTTTGACAAGCCGCTTCAAATCTGCGATGAAACTGGGCATCTGCTTGGATTCTTCCAGCCGCTTGACCCAAAAGATTTGGAGCCGACGATCAGCCGCGAGGAAATTGAGCGGCGCCGGAACGAAAAAGGCGGACGGCCATTGGCAGACATTCTGCGCGATCTGGAAGGTCGCAAAGAATGAAATACTCCGTAATCTGGCTACCTAGCGCCGAGGATGACCTGGCGACGATTTGGACCAATGCACCCAACCGCGACGCAGTGAGTAATGCCGCTCGGCAGATTGATATTCAGCTTGCGACAAATCCCCAGGATGCCGGCGAATCGCGCTCGTAGAAGTGTTGGAAGCTCAACGTTGCGTCAAAGTTATTAATTTGCGGCACATGCGGAATCGCTGAACTACGGATTGGGCTTCATTTATGCGAAACGTATTGGCCCTGGTTCTCGGTGGCGGACGCGGCACCCGGCTTTATCCGCTCACGAAATATCGCTCGAAACCGGCCGTGCCGTTGGCGGGGAAATATCGGCTCATCGATATTCCGCTTTCCAACTGCATCAACAGCGGCGTGAACCGCATGTACGTGCTCACGCAATTCAACTCGGTGAGTTTGCACCGGCACATTCGTCGCACCTATGTGTTCGACAGCTTCAGTGAGGGCTTCGTCGAGATTCTCGCCGCGCAGCAGACCAACGAAAGCTCGAATTGGTATCAAGGCACCGCCGATGCCGTGCGGCAGAACTTGCGCTACGTGCAGGAATCGGAAGCCGATTATGTGCTGATTCTCTCCGGCGACCAGCTCTACCGCATGAATTACGCCGATATGCTCGCGACGCACGAGAAATCGAAAGCCGATGTGACGATTGCCACCATGCCCGTCACGCGCGAAGCTGCCCACGCGTTTGGGATACTGCGCGCCGATGATTCGGGGCGCGTCGTCGGTTTTCTGGAAAAACCGAAAACCTCTCAAGAGGCCGATATGGTGCGCACCGACCCGGCGTGGATCGATCAACGGGGGCTCGTGAGCCAGGGGCGCGATTTATTGGCGAGCATGGGGATTTACGTTTTCAATCGCGAAACGCTGGTCGATGTGCTCACCAAGACCGACTATCATGATTTTGGCAAAGAAGTGTTCCCGGCGTCGATGCGTAGCCGCAAGGTGTTCATGCACCCCTTCGACGGCTATTGGGAAGATATTGGCACCATCAACTCGTTCTATCAATGCAATCTGGATTTGGCGAAAACAAAACCTCCGTTCGAACTCCCTTCGCCAATCGCTCCGATTTATACGCGAGCCCGCTTCTTGCCCCCTACCGTCATCAATGGAGCGACGATCAAAGACAGCCTGATTGCCGATGGCTGTGTGATCGAGCCGGGCACCACGATCGAAAATAGCGTCATTGGCCTGCGCACACACATCCGCCGCAACGCCACGATCCGCAACAGCGTGCTATTTGGCAACGACGCCTACGAAACGCCCTCGGACGATGGCGCGGTGCCGCTGGGGATCGGCGAGGAAACCGTGATCGATGGCGCGATTGTGGAAAAGAATTGCCGCGTCGGCGCCGGTGTGAAAATTCTTAATCAACACCGGCCGGACGCCAGCCCGGAATCGGCTGAAGGGATGCTCGTTGATGGCATTTTCATCGTGCAGCGCGCCGCCACATTGCCCAACGGCTGGCACTTAAAATGACGGCGACCGGACCGATACGGTCTGGCGCTTCGGCGCTGGCGACCAGCTATGCGGTGGTTGCGGCGCGGCGTCGGAAACACCGTCCATCACGGCGCCGTTGGCCGGGGCGCTCTCCGAGGCGGGGGCATTCTCGTAATACGGCGCGCCCTGATTTGGTCCCGTCGCGGGCCCGCCGCCGGGATCGCCACAGCAGTTGTCGTCAACCACCGGTCCGCAGTAATCGTAGGGGCTTGCGCACATGCGACAACCGCTGAGAGCGCCCAACAACGATAGCAACGCGAATAAACGGCGCATCGAAGCGACCTTTCCCCGCGAACCGCGGCAGTCGAAAGACGAGAAGATTGTTTGGCGTGCCTGCGAATAGAACGCTCAGGCATCTCATTTCATCGGGCTGCAACAGCGCGAGAGTTTAACGATTTTTCCGACTGCGCGGTCTCACACGACTTCCGCCGTGCGATTGAGCGCCGCCATGCGCTTGCGCAGCGCGGGCTGATGATCGAGCAAGAGCGCGATTCGCTGATAATCGAGATGTTCCGGATCTAGTGCTTCGAAAATGGTTTGCGTATGCTCCCAGTCTTCTTCGCCATCGATCGTGAGCCGCACATCGTCGCGATCCAATTCAGGCGGCATCGGAATCAATCGCAAATTGAATTGCTCCGGATGCGCATATAAATACGGCGTGATCTGCTCGCGGTCCGATTCCTCCACCGCGGTCTCGTTCGCCTCACGCAGAGCCGAGGCGCGAAACCACTCTCCCATCATGCCCAAGGGAGACATGACCGCCGGCCGGCCACTGCGGGAACAATAGCCAATGTAATCCGCCTCGGGATGGTTGGCTGCCGTGCTAATCAGCCGATCGATCAGCACCGGATCGATAAACGGATGCTCGGCCGCCACGCGAACCACTTGCTTCGCCGGATGCGACTCCAGCGCCATCACCAATCGCGATAGAGCATCGCTCTGGCTGCTGAGCACCAAGGGCACCTCGCGGGGCACCAAATCTCCCAGTTCTTCGCACTCCGGAATGGTCGGCGCTAGCACCACAATTCGGTCGAGCCGCGCGCTGTCGGTAACGCGGCGAACCACCCATTCGATTAACGATTTTCCACCCAGCCGACGCCCCGCGGTCAATCGGCACAACTCCGGACTGGGTCGCACTTCGACGACCCCCAGTGTGGTAAGCATTCTGTAGAGAACTCCGTTTCGATTCGTATGAAATCGATCGGCCCCAACCGCGACGGCTGTTTGCGAATGCAAATTCCGAGTCGTCGAGTGTAGCAGCAGCGGCGAAAAGCGGTCAAGGCAGATGCGCGCTGTGCTAGCAACGAGCAATTGCGATCGCGATGCACGCACATTATCGGCACAACGTGGCCGATAAATGAATGGAAGATCGCGATCGCAAAGTTCGCCAATTTCGCATTGGAAGCCGCTTCCGACAGCGATAGAATTCGCCGCTTATTTTTTTGAGTTTCACGGAGGCAAGGAGGCCACACGTGGAGAAGTTGCTGATTGTCGGTATCGATACTCTGGCAGGGAGTAATCTCGCGCTCACGTTGGCCGATCGTTGTGACGTTGTTGGCATCAGTGACCGCAGCGGATTCGAACTCCCGGGATGTCGCACCTTGCCAATTCGTTCATCCGCCAGCGAAGCGGTGGGCGAATCGATCGTTGCTGAGCGCCCGGCGTGGATCGTTTACTGCGGCCCGACCGCCCGTTCTAGTTGGGACAGCAGCGACGAGCAACAGAGCACACACGAACCGCGGCAAATTGCTATCGTCAATGAAGCCAGCAAACAGTGCGGCAGTTATCTCACCCTGATTTCGACCGATGCCGTGTTTCATGGGCCGCGCTTGTTTCACCGCGAGACATTCCCGAAAGCGCTCGACCGACCAGCGGCCGTTGCGGCCGTCGAAGCGGAAAAAGCGATCACTGCCGAGGGCGCGTTGATCGTTCGCACCCACGTTTTTGGTTGGAGCCACACCGCTACGAGCTTCGCCGAACGGTTGTGGGCTTCACTGACCGAAGAACGTCCCGTGGCCCCCTCCGGCGCCCGATATGCCACGCCGATCTTGGCAAGCGATCTGGCCGAATTGCTCTGGCGGGCGTTTCGTAAAAAGCTAAGCGGTATCTTTCACGCCGGGGGCGCCGAACGAGCGAGCATGTGGCAATTCGCCACGCAATTGGCCGCCACGTGCGGCACTTCGATGAAAGTACTGCAATTGACCGCGACGATGCGCGGCGCCGATTTGGCGATGCAAGGGCAATTGCGTTGCGGGCAGGAAACGTCGCTCGATAGCCGTAAGTTGCAGCGCGCCGTGGAAGTGCCGCTGCCACTTTTACGCGACGGGATCGCCCAGTTCGTCGAACAATCGCAGAGCGGATATCGCGACCGGCTGCGTAACGCACTGGCGATGCCGAATATCGCCACCGCCGCAGCATAGGCGTGAGACCTGCTCTTCTCAGCGCTCAATGCGCCTCTGCGCGAGCGATTTTGACGGTAGTCCCAGCGCGGCGTAAATTCGCGGATCGGCTAATGTATGTGCCACAAGGGAGGCCCCCGGGAATTCGTGTCCTCGGTTATGCGGCCCTGGCACGGCAACCGCCAAGGCCCCCGCCGCGACCGCTGCCTGACAGCCGTTCTGGCTGTCCTCGAGCACCATCATCTCGTTGGGCGCAATTCCAAATTTGCGTGCCGCGTGCAAATAAACCTCGGGATCGGGCTTCCCGCACTGCACGTCTTCGCACGTTAAGATGAACGAGAATCGCTCGATCAATTGCCGCAGGCCAAGCACATGATGTGTGAATTTTGGTCCGCTGCTGGTCGCAATCGCTTTGGGAATGCTGTTCGCCTCCAGCGATGCAATCAGTTCACTTGCCCCGGGCATAAATTCCAGCCGCTCGCCGAGGATTTCCGCGAACACCTGCTCGGTTTCGCTGGCCAAAACCTCGACTGTGGTATCGAGCGAGTGCCAATCGATCATCATCTGCAGCGCCACCGGTTGCGGGCGACCCATCACGCGGTGAATGAGCGCTTCATCGTACGTTTTGCCCCGGCGCCGCATCAATTCGGAGCCGACGAATTGATAAAGCTCTTCCGTATTAAATAGCAAACCGTCGAGATCGAAAACGACGGCACGGAGCGGCGAAGTGGGCATATTGAATCCAAACGCTTGGTGGGCGATTACCTCTCCATGCTATTCATCGCCCCCAACAACCGACAAGGGGACTGCTCGTCGTAGCAGGCACACTCCGTGTGCCGTCCGCCAACGCGCAAGTTCCGGCACACGGAGCGTGCCGGCTACGTTATGCTCGCTTCCGATCGATCTTGTTCGGATAGTGAACCCGCGATGATTTTCAGATCCGTCGTCGCATTTTTTTGCCCACGAAACTTGCGCCGTAGCTGAGCAAGTGTCTGATAGGATCTCAACTGCAGTTTGCCGATGGCGCTCGTGGCAACCACTAATCGCGAAATCGGATAGGTTCGCGTTGTCCATTTGGCGGTGGCTTCGGAAAGCGGGCCGAGAAAATCGACCGCCTGGCGGTCCGGGCGCGCGAAAGTTTCCTTCAACAACAAATACCGCAACAACTGGCCGGGGCTGAATCGCGAGTATTCGCTATCGAAACCGACTTTGGGCGTGTAATACACACCGCGCGATGACCAACCATATTCGAAGGCAATCGCGCGCCCCTCATATCGCAGGAACGCTAGTTCCAACTCGCCGCACCGCGCCAACTCCGTCGCCTGTCGCAAATAGAATTGCCACATTACTGAATTGGACAGCACCGAGCTTCCTGCCGTTCCCTTCCAGCTTCGATGTTCGACTTCGAAGCCTTCCCGCAATAACGGCTCCAACTCGCTGGCAGTGCGAGGCTGGACGAGTCGCAGCTCCACCCCGCCTTCACTTTCGGCCCGGCGAAGCGCTTTGCGCAAATGCCGGCGGTGATTGCCGCTCCAGGCTGCTTCGTAGGCGTCCCAGTCGCGGTCGAACTGTTCTACAATTTGAATCGTGCCGATTTGAAACCGCTCGTGCGCTTGGTACGAAAACTCGTGTTCGTCCATCGCCGCGAGCAACTGCCGCCAGCCGGCCGATTCCAAGGGGGCCATGTCGAACCACAACATCGACCACGGCAGACGACGCGCTTCCGAGAGGAGTGTTGAAAAGGCGTTGGCAACGTTGCTCGTTGGATCGATGAGCAATCCGCCGGCCCAACAACTCGAATTCGACGGCAATGATCCGGCTTTCACGAGCCGCGCGACTCGGCGTTCCACCAGCGGCAACCCGGCGACCAATTGGCCATCGTGCTCAACGGCCAGCGCTGTGAATGTGGCTTGCGGCGCAAATTGCTCCACCCAATCGGCAATGAATTCGGCTCGACTGGTTGGCAAGGCGCCGGGCGAGCGCTGCCACAAATCGTTCCATTCCTCGGCGGCGCTGCGCAGCGCGGTAATCGACTGAAAACGAACAATGTGCGATTGGCTCATGGAATTTCCGGCTTCGTCGCGATGTTAGGCAGTCTACAAACATGCCATACCAGGGCGGAGATGCAGAAAAATTCGAAATCCGAATATCAAAATCCGAAACAAGCTCGAAATTCCAAATTTAGCACCACGGAGACACGGAGTTCACGGAGAACCGGCAGAGGTTAATCCTTACGATCATTTTGATTGGCAACACATTGCGAAATATGCACTAGGAAAATAATGATCAAACTTCCTGATTGCTCCGTGCTCTCCGTAACTCCGTGGTGTTTGTCGGGAATACAGGCTAAAGCCGCAAATCCCGCACGATTGCTACCAACTCAGCCAAAATCATGCTCGTGGCGCCCCAAACCACATGTTGCCGCCACGCAAAATGAGGAGCCATGAACCGCAGCGAACCACGCTGTTGAATGTGCTGCCCACGGCTGGCCGGTGCGACCAAATGCGCCAGCGGCACTTGGAGAAACTCGTCAACCTCGGCGCGATTGGGGTGAAATTCCACCGCATCGCGCACTGCCGCCACCCAGGGAGTTATCAAAAAGTTTGTGCCAAATAAATACAACGGCGAGAGCTGCCCCAACAGCAGCGAGCGAAATCGATTGATGCCCAATTCTTCTTCCAGCTCGCGCAGCGCCGCCTCCTCGCTGCTTTCCCCGGCGTCAATCACGCCGCCCGGCAAACTGATTTGCCCCGCATGATGCGAAAGTGTTTTTTGCCGCACCATGAGTGGCACGAACCATTGCTGATCGATTTGATGCAGCAATACAACCACCGCTGCCGGACGAGCGTCGGGCCTCGCCGGACCTGCGTAGCGCCCGAAACTCAATTCCGGCTGCATCGTCCGTTGGGCCGCCGTGCCCGGCAATTGCATTTGCAATCGCGCGGTCAGACGCTCTGGCAAATCGTCACTGGTTCGAAGATATTCCACTGGTCTTTGAATTTCTTACGGAGTTCCGGCAGTCAACCAATAAATCGCATACGCGTCGTTTTCGTACACCGGTTTCGCGGCGGAGAAAATCTGCTGTTGATCGGACCACAACAAATTCGACTTATCAATGAGCGCATATTGCGCCCCATATTTCGGCGACAAATCGCGCAAGCCATGAAGCCCATATAAGTCGTCCAGCCGATGATACCAGTCGAGCAAACTGCGCGCATCCTGGGGCATGTCCTTCCACGTGGCAGCTTCGTCGCGCCCGGAATTCCACTTAAACGAGTTGGAACCTCTGGGTGTGATGAAAATGGTTCCCGGCGGTGTGTGATCAGCAGCCCATTGGCAGGCGTCGCGCCAATCAGGATTGACCATGAATTTGTCGGCGCGCGATGTCACCGGATTCCAAGTCTTCGGCAACCATGCGAAGTGCAACGCCTGATTCCAAAGATCAAACACTGAAACCAAAACAAGCGCCAGGTAGCTCCAGCGGACAAGTTTTCGCCTTTCGACACGCTGCTGAAGCAAAAACTGGAGAACGACGATCGCTGCACCCGCCGGAACGAGAATGTCGGACATGCGAAACCAATAAAAACGCAAAACCGACGCGGCCGTAAGTGGCGCAATCGAAGCTAGCCAGCCCAGCACAAAACCGATGCCCGCCAGCCCCATCGCCGCCGCCACAAAAGCGCGAAAGCGGCGGCCGCCGGAATCGGTCGGCGTTATTGTGCACAGCAAAACGAACAGCGCCCACAGCAGCAGGTGCCGCGGCACATAGCCGGTTTGAAACGCAGTGGGCAGCAGATGATGCGGCAATCGTTCGAAAACTTGAATGCGGCTCGCTTCGGCGATGGTTGCCGAATCGACGCCCCAATCCAACTTCACAGCGAAGTACACCCCGGGGGCGCTCAGCAAAATCGCCCCCACGATGCCCGGCAAAATGCTGGTCAGCGTCGCCCGATCGCGCGGCAACATCAGCCAAACCAACGCTGTAAGCACCGCGGCCCAGCCGCCAACCACCACGTGCAGTGACGTCGCCGCGCCGATCAACACCAGCGCCAAATTCCACCGCCCGCGGACCAGAGCTTGTATTGCCCACAACACGAGCGCCCAAGCAAAGCCTTTGGCTTCGACTCCTCCCACGATCCACTCGCCGGCCATGTGGGCTTGCTCGGTGAGCATCACAAAAAGCTCGGCGCTGAACACCGCCAGCCAGGCGCGCGGAATCAGCGAGTAGCTCAATCCACGCCAGGCAATTGCCAAGAGGAGCCAGGTGACGACGCGCCCAACCCACGCCGCCGCATCGAGCGATATCCCCAAGTTCGTCACCCAACCAAACGCCCAGTAGTAAACCGCATGGGCGTCGCCGGTGTTACAAAAAAAATCGTGCTCAAACGCCTGCGGGTTCCAATAGTGCTGCGCTTTGCACAAATAGCCATTCTCGTTGACATCCGGCGTGGGCCACGCACCATGCAGAAAGAAAACGGCGAACACCAGCGCGATTTCCGCGACCATTTTCCACAATGCTCGCGTGTCGGACGCATCCTCAATTGAATATCGCATTGTCCCAGTGTAGATCGGCTCGTGGCTTAGCGAAATGGACCTAAATAAGCGCTAAGGCGCACGGGATTTTTTGGAATGTGGCTTCCATCTCCAAAGCAAAACTCCAACAACGAAGATGGCGAGTACACCGATCGCACTGCGAACGAATTCCGCAACCCCCCATTGTCCATTGGTCCCGTTCACAAACGGCAATATGAACTCCGGAAACAAGAGCACCGCAAGTCCAATCAATATTCCACCAGCGATTTTCATGGCGTTCTCTCAATTTTCCACCACACGGCGGGCAGAGTATTGTTTTAGCAAGTCACGAACGGTGAAGCGGAGTCGCATCGGCTGAATAGGTTATTGTCGCTTTTTGCGAATGTACTCCAACACTTCTCGATATCGTTCCCTGGCCTCATTGACTGCAAGCATCGCCGCAGCAACTTCCTGTTTCGCTAGCTGAATTTCTTCGGCATTTCCAGATTGCTCTGCCTCCGCGCGATAATCGTCGGCAGCAATGAGTCGATCTCGCAGGGCAATTAGGTCGTCCCTGATTTCTTCGAGTCCAGATATGATCGGATCATCGTCCATTCGACGGTTCCCCCACCCGACAGGCAGCGTTTGTTTCCATTATTCTATCCGATCTGCAACAGTGTGGCGGCGAGATTTCACGCGGCGCACCAGCCACATTCCTGCCAGCGTGCCGGCAATCGCGGCTGGACTCCAAATAGCAATTCTTCGGAGAGTTTCAGCGACGGTCGGACTGCGACTAATTTCTGTCGATTCGTACACCGGTTTGGGAATCAAAAAAACCGGACCTTGTACGACTGCGCGAATGGGAATTGCAACCGACGCTGCACAGACCACCGCCAACACCGTCATGTAAACCAGCAGCGTCGTCAGCGAGAATTGCAGTTTCATACCGCGAATTGTATCCGATGAGCGGGCTTCAATCAGGATGAACACCCTCGCCGATGCCCTTGCCAATCGGTTCGCGAGAACTCTATATTCGCGGTTTCGCCACGACATTTCGAAGCCAACCATCTGTGGAGCCGACCCGTGCCCGATTCTTCCCCCGGCCAAATGCTTCGCGAGGCGGTTGCCGGGGCCACCATTCAAGTTCCCGGCGCTTTCAATGCCTTGGTTGGCCGGCTGATCGAACAGGCTGGGTATGACGCGGCATATCTGTCGGGCGCTGCATTATCAGCGGGCATGATGGCACTCCCCGATGTGGGGCTGTTTACGCTGAACGAGTTGGTGGCGCAAACGGCATTTCTCACGCGTAGCGTTACCATTCCAGTGATCGTCGATGCCGATACCGGCTTCGGCGAAACGATGAACGTCGAACGCACGGTGGGCGAATTGGAAGTCGCCGGGGCCGCGGGAATCCAATTGGAAGACCAACGATTGCCAAAACGCTGCGGACATTTATCGGGCAAGACATTGGTTGAAACGGCTGAAATGTGCGCGAAAATCCGGGCGGCAACTTTGGCACGGAACGATTCCAGTTTGGTGATTATCGCGCGGACCGATGCTCGTGGAGTTACTTCCGTCGACGACGCAATCACACGCGCGAAAGCGTATTTGGAAGCGGGCGCCGATTGGATTTTTCCAGAGGCGCTGCGGGGTCCCGAGGAATTCGAGAAGTTCGCCCGGGAAATCGACGCTCCATTGGTGGCGAATATGACCGAGTTCGGCCAGAGCCCTATGCTCACGCTCGATGAGTTAGCCGAATTGGGTTACGCCGCCGTGATTTATCCGGTCACGATGATGCGCGTGGCGATGCGGGCCGTCGAAGCGGCGCTGGCGGTATTGGCCGATGAAGGCACACAACAGAATCTGCTCGACCTGATGCAAACCCGGCAGGAGTTGTACGATTTGCTAGGCTATGCCGGCTACGAGGAACGCGACCGGCGATACTTCGGCGGACAAGATGAACCGTAACAGCCGCGAAATTGCAAAGGCGCCCCCTGCACGGCCGACTGGCGGTAGCCCGACGAAAATAACGTTATGCGAGTGCGATCAGATCGATCGATATTGCGGCAAAGTGCCGACATTGCATTAGCCGCAAAGCGGCGGAACGAAATAGCCAGGGGCGTGAGCCCCTGGACGGAATGCGTCAATACAACCAAAGCCCCAAAGGGGCGGCACGGCACGCTATGAAACGATACGTCGGCATGTGTCGCCCCTTTGGGGCTTGAATGGTTTTTTGGTCGGCCTATCCCAGGGGCTAACGCCCCTGGCT
>JADMIO010835436.1_pt1 | contig 18052 bp, 11 predicted proteins | sample 8958161 | NCBI WGS metagenome assembly JADMIO01 (sample SAMN16585339, study PRJNA669376) | soil metagenome | isolation source: Crop rotation soil | place: USA: Cullars Rotation, Alabama | collected 2011 | reverse complement strand
CTTTCCCCCAGTTGTTGGCCGAACTGGTCGTGCAGTTCGCGCGAGAAATGGCGGCGCTCATCTTCCTGCACCCCGATGAAACGGTGCAGCAATAGCGCGCGGGCGGATTCCGCCCTTTGCCGCACCTCTACCTCCCGCCGCAGATCCTCGTTCGCCTCTGACAATTCGCGGGTGCGCTCCTCCACCCTATGCTCAAGCTCTTCGTGCGACCTCTTCAATGCCTCTTCGGCGCGCCGGCGCTCGGTAATGTCAACGACGAATTCCACGCCCTCGTTCGCCCTCAGGTGCGTGGCGGAAAATAGCGCCCACCAGCGCGTGCCGTCCTTGCGGAGGTATTCTTTTCGTACGGGCGGATGCGGCCCGTATTTCTGAACTCGGCGACGGCCCGCTGGGACTCTGCCATCCATTCGGGGGGCGTCATGACGTCCCAGCGCACGTGGCCTTTCCGCAAGTCGTCGCGGTCGTAACCGCTCATCCGTAAAAACGCGTTGTTGGCGTCCAGGACCTGGCCGTCGGTTTTGAAGAAAATCACGCCGACGCTCTCAATTTCTAGGGCGCGGCGCAGACGCGCCTCCGATTCGCGCAAGTCGGCCTCGTCCCGCGTGCGGACGATGAAGTCAGTGGCCAGGCGCGCGTACAAATCCAGCGTCCGCAAATCCACCCCCGCCGGCCGGCGCGGCCCCCGGAAGTACGTTGAAAGCGCGCCGAGCAGTCTGCCGTCGCGGTCAATAAACGGCGTGGATTGGACGGAGCGGAAGCCGACGGCGGCGGCCATCTGCCGGTAGGAGGCATACGCCGCGTCCTGTTCGATGTCTTCGATAAAGCAGCGCTCATGGCTGCGAATCGCCCTGCCTACGGCCGTGTTGTCGTCGTCGGCGACGCTCTGGATAAGATCCAAATGCTCTTTTTGAAAGCCGCGCTGGGCGACGATTTCCAACAGGTGGCGCTCCGCGTCGTACAACTGAACATGGCCGAAGTCGGCCTGCGACAGCCGCAGGGAGGATTCGAGAATGTCGTCGAGCGCGGACCGTAAATCCGGGGCGCTCAGCAACCGCGTGCTCGAATCGTAGAGGTCGCGCATCTTTTTCAACTCGACGGCGAGTTGCGCCTCGGCCCGCTTGCGTTCTGTAATGTCAACGAAGGTCATCACCACGCCTTCGATACGGTCCAGGCGCGTGCGGTAGGGCGTCAGGCGCGCGAGATAGGTCTGCCCCTCATAACTCGGGACTTCTCTTTCGATCTTGTGCAGCCGCTTCAGCACTTCTTCGGCGTCCGTCGCCAGGTTCGGGTAATCCAGCAGGTGCGTGATGTCGGTCAGTTCGCGCCCTTCGTCGGCCGGGATCAGGTTGAAAAGGTCCAGGGCGGACGGCGTAAACAGTCGGATGCGCAAGCTTCGGTCCAGAAAGATCGTCGCGATGTCGGTCGACGACATCAGGTTCTGCAAATGGTCGTTCGTCGTGCCGAGCTCCTCGACCTTGTGTTTCAGTTCGTCGTTGACGGTGCGCAACTCCTCGTTCACTGACTGCAACTCTTCCTTGCTCGTCTCCAGCTCCTCGGACGCCGAACGCAGTTCCTCGTTGGTGGCCAGGTGCTCTTCGTTCGACGCCTTCAACTCCTCGACCATCGTCTCGTATTGCTCGACGGTCCGCTGCAACTGCTCCTTGAGATTGTGGTTTTCCTGCTCCAGCGTGCGCACAACCGGCTCCGGCTCGCCCTCGGACCGCTCCTTGCCTTCCGTGCCGAGGATCTCTTCCACTTCTTCAATGATGACGAGGTAAAAGGCGCCTCCCGACTCCGCGTCGAGTGACGGGCGCACGATCATGTTGACGTAACTTGTGCGTCCGTCGCGCGTCAGGCGCGCGCGCCGGGCCTCGGTAGACTTCCCCGTCTGCGCCGCCTGGTAGAGCGCGGTGCGCAGCTCCAGCCGCAGCTCGGGCAGGATGACTTTCAGGACATTGAGGTTGGGTTCGCCGCCCGCGAGTTGAATGTAGCGCCCGGCGTGGTCCGACAAGTGCACGATCTCGTGGTCCGCGTTGACGATCAACGAAGGCGGGGCGTACTGCTCCAAAAGCTTCTGGTGCAAATCGCCGAAGGCGATGTGCTTCCGGTCGGCCGCCTCTTCAGACTTCACGCGGAACTGCCTGATCGCCGGCGGTTCAAGCGGCATGTTGGGCACGGTGCGCATGGAGCGCGTGACGGTGTTGGCGCGGAAGATGCGCAGCTTCGTCCAAGTCTGCGTGAACAGGTCCGACCGGCCTTCGGTTGACTCCGCCGTGCCGAGGAAGAGAAAGCCGCCCGGGTTCAACGCGAAGTGGAACAGTTCGAAGACCCGCCCCTGCACGTCTTGATTCAGGTAAATCAGCAGATTGCGGCAGGTGACGAGGTCGAGTCTTGAGAACGGCGGGTCTTTCAACAGGTTGTGCGTCGCGAACAGGACGCACTCGCGCACCTCCTTGTTGATTCGGTAGCCGCCCGGTTCCTTCGTAAAAAACTGCCGCAGCCGCGCGGTGCTGACGTCCGCCTCGATCGCCGCCGGGTAACTGCCCGCGCGCGCCTCGGCGAGGGCTTTGTCGTCAATGTCGGTGGCGAAGACCTGGATTGCGGGCGGGTGGGGGAGCTTGGCGGCGTACTCCAGCAACAGGATGGCCACGGAGTACGCCTCTTCGCCGGTCGCACAGGCGGCGGTCCACACCCTGACCTGATCGCCCGCCTCCTTGTCTTGAAACAGGTGCGGGATAATTTCGTGCTCCAGGGCGTCGAACGCCTCGCGGTCGCGGAAGAAGTTCGTCACGCCGATCAGCATGTCTTTCAGCAGCAACTGCACTTCCGCCGGGTTCTCGCGCACGTACTCGAGGTAAGCGGGAAGGGGGCGGACGGTCGCGACCTGCATCCGGCGCTCGATGCGGCGCAGGACGGTCGCGCGCTTGTAGTGGGTGAAATCATGGCCCGTGCGTACCCGCAGGATGTCGAGCACGTCGCGCAGCGCGGTTTCGGCCGCCTTGCCTTCATCCGGGGTGGGCGCGGCGGCTTCGACGGGCAGGCTGATCTGGCTCGCATTGCGCCAGATCTCGATCAGCTTCGCCGGCATCTCCGCCACCGGCAGGACCAGGTCGACCATCCCGGTCGCGATGGCGTTGCGCGGCATCGAATCGTACTCGGCTTCGCGCGGGTCTTGTGCCAGGCACACGCCGCCCTGCTCCTTCACGCGCTTCAGGCCGACCGAGCCGTCCGAACCGGACCCCGACAGGACGATGCAGGCCGAATGTACGTTGTGCGTGTCGGCGAGCGTGCGGAAGAAGAGGTCCACCGAGCCGTTTTTCCCGAACCGCCGCTCCGCCTCGGACAGGATGATATGGCCGTCCTGCATCGAAAGATTCCTCGTCGGCGGGATGACATACACCTTGTTCGGCTCGACGGCGATGCGCTCGGTCACCTGTGCCACGGGCATGCTTGTCGAACTCTGCAAAATCTCGGCGGCGTGGCTTTCGTGCTTCGGCGACAGGTGCATGATGACGACGAAAGCCATGCCGCTGTCCGCGGGCATCTTCTCGAAAAACTGTTGCAGCGGTTTCAACCCGCCGGCAGACGCGCCCAGCCCAACCACCGGAAAGATCCCTTTCTCCGGCTGCACCGGTTCGGGGGCACTCGGCGTGGCCGGCTCTTCCGTCGGATTCTTTCGAGGCGGTTTTTTCTGTGTCTTTTGTGACATGATTGTTGTCCGTTTCGTCTGTTCTGATCGCCCCGCCCTTCACAATGCAAGTTGCCTTACCCTAGAGGTTACTCGCCTGATCGCGGGGGCGATTTATGGGGTGGTGTGATGGGATTGTAAGGTTTCAGTCGGCCGAAGGAAAATCAACTTGTGTCGTAGCGCGGTAAAATGCAATTTTGTCGACCCATCATGGCCAGCGGCATTCATTCTTCGACTCGGTGTACAGGTTCCGCAGACGTGGCTGCCACCGGACGTTTCGCGCCCTCGCCGACCGGCGTCTTGCATCTGGGCAATCTGCGCACGGCGCTGGCGTCGTGGCTGTCGGTCAAGGCGCGCGGCGGGCGGTGGATCGTGCGCGTCGAAGACGTAGACGCGGCGCGCTGCCGTACCGAATGGGCCGACGCGCAGTTGCGCGATCTGGAAGCGATTGGCCTGGTGTCGGACGCGCCCGTCGTGCGGCAATCCGAGCGGAGTGAACTGTACCGCGCGGCGCTGGGCCGATTGGCCGCGCGCGGCCACCTGTATCGCTGTGGCTGTTCGCGCAAAGACCTTCAAGTGCTGGCTTCGGCGCCGCACGGCGACGAAGGCCTGCGCCCGTATCCTGGACTTTGCCGCGTGAACAAAGTAGATCATTTTGTCGCCGACGCCTTACGCGCCGAAATGCCGCCGGGCCTTGTTGAATGGAAAGACTTATTGCTGGGCGCGCAAGCGGATGATCCTGCCGCAGCGACCGGCGATCCGGTCTTGCACCGGCGCGACGGCTGTTTCGCGTATCACCTGGCAGTTGTCGTGGATGACGCCGAACAAGGCGTGACTGAAGTCGTGCGCGGCGCGGACCTGCGCGATGTGACGGCGACGCAGATTCGCTTGCAGGAATTGCTGGGGCTTGCGCGCCCGGCTTACGCGCATCCTGGATTGCTGACCGCGACGGACGGCGCGCGACTGGGCAAACGCGCCGGCGCGACCAGCCTGAACGCCCTTCGCCAGCGCGGCATCCGCATTCTAGAGGTCATCGGCTGGCTCGGTTGGAGTCTGGGCTGTTTGCCGCAGCCCGACGACTGCCGGCCGGATGAATTGGATGAATTGATCAAACGCTTCGATTGGGCGCGCGTGCCTGTGGGGCCCGTACCCATGCCCGAAAGTTGGGCGTGACCATTCGTGGTAGAGCGGTCATCGTCAATGATCGGTACCGCGACCGGTAGGGAGCGGCGCATGTTCGCAAACCCGTCCCCTTCCGGTCGCGGTACCGACGCGGACGCGCAATCGTAATCGAATCCAGGCCTATTCAGGAGAGATACCTATGCAAACGCATTCCTTCATTCAATGCGACGTATTCACACAACAAGCTTTTGGCGGCAACCCGCTGGCGGTTTTCCCCGATGGCAATGCTGTGGACGAGGCGATGATGCAAGTGATCGCGCGGGAAATGAACCTGTCCGAAACCGTGTTCGTTCTGCCGCCCAGCGATCCTGACAAAGCGCTACGGCGGTTGCGCATCTTCACGCCGGGGACGGAGCTGCCGATGGCCGGGCATCCGGTGATCGGAACGTGGACGGTACTGGCGCAATTGGGTGTCGTTGCACCGCCCGCCGGCGGCGACGGCGTTGTGTCCATCTACCAGGAATTGAAGGTCGGCATCCTGCCGGTCGCGATTGAGTTCGCCGCCGGCAAACCCGTCAAAGTCGTGATGACGCAGCCACCGCCGCAGGTCGGCGCGGCGCTGGACATTGCCGAAACCGTTGCGCACGTACTCAGTCTTCCGGCAGACAAGATCGGCTCGGACCAGGTTCCCATCGTCGCTGCCCAAACGGCGTTCCCGTTCCTGATGGTTCCGATTCGCTCCCGCGATGCGCTCAGCAGCATTGTCATCAACAGCGCTGCCCTGTCCGACATGCTGCGCCAAACGGGCGCGAGCGGCGTTTATGCGTTCACGCCGGAGCCGCATTCGCCGCAGGCGCTGGTCAGCACCCGCATGTTTTCCGACGACACGCTCGGCATGGCCGAAGACCCCGCCACGGGCGGCGCCGCAGGCCCGCTGGCCGCCACACTCGTCCATTTCGGGTTTGCGCCGACGGTCAACGGCAGCGTCCGATTCATCATCGAGCAGGGCGTTGACATGAAACGACCCAGTTACATCGAAGCAGAAGTCGAAGGCGAGCGCGGCGCGGCCCGCCTGGTGCGCATCGGCGGGACGGCGGTGACAGTGCTGCGGGGCGATATCTTTTGGTAGTGATAACGGTATAGTACCGCTGACCTAGCGGTCGCGGTACTGCATAAATGGAGGCGCTTGAATCATGAAAGTAACTTCTCTTGTACGAGGCATGAGCTTTGTCGGCGTTCTGTTTCTGCTGACCATCTATTTTTTGCTTGGTGTTGGACAGCAGGCGCAAAATCTGCCGAAGGCCTTTATTGATGGCACCGGGCCGGGTTGGCGCACGCTGGGCGAACAAGACTTCACGAACGTCAACTGCGCCGCAGACACCTGGGCGTGGAAGGGCGATCTGCTGACTTGCACCGGCAAGCCGATCGGCGTGCTGCGTACGCGGCAGACCTTCACCAACTTCGAATATGTTCTTGAATGGCGGCATCTGCGTTCGGCGGGCAATTCGGGGACCTTTGTCTGGGTTCCGGAAGAGGCGTTAAAAGACCTGAAGCCGGATACACTGCCAAAATTCGGCATCGAAGTGCAGATCCTGGATCACGGCTACAAGGAGCAATACGAAAAAAGCAGCGGGAAGAAGGCCGATTGGTTTACGACCAATGGCGACATCTTCGCCGTCGGCAATTCGAAGCTGAAGCCGTTTCCGCCGCTGTCGCCCAACGGTTCGCGCAGCTTCCCGCGCAAGAACCTGAGCAAGGGCATCAACGAATGGAACCATTATTACGTCCGCGCCATCAACGGCGAGCTGCGATTGTGGGTGAATGGCGAAGAGGTCTCCGGCGGCAACAACGCGGATCCGCGGGTCGGGTACCTGTGCATGGAATCAGAAGGCTCGCCGGTGGAATTCCGAAACATCCGCATCCGCGAGTTGCCATAATTGCGATCAGATAATCAAGCCGCCGCACTCCATAGAAATTGGCGCGTTGGGCATTGGCGGATGATAAACTTCTTCCACAGTCCATTCAGACAAAGGGAACCCTGCAAACAATGAGTGCAAAACAAGCGACTGCAATGCAGTCAGCAAGCACCGCCACGCGCGAAACGATCCTGACGGTCGAGATGTTGGAAAAGCAATATCCGCGCAGTCCCGTGAAAGCCGTGAACGGCATCAGCTTCGAGGTGGAGCGGGGCGAAGTCTTCGGGCTATTGGGGCCGAACGGCGCGGGGAAAACGACGACCATTGGCGTGCTGACGACGCGCGTGCTGCCGACGGGCGGGCGCGCGACCATCGCCGGCATAGACGTGGTCGGTGACCCGGTCGGCGTGAAGCCGTACATTGCGGTCGTGCCGCAGCGCAACAACCTGGACCGTTCGTTGACGGCGATTGAAAACCTGACGTTTCACGGCGCCTATTTCGGCCTTGGGCGCGCCGAACGCACCGAGCGCGCGACTGAATTGCTCAAACAATTCGGCCTCGGCGAACGCGCCAAAGACAAAGTGGACAAATACAGCGGCGGCATGGCGCAGCGGCTGTTGATCGCCCGCGCGTTGATGCATTCGCCGCGGGTTCTGTTTCTGGACGAACCGACCACGGGCCTGGATCCGCAGGCGCGGCTGTTTTTGTGGGAGATGATCCAAACGCTCAATCAGCACGGGCTGACCGTACTGTTGACGACGCACGACATGGAAGAAGCCGAAACGCTCTGCAATCGCGTCGCGATTATGGATCACGGCAAAATCCTGGCCCTGGATACGCCGCCGAATCTGAGCAAGCTGGTGCCTGCCGGGACGCGCGTCGAATTGCGTGTGCAGCGCAGCGCCGCACTCACCGATGAAAAGAAGGCCGCAATTCTGGCGGACGTGCGTGCGCTCAACAGCATCACCGACGCCGAATGGACGACGGCGCGGGCGCAAAAGAATGGCGGCGGTTCTGCGCCGCCGCCGTGGATGTTGGCGATGATGGGCGGCGGGCAGGCGAAGCCCCCAGGGACAATGCCGGCAATGCCGCCGATGCCGCCTGCTGCGGACGAAGACCCGATGCTGCGGCTGTATGCCGAACGCGGCGGCGAAGTCGCGTTGAAAGCGGGGCAGATCATCGTCAACGCCGGATTGGAACTGGCCGACCTGCATCTGGCACAGCCGAGTCTGGAAGACGTCTTCATTCACCTGACCGGAAAGGGGTTGAGAGATTGAGCGCAGCAAACATTCCCACCACGCAAACCGCCGTATCGAGCCAGCCGGACTTGCAATCGCAGTCCCGGACAAAGATGACCGCCATGGCCTTTGCCCAATTGCTCTGGCGCGATCTGTGGGTGACGTTGCGAAACTGGCAGACGTTTCTGGCCATGACCTTGATCCAGCCGGTCTTTTTTCTGTTCGTCTTCGGGCGGCTGTTGCCGATGCTGGGCCAGGCGAACGCCGGGTACGGCGTGCTGTTTCTGCCGGGCATTATTTCGCTGACCACCGTGCTGACCGCGATGCAGGCGGTTTCGATGCCGCTGGTGATCGAATTCGGCTACACCAAAGAGATCGAAGACCGGTTGCTCTCGCCGCTTCCAGTTTGGTTGGTGGCTGTGCAGAAGCTGGTTTTCGCGGCCATTCGCGGGCTGGTGGCCGGCGCAATGATCGTCCCGCTGGGGCGCTTGATTCTGGGCGGCGGCTTTGCGATCAGCCTGGAGTACTGGTGGCTGCTCGCCATCGTTGCCGTGCTCGGCGCGCTGGTGGGTGCGGCATTGGGGCTGGTGATGGGGACCAGCGTCCAGCCGGCGCAGATCGGCCTGATGTTTTCGGTCGTCCTGACGCCGATGCTCTTTACGGGCTGTATCTACTTCCCCTGGGCGATGCTCAATCGCGTCCGCTGGTTCCAGGTCATTACCTGCATCAATCCTATCACTTATGCCAGCGAAGGCTTCCGCGCCTCGCTGGTGCCGAACCTGCCGCACATGCCCGTGTGGTTCATCGTCGCGGGACAACTCGTGTTCCTGGTGATTTTCAGTTACGTCGGCATACGGGGTTTTCTGCGGAAGGCGCTGGATTGATAGAATATTTGACCATTCGATTGCCCCAGATCGTATTGCAGGCGAGTTTACGGAAGGGCGTCAGAATCAGTACCGCGACCGGTAGTGAGCGGCGCGAACTCGCTGGGCCGCTCCCTACCGGTCACTGAAGATTTCAGCAGTATTTGTTCTGCGGTACACTTCCCGCCACTCACACGATCAAGAAGGATACTTCCAAAATGATGAAGAGGACATTCACGGTTCCTGTTCTGTTGCTCGCGTTGTTCGGAAGCGGGTACAGACAATCGCCGGACTTCGACATTCTCATTCGCAATGGCCGCATCGTGGACGGCACGGGCAATCCGTCGTTCGTCGCCGATGTCGGCGTTCGCGACGGGAAGATTGCGGCCATCGGGCGGCTCGGCGAACGCACGGCGGCGCGCACAATTGACGCGCGGGGCCTGGCCGTCGCGCCCGGCTTCATTGATATTCACAACCATTCCGACGATACCGTGATCGAAGACGGCGACGCCCAGAGCATGGTGCGGCAGGGCGTGACGACGATGATCTTCGGCGAAGGCGGGTCCGCCGCTCCGTCCGAGCGGTGGAAGGATTTTTCGAGCTATTACGCCGAATTGTTACGGCGCGGCATTTCGACCAACATCGGTTCGTACCTGGGTTCCAGCACGGTCTGGACGCGCGTTCACGGCAACAAAGCCGGCCCGGTCTCGGCGGACGAACTCGACCGCATGCGTGCCATCGTACGCGAGGCGATGCAGCAAGGCGCGCTGGGTGTCGCCAGCAGTTTGAGCGGCCCGCCCGGCGTCTGGATTGACACCGACACGCTGGTGGCGATGTGTGAAATCGCGGCCGGGTACGGCGGCATTTATTCGACGCACATGCGCACCGAAGGCGAAGGCGTGTTCAAATCCGTCGCCGAAGCCATTGAAATCGGCCGCCGCGCGCACATCCCCGTGGACATCATTCACCTGAAAATCGCCGAGCATAAACTTTGGGGCAGGATGCCGGAGCTGGTCGCGCTCATTGCCAACACGCGCGCCCAGGGTCAGCTCATCGAAGCCAACGTGTATCCATACCGCGCGGGGCAGAACAATCTGTCGAGCATCATCCCGCCGTGGGCGCACGAGGGCGGCGCGAAGGCCATGATCGAGCGGCTGAATGACCCCGCGCAGCGCCCGCGGTTGGAGCGCGAAATCCTGAACGGCATTCCCGGCTCGGACTGGTACGACCATTACACTGCGACGGGCGGCTGGGACGGAATGTTGTTGGTTACGCTCCGCAATCCGAAGTACAAACAGTTCGAAGGCAAGCGCATGAACGAAGTCATCAAGGCTGTGGGCAAGCCACCGCTGGACGTGTTGTTTGAATTACTCGCGGAAAACGGCGGCTCCGTCCCGACAGTTTACTTTCATCATTCGGAAGAAGACATGCGCTACGCGCTCAAACAGCCCTTTGTTTCCATCGGCTCGGACGGAACCGCCGTCAAGACCGAAGGTCCGCTGGCCGCAGGCCATCCGCATCCGCGGTATTACGGCACCTTCCCGCGCGTGCTGGGCCGATACGTGCGCGAAGAGAAATTGATCTCACTCGAAGAAGGGGTGCGGAAAATGACGTCGGCCAACGCCGCCAAGATTCGCATTTATGATCGTGGTCTGCTGCGCCCGGGCCAGTGGGCGGACGTGACGATCTTTAACCCTGACACCATCATTGACAACGCCACGTTCGAAAAACCGCACCAGTACGCCACCGGCATCGAATATGTCATCGTGAACGGCAAGCCGGTGCTGGAACGCGGAACACATACGGGCGCGCGGCCGGGCGCGATTCTGTACGGCCAGGGGCGTAAGTGATGCATTTAGCCATTTCAACGCAAAGGCGCAAAGACGCAAAGGTACAAAGGTAGGAAAGATCAGAATTGCTTGTTCTTCTTTTGTTCCTTTGAATCTTTGATCCTTTGCGTCTTTGCGCCTTTGCGTTAACAATTTTCCGGCAAAAGGAAATCCAAGGAGATCGAAGATGTCCGGCAAAGACCCAGGAAAACCAGCGAAGGCCATGGCCCTTCTGCTCCTCGCTTGCTTCATTGCCTGGACGCGGGAAGCTTCATCTCCGGCGCAAGAACTCCCCTTCGCAAAGACGCTCTACCCCGTGTTGGAAAAAGCGGCTTGTCGCTCCTGCCACAACCCGGACGGCGTGGCGTCGGCGACGCGGTTGCAATTCCCCGAAGCGGATGCGAGTCCCGAACAGATCGAAGCGTTCGGCAAATCGCTGGTCGAACTGGTAGACCGCAACAAACCGGAAGAATCGCTGCTGCTGAATAAGCCCACCCACCGCATCCCGCACGCCGGCGGCGAGCGGATCAAGCAGGGAAGCGAAGAAGAAAAGGTTTTGAAGACTTGGATTCAGCGCCTGGCCAATTTGTCGGGCGATGAGCTTGCCCGTGCGCTGAAGTACCGCGAAGAGAAGGCGCAAAGTGGCGGGCAAGCGCGGCCGACGGTAGCGCTGCGACGGCTGACGCACAGCCAATACAACAACACGGTCCGCGATCTGCTCGGCGACCAGAGCGCCCCCGCGAACCAATTCCCGCCCGAAGATTTCATCAACGGCTTCAAGAATCAATACCAGGCACAGAGCCTCTCGCCATTGTTGGTTGAAGCTTACAGTACGGCGGCAGAGCGGTTGGCGCGTAACGCCTTCCAGGGCGGCGACCGTCGCGGCCTTGTTCCTTGTAAGCCGTCGTCGGCGTGCCGCGCGCGCTTCGTGCGCGAGTTCGGGCTGAAGGCCTTCCGGCGGCCGTTGGAGCCGGACGAACAGAAACGATACGAAGAACTGTTCCGCCGCGAGGCCGATTTTTACAAGGGGGCGCAATTGGCGGTCGAGGCAATGCTCCAATCGCCGAACTTTCTGTTTCGTCTGGAAGAGACCTCCAATCCGAAGTGGAAGTCGTACGCAACGGCCAGTCGCCTTTCATACGCCTTGTGGGACAGCATGCCGGATGCGGCGTTGTTCGACAGTGCTGAGCGCGGCACGCTCGCTTCGCCGCAGGGCGTGGAGACCGCGGCCCGGCGAATGCTCAGCGACCCGCGCGCGCATCAGGCGCTGGATGAATTTGTCTCGCAGTGGATGCGCTTTGATCGGCTGCTGACCGCCGGCAAAGACCGTCGCCGGTTCCCCAATTTTAACCGCGAAACCGCCGTCGCCATGACCGAAGAAGCGCGCGTCTTCCTCGCCGATCTGGTTTGGAACGACCGCAATTTCATGGACGCCTTCAGCGCCGATTACAGTTTTGTGAATGCGGACCTGGCGGCGGTTTACGGCGTGGCGGCGCCGGCCAAAGAATTTGACCGCGTCAAATTCCCCGCAGAATCCGAACGCGCGGGATTGTTGGGGCAGACGCTGTTTCTGGCCTTGACCGCAAAACCCGATGACACATCTCCGACCGCGCGCGGCCTGTTCATTCGCGAACAGTTTCTTTGCCAGCACGTTTCCGAACCGCCGCCGGGCGTGAACACCAACCTGCCGCCCATTACAGAAGCCAAGCCGCAGACCAACCGCGACCGCATGCGCGAACACGTCACCAACCCGAGCTGCGCGACCTGCCATAATCTGATTGACCCGATCGGCTTCGGCTTCGAAAAGTTCGATGCCATCGGCGCGCGCCGCAATCAGTTCAAGCTGATGTTTTTCGGCAATGACGAAGAGGGCGGTCGCCGGACACCAAAGACGCTCGAACTTGACGTGGACACCACGGGTTATGTCGCCGGCATTCCGGATTCGAAGTTCACATCGCCGCGCGAACTGGGCGCGGTGCTGGCCCGCTCGCCCCAATGCCAGGAGTGCATGGTCAAACAGTACTTCCGCTACACCGCTGGACGGATAGAAACGCCCGCCGACCGCACGCTGATCAGGCAGGTGTTTGACGACTTCAAAAAGTCGCAATTCCGTTTCAAAGAGCTTATGATTTCACTGGTTCGATCAAGAGAATTCCTAAATTGATTGAGGTTTCCCACGAAGACACACGAAGAAACACGAAGTTTGTTTCGAACCCTTCGTGAAACTTCATGTGGCTTCGTAGGAGGTATGTTGAGGAGACTCACTCCATGTCACACGTCAACACCAAACGCGTTCGGTTGTCGCGCCGAAGCTTTTTGAAAGGAATCACGCTGGCGGGCGCGAGTGTTCGTGTCGGATTGCCGCCGCTGGTTTCGATGTTCAACGCGAACGGGACAGCGTATGCGGCCGGTGCAGGCAGTGTTGGAAGCCAGATCGAAACCCGCTTCGTGTTGTGGTTCAACGGCAATGGCATCCCGGAACGGTATTGGATTCCATCGGAAACCGGACCGGACTATCGGATGACGCCCTGCCTTCAGCCGCTTGCTTCTTTGCGCCGCGACATTCACGTCATCAGCGGCTTGGATAACGCCGCCGCCGCAATGCCCGGTCCCGGCAACGGCCACCATAAATCCATGAGCGGGCTGATGAGCTGCACGCCCTTCACCGGGCGCGGCACCGCGGGCCCTTCCATTGATCAAGCCATCGCCGCAAAGCTCGCCCTAACAAAATCTGGAAGCGAATCGCGCTTTCGCTCGTTGCAGATCGGCGTGTCGCAAGAATCCTTCGGCGAAAGCATTCAACGCAACATGAGCTGGGCCGGGTACGAGCGCGCCCTGCCGCCGGAGATGATCCCGCACAAACTCTTCGACCGGCTCTTCGGCCGGCGCGAAGAAGGCTGGGTCAACCGCAAGCGCAGCATCCTGGACGCCGTTCGCGCTGACGCGACCGCGCTGAAAAACCAATTACCCAAAGAGGACCAGACCCGCGTCGAAGAGCACCTGTCCGGCATCCGCGACCTGGAACGCGCCATTGCAGGCCTGCCGCCCGAATACAGCCGCCCAGGCCTGGGTGCCCCGCCCGATTTCGACGGCGATATGAAAGACTGGCCGCGCATCGCCAAACTGCAAAGCGACCTGCTCGCGCAAGCCCTGGCCACGGGGCAAACGCGCGTCGCTTCGTACATGCTGACGAAATGCCAAGGCCTGTCGCGCTTCCCGTGGCTCGGCTTCACCGCGGCCCGCCACCACGATTACACCCATGCCGACGGCAAAGCCCCGGGCGCGGACGGCGCCGACGGCCAGCGCGTGCTGCGTGACATCTGCCGCTGGCACGTCGAAGAGTTCGCCTACTTCCTGACCAAGCTGAAATCCATTCCCGAAGGCGAAGGCACACTGCTCGATCATTGTTGCCTGGTCTACGTTCACGAACACGCCGAAGCCAACCCGCACAAAAACCACGGGCTGGGCCTGATTGTCGCGGGGCACGCCGGACGGCTGGCGACGGGGCTGCATTCGCGAATGACCGGAACGTTCGGCGATCTGTATTTGACGCTGGCGGATGACGTGATGAATGTGGGCCTTGGCAAATTCCCGACTGCGACGAGGAAGCTGAGCGCTTTATTGGCGTGACACAGGTGTGTGCCCTTTCAAGGACTGTGAAAGGCTCGGATGTTTGGCTTTGCCCGGCTCAGATCAGCGACTCCTTTCTCCGTTATCGCAGTTCCGGTCAAATCCAGCACACGTAGCATCGGCCAAACGGCCAGCAATGGCACGGCATCGTCCGCCAACCGTTTGCACCCTTGCAGGCTCAGCCGTTCAAGCTTGTTAAGTGCCTTCAGCTTTTCCAGCCAGCGTGCCGTGACGGGCATCCCGTCCAGGCGCAGTTCGCGCAGGTCTTTTAGCGTCGTGATCGCGTCCAGGCCTTGTTCGGTCAGGCTGATGGACCAAAGGCCGGAGTCTGTGCGTTGCACGCCGCCCAGGCTTAGCGAGGTCAAGCTGGGCAATTGCCGCAGCGCTTGCAGACCTACATCGGTAAGCTTGTTGCCGCCGATTACCAGTTCCTTCAGGTTCACGAGCGGCGTCAGGCGATCCAGGCCGACGTCCGTGACCTGCGCGAAGCCAACGTCCAGGGATTCGAGCGTCGTCACATTCGCCAGGTGTTCCAGCGTCGTGTCAGTAATCTTCGTCCCGCGCAGGTTCAGCCGCTTGAGCTTCTTCCAGCCCTTGACCGCCGCCATTCCTTCGTCGGTGATTTGCTCGGCGTAATAAAGATTCAATTCCACGATGCCGGGCGCGTTCTTCAGTTGCTGCAGGCCGTGATCGGTGATGCGGGTCAGCGATAGATCAAGATGGGCGAGATAGGGAAGTGCTGCGAGTTGCGGCAAGTCGGAATCCGTTACCCAACTGGCGCGCAGGTCAACGCCCGTGATGCGCCCCGCGCGGTCGCGTGTGATTACGCCGCCGGCTTCGGCGATCCAATCGTGATCGGTTGCCGGCGACAACAAAACAGCAATCAAAATCAGGTAAAGGTGCTTCATCGGTTCTTTTCCTGCATAACCGTACTGACCTCTTCGCCGCATAGCGGCGACCGATTTTAGCCGTGGGTGAAACCCACGGTGGTCGGGCAAACAGAGCCGCGTCGCGTTAGCGACGCCTGAATTCAAACGTCGCTAACGAGACGTGATGGTCTATCTCTCGCATTCCGTGGGTTTCACCCATTGGTATCTACACAAATCCGGAATGCGTGAAAAGCCCTGAAAGGGCTTGAGTCAATAGCCGGGGACGAGGTCCCCGGAAAGAGGGAGGAAGGGGCCCGACCCTGAAAGGGTCGCACCACCGGCGATGGAAGTGCGACCCATTCAGGGTCGGGAGCGTGGGCGCGGCTCTCCCCGGTGGCGTTGCCACCGGCTATCAACTGTAGCCCTTTCAGGGCAAAGCACTCTTCAGACTTGTGTAGATACCAATGGGTTTCACCCACGGCTAAATTCAAATGCCGCTACGCGGCAATAGGAGGCCGAATAATCACTTCTTTTTCTATTTATCACCGATTGAGTGTGCTACTACCTCGTGACAATGAAAACTGAAAACAGCAAAAGAATTATTTTTAGCCTCCGCGGCGGTTCGGCAACGAGGAATCACGGTCAAAGATGATCTGGCAAGCGGGCAGCGCGGCCTTCAACTGTTCGTACCCCTTTTCTGTAACCAGCGTGTGGTAAAGGTTCAGCAGCTTCAGGTTCGTCATCGTTTGAAGCGTTGCGACACCGGCGTCGGTGATCTCTGTCGTATCCAGCCGCAGTTCCTGCAAGCGGGGAAGTGTCTTCAGCAGTTCGACCGCTTTGTCATTCACTGAGGTGTAATCGAGATTGAGCACGGTCAAATTCTTGAACGTCGTGATGACCGCAATGCCCGCGTTGCCGGTGCGGGTGCGGAAGAGTTCCAGTCGTTCCAGATTGGCGAGCGGCCGCAAATATTCAAGGCCCTTGTCGGTGAACCGGGTGTGGTTGAGCGAGAGCTCTCGCAAGGATGTGAGCGCTCCCACCTGCCGAAGGCCTGCATCGCCTGTGTCCGTGCTGGCAAGGTCTAGCGTCAGCAACCGGCGGAGCTTAGCAAGGTGCTGTAGGCCGTCGTTGGTGACGTCGGTTGCGGTCAGCAACAATCGTTCGAGGTTCGGAATGTCGGCAATGTGTTGAAGCGCTTCATTGCCGACGCGCGTCCCCGTCAAATCGAGTTTGACGAGCGAGGTCAGATTTTTCAGGTGCGCTAGTCCCGCGCCGCGCACCAGCGTGCCTGCTAATCGTAGGTCTTGCAGTTGCTGAAGACCTGCTATATGGACCAACCCGTTGTCGGAAACTGTGGTGTAGCTCAGGGTCAAGACTTTCAACTGAGTAAACCCCTTGAGTGCGGACAGGCCCAGATCCCCGATTTCTGTCGCCTCCAGGTCCAGTCGTTCCAGCTTGGTCAGTGAAGCGAGGTGAGCGAGTTGGGCATCGCTGATTCTGGTAGAAGCCAGCGAAATGGCCTGTAATTGGCCGTCGGAAAATTCCGCCTTTCCGCCGAGAGCTTTTATCCATGAGGCGATGGCTTCTTCGCCGGTTCCCGCCGGGCGATTCGTGGCCGCACTGGTTGCGCGTGCCGTGCGCGCGTTCACGAAATTTACCTGACAGTTTGGCACAACGGCTCGAAGCGCTTCCACGCCGGTGCCGGTGACCTGGCTGTAGCGCAGGTCTAGGCTGGTCAATTCTTTCAGGCTCCCGAGCTTCGCCAGGCCCGCGTTCGTGATGCGGCTGCGATACAGATTCAATTCGCGCAGTTGCGTGAGGCCCGCCAGCACATCTGCGGACGCGTCGGTGACCTGCGCGCCAAGCAGATTCAGCTTGCGCAGCGCAGTCAAATTGCGCAGGTGCGCCAGTCCATTGTCCGTGATCTTCACGCCGCCAAGATCAAGCTCCTGAAGCTGCGTAAGGTCGCTCAAATACTTCAAGCCTTCGTCCGTCACCAGCGTGTCGCGCAGGTTCAGCCGCCGCAGTTCCTTCAATCCTGCCAGCCCTTTCACTCCCTCATCCGTAAACGGCGTCAGGCTCAGGTCGAGCGATTGCAAATTCACGAGCGGCGCCAGACTGAGTTTCGCGATTCGGCACTGCGCGCAACGGAGTTCTTTCAACTGCGTCAGCCCGGTCAGGTAAGCCAAGCCTTTGTCTTGCACGTTGACGTTGGTCAGAAAATGCAGGCTGAAATGAAGTTTTTCGAGACTTTTCAACCCGGCGAGGGATTTCAACTGCTCGTTTGCATCCAGACGGCTGCCGGCTCCCGGATTCCAGATCGGTCCCGGCAGGTAAAGTTCTTTCAGGTGCGCGAGCCCGCTGAGCTTTTCCAGGTCTTTGGGATCAATCAGGGTGCCGGTCAGGTCAATCCCCGTAATGCGAAGTTCGCCCACGGGCAATTGCACGACATCCGCGATGGGATGGCGGTCGCCTTCCAGAATAACGCGGCCGCCCTGGCGAATCACCCACTCGGCGATGTCTCGTTCTGGCGCCATCGCCATAGCCAACGAAACGCAGAACAAGATCACAGTGATTACATTTAACAAGGTCTTCGTCATCATCTTCGTTGACCTTCGGGACGCATTAGCGGGGAACCAAATCAACGGCTACGACTTCGTGCGCAAGAATTGTCGGGACCGTCACAGCCAAATATCTTTCAGAATTTTCAGCGGATTCTTCGGCGCGCAACGATTTTCCGCTGACCAACAACTGCACCCGTTTTGCCCGTCTGTCGCGCGGCAAGCGGATGCGGACCTTTTGCTCGCCGATGGGGATCAGCTCACGAAAAGGACCTTTCATCATCATCGGGTTGGTCAGGTTGACCAGATGAACGGTCATGGATTCTTTTGGGAAAG
>JADMIO011472275.1_pt1 | contig 18065 bp, 16 predicted proteins | sample 8958161 | NCBI WGS metagenome assembly JADMIO01 (sample SAMN16585339, study PRJNA669376) | soil metagenome | isolation source: Crop rotation soil | place: USA: Cullars Rotation, Alabama | collected 2011 | reverse complement strand
GCGACTTCAAGTCACGTGAATTCCAAGCTTCGGATCCCACTGTGCTGGAAAGGCCGAGGACTGCGCGAGGACCGTCGTCGTGACCAGCACGGCGCCAGGCGAAGGGAAGACCCTTGTGGCGACCAATTTCGCGGTGTCGCTCGCCCAGGCGAGCCTGCGGGTCCTGATCGTGGACGCCGACATGCGCAAGCCACGAATCCACGGCGTGTTCGATCAGCCGCAGGAGCCAGGGCTGTCCAACGTGCTCGTCGGCAACGCCAAAGCGAGCGAAGCTGTACGCAGCACGAATGTTCCCGGACTGTGGGCACTTTCGGCTGGCATGCTGCCTCCCAATCCTGCCGAACTGCTCGGCTCGAAGCGATTCAAGGAGTTCGTGACCACGCTCGGTCAGCACTTCGACTGGGTCATTATCGACACGCCGCCGGTAATGGCCGTCACCGACTCGGTCATTGCCGGAAACGTCGTCAACGGGATCGTGTTCGTGCTCGGTGCTGAGATGACCAGCCGCCACAACGCGCAGCGTGCGATCGAACAGCTTGCGAAGAGCAAAGGCAAATTCGTCGGCGCGATTCTGAACCGGGTTGACCTGCAACACCACGGGTATTACTACTCTCAGTACTACCGTAAGGAATACGGTTCGTATTATGAGCGCGCGACGGAAAGCTAGATAGTGGGCCGCCGTCAGGTGTCGGCTCATTTCGCCGAGCAGCGCAGGTAGAGCGAGTGAAGGTAATTGCCGGCCGCGTGGCGCAGCAAAGCGTCAGTGCCCTCGTTGGCCTGACCGCCGGCATGTTAATGGCGCGCTGGCTGGGACCGGAAGGCAAAGGCATCCTCGCCATTGTCTTGCTGGTTTCAGGCGTTGCCTCCCAGATCGCCACGTTTGGCCTGCACGATGCCGCTTCATTCCTCGGAAATCACGAACATTTTCCGCTCGCCCGATTGCGAAACGTTTTCGACAAATGTGTCGTGTTTTGGGGCATGCCACTTGGGGGGGTGATCGCGGTCGCGATGTACAAATGGTCGCCCGCATTGTGGCTCACCGCGATTCCCTGGAAGATTGCGTTGGCAACCGCCGCGATCGTCGCCGGCCGCCTTGGAAGCCTGCTCTACAAAGGCTTGCTGCTGGCGGACGAAGACTTCGGCAGCGTGACCGCTCTCGATTTCATCGATGCGCTCGTGCCAGGCACCTTGTTCGTCGGCGGGTCACTCTGGTGGGGCCCATCAGTTCAACTCGCCTGCGGTAGTTTCGTCGTCGGTGCATTCCTCGTTGCGGCCGGTTCCCGCGTCCTGTCAATGCGAGTGTGCGATGACCAGCGGTCCTCTCCGGACTCACTGTTGACCGCCCTGTTCAGCTACGGCTGGCAGACATACTTCCGGCAAATCGGCATCATCGTGCTGGCGAGGTTGGACGTATTCCTCGTCGGTTACTTCCTCGGGGTTGCGTCAGTCGGAATCTATTCAGTGGCGCAGACACTCGCCGAGGTCATCACCCGTATCCCGGACGCGGTTTCGTGGATGCTGCTTCCTCGTGCGTCACGACTCACCGACGCGGCCGCCCGGGCCACGACCGCAAGATACGCTCGCTTCTGCCTTGCCGCTGCGGCCATCGTAACAATTCCCTACGCTCTGGTTGCCAGGATCCTGGTCTTCGCCGCGCTGCCACCGGCTTTTTCGACGGCCGCGGCGGCGTTGGCTGTCTTACTGACTGGCACTATCGTGTCGACGGTGACGAAAATTGTCGGCGCTGACCTTGTTGCGCGCGGTCGCGCGGCTACGGTTGCGACTATCACCTGGATCACCGTAATGGCCCTGGGAGTCGACCTGTGGCTGATTCCCCGTTTTGGCGTTCTCGGCGCGGCTGTCGGCTCGAGCCTCGCCCAATTCATAGCCGCTGCGACCATGCTCATCGTTTATTCGCATGAGTCGGGCTTGAATGTGCGAACTCTGCTTCTGGTCGGCCGCGACGATCTGTCGCTACTGCGAGCGGCGCTATTGAGCGCCCTTGGCCGACGAGTGCAGCTCGACGCGGCAGTGGCCGAGTCATGAACATCGTCATGTACGTACCGACCGCCTCCGGTGGGCATGCGCGGTACGCCGCGGAGTTACTGTCGGCCCTCGCGTCGGTGTCTGCACCGCATGGTGTATCCCTCGTCACAAGCCGCGACTTAGCGCCTGAATTCAGAAACGGCGCGTACGACATTCATGATGTCCTGCCCGCAATGGAAGGCGCGCGGCCGTTCACATCGGTCGCGCACTGGGCAGCATCGCGTGTCCTCCATTACCGCCGCCGTGAGAAACAGTTTGAGAACTGGGTGCTCAACCGCAAAGACGTCGACATCGTTCATTTCCAGGAATGTTGTCCACTATTCGCGCCGACATGCTTTAAACATCTCAGGCGCGCTGGCCGCCGGGTGTTTTTCACCGTTCACAATATCCACGATCACAGTAAGCGCGGCGTCGTGGCCGACCGGTCGGTGCAGTGGCTATGGAAGACAGCGTGGAGCGAATGTGACGGACTCTTCGTCCACACGGTGGGTCTGCGCGACCAGTTGAGTGCATTTCTCGGCCAGTCGCACCCGCGCATTCACGTCGTTCAACACGGGATTTGGACAGTCGAACCGATCGAGGCGCCGATCGACGTCGTTGAACGGCAGTCGATGCGGACGTTGTTGGCGTTTGGTGTCATCCGCCGAAACAAGGGCATTCACGTTCTCGTCGACGCGATGACTCGCTTACCGGACTATCGCGCCACAATTGTGGGCGGTGCCAATGACGTCGGCTACGTACATGACTTGCAGCAAAAGGTCGCGAATCTGCCATCGGCTAGCGTCGAAATGCGCGTGCGGCACATTCCACCTCCTGAAATGGCCAGCCTCTTCGCGGGCGCGAGTGCCGTTGTTCTGCCCTACACGGATTTCTCGTCGCAGAGCGGTGTTCTCCACGACGCGCTGGCGTTCGGCGTACCAGTGGTCGTCACCAACGTTGGCGCCTTAGGAGAAACGGTCCTCGCCATGGGCATTGGTGAGATCGCGATGCCGGGCGACTCGAACAGCCTCGCAGATGCCATCGAGCGGTTGCACGAACCGGCGCGATATTCGGCGGCCGTTGAAGCCGTTACACGATGTCGCCTGGAACGCTCGTGGGAGACTGCCGCACGTGACACACTAAATGGATACGCTAGCTGACCGCCCGCAGACTACGTCGCGGCCGATTTTGGCACACGGGCCGCTGACAGTTCCACGGTTGCTGGGACTGACGTGCTTTGCCCTGTTCTTTCCAAACCCAGCAATTCCAGTCGGGTCCGCTGTCGGTATTCAGTCCGGACAGTTGCTTGCGTTACTCATACTGCCGGTTCTGGTGACGGCTCACAGGCCGCGGCGGCACATTGTGGCGGCGGCACTGCTGATCATTCCGCTTCTTGCTTCCGGCGTCGTTCAGACTGCGATGGGTGACCAAACAGATCTGGTGCTGAAGGCAGTCGCGCTCGAGTTGCTGGTGTTGCCTGCGCTGATTATTGCGGGGTCCGCAATCGAGCGTGGCTGCAAAAAGCAACTGGTTATTGCGGCATGCGTCGCGATTACCGTTCACGGTGCCGTCTCCCTCCATCAATTCGTCGCCTTCGACCAGGGAGAATTTCCCTTTCTGTTCTTGTTTCAGAACCCGTCGTTTCTTCAGCCAACCGACGCCTATGCGCTCTATGTCCGGCGCGTCACTGGCCTCTACTCCGAGCCATCGGCTCTCGCGGCTGCGTGCGGTCCTTGGGTCGTGCTGCTTGCCGGACTGTCGATCAGTTCTGAGGCTGCTCAGCAAGTAGGTTTTTCACGCCGCCTGCCGCTGTTCGCCGGAGCGGTTACCGGCCTGGCTGTCATCTTGTTGTCAGGAACTGGTTATGCCTTCTTTCTTGTCGTGAGTCTTGGCCTGGTTACCATGCGCCACGTCTTGTTCCGCCAAGGAGCACGGCGTCGGTCGACGTCCGCCGCCCTGGGCTTGTTGGCTGTAGCGGGAGTTGTTGCGTTGGTCGCCACTGGAACGCTGCGCGATCGCGTCGACAACGCTGTTGCCCAATCATGGGGATCGCGGTTGATTTCGATCAAGGTTGGCCTGATGGGGATGATCGAGGGTCCGTCTCAACTGCTATTTGGTGTCGGCCCTGGCCTTTCCTCAGAGTGGGTTGAAAAAGCGGGCGCCTCGGAACCGGCGTTCGGCAACATCCCGGTGCTCGCGGTCTGGAGCGTACTGGGGAGATACGTCTCCGAAACCGGCGTTGTCGGCCTGCTTGCGATAGGCGTGATCGGATCGTTTGTCGCGTCGGCGATCTTCCGCTCCTCGGAACGTTTGTTAGGGTGGGCGGCGGCGGTGGCGTGGCTGATCGCGATCGCTCTCGCCACCAGCTATGCAGAACTCGAACCCCCATGGCTGTTTCTGGGCGTGCTGTTGGGCTGGAACCAGGTATTTCCCAGGTCACGCGCCGCGCGCCTCCGACCAATCGCGTCGTTCGCCGCGGCATGACGAGACACCTCCGAGTGTTGCACGTAACCGGAAGTCTCGACGCGGGCGGCGTGAACGCGATGCTCGAGGAGCTCGTCAAGCGCGGCCGTCATTACAACGTGCAAAGCGAGGTCGTCTCGTTGCTTGACGATGGAGTCGTCGGTGAGCGACTGGTGCAGAACGGCATCTCGGTCAGCACGTTGCATATGGGCCGGCGTTTCCCGAATCCGACACGAATCGCGGTCCTCACCGCTCAAGTTCGCCGCCTCAGACCCGACGTGGTTCAGACGTGGACCTATCACGCAGATCTCGTTGGCGCGATCGCAGCGTGGTCGGCCGGACGCATACCGGTAGTCTGGGGCGTCCACCACGCGCGACTCGACGCCGATCTGAAACGTCGAACTCGGTTCGTCGCAACCATGTGCGCGCGGCTGTCCTGGCTGCCAGAACGAATCGTTTGCGTCTCTCATGTCGGCCGGGAACGTCACGCGGAGCTGGGCTACCGTCGCTCAAAGCTTGTGGTCATCCGGAACGGTGTTGACACCACGCGATTCCGTCCCGACATGAAGGCCCGCGAATCGTCGCGATTGGAACTCGGAATCAGCACCGACGCACCGGTGATCGGCGTGGTCGCGCGGGATCACCCGCACAAGGGGGTTCGCCATTTTCTCGCGGCCGCTGCCGAGTTCCGGCGGTGGCGTGACGCGCATTTCGTGATGTGTGGGGCGGGCCTCGATTCGTCAAACGAGGCGCTGACCGACTGCATCAACGAGGCCGGACTGCAGGACCGTGTCCATCGCCTCGGCCGCCGTGGCGACGTCGAGCGAATACTGAACGCTCTGGACGTCTTCGCGTCGGCCTCGGAAGAGGAGGCGCTTCCCGTTGCCGTTCTCGAGGCCATGTCGTGTGGCGTACCTTGTGTCGTGACCGATGTCGGCGACTCGGCGTTTCTGGTCGGGGCGACCGGTCGGGTCGTGGCAGCGCGCGATCACGTCGCGATCGCGAAAGCGTGGTCGTCGTTGCTCGCGCTGGCTCCAGATGAACTCCGCGACCTCGGCGCTGTTGCTCGCGCACGGATCCTCGCCGATTTCGACATTCAGTCAGTCGCCGGCGACTACTATCGTCTTTATCGTGAAGTGGCAGAAGCGACGAGCGGCCTCAACTAAACATGCACACCCGTCCGGATCGGATACGCGTCCTCATTGTTGTCAACAAAACACTGGGCGGCGGTGATTATCGTCTCGAGTACGCCCGGCGCAGTCAGATTGCCAGCGTAACATTCGCGATGCCCGGTCACCCGGCCGGCATCGACCCCGCTCGGATTGTTGCGATTCCATTCGGGGAGGGTCTGTCACTCGCAGACGTGAAAGGCGTCTGGCGGCTGTACCGGCATTTACGAGATCGCAACGCCGAATACGATATCGTTCACTTCTTTTCGACGAAGCTTCAACTGATTGGTCCGGTGCTCGCTCATCACTTCGGGTTAACAAGTGTCGTAACCGTGACCGGACTGGGACGCGCGTTCAACCGATCTGGAATGGTGCACGCAGGTTTTAGGCGTGTTTACCTGAGAATGCTTCGCGTCGCACAGGAACAGTCGGCACAGATCCTCTTCCAGAACGGCGGGGACAGAGCGGTTCTGGAATCACGGCTTCCAACGATTGGGACGAAAGCCGTTCTCGTCGGCAGTGCAGTCGTCGCGCCCGTCGTGGCCACTAAGGATTTCGCTACGGGTCCGCTTCGCATTCTTGTGGTTGGCCGATTGATGCGCGACAAGGGCATTGATCGAGTCCTTCAAGTTGCCGAAGCCCTCCATCACGAGGATGTGACGTTCACGATCGCCGGGCCGTCATCGCATGGCGAGCGCAGGTTGCACCAGGAAGTTGTTCGCGCTGCCAAACAGGGCAGCGTCACCTACGTGGGCGAGTCTTCAGCCGAAGAGCTCCAACGCCTGTATCGCGATCATCACGTGTTGCTGTTTCTTTCAGTCGGCGAAGGAATGGCCAGGGTAATGCTCGAGGGCGCACACGCGATGCTGTGTCCAGTTGCGAGCGATATCGCCGCCAATCGCGATTTGATTGACGGACCGCAATCTGGATTTCTGGTGAAGGCTGACGCGACTGTCGATGACGTCGTCCCGATATTGCGGCACTTGCGTGACAACCGCAAGCAGGTCGCCAGCGCCGCAGCCAGCTTCCAGCGGACGGTTCTTGACCGGTTCGGGATTGATCGATACGTAACGGCTGTCGACGGCGTACTCGCCGCTCACACGAAACGCCCGACTGAACTCCCGGTGCGCGAGGTGGGCTAGTGCGTCTGCTCGTCGTGACGCCTCAACTAAGCGTCGGTGGCGCGGAGCGGCACATTGTCGACCTGGCGAGTGAGCTTCAGCGCAATGGACATGAGCTGCTGGTCTCGTCGCACGGGGGCGAGCTGGTGGAGCCGCTTGTCAAGTGCGGTATCGAGCACCGTTGTCTGCCGATCCATTCGCGTAGCATGGGCGCGATCACGAGTATTTTTCAGCTGCGCCGCCTCGTCAACGAATTCCAGCCCGACGTCGTTCACGCGCACTCGGCGCTCGCGACATTGATGTGTCGGGCTGCGGTTGCCGGAAGAGGCGTGCCGGTGGTCGTTACCGGTCACGGGTGGCCGGAGCAACGACTCGGGATGGTCGCGGCTGCGCTGCGGACGGCGGACGCGGTGATTGCGATATCCGAGCGCATGCGAACGGCGCTGATCTCGAGCGGCGTGGCGGCGCACCGAGTCGTAGTCGTTCGTCACGGAGTCTCGCCGAAACCGTTCGCGTCGACGGCTGCAGAGAGCTTCCGCCGCGAGTGCGGGTGCGCGGGCGAAACAGTTTTGATTGGTGTCGTCGGCCGGCTGATTCGAAGCAAGGGGCACACGACTATGATCGAGGCCGCGAAGTCATTGCCTGCGGACTTGCCGTGGCAGATGGTATTCGTCGGCGACGGCCCGTTGCGTTCGGAACTGCAGCGCCAGATCGCCAGCGCGGACCTTTCGAACCGGATTCGCCTGACAGGCAATCAATCTGACATGGGCCCCGTTTACGGGGCGCTCGACGTGGCCGCGCTGCCCTCATATTCAGAAGGTATGCCGCTGGCCGTTCTCGAGGCGTTGGCCAGCGGCGTGCCGGTGCTTGCGACGCCGGTAGGTGGCATACCGGAGATCGTTGAACACAATCGAACCGGTTGGCTGGTGCCAGTTGCTGATTCGGGTCTCTTCGCCGATCGTTTGCGACAGCTGATCGCAAAGCCGGGCTTGCGAAGAGCCGCGGGAGAAGCGGCGCGCACCTTCGCCGCCGCAGAGTTTTCCTCGTCAGCGATGGTAGACAAAATTACCCGTGTCTATGGCTCGCTGATAGTCGCGTCGTCTTTGTCGTGAGCATCGCGCAGGCCAGCACCGAAGCAATGAGAAACTCGTCGGACCGGCGTCACCTGCCGTGCGCTCGGCCGACTCTCCTGCACATCGTGGGGGATTCCAAATACGGCGGCGGGTCGGTGTTGATTTCGCGGCTCTCGGTCGCGGCTCAGGACACCGGTTGGCATGTCGCGGTACTCGCCACAGACGAACGATTTTGCGATGAGCTGACGAGACTCGGCATAACAGTCGTGCGGCTGGACGTCATCCGCCGGGCGGTAAATCCGATACGGGACGTGTCAGGGGCCGCGCGGCTCTATCGTTATCTTCGGAACTCGCCGTTTGACGTTATCCACACACACACCAGCAAGGCAGGCTTCGTTGGTCGGCTAGCTGCTCATTTTGCTGGCAATGCGCGCATCATTCATACCGTTCACGGGTTTGCCTTTCACGAGTTCAGCAACCCGGTCGTCCTTAAAGCGACGGCCGCGATGGAACGCTTGGCTGCGCACTGGTGTGATCTGATTGTAACTGTCAGCCGCTTTCACAGGGAGCTGGCACTCTCGCTTGGCGTCGGGCGGCCAGACACGGTGATCGCGATTCCGAACGGCATTCAATCACAAGCTGTCACCGATGACGCGACTCGCACAGAGACTCGCCAGAAGCTCGGCATCCCGCCGAGTCAGGCGATGATCTTTGGGGTTGGTCGGCTTACGAAGCAGAAGGGGTTCGATCTGGCGATCCGGGCGCTCGCAATTGTTCGACGACGTGGCCGCGACACTGTACTCGTCGTCGCCGGTGAGGGCGAGGAAAGCGCAGCGTTGCAGGCGCTCGCCGAGCGGGAGGGCGTTGAGCCATACGTTCGCTTCCTGGGCTTTCGCAAAGATCTCGGCGCATTGTTCGCAGCGGCTGACGCAGTTGTGCTACCGAGCTACCGCGAAGGCCTGTCCCTGGCGCTGTTAGAGGCGATGGCGGCTGCCAAGCCTATCGTTGCCACTCAAATCGGCTCAAACATCGAGGCGACCGACAACGGGCGTTGCGCTGTGCTCGTAGCGCCGATGTCCCTCGACGGCCTGGTGCGTGGCCTTGACGAGTTATTGGCCAATCCTTCTCGATGTCAGAACCTGGCCGCTCGCGCGCGAGAAAGATTTGTGTCGCACTACACCGAAGAGCTCATGCTTCGCGCGTACCTGTCGGAATATCAGAGGCTTCTGCGAACTGATCAACTCTATGGTCGAACATCGTATTCGCCTGATGTCGGCGCACGACATCAGCCAGGTTTGTAGCATCCACGCGAGAGCCTTTCCCGGCTTTTTCCTCACGTCCCTCGGCCCTGGATTTCTCGCTCGCTTTTACAACGCCTGTCGGTCGTATTCGGATGGCGTGGCGTTGGTCGCCGAGCATGACCGCCGTGTCATCGGCTTCGTCGTCGGTGTCTCTGACCACCGCGCGTTTCACACCTATCTGCGAAGGAACTGGCTCGTCAGCTTTGGAGTAGGGACCGTTAATAGCGTGCTACGGAAACCCGCCATCCTGCGAAGGTTCGTGAAAGCGGCTTTTTCGAGCGGACCCCAGGCGCCGCAAGCGGAGGGCGCGCTCTTGATGAGCATTGCAGTCGATCCGGACTGCGAGAGCAAAGGTATCGGTCGACGACTCCTCGAGGCATTCGGCGATGACCTGTCAGCACGCGGATGCAAAAGCTACCGCCTGACAACCGATCGAGACAACAACGATCGAGTCAACACATTCTATGAAGAAGCCGGGCTCGCCCGCGAATGCTCATACGTGACGCAGCAAAAGCGGTGGATGAATCAGTACGTCTGCGTCTTGAACCGAACGTTGGGTGAACATCGACCGCTGCCTACTGAAGGTTCACTCAGTTAGAGAGCCGCGGGACGCCTCGGCGACGAAGGAACGAGAACAAGCATCATGACGACTAGCTCACAGGATTGGGCACGGCGCGACGTGCCCTTTTTTCGCCCTTCGATTGGTGAAGACGAACAGGCCGCCGTGCTCTCAGTCCTCGAGTCCGGATGGCTGACGACTGGCGAAGTCGTATCGCGATTCGAGCGAGCTTTCGCCGAACGCGTGGGCGCCAAATTCGCAGTTGCAGTCAACTCGGCGACAGCGGCCCTGCATTTGGCGGTCGAGGCAATGGGACTCCGACCAAATCAAGGGGTCCTCGTGCCAACGCATACATTTGCGGCAACGGCGGAAGTGGTCCGCTACATGAACGCAGTCCCGATACTGGTGGATTGTGACGAGACGTCCTTGTTCATCGATCTAGCTGATGCCGCCGCAAAAGCCGACGCGGCACGGAAGGGAGTTCTCCTGCCAGGGCTGGGTCCGATTGACGTCGTCGGCGTGATTCCGGTGCATTTTGCCGGCGTTATGGGCAACGTGGCAGGTATGAAGGCATTTGCCGCCGAACAGGGTTTATGGATAGTCGAAGACGCGGCCCATTCATTTCCAGCCGCGTGGCGGGCGACAGAACACTCGCCCTGGATCAGGTGCGGCGAGAACACGGGAAACGTCACCTGTTTTTCCTTCTACGCGAACAAGACGATTACCACCGGCGAAGGCGGCATGGCCGTGACGAACGACGCCGACGTAGCCGCCCGAATTCGCCTGATGTCGCTGCATGGTCTGTCGAAGGATGCCTGGGATCGATACTCGGGAACTGGTTCGTGGGACTATCGAATAATTAACGCTGGATTCAAGTACAACCTGACCGACATCGCCGCGGCACTCGGCCTCGCCCAACTGGCGCGCGCCGAAGCGATGCGCACGGCGCGCGAGAGAATCGCGAGATCCTACACAACGTTGCTCGCCGGGAATCCTCTTGTGGCATCTCCGCCTGACCCTCCCAATCGGCTGCACGCATGGCATCTGTTCCCTATCCGTCTCCGCCTTGATCGACAAACGGCGGACCGGGACCTGTTAATCGCTGCACTAGGAGAGCGCGGCGTCGCCACGTCGGTACATTGGCGGCCACTTCACTTGCACCCGTACTACAGCGATACGTTTGGCTGGCTGCCGGAACAATTTCCGACCACGACGCGTGTATGGAAAGAACTCGTATCACTTCCACTTTTTCCATCAATGTTATCGGCCGACATGGAATACGTCGTTCAATGTGTTCATGACTGCACGGTTGGCCGCCCTGGCGCGCTCGCACGTGAACACCTTCGCAATGACAATGTGATTAATGCTGCGGCCGAACGGTAACGAGACCGTATATGCGCGTGACTCAGCGAGCCGTCGATGTAGTCGTCTCGGTGCCGGCACTGCTCATATGCGCGCCGCTGTTTCTCTGCATAGCGGCGTTTATCAAATGGGACTCCCGCGGACCAATCTTATACCGTGCCCGACGGGTTGGCAGATATGGGCGCATCTTCACGATGTACAAGTTTCGCACGATGGTCCATTCGAGTGCCACGGCTCCAAGGCAGCCGCTAACGACTGCTAACGATCGGCGAGTCACACTGGCAGGTCAAAAGTTGAGACGCGCCAAGCTCGACGAGTTACCCCAGTTGCTGAACGTTCTTTTTGGCGATATGTCATTGGTTGGGCCGAGACCGGAAGATCCGCAGTACGTCGCTGCTTATCCACCACAATACCGGCGAATTCTCGATGTGACGCCGGGAATGACGTCGCTGGCATCGCTGACGTTTGCCGACGAGGAGAAGCTGCTGGCGGGGCCCTGTTTCGAGGAGATCTACCTCCGGGACATTCTTCCCAGGAAACTTGAAGGTGAGTTGCGTTATGAGTCGACACGGACAACCACTACCGACTGCCGAGTGATTGGCCGGACTGCGTCACATGTCATCAGGCGGTTCGTTAGTTACGCGGCTGGCCAGAGCAACACGGCGTAAATCCGATGAATAGTTGCAAGTGCGGTTGGTTCATCACGGTCGCCGTTATGGCGGTGGTCGGCGTGAGTGCCAATGACCGCGGCGGGGTCCGGATCGTTTGGAATCATCATTCGGACTACGTCATCTACCATGCGGCCCACGCCCCGGCATCGGTCGCTGAAGCTGCGCAAGAATTGCAACGTTACGTCGCGCGGTCGACGGGTGCCTTGTTGCCGATCGTCTCTGGCGGTCGGCCAGCTGGGCGTTTCATTTCGTTGGGCGACAATCGCCTTCTTCGCTCGGCCGGACTCGCCCCAACATCACGTCCCGAAGGCTTTCAGATCGCGGTACGTCATCAGAATTTGTTCATTTTTGGTGTCGACACACAGAATGGCATTCGATTGTCCGAGGGAGGAACGAGCGCCGGCACGCGAAATGGAGTTTACGCGACGCTCGAGCGGTTCCTCGGGATTCGTTGGCTCATGCCAGGAGCGGCGGGCGATGATGTTCCGGCCTCACCAAACTTTGTCGTGCCTGAACAAGACCTGGTTGAGTTTCCCGGTTTTGCCAACCGCCGGGTTCCGTATATCCAAAACGAACGAGAGGATGTCGGCCAGTGGAGCCGGCGTCAAAGACTCGGGTTCTCGCTTCAGTTGAATCATGCCCACAACTGGGCCGCAGTTCATCCCGATCAATTCCAAGATCACCCGTCGTGGTTTGCGGCGCGCGGCGGCGAACGAGTTGCGCCGGCAGGGTGGTACAAGCTCGAAACCACGAATCAGGAACTCGTGCGGGCGTTTGCCGGCCTTGCCGTCGATCGATTCAGGGACGACCCTGGGATGTTCTCGTATTCGTTGTCGCCCTCAGACGGAGGCGGATGGAGCGATAGTGTTGAAAGTCGCGCCCTGTACGACAAAGATCCTCATGGCCGACTCTCGGTGACACCGCTGATTCTCAAGTTTTACAACGACGTCGGCCGGATCGTACGCCAGCGCGTCAGCGGCAAAGTTCTCTGCGGATATATATACGACAGCTATTTGTTCCCTCCGGCCGCAGGTATCCCGGCGATTGAGTCCAACGTGTTTCTCGTCCTGGCGCCGAGCACGAACTACGGATATCAGTTGTTTCGAAGTTCGACCCGCGCTGAAGCGGAGTTGCTTATGACCGCATGGAGTCGAGCCACGCCGAACATTGCCTACTACGATCTGCCAGAAACCCTGATTCAGACCTACGGGGCGCCAACCCCGCCAGTGCCAGAAATCCTGCGCTTCGTCTACCACAACGTGCATCGACTTGGCATGAGAGGCGTATACATCTATGGCGTGGGCTCATGGGGTTACGGCGCCGTCACGAATTACGTGCAGGCACGGCTGGCCTGGAATCCGGAAGTAGATCCGGATCAGCTCGCTCGCGAGTTCCTCACGCGCGCATATGGCGAGGCGGCCGGCGTGACCATGCACGAACTGTATATGCTGATCGCTGATCGGCTGCGAGCCTTCTATAACGCGCACGACGATGCTTCATTTAATCTCACTCCGGCGATGCTCAGGGACGTGTACGCGACTGGTTACGGCGACATCGAGCGCCTCTATCTCACGGCGTTGTCCCAGACGTCGGACGAGCGGCAACAGAGGCGTTTGATGATGTTCGGTGAAACGCTCCAGGTTCTCCGCTGGAATTTAGTACGCCTGAAGATGATCGTTTCCACACCGTCGCCGCTGGCACGAAGTGACACGGAAATCGTCGGTGTCGTGAAAGAGGCGGAGAGAGACCTGGCACTGGATCCGGCGATCGGCGATGCGGTCCTCGCGACGTTGGTCCATGGCGCCTCCGGGGTAACCGCCGGCGCCCGCCCGAATTAACTCCTTAAAGCCGCGACGGCGTTTCTGCTTATGCCTGACAAAACGTCTCAATTGCTCGCGCGGATTCTTCGGCTGCATCGCGCGATCGCGGTCGCGAACAGGTTCAGGCGAGCGCTGATCATCGCCTTTCAGCTGGTGGTGATGGTCATAGCGAATCTCGTCGCCTTCGAGCTTCGCTTCGACACCGGCATTCCATCCTGGGCTTCGATCATTCTGTGGCAGACTCTGCCGTGGCTGCTGGCGATTCGTGCGCTTACGTTTGCGTCGTTCAAGCTGTACGAAGGATTCTGGCGGTACACGAGCGTGCACGACGTTCGCGCGCTGGCGTCGGCCATCATGACCAGTTCGCTAGTGTTCTTCCTGTATGTGAAGAGTCCGCTCGGACCTGGCGTGTACCCGCAATCGGTGTTCTTCATCGACGCCATTCTGCTCCTGATCTTCCTCGGCGGTGCCCGCCTGTTGCGGCGTCTGGTCAGCGATGGCCATCGGATTGCCGCAGGCAAGCGAGTACTGGTCTACGGCGCCGGTGATGCCGGGGAAATGATCGTTCGCGACATGATTGGCAATCGCGACCATCGGTACGACCCGGTCGGGTTCATCGACGACAACCCGCGAAAGACCGGGCTTCGCATTCATGGCGTGCAGGTACTGGGCTCCCGCCAGGACCTCACGGCGATCCTGAAACGCTCGAGGCCGGACGAAATACTTTTGGCAATGCCGAACGCGGAGGCCGCCGCGGTTCGCGAGATTATGCGAACGCTCGCGCCATTCGACGTGCCGATCAAGACGCTGCCCAACCTGCGCGACATTATCGACGGCAAGTTGGGTGTGGCGGACATCCGCAGCCTCGCGGTCGAAGATCTGTTGGCGCGCGCGCCGGTCGGTCTCGACGCCAAGCCGGTGAAAACGCTCATCACCGGGCGCCGTGTGATGGTAACAGGCGCCGGCGGCTCGATCGGCTCGGAGTTGTGCCGGCAGATCGCGAAACTTCGGCCGGCCACGCTCGTGATGCTCGATCGCTACGAGAATAGCCTCTACGCCGTTCGCATGGAACTCGAGGACCAGCATCGCTCCGCCGGCCTGCGCGCCGTCATTGCCGACATCTGCGACTCTGGCCGGATGGCCGACGTGATGCGAACGCATCGCCCCGAGATCGTCTTCCACGCAGCGGCGCACAAGCACGTGCCGCTCATGGAGGAGAATCCGTGCGAGGCGGTCAAGAACAACGTTCGGGGCACCAGGATCCTGGCCCAGGTCGCGGACGCGTACGCCGTCGATCGCTTCGTGATGATCTCGACTGACAAGGCGGTCAACCCGACCTCGGTGATGGGCGCGTCGAAGCGCGTCGCCGAGATGGCCGTGCATGCGCAGGCGCTCGGCAGCGGCACCTCATTTTCGATCGTTCGCTTCGGCAACGTGCTCGGCAGCAACGGCAGCGTCGTGCCGCGATTCCTCGAACAGATCCGCCGCGGCGGGCCGATCACCGTCACACACCCGGAGATGCGCCGTTTCTTCATGCTGATCCCCGAGGCCGTGCAGCTGGTGCTGCATGCGGCATCGCAGGCCGTGAACGGTGCCACGTACGTCCTCGAGATGGGCGAGCAAGTGAAGCTCGTCGACATGGCGCGCGACATGATCCGGCTGTCCGGCCTCGTCCCCGATGAGGATATCGCGATCGAATTCATCGGCCTTCGTCCGGGCGAGAAGCTCTATGAGGAGCTCGTCGGCCCCGAAGAAGAAGCGGGGCCGAGCCGTGTCGACAAGATCCTGCGCGTAAGCAGCCGACGGCCGTACAGCCATTCCGTGATGCCGATGATTCAGGAGCTCGAGATCGCCGCCGCCGACGGCGACGCCGACACGGTCCTCCGTTCGCTCCGTGGGCTCGCCGGCGGCTCTCACATTGAGGAACAACCGGCGCAGGTGCAGTCCAGGGTAGTGCCGAATGCGTCGGAGATCACCTTTGCCCAGAAGCCCGGGACACAGCCGTGCGTTCGCTGTCAGCACGGAACATTGCGTCGGTCGCGCGCGCGGTCGCAATGGGAGCGCATTCGGAAAGAGTTCACGGGCGCACGCCTGTTCCGTTGCGAGCAGTGCAACTGGCGCGGCTGGGTGGTCCCGACTGTCGACGGCGCGGCGATGCCGCTGGAGCGGTCGGCGCCGCCGGATCTCCGCGCCCTGGACGCCGACGTCAAAGCAGCCCCGCTCCCCACGCGCGGCCGATTCGCCCCCCGCAATCTCAATTAACGCACCCCGCTTCGTGACGACTTTTCATTCGCAGACGAATACCACCCTTGTGTTCGCGCAGGCCAGCCTTGTGTTTCTCGTGGCCTGGGGCGTGCTGGCGTTTGGCGCGGTTTACCCGTGGGGCTACTGGCCGCTTATCGGCATATCATTCGTCGTCGCCGGTCTGGTCGCAGCGACGGGTCATACGATTTGTGCCAGCGTCGCTGAGCGCTGCATTGGTTTCGGTCTCGGACTCTTCGCTGTCGGCGCGATGCTGCAACTCGTCCCCGTTTCGATGACGCTGCTCGCCCGTGTCACGCCGGAAACGGTACAGGCCCTGGAGCGGATGGATCTCGTGGTTGCCTCGGGCGCCGTCCAGGCGCATGAGCTCTCGATTGCGCCTCGCTCCACGCTCGTCGGCATCGGCCTGTATGCGGCGTTCGCCGTCCTTGGCGTCGCCGCTACCGTCCTCTTTTCGGCGCGCGGTCCGCGCGGCTTCGCGCGCGCGCTCGCTGCTCTCGGCGCGCTCGTCGCGACGATTGGCATCGTTCAGCAGCCGCTGTCGAATGGGAAGCTCTACGGCTTCTGGGCGACGATCGACGGAGGGACGTCGTACGGCCCATTCGTCAACCGAAATCATTTCGCCGGCTGGATGCTGATGGCGCTGCCGGTGACGCTTGGCCTTTTGCTCGGCAGCCTGTCGCGCGCCATGCGAGGCGTGCGTTCAAGCTGGCGCGACCGTTTCATCTGGTTCGCGACGGCGGAAGCAAGCCACCTGATTCTTCTCGCCGTCGCTGCCATCGTGATGGCGCTCGCGCTTCTTTTCACGATGTCACGGTCCGGCGTGACATCCTTTGCGCTTGCGATGACAGTGACGGGTGCGATCGTCGCGCGGCGAAGATGGACCGGCGGACGGAGCGTCGTTGCGCTCACGTATCTCGCGTTCCTCGTAGTCATTGTTGTCAGCTGGGTGGGCGCCGACGTCCTGGCGTCACGATTTTCCGATACTAACTGGAACGAGCTCAATGCCCGGCGCGGCGCGTGGGCCGACGCGAACGACATCCGCTCGCGCTTCCCGCTCGCCGGCACAGGCCTGAACACCTATGGCTCCGCAACGGTCCTCTATCAGCAGCACGACCGCACGCATCGCTACACGGAAGCCCACAACGACTACCTGCAGCTCGCTGCCGAAGGCGGTCTCCTGCTAACGGTTCCCGCGGCCTTTTCCGTGATGGCCTTCGCGCTCGCTGTGCGACGCCGCTTCATTGATGAAACGAGTGCGATGTCGTACTGGCTGCGTGTCGGCGCCGTGATGGGCATCGCCTCGATCGCTCTCCAGGAAAGTGTCGAATTCAGTTTACAGATGCCCGGCAACGCGGCGCTGTTCGCCGTGCTGTGCGGGATCGCTCTTCATCGTGCGCCACTGCGCAGAAAAAGTTAATTTATCGGGATGCGCCAATGTCCGCAGTGCAAGTCGAACCGTGTCCATCGTTCGCGGTCGCGCACCCGATGGGAGCGATGGCGCAAACAGATTACCGGCAAGGCTGCGTACCGATGTATCGACTGTGACTGGCGCGGTTGGGCGCTCGACACCGGATCATCGACTGTGGCCGCACCCGCGGCAGACTCCATTCCAAATCCGCCGAATCTCGACGACTCGCCGCTCGCCCGCACCGAGCGTGGCGACCTCGGTCTCGAAGAACTCGATAGAATAGGTTGACATTGCCTCTCCGCATCGGCTTCGACATGGACGGCGTGGTTGCGGACATGGACGCGGAACTGGTTCGCCAGGCCGAGATCCTGTTCGGGCGGCCGATGACGCAGCAGCCGCCGCAGCGCGCTGCTGATCCCGTATCTGCCACTCCGCCAGACGCGTCGGGTCCGGAGCAGGCGGCGGCTGAAGCGGCGCCGGACAACGTTCCGCCGCTGCTGCGCCTGAACATGACCGCGCGGCAGCAGCGGAAGCTGTGGCATCACGTCGAATCGATCGACAATTTCTGGCAGACGCTCAACGAAACGGAGCCGGGCATCGTCGCGCGGCTCGCGGCGATCGCGACCGAGCGGCGCTGGGAAGTGATCTTCCTGACCAAGCGGCCACAGTCGGCCGGCGCGACGGCGCAGCTGCAAAGCCAGCGCTGGCTCGAGTCGAAAGGGTTCACGCTGCCGAGCGTCTACGTGGTGCAGGGATCGCGCGGGCGCATCGCCCTTTCCAGCACATTGGGATCCTAAGCTTAGAATTCCACGTGGACAAGTTGTCGCG
>JADMIO010001315.1_pt1 | contig 18066 bp, 12 predicted proteins | sample 8958161 | NCBI WGS metagenome assembly JADMIO01 (sample SAMN16585339, study PRJNA669376) | soil metagenome | isolation source: Crop rotation soil | place: USA: Cullars Rotation, Alabama | collected 2011 | reverse complement strand
CGACGAAGGTGAACAGGGCGCCGCCGTTGTTGTTGGTGCGGCGATTGCCCGCCTCGTCAACGGAGATGACGTAAAAGCGGTAGGTGTTGCTGACGATGAGATTGTTCAGCGCGATGGAGTGGTCGAGGGTCAACGCGTTGTTGGTGACGGCGAGTGTAGGCGTGAGGTTGGTGCCGTAAACGACGATGGAATTTGCCGGTTCGTCGCTGGTCCATTTCACGAGCGTGCCGCCGAAGGCGTTCGTCGTGGAAACGCCGGTCAATGTGGGCGCGACGAGGTCAGCAACGGCGTTGGCGAAGCGCGTAGTGGCCGCAGAGGCGTCAAAGTAGCTGAGTTGGATGGCGTCGTTGTGGGCGATTTGCAGTTGGTTCGCGCCTGCGACGCCGGTCACGGTGGCGACGGTGTTGGTGAAAGTACCGTTGGCACCAGAAGCAACCAGCGTGATGGTTTTGCCGACGGCTTTGGTAACGTTGGTGAGTTGAACGGTTGCCGTCGGATTGCCGGCAAGGTTGGTGTCGGTGAGTTTGATTTTTATCTGACCGGGTGCGGCATAACGCGTGCGGTCGAGCGTAATGACGCCGGTGCCGGGCGCGGGCACGAGACCGGAAATCGCGAGCGCAAAGTCCTGGTCCACGGCGGCAGTATCGTTGCGCGAATCTTCCACGATGTTGCGGGCATAAACGCGGATGACGTATTCGCCGAGGGGCGGTTCGGAGATGTTTACGCCTTCGACGTTGTTGATGTCGTCGTTGCTTAGGGCGTCAGGGACGGATTCGCCGTCGAGAAATTGGTTGCCGCGATAGATGCGGCCGTTCGGGCCTTCCACTTCCAAATCGAGATTATTGACTAATGACGGAATGGCAGCGGGAAATCCGGGCACGTCCGTGTAGGTGAGGGTGGCGCGGAAAGGTTCGCCAGCATCGCCGATGAGCACGCGGCGTTCGAAGACCTGGCCGTTGGTCAGCAGCGTGGTTTGATCCACGAAATCGTAGGTGCGGTCGGAATCGAGGAGTTCGACGAGGTCCACGCGGCCCCAGCCTTCGTCGTTATTGGGCGCGGCGTCGGTTTCAACGTCGTCGTCCAAGTCCCACGCGGAGTTGATGAGCGCTGCTTTGACCAAGGCGGGCGAAGGTGTCAGGCCGGCGTGGGTCTGGCGGTAAAAATCCACAAACACCGCAGCCGCGCCGGAACAATGTGGACCGGCTTGGCTGGTGCCGCCCTGGTATTGGTAGTAATAATCAATCGGGGACCAGGCGTTTTCGTCGGTGGCGGATTCGGATTGCAGGGAGGCGATCCAAGTGCCGGGTGCGCAGACGTCGGGCTTGATGCGGCCGTCTTCGCATGGGCCGCGGCTGGAGAAATCGGCCATCGCTTCCGGGCCGTCGGAATAGATGAACAAATCAGGACGGTCGTTCTGCGAGGCGCCGGTGGCGATGACGTTTTTGCCAACCGCGGGGCTGCCAATGGTTTGCGTGCCGGGGCCGGCGTTACCGGCGGAGAATTCGAGGATGTAAGGCTGGTCGCCGGGCGTGAGTAAATCAGCGTCGCGCACGAGTTCATCGAATTCCATGGCGCTGACGTCGTAACGGCCTTGAGTGTCGTCGCCCCAACTGTTCGAGCCGATGTCGGCGCCGGCGCTCTTGGCGTCGCGGGTCAATTTTTCGAAACTGGACGGCGGATGATAACCGCCCGCGCCGTCGAACATGCGTTGCGCGATGATGCTGGCCCCGGGAGCGACGCCTAATCCCCAGAGCGCGCCGTTGTCGTCCGTTTCACCGGTGGCGCCGTTGCCGGCGATGATGCCGGCGCAATGCGTGCCGTGGCTGTGTTCGTCGGCGGCATCTTCCAAATCGCCGTAGTAAAAGAACGCGGGAGTGCGGCCAAACAAATCGGGGTGCATGGTTTCCGCGTCGCCGTTATTCAAGCCGCTGTCGGTCACGGAGACCTTCACGCCGCTGCCGTCGTAACCGAGCAGTTGCGTGTCGAGGGTGTTGGGCCCGCCATCGCCGGCGACGATTTTGGAGGAGACTTCGTCGTTCAACTTCATCGTCGGCGCCGCTTCAATCCACAGCACCTTGGCGGATTGCGCGAGGGAGTTTAGTTGGGCGGGGGTCACTTCGCCGCGGAGCACGCGACCGGAGCGGAGTTTGGTTTCCTGTTGGACTTTGCCGAAGCCGAGTTTGGCTTGGGCGGCGTCCTGGTCATTGGCGCGGGGCGAGAGCAGTACGGTGATGTTCAACTTGGCGGCAGTGAGGCTCGCGCCGGACTGCAATTGCCGGTGGACTTTGTTTTCCTTGCGATATTCGCCGACGTATTGGACGTAGGGCAGTTTTTGGATGGTCTTGGGGTTGACGTTTTCAAATTGGGCGACGAAGGCGTCCTGCGGGACGTAGCGCAACAGGTCCACGCCGAGCGCGCGGAGTTGGGCGCGCCACTCGGGTTTTACGGGCTCGCGAAATTGGATTACGAACAGGCCGGAAGCGGGCGCCGAGGCGAGGGCTTTGGTTTTGGCGGTCGCCGCCGCCTTGATGGCAAGGTCTTGATTGCGCAATCCGAGGGGTTTTAGGTTCGAACCGGATGCGGAAAGGATTGAAAACCAGCAGACTAACAACAGACTGCACGCACGTCTCACGGAACACTGGGACTTCACTGGTGAAACCATAGCCGGACGTGGGGGTAAAAACAAGGTTGGAAATATGAGGGATTCTACGTGGTTTTGGATTTTTAACCACGGATTACGTAGATGGCGCGGAAGAAAAGAAGGATTTCAGCGCCGTTAGGTGCGACATCTTTGTAGAAACCCGCCCCACAAGATTCCCAAGCTCCGTTAGGAGCGGCATATGTCGCTCCTACGGAGCTGGGGTCTTTTTGATGGGAATGGCTCTACAAATATGCCGCACCTAACGGTGCTGGAAACGCTGCGGCCCGCCGCGTGCCACCGTATTTACCCGCGGGGACTCCGTAAATTACCGGTTTGAGGCGGGGGATGCCTTGCCGCACCATGCCCGAACAGGAATCAGGACATGAAGGCGTATCTCCCAAGGCTGCTTTTGGCGGGGCTGTTTGTATTCGCCCTGAACGCCAGCGCCCTCACGCGCTACGTGGACCTGAACTGCGCCACCCCCACGCCGCCCTACACCAATTGGCCCACTGCGGCGACCAACATCCAGGATGCAATTGACGCGGCGGCGGATGGCGACCTCGTGCTGGTGACCAATGGGGTTTATCAAACCGGCGGGCGCGCGGTGTTTGGCACCATGACCAACCGCGTGGCGGTTACCAAGCCGCTGACGTTGCAGAGTGTTAACGGGCCGGAGGTGACGATCATCCAAGGTTATCGCGTGCCTGGCGTGACGAATGGAGACGGGGCGATTCGTTGTGTCTATTTGACCAACGGCGCGACGTTGAACGGCTTCACATTGACCAACGGCGCCACCCGCACCTCCAATATGTTTGGAGAACGCGCACGCGATGCCTCAGGTGGCGGGCTTTGGTGTGAAGACTCCAGTGCGATTGCCTCAAACTGCGTCTTCAAAGGAAACGCTGCATATTATTTTGGCGGCGGCGCTTTCCAAGGCACATTGAATAATTGCACGTTTCTCGGCAACACGGCCATCCGGCCTGTCTCAATGGACGGCGGTGGGGCGGGTGGTGGGGTTAATGCGGCCACGTTGAATAACTGTATTCTCGTCAACAATTTCGCCAATGACAGGGGTGGTGGAGCGGGAGGTGGTATTCTTAATAACTGCGTGATCGTTAGTAACACGGCAAGCTCTGGCGGAGGTGCTTATTATGGCACTTTGAGCAATTGCACCATAACCGGCAATATAGCTAGTGGAGGCCAAGGTGGCGGAACGTGCCGTTCAGACCTGATTAATTCTACGTTGTTATATAATCTGGCAGTAGACGGAGGTGGCTCGGCTTATGGCAATTTGGTTGGTTGCAATTTTGTTACAAACAAATCGACGAGCAATGGTGGCGGTGCATTCTCGGCTTCGCTGATGAACTGTAAGCTTTTGGGTAACTCGGCCAACATTGGAGGTGGTGCGAACGCTTGCGTGTTGGACCATTGTGCCCTGACAAATAATACAGCCAGTTTTGATGGCGGTGGTGTTTTCGGTGGCACGTTAAACAAGTGCATACTGACAGGGAACGCCGTGTCCATCTACCCAACTCATATCTGGTTTGCCGGTGGCGGGGCGTGCAATGCCACACTGAACGGATGTACGCTTCTGGGCAACCAGAGTTGTATTGGAGGAGGCGCTCGTGGTGGCACACTAAACAATTGTGTGTTGAAAGGAAATTACGCGAGTTCATACGGTGGCGGTGCTTATGGGGGCACACTTAATAATTGCACAGTAGTAGGCAATGTTGGCGGGTATGCAACCGGTGGAGTGGACGGGTCTATTGCAAATAACTGCATCATTTATTCCAACGCCTCACAACATTTCCAGGATCCTAATTCAAACTTTTCGGCAACGTTCGCCCCAAACTCGCCAAACCCGCTCATGAATTTTTGTTGTACCCTGCCGCAACCCCCAGGGGCTGGCAACATCACCAACGAACTGGTGTTTGTGGATTTCGCGGGGGGTGATTTTCGACTGCAAACCAATTCCCCCTGCATCAACGCTGGAAAAAATTCTTACGTTGGTGTTGGAACTGATTTTGATGGCAACCCGCGAATTGTGGGCGGCACTGTTGATTTGGGTGCGTATGAATTTCAATCGCCGGGAACCACGCTTTCTTACGCTTGGGCGCAACGGTATGGTTTGCCCACCGACGGCTCCGTGGATTTTGTCGACTCCGACGGTGACGGCGAAGACAACTGGCGCGAAGCACAAGCGGATACCAGCCCGACCAATGCGCAATCGGTGCTTCGGATGATTGCTGCCGTACCCAGTCCCGCCGGAGTTGTTGTGTCGTGGCAAAGTGTTCCTTACCGCCGTTACGCCATAGAAGTCCTATGGTTTGGTCCTGGATTAAATGTCATGCCTGTTGGGACCGTGCAAACCGGCGCCGCGTCGGGCACAAACACATATACGGATCAAAATAGAGATGGCTGCTGTGCTTATTTTTATCGCGTCCGCTTGCAGTAAGCTTGGCTCAACATTTTCCAGCGCCAGCGGCGCGACATCTTTGTAGAACCATTCGCGTAAAAGACCCAAGCTCCGTCAGGAGCGACATATGCCGCTCCTGACGGAGCTTTGGTGGTTTTGCGAGGTGGGGTTTCTACAAATATGTCGCACCTAACGGTGCTGGGGCGAGGCGTTCAAGTCCCTTCGGGACATGAATTGGATTCCATCGATTAATTCTTCTTTCGCATCTTTTGCAATCAACGCGCCGCGTTGGGCCGAAATTAGGGCGGCACGGCAGTGCCGCCCCAGCTAATTAAAAATTTATTCTTTCAGGCGGGTGGCGCGTTCTTGGAGCCAGACGATGTCGGGGTTGTTGGGGCTGGAAAAGTGGTCGTAAACCAGGCCGCCGATTACCAAGGGTGGCATGGTGCGGTTGTCACGCCAGTGTTTGATTTCGGAATGGCCGTCAACGAAGGACAGGCCGCCGGAACGGCCGTGATAGCTGGCGGGCAAATCGTAAAATCCGGTTTGTTCCGGGTGGTCCGACCAGCCGCGCATGTTGGTGGCGAAGTTGCCCCAATCGATGCTGTCTTCGCGCAGGTCCATCAACAGGAAGGTTTGGGAAGGAGTGAGTTGGACAAAATCGCTCATCTTTAGGAATACGCGCCAACGCGTGCCGCCGTAGCTGCCAAATCCGCCGCCATCGGTGATGTCGGTGTCATAACCGGCAAATCCGCCGACCCAGATGTTCATGGACATGCTGCGGACGCGTGGCTTCATTTCGCCGCCGACGTTCAAGGCGGAACGGTCCGCAGGACATTTCCAGATGGCGAGATTTTGGCCGCAGTAGGGCCAGATGGGACTTTTTTTGATGTCCACATCGGGATCCCAATTTGAGGCGTTGCCGGGGTTGAAATCCAAGTCGCCCAAAACCCACGAGTAACGATTTTGATCGGGGAAGTAAGGATTGCGGCTGGCAAAAAGAAGTTGGTCGTTGTTGTCGTCGGTGTAGAGCTTCCACGCCAGGGTCAACTGGCGGTGGTTGTTCATGCAAAAAATTCCCTGGGCCTTGGTTTTGGCGCTGGTCAAGGCAGGTAGCAGCATCGCGGCCAATATGGCGATGATGGCTATGACCACGAGGAGTTCGATGAGGGTAAAGCCATTGGGCTTGCGGGTGTGCTGGCGGGCAAGACCTGCTTTTGATTCCGATTCCACGGGGCACATGGCTTGACGAAAGTGTAACTGCAAAGCTACTAGGGTTCAATGCGGGAAATTACACTTATCAGTTAAATGAGTGATTGGTTAAATGGGTTAAATAGGCTGCGGTTTGGAATTTAAGATAACCTTGGCGCGGTTGGGTGCATTAGCAATGGCGCTCGAAAGCCGTTGCCGATTCGTAACATTGGCAGAAAAGGTAATCCTCGACCGACATTCCTTGAAAGCATAAGCATATAATCTTATGAAGAAATACGCGGCGGAATTTCTTGGGACGTTCGCGCTGGTGTTTGCGGGAACGGGGGCGATTGTCATCAACGCGACGAGCGGCGGCGCGATCACGCACGTTGGCATCGCGCTCACATTTGGCCTCGTGGTCCTGGCGATGATTTACACGTTCGGGGACATTTCGGGCGCACATTTGAATCCGGCGGTCACGATTGGTTTCTGGGCGGCGCGGCGATTGCCCGGACGGGAGGTTTCGGGCTATATCGGCAGCCAGATTTTTGGCGCAATCGCGGCCAGTGTCGTGTTGCGGTTGTTGTTTCCAAAAAATGAATTACTCGGGGCGACGTTGCCAGCGGGTTCACCGCTGCAATCGTTTGTGCTCGAAACGATTCTCACCTTTCTGCTCATGCTGACGATTCTCAACGTCTCTACCGGGCCAAAGGAGAAGGGCATCACGGCTGGTATTGCGGTGGGAGCGGTCATTGCTTTGGAGGCGTTGTTTGCCGGGCCGATTTCGGGCGCGTCGATGAATCCGGCGCGGTCGTTTGCGCCGGCGTTGGTATCGGGGCATTGGGAGCATCTGTGGCTTTACTTGGCGGCCCCGGTTCTGGGCGCAGGGCTGGCAGTGGTGGCTTGTCGGTGTACGCGGGAAGCGGGCTGTTGCTGCGCTGCGCCGCGCGTGAATTGATTTGGAGCACAGTGCAAAAATGAATGTAGTAAAGTCATCGTGCGCCCTTGGCCCCTCACCCCGTCCCTCTCCCATCGGATGGGGAGAGGGTGGCCATCAGGGCATTTCGATCCGCCAAATTTTTGAAAAACTGTTCTGAATAATCATGAAAAAGAAAATCCTGTTCGTTTGCATCCATAACAGTGCGCGCAGCCAGATGGCGGAGGCGTTTTTGAATCAAATCTGCGGCACGGAATTTGAGGCGCAGAGCGCGGGCATCGAACCCGGTCGGCTGAATCCCATCGTGGTGGCGGCGATGCAGGAAATCGGCATTGATATTTCGCGCAACCAGACGAAGGCGGTCGCGGATTTCTTGCGACAACCGTTTGATTACGTCGTGACGGTTTGCGATGAGACCAGCGCGGAGCGGTGTCCAGTGTTTCCGGGGGAAACGCAGCGGTTGCATTGGGGGTTTCCCGATCCGTCAGCGTTTCAGGAGGACAAGCTGGTGCGGACCCGGGAGGTGCGGGATGCCATCAAGGCGAAAATCGAGGAGTGGTGCGCGGAGGTTTGTGTGGGGGTGTGAAATTGGGTGAAACGAGACGGCCCGCACGGAGTGACGCGCCCCACCTTTACAGTCGCAACTTGCCGACAGTGAATCGCAATTGGCCGCAAATCAATTCACGAACTAAAAGTTGCAGGGCTGTTGGGGTGGTGCTTAGTTATGCGCATCGTAGCCGCTCATGTTAATGGCTGAGTTGTTGACTGGAGGCTGCATTCACCCGGAGAACGAGAACATTCGAACCATGCACTTGATTCAATACTTACGCAGGCTCACGGATAGCAGGAACTTCAAAACCACTTTTGCGCTGGTATTGTTGCTGGCTGTCAGCGCGGGTCGGCTGCATGCGGGTTTGATTTATGTCCCGAATGCGTCGTTTGAAACGCCGGTGACGGCTTCGGTGGACATCCGGATTGATGCTTGGGCCCAGAATCCGAATTTCATGGCACAGGCGACGGGGCTTTTTGCCAATACCCCGGTCACCAACTCGGACCATATCTTCAACATGGACGGCAACCAGGCGGCGTTCCTGCTCAACGCGCCGACGATTGAAGTTTCCCAGGATTACGACGCGGTGGATTGGTCGGGGGCGACGCATTTGTTCGATGCCAAGTATGAGGTGAGCAAGGCGTATGACCTCACGGTGGGCGTCATCGGCGGCGGTGGCGGCATGCCGGCGGGACAGCAATTACGGGTCGGGCTCTATTATCGCGATGCGTTGAGCAACAAAGTGGTGATCGCTTCGCGCACCATCACCAATTCCCCGGCGCTCTTCCCGAACAATACCAATTTGGTGGATTTCACTGTGCATCTGCCGGGCGTCAAAGTGGGTGATGCGTGGGCCGGCAAACACATCGGGATTCAATTGTTGGATACGTCGGCGGCGCCGTCGCCGACGGGTTATTGGGACGTGGACAATGTGCGGTTGCGGGAATCCGTCGAGCCATTGAATTATTCGTTTGAAACGCCGGTGACGGCTACGGTGGACATCCGGATTGACGGCTGGAGCCAGAATCCGCCCTTCAATTTTCAAGCGACGGGTCTTTTTGCCAACACCCCAATTACAAACTCGGATCATATCTTCAACATGGACGGCAACCAGGCGGCGTTCATACTCAATGCGCCGACGGTTGAAGTCGCCCAAGATTACTTGGCGGCAGATTGGTCGGGGACGTCGCAATTGTTCCAGGCGAAATATGAGGCGGGCAAGGCGTATACCTACACCGTGGGGGTCATCGGTGGTGGCGGCGGCATGCCGGCGGGGCAGAAGTTGCAGTTGGGATTTTATTATCGCGATGCCGCGAGCAACAAGGTGGTGATCGCGGCGTACACCATCACCAATTCGCCGGCGCTTTTCCCGAATAATACCAATTTGGTGGATTTCTCCGTGCAGTTGCCCGGGGTAAAACCGACCGATGCGTGGGCGGGTAAATATCTCGGCCTGCAATTGCTGGATACTTCGGCGTCGCCGTCGCCCACGGGTTATTGGGATGTGGATTATGCGCGGGTGGCGCTGGCGCGGGCGCCGATGATTTTGAATGGGGCCAGCGGCAACGGGCAGTTCCAGTTCACGGTGAACAGCGAGCCGGGCTTGAAGTTTGATGTATTGGCGTCCACGAATATCACCTTGCCGCGCTCGAATTGGACGAGCTTGGGCACGGTGACAAATACGACGGGCGCGAATATCTTTACGGATGCAGCGGCGCAGGTTCGGCGTTATTATCAATTGCATCAACTACCGTAGAACATTTGGGAAAGCGGCCTTTCCCCACCCTCGCCCCATCGGATGGGGAGAGGGACAGGGAGAGGGGTTCTTTGTGACGCGTGGCGGACAAAAAGAAAAGTGCGCTGACGCGAAAGCTAAGGCCCTACCTCACCCCAGCCCTCTCCCTCCCGCTAAGGCGGGCCGGAGAGGGAGGTGTTCTCTTCCGGTGCGTCCCAAGCACTCGCAGGCGAGACGCCTGCGCTACAAGGCGTCGGGTTTCACTCTGATTGAACTGCTCGTAGTCATTGCCATCATCGCGATTCTGGCGGCGTTGCTATTGCCGGCGTTGAGTTCGGCGAAGGAAAAGGGGCGGCGTGCGGTTTGTATTTCCAATTTGCGGCAGATGGGGATCGCCATCCGCGCGTATTCGCTGGATTACGATGGCAAGATTCCGTTCGGCCCCAAGCCGCAGCCGTTTGGCACGATAGCCAACTTTTATCCTTCAACGGGGGCGCCCACGAGTTTGCTGTCGCTCATCGATGGGCAACCGGTGGCTTTGGGTTTGTTGTTGAACCAACACATCGGCAATCAGGCCAAGGTGTTGTTTTGTCCGGGCGCGGACCAGAAGGTGGATACGGAGACGGAATTGGACAAGGTGGGTACGAACCAGGCGCAGGGGAGTTATTATTACCGGCATGCCAGCAACACGGCGTTGTTCGATGATCCGTACACGAACAGTATTCCGGAGACGCCGCGGTTGGATAGCTTGGGGCTGAATCGCAGCAATGCGCCGGTTCGCGCCCTGGCGCTGGATTCGCAATTTTTGAGTTCGCCGGATATGGCAACGTTCGGAATCAAGCCGCGCACGCATCATCAGCAGCGGGTGGTGAACATTTTGTTCGCGGACGGGCATGTGGCGTCGCGGGTTAACCAGGACGCGCGATTCACGGTGGATGTGCGCGACTACAGCCAGATCCGGAGTGCGTTTGATAAAATTTTGAAGGCGTTTGAACACGCGGATGGAGAGCCCTAAGGAGCGTCGCAGATTTCCCGTCGTTTCTTTTTCCGAAACCTTTCTGGTTTTCGATCGTTAAATCCTTTGTGACCAAACCACAAAGGAATTATGAAACGAAAGACCAAACGGAGCGGGGGATTCACCCTTATTGAAATCATGATCGTCGTGGCCATCATCGGAATTCTGGCGGCGATTGCGTTGCCGAGTTTCAAACATGCCATCACGGTCTCGCAACAACGCGCTTGTGCGTTGAATCGCAAGAACATCGAGGGCGCCAAGCTGCAATGGGCAACCGAGAACCGCGAACCCGTCACCGCCACGCCGACGGACGCGGATTTGTTCGGCGAAAACCGTTATATTGAGCACAAACCCGACTGTCCGGCGCGGGGGAATTATTCGCTGAATTCCGTGCAGGAAAAATGCACGTGCAGTTATCCCATCCACGTAAACTGACACGTAAAGTGTTCATCCCCTTGTGAATAAGTTTTAGCCTTAATGGACGATAAAACTTGAAAATACAGTCGCCTCTGCTATTCTGGTTGCGGTTGTTCAGGCGAATGCAAACCCAGCGCCGGAATGAGCCAAATCCAGTAACCAGTAGTAGAGATGCGGCTATGAAAATTTTGCTCCAACACATGCGGACCCAGCTTTATCTTCGGAGCTTGGGCAATTGGACGCCAAATCCCCACGACGCCCATGATTTCCAACATTCCCAGCGCGCGATTGATTTTGCGCGGGAACACAGCTTGGGCGGCGTGCAGATTGCCGTTAGGTTTATTGACGACGTGAACGACGAGGTGTTCCCGATTCCCGCCGCCGTTGCTCAAGCCTCCGCCATGGCGCACGTGTAAGCGTCGCGTTGCTTCAGTTCTAGTAGGAATGTGCTCCAGCGCATTCCAAAACCTCAGTCTAATCCCGCTGCAACTTTAGCCACGAAAGCCACAAAACTTCAGGTTTTCCGCTTTGTGCTGCTGGTGCCTTTTTGTGGCTAATTTCCGTCGAAGGAGTATTTTTCCCATCAATCCGTCCAATGGTGTGAATGATAAATAGGGTTACCAATGCGATTCGCCATGAAACATAAATTTTCCGTCCTCACGTTGCTCTGTGTGCTGGCGCCCGCCGCCTTCGGCCAGCCCGCGCTGACTATTTATAATCAGAATTTCGCCGTCGTACGCGATGACGTTCCGCTGGAACTCAAGTCCGCCGTGAACCAGGTGCGCTTTGCGGGCGCCACGGCGCATGTCGAGCCGGACTCGGTAATTTTGCGCGACCCGTCCGGCAAACGCGCGTTGCAGATTTTGGAACAGAATTATCGCAACGATCCGGTTTCGCAGGAGTTGTTGCTCTCGCTGTTTGAAGGCAAGACGATTGATTTTGAATACAATCGCATCAAGGACAACACCCAGGTGACTGAAATTATCCCGGGTAAAATTATCCGCAGTGGCTACGTGCCGCCCTCCAGCTCGGGGCAATATCCGGTTTCGCCCCAGCCCATCATCGAGGTGGACGGCAAATTACAGTTCAGCCTGCCCGGCCAGCCGATTTTTCCGAGCCTCGGCGATGATACGATTTTGAAACCGGCGTTTTCGTGGCTGCTCAAATCCGACCAAGGCGGGAAATTGGACGCGGAAGTCAGCTATGTGACCGGCGGTTTCACGTGGAAGGCGGACTACAATCTGGTCGCGCAGGAGAAAGGCGACACCGTTGACTTGGTCGGCTGGATCACGATGGATAATCAAAGCGGCAAAACATTTGAGGACGCGAAAATAAAATTGATGGCGGGGGACGTGCAGAAAATTCAACCGCAGGAGCAAGCAAAGTATTACCTGACATTGGCTAGAAGCGCGGGCGCAACGGATGCCACCGTCACGGAAAAATCCTTCGACGAGTTTCATCTCTACACCGTGGCGCGGCCGACGACTTTGCGTGATCGGGAGACGAAGCAAGTTGAATTTGTGCGCGCTGAAACTGTGAAGGCGCCGGCGGTTTACGTCTATGATGGCGCGGATGCCAGCTATCGCTTTTACGGCGGCCTGAACAACAACCCCAGTTACGGCACGGAGGGCAACAAAAAGGTCTGGGTGATGCGCGAGTTAGTGAATGCGGAGACAAATCATCTCGGCATCGCGTTGCCCAAAGGCAAGCTGCGCTTCTACCGTCGCAATGATGACGGCCAACTGGAGTTCACCGGCGAAAATGAAATCGACCACACCCCGCGCAACGAGACGATTCGCGTGCGGACTGGCAACTCGTTCGACCTTGTTGGCGAACGCAAACAGACCGATTTCAAGGTGGATTCCGGCGACAAGTGGTTAAATGAAACCTTTGAAATCAAACTGCGCAATCACAAGAAAGAGCCCGTGGAAATCCGCGTAGTGGAACATCTTTATCGCTGGAACAATTGGGACATCGCCAAAAAATCGGACGATTTCAAAAAGACGGATGCCCAGACAATTGAGTTCCGCGCGACCGTTCGGCCGGAAGAGGAAAAGACCATCACCTACACGGTGCATTATTCCTGGTAGGGAGGGCGAGTCGTCCTCGCGAGCCCAAAATCACCACCGCGCACCGCGCACCGCAAAGCTCGCCACAATCACCGCGAACACCAGCGGCACAATTGTCGCCGGCCAGAAATGTTTCGTCGCTGCGCCGACGGAGAACAACACCATGGCCAATACCCAAATGACCAGCGGCTGATAATCCGGTTTGCGTTTCGGCGAATGTTGGCGGTGCCGCTTATCAATCATCGCGGGCGTGGCAAATGCCAGGATCAACAATGCCGCCACCAGCCAGCCCAGAAAATTTGTCGGCGGCGCGCTGCCCCACGTGACTGGAAATCGCGTCTGGTTCCAAAGCCAGTAACGTTTCACCGCCGCCATGTACGGCTCTTGCGCGATGCTGAACATGAGCGTCAATGCCGCATTAAGGCCCAGCAGCCAGAAACCATACGTGCGCACCTTGCGCCACGGACGCAACATCAGCCGCGCCACGCCGCGTGAATTCAAAATGATCACCACCCACAACAAGGGCGCCATCCAGGCCACGCCAACAATTTGCGGCCCGGCGGGGTCGTTGAAAATGAACGGTCCAAATGGAATGGACGTTGCCGTGCCGATGCCGTGGATGATTCCGCCGCTGGTGCCGATCACCGTGGCGGCGAGCAGGACGTTTTGCGCGGGTAATCGGCGGGAGAGCGAAACTAGCGTGGCAATGGCCATTGTAAAAATCAGCGCCGCATCCAGCCAACCGAGGGCCTTGGGGGGCAGCCATTGTGGCGCGAGCAAGCCGATTAGCACAAAGGCGAAGCTCAACAGCGCCGGCACCGCTGCCACGGCATGAAACAACGAAGACGATGATTCGTCGGACGTGGACGCGCCTAATGGCGCAGTGGATGCAGACTGGTTCATGCTGACTTCTGAGTAGCCGGGAAGATAATTCCAAACTCCATGCAATGCACCGAGAAAATGCGGGGAATGGGCCCATGGCTAAAGCCGCCGCGGTTGAAGGCGCCCCGTTTAGATTGGGATTAAGAACTATTGCTGCATCCGATAAAATCCACCACCCACGGGCGGATTCGCATCGATCACCTCAAATATCCCTCCTGCTGGCGCGTTGGTGCTCTTAACCGTTTGCCACACAGGCGGAGTCAAGTTCGCGGCGCGTTCGATTGTGTAGAGCGTCCCCGCGGAACCCTGGCATTTCAAGAAAACCTGGCCGGCGGCGAAACTTACGTCCAAAAACTTGTCCACTGGTCCAAAGCGAAACACCGTGCCCAAACCCATCGCGCCACCCTGGTCTGCCGTGCCATACAAACTTCCGGCAGCGTCGAGCGCAAGGCCACCGTGAGGATTCCGCCCGGAAACTTCCGTGAAACTCGCGAGTACGGCGTAACCGCTGCCATCCTTATTCAGTTTAAAAATCGTTCCGCTGCCTCCGACCCCGCCGCGTTCGGTGGTTCCATAAATCGCACCATCGCTGCCGGTCACCATCTGCCCGCTTGGATATCTGCCATCACCCGAACGGCCGGTGAACACGCGCAGGGTTTGGAATCCACCGTTTGTCGTGATGCGGAATATCGTGCCCGCATTGTTGGTGCTCCCGCCCGCGTAAGTCGCGCCATAAATCCAGCCATCGGCCCCATCCAACAGCGCTGTTGCCGGGCAGATTCCTTCATTGGTGAAATTTCCAAAACTCTTCAGCAACATGTAGCCCGTTCCGTCCTTGTTCAGTTTGAAAACCGTGCCGTTGTTGGATGACCCTCCAAAGTAGGTGGTGCCGTATAACACATTGGAACTCTCCAGCAGCGGGGTTACAGGATACTTTCCGTTGGTCGTCACGCCAAAATTCACCAAAATCGTCAGGGCGCTACCGTTCAGGTTCATCCGAAAAACCACCCCCCCGTCGGTGTTGCCTCCCGCCGCGGCGGTCCCGTACAGAAGATTATCGCTGCCCTTGATGACGGCGGCCATGGGACTGCGACCGTTCGTGCTGGCCAAACTGCGGAGCAACGAAAAGCCAGTGCCATCTTTTTGCAGCGTAAAAAATGCCCCTTGGCTCGAAATGCCTCCATTTTGCGCAACGCCGACCAAGCTCCCATTGTTTTCCAGCAAAGTCGCCACCGGATAGTAACCATTGTTTTGCAAGGGGATGAGCGGCTGATAATCCAGTCCATTTGGGCGAATGGAGAAAACCAGGCCCGTCTCGTTACTACCGCCGCGCCGCGTGTTGCCGTACAGCACGTTGTCACTGCCAAGCAACAGACCTGCGTAAGGAGACGTTCCATCGTAACCCGCCGCGTTGAATTGTTGTAACGTCGTGAGACTGCCGCTGCCGCCACTCTTTTCGATTTTAAAAACCGTGCCACCGCTCGTGCTCACGACAAACTCCGTCGTGCCGTAAAGCATTCCGTCGCTGGCTTCCACCAAGGCCGCTGGTCCCCGGCCCACCGCGAAGCTGGCAAGCGATAGATAATTGCTGCCGTTTTGGCCGATGCGATAAATCGTGCCCAGGGAATTGGCGGCGTCACTGTAAGTCGTGCCATAGAGCCAGCCGTCGCTGGCGAGAATCAAGCCGGCTTGCGGCAATTTTCCATCGGTGGGACTGGTGCCGAAACTTTTCAACAGCCGGTAGTCCGTCCCGTCCTTGCTCATGGTGTAAATGGTGCCGTTGCTCATGCTGCCGGAGGCGGCGGTGACGCCAAACAAGTAACCATTCGTGCCTTCATATAACCGGCCGCAGGGCTGCGTTCCGTTGGTAAACGAATTGAAACAATTCCGGAGGACGGTGAAGTCGCTGCCGTCCTTGTTCAGCCGAAAGATGGTGCCGAGATTGGTCACGCCGCCGGAATCCGTGGTGCCGTAAAGCATCAGGTCGCTGGCTTCCAGCAAACCGCCCAACGGATTCGCGCCGTTGGTTTTCATGAAATACCGCAACACTTCAAAAGCGGTGCCGTTTTGCGCGAGTCGAAAGATGACCCCGTTATCATTCGTGCCACCGCCCGCAGCCGTGCCATACAACATGTCATCGCTCGCTTTGAGCAACGGGGCTTCAGGATAAGCGCCATTGCTGCCGGTGAAGCTTTTCAACACCGCATAATCGCTGCCATCCTTGTTCACGGAGAACACAGTTCCGAATCCCGCCGCGCCGCCCCGGCTTGTGGTGCCGTAAAGTTTTCCGCCGCCACCTTCCAGGACCGCGGCGAAGGGAAACTCGCCGTCGTTGGTGAAGGTTCCGAAACTTTTGATAATTGTATAATCGCCATTGGTGTTCAGGCGAAACAACGTTCCCTTGTCTTTCACGCCGCCGGCGGAGGTGGTGCCGTAAAGCATGCCATCCGAACCTTGGATCAATTCCGCGCGGGGATTGGCGGACGAACGTTCTGGATCACCAAAGGAATGCAGGCTCGTCAGTGCAGATTCCGCGCGTGCGGAAAAGCCCGCAGCTCCCAGGCAAATCAAGACTGCGATGGTAAGACTGATTTTCACGGTTATGGTTCCCAGGCGTGGGACTGCAGCCATTGCAGGTCGGGATTGTTCAGCATGACGGTCACAATGGTGGTCGCATTCACGGTCCGGCTATCCTGCCAGCGGCGCAGTTCGTAATGGCCATCCGCAAAAACAAAGTTGCCCCCCAGATTGTGGTAACTGGCCGGGACATCCAACATCATCTGGCGGCCCGAGGCATAATTGGGGGCGCCGGACTGGTCGATGAAAAAACTCCCATCAGCTACCACGTTAGGATGCTCTTCACTAATGACAAATTTTTCGGCTGGGCGCTTGATGCCGGGCATCCTGGTATAAGTGAATGTATCCATTGCCGTCGTGTTATACCCGGGATATTGCATGATGTCTTTTTTGGCATTGGGGTTGAACGCGTCACCTCCAGCCCCCAATGATGCATTCATCGAATAAGTCCGAACTCGGGGACCAAAAGCGCTGGTCGACTTGTCCGCCGGACATTTGAAGATGACAACATTCGATTTCGTGTAGGGCGCGATCATGGCGTTTGCGCCATTGGCCAGATATGTCGTGTTGGTACAATCCGTGTTGTTCGCGCTAGTCGGGTTGCCAGCAGTGAATACCCCGGAGACCCAACTGTAACCTCGATATCCCGGCGGCATCGGACCGGTCGTTCCCATTCCCATGTTCCAAATCAGATTGCCATTCTGGTCATCACTGTAAGCCTGCCAGGCGCTGGCGAGTTGCTTGAGATTGTTGGCGCACACGACCCGGTCGCTGGCGCGCTGGTTTTGACCCGCTGCGCTGGCGCGAATGACAACCAACAAAGCGAGCAAACCCAAAACCACGAGCAGCTCCGCGATGGTAAAAGCCGAGGTCGCCGCGCGTTCCCGCGAGTCAACTGTACACCGGATGCCTTGATTCATGAATTACGTGGTTCCTACAGATTTGTTATAGCCACGGGAATGAACCCGGGTCAAGCGGCATTGCCATTTATGGTTCCCACGCGTGGGATTGCAGCCAGATCAAATCGGTGCTGCCGGGCATGGACGTGTTGATATTTTGGGCGTTCAGCATCTGGCTGTCCCGCCATTCGCGCAACTCGTAGTGTCCATCGGCAAAGATAAAGTTGCATCCCAAATTATGATAGCTGCCGGGAATATCTATGGCGAGGTGGCGTCCTGAATCGTAGTTGGGTGCGCCCGATTGGTCCGTAAAGAAAAGCGGATCGTTTATCGAGTTGGGATTTTCGTCCAGAACGACAAATTTTTCCGCGGGCCTTTTCACACTGGTAATTTTTGTGTAGGTGAATGTATCGACTGTTGAAGCACCCGAGCCTGGATATTGCATTATGAGTCTCTTTGCATTTGAGTCGCCCGCATATCCGTTGGCTCCCAGGGCTCCATTCAGCGAGTAGCTGCGAACTCTGGGAAGGATGGGACCATTTTGGCAGGTCGATTTGTCAGCCGGACATTTGAAAATGGCATAATTCGATTTGGTGTAGGGTGCTATCAGCGCATTTTGGCCTTCTGACAAATACAAGGTATTAGTGCAGTCTGAGTTGACAGCATTTACCGGGTTGCCGCTGGTAAACATTCCGGAAATCCAACTAAGGCCTCGATATGACAGCGGCATCGGACCT